>ERZ507072.6-NODE-6-length-182114-cov-27.192778_pt1 | contig 182114 bp, 178 predicted proteins | sample MGYA00512864_ERZ507072 | MGnify/ENA metagenome assembly ERZ507072 | reverse complement strand
ATTTTTGAGCTATGTACAAGAAGCATTTTATTCTAGCTTAATTTGACAAATCATATTTATATTAAAAATTGCTTGTTCTATCTTGCTTTGGACATGTACTGGAGCTACAAGATAAGCAACTCGCAATCCAGAACAAATAAATTTTGTCATTCCAGCTAAGTAGATTGTTTGGTTAGGTAACAATTTTTGGAAAGGAGGAATGATCGTATGTTGATAATAAGTTGTTAAAAAAGAATGGATATCATCTTCGATAACCCATAGACCTTCTTTTTCAATTACTTCGGCTAATTGCTCTCGTCTTTGGTGAGAGATTTGAAACCCTATAGGATTATTGCAAGAAGGCATAAGAAAGACACCATGGATCTTCTTTTTTCTACATTCCTGAATCAATATATCAGGTCGCATTCCTTGCTCGTCAAAATCAATTGGAACGATCTCTAAATGATATAATTGAGCCAATTCAATGAAATTAGCGTACGTATATCGGTCTGTTGCTATTCTATCACCTGGAGAGAAAAGTGCAGAAAGTGTGATAGCCAATCCATTTTGAACACCGGAAACAATAGACAGAGATTCTAAAGACGGAATGACTCCTTGAGTTTTTAACCAATTTGCTGCAGTAGTCAATTGAAAATTTGTGCCTTTGGGATCTTGGTAATTAAGCAAACCAACAAGATTTGGATTATTACCAGTTGATTGAATAAACGGGACAACGAATTTATTACATTCTTCAAAAGAACTAACCAGACCAAAATCAATGATATGTTCGGTTACTTCATTGGTAGAGATGGTAATGGATTCAAAGACATTGGGAGAAATAAAAGTGCCACTTCCAATATTCGTATACAGCAAACCTTTCTCAATTCCGTATTTATAAGCCTTGCCAACGGTAGTAAAATTTAAATCTAAATAATCAGCTAGCTCTCTTTGGGAGGGTAACTGAGTGTTTTTCTGTAATTTATTCTTTAAAATATCTTGTTCTAATTGTTGAATCAACGATCGATAATAAGGACGCTTCAATTTTTGTTTGTCTGGCCGCCAAGTTAACGGGTAGTTGTCATAAGAATTAATAGGCATTTTCTCCACTCCTTAAAATTGTATACCATACAATTTTACCATTGATTGTATTGATTTTAGAAGTTAATCTTTTGTGAGGAGGGAATTGTCTATGAAAATTATTAATTTTGAGGAAGTAGTAGCTTCTTTTAGTTTTGAAGAAGCGATCCAAGTAATGAAAAAATGTTTCTTTGATTATGAAAGTGGTAAAATCAGCCAAAATCCTCGATTGGTGGAAATTTTACCGGACGGAAAAGACAAAAATGTGTTTGCGATGATGCCTGCATATTTGGGAGAGAATAGATATTTTGGAACAAAAGTCATTACCGCTTTCCCGGATAATCATCAGTATCATTTACCTTCTCATTTAGGAGAGATTTTCTTGTTTGATGCTCAAAACGGACTACCCAGAGCATTGATAAACGCAAATGCAGTCACTTGGATTCGAACAGCTGCTGTATCTGCGCTAGCAACAGATTACTTAGCAGATCAGCATGCAGAAACACTTGCTTTAATTGGAGCTGGTCAACAAGCATTGTCGCATTTGGCTGCGATTTCTACCATTCGTCGCATCACTACAGTGTTTGTTTACGATATTTTAGAAGAAAGACGAAATGCTTTTATCGCTAATGCTAAAAATCAGTATCCTAAAATGACGTTTATAAATGCAATATCAGTAGAAGATGCAGTACGCTCAGCGGAAATCATTTGTACGTTGACCCCTAGTAAAGAGGCATTTCTTCAAAAAGAGTGGGTAAGGGAAGACGCACATATCAATGCTGTGGGCACGTTTACTCCTGATACAAGAGAGATAAGTACACCATTGATGGAAACTTCTCAAATCTATGTAGATGATTACTCAGCTGCCTTAACAGAAAGCGGAGACCTACTTATAGCCATGTCAGAAGGAGATCTAGAGGAATCTTGTATTGTTGGTACATTAGGCGAATTAGTTTCTGGGAAAAAAACATTTTACAAAGGAGAATCGAGTCCGACGATTTTCGACGCAGTTGGTCTAGCTGTTGAAGATCTTTGCTGTGCAGAATATATTTATAACAAATTAGAGAGAGGATCTTTAAAATGAACTTAGATTATTACGTAGTTGATGCATTTGCAGATGAGGTGTTCAAAGGAAATCCAGCAGCAGTGTATGTTCTAGAAGAATGGCTGCCAGAAGGTACGATGCAAAAAATTGCCATTGAAAACAATTTATCTGAAACAGCATTTACAGTGAAGAAAAATCAAGGATTTGAGCTTAGATGGTTTACGCCAGATCGAGAAATCGATCTTTGCGGTCACGCGACATTAGCAACAGCATTTGTTTTATTTAACTATTACAAAATACTTGATGAAACGATTAAATTTTCTACTCAAAGCGGTAATCTATTTGTGACAAGAATTGAAGATTATTATTGCATGGATTTTCCTAGTATTATGCCAAAAAAAGTACCAATATTGTCTGAATATGAAGAAGCGATAGGGGCTAAGATTAAAGAAGCCTACTTAGCACGTGATTTATTTTTCGTATTAGAAGATGAAAAAGAGGTGGCTAAATTGCAGCCAGATTTCACAAGTATCAAAAATTTTGATTTAGGAATAGGGGTCATCGTGACAGCAGAAAGTGTACAAGAAGACTTTGTTTCTAGAACCTTCTTTCCAAAATTAACAATCAATGAAGATCCAGTATGTGGATCAGCACATTCTAATCTTATTCCTTATTGGGCAAAAAGAATGAGTAAAACAAAATTGTCAGCTTACCAAATGTCATCAAGGGGCGGGTATCTAGAGTGTGAATTAAAAGAAGATCGTGTGATAATAGGAGGAAAAGCAGTTTTGTTTTCTAAGGGAACCTCGTTTATTTGATTTCTTTCAAATGAACTAAAAATAAATAAGTGTAGAGTGGCAGCCTTATAGCTACAATAGTTGTTAAAAAAAGACGCAAACTTTTTCAATTTAAAGAAAGTTTGCGTCTCATTTTAATTATTGGCGTTTGTTTTTTGTTCAATCAAGAGCAAAATGCCCCCTACTAACTAGCCTCGGATGACTTCGATTTTATAACCATCAGGGTCAATGACAAAGTAGTAAGAAGGCGCAGTGCCAGGTAATCCTTTTAAGTCAGTAATTTCAAGACCTGCAGCTTTATGCTGTTCATGTAATTTTTCTAAATCATCAGCTGCAATAGCGATATGACCATAACCATTTCCTAAATCATAGGAACCATGATCGTAGTTATAAGTCAACTCCAATTCATAGTCATCCCCAGGAAGTGTCAAATAAACAAGTGTAAATTTGTTTTCTGGAAAATCACGGCGGCGGCTTTCTTCAAAACCAAATGCCTTTTGATAAAATTCGATTGATGCTTCAAGATCTTTCACTCGAACACATGTGTGAGCCATTTTCATAGATTCATCTCTCCCTTTCCTTTTATTTAATCATAACAAAAAGAAGTAAGGAAATAGTTGATTTGTGCTTGTTCATGAGAAATTTCTCATGTAAAATGGATAGAAAATAAAACTGTTAAGGTGGAAACTATTCATGGATAAACCAATTTTTGGTGAAAAAAAGCAATTTGCTGATTATCAAACCCGTTATGCAGCATATATTGTCATAGAAAGAGATCAGCAGATTGCAGTAATCGAGGCTCCAAATGGTGCTTTTTTTCTTCCTGGCGGGGAAATTGAAGGAGATGAGACGAAAGAAGAAGCAATCGTTCGTGAGCTAGTAGAAGAAATGGGGATTGCGGCAGAAATCGCTTTCTATCTGGGAGAAGCAGATGAGTACTTTTACTCGAATTATCGTGCAACTTATTACTATAATCCAGGATATTTCTTTGCTGCTGATTCTTGGAAGCGTATAGGAGAACCCACAGAAAAGACCAATAAAATCTGGTGGGTCAGTCCTCGAGAAGCACTTGAAAAATTGAAACGTGGCAGCCATCGATGGGCAGTCGAGAGATGGGTCGAAAAAAATAAAAAATAAAAACTGAAAGAAAGCGAGTAGACCAGCTTTCTCTCAGTTTTTTTATTACAGAACGTATTTTTTGATTGCTTCAGCTACGCCGTGTTCGTCGTTCGATGAAGTGATGACATTTGCTGCTTCTTTGACAAGAGAAACGGCATTTCCCATAGCTACTCCTAGACCAGCATATTCAATCATGGATAAGTCGTTCTCGTTATCTCCGATAGCCATGATTTCATCTTGATCAATACCAAGATGCTGTCCGAGATTCGCAACTGCCGCACCTTTACTTGCTTCTTTATTTAGTACTTCAAAGTAATAGGGTGCACTTTTGACCGTTGTGTATTTATCACGGAAAGTTTGTGGTAAACGTGCAATTGCTGCGTCTAAAATTTCTGGTTCGTCGATCATCATCATTTTGACGATGTTCATGTCTGGTGTCATTTCTTCAGGTGTTCGATATTTTAGCGGCATCTTGACTAAGCTTGCTTCGTGGATCGTATAAGCGCTGATATCTCGATTAGGTGTGTAGATCGCTTTGTCATCAATCGAATGGAGATGACTGCCAACACGGCGTGCCATCACTTCGATCTCTAGAAAATCTTCATGAGTCAGACCGTGACGGGCAATGATTTTACCTGATTTTGTTTGTTGTACGAGTGCCCCATTATAAGTAATAACGTAATCATTATCTTGAAAAAGGTCCAGCTCGTTTAACTGTTCTTGGACACCTGGTAAGGGGCGACCAGTACATAAAACGATTGAGACCCCTTTTGCAACAGCAGCGGCAATCGCTTCTTTTACTTCTTTTGTTACTTCTCTTTTCTCATTTAATAAAGTACCATCGATGTCGATAGCGACTAGTTTGATAGCCATAATTTCCTCCAATATATTTCAGTTTATTTCAATCAATGCGCCATTACGGATATGGCTGGCAAATTCTTGATAAGTTTCATCAAATAAATCATAATGATCACGCAAGGATGGGTCAACCATTTCTTTTGGAAAGAAAAATCGCTCATCTCCTTGTTCTTGTCCCGCTAAAGCGGCAACAAGCTGACTAACCTGTGATAATTCTATCAAAGTTCCGTCATTTCGCAAAATCTCGATTTGCGTACGATGTCTGCCTTGTTCTGGGCGATAAAAATCATAAGGCAGATCGTAGCTAGAGTTGACAGCAGTGTAATAAACAGGGTTATAGCCAACCTTTTCTACTAACAAAGTGAGTTTTTGAATCAAATTTGAATCTCGGTTGCCAGAAAAAGTGGCGGATTTCAGTGGTTTACGATTCAAAAAACGTTTAGCTAAATCATTTAAAATAGGATCAGCAGATTCAGACCATTGAGTAAAGTAAGTACCCAAGACCCCATCATCAAGTTTGAGATATTCTTCTAAAGTAAAGCTTCCGTCAAGAAATGGCAAGAGTAGTTGAGAGTGAAGTTCAAAACTGCTGGCATCTTCTTGATACAACTCGTGCGCGCGATGAAGCAGATGCTCCAAGATCACTTCCATACCACGGGAAACAGGATGGAAGTACACTTGCACATACATTTGATATCGGCTAACGATATAATCTTCCACTGCATGCATTCCGCTCATAGAAAAGGCGATCCCACCTTCATATGGACGAATCACACGTAATATTCGGGTAAGGTCAAATGTTCCATACTCCGTTCCAGTGAAATAAGCATCCCGAAGCAAATAGTCCATTCGATCTGCATCGATCTGGCTGGAAATCATTTGGACAACTTGCGGATTAGGGTAGGTTTTTTGGATCACGCTCGCTACTTTTTCAGGAAAACCTTCTTCTACTCGGTTAAGGATCTGATACACCTCTGTTTCTGGAGAAGTGATAATCTCTACAGTGATAGCCTCGTGATTCGTATGGAAGATATGCTCGAATGTATGAGAGTAAGGACCGTGACCGACATCATGCAATAGTGCCGCACATAAAGTTACTAGCCGTTCCTGATCATCCCAGCCTCCGTTGCCTATCTTTTCTTTTGGAAAATTTCGAGAAAAGATATCGCAAATTCGTCTTGAAATCTCATAAACACCTAATGAATGGGTAAAACGGCTATGTTCTGCTCCGTGAAAAGTGAAAGAAGCAGTGCCTAATTGTTTGATTCGTCGCAGACGTTGGACTTCTTTCGAGTTGATCAAATCTAAGATTACTTGATGCTGGACATGGATATAGTTATGGACTGGGTCACGAAAAACTTTCTCCATAGGCAGCATTTGATATTTATAAGGGGTTGTCATATTGTAGCTCCTTTATGTTATTGCGTTGTTCCATTCTCTGGATTTGGTTGTTCCATTGCTCCAGCTGGATTTCTTTTTTTAGCCAGTCGGTAGAATCCAGTAAATCACTTGCAGAATACAGCTTTTCAAAAGCTTTTGCAAATGATTCTTTGACTTCTTCTACGAGAAGGGGATGGTCAAGCAGTTCTTCAAGTGTTGCCATTGTGGCAGGATCAACTGCAGGATAGCCATTTGTACCAAAGCCTTCTTTTAAAGCAGATTGATAAAATCGTTTCATGACTTGCCCACGCTTTTCCTGATTACCGTTGACACTTAAGTACATCATAACAGAAATCCCATTTTTGATGCGACGCTGAGCGATGCCGGCAAATTTTTTGCCATGGATGCTTAAATCATAAGTTCCAGGACAATAAGAATGGGTGATTTCGAATGCTTGAATCGGTGCCTTCGGAAAGGCGTATTTAGTCAATCGAAGCATTTGCTCGTAAGCTTCATCGATGGTTATTTTTTTTTTGTCATTCTGGGGGAAAATCAAAGAAATATTCAAAATCCCTTCGTCTGATACGATTCCTAATCCACCTGAGTTTCTGATTACCGGAGCATAACCTGCATCTTTCAGTGTTTGGATCCCGTCTCTAAGAAAAGGTGTCCGAACATCTTTCATACCTAAGATGACGGTGCAGTCATATTGCCAGAAATGCAAAAAGATCTGCTGGTGTTCTTTGGAATATTTCGTTAATATATCTGTTAATGCGAAAGGGGAAAAGTCGTTTTTTTGATAAATGTGCTGATCTAGTCGAATCGCAGGGTTCATTCAACCGGCTCCTTTTTATAAATTCATATTTTCTACAATATTATACTCTAAATTCAAAGAGTTGTTTTGAAAAAAAGGTTTTCTGTAAAAATGGACAAGTTGGTTGACAAAACAAAAGAAACTAGGAACAATGTAGCTATGAGAAGTAAAGGAGAATGAAGAATGGAATTATCACAAGGAACACCGATTTCGATCAAATTGCGTACAAAAGTGAAACAACAAGGGGAAGTGCAAGATTTTTATTTTGATTTGAAAGGGCAAATGGTGACGATTGGCGATACGCTGTACATACGGTATAAAGAGATGCAGGAGGAAACAGGCGATGAAATCCCTGTAACGATCAAATTAGTTCCAGATGGTCATGTACAGCTGATCCGTGCAGGAGAAATGCGAATGCGTTTGAAATTTGGTTATAAAGAACGGTTAGAAACAGCCTACCGAACACCATACGGTATGATCCAGATTGCTACCTTTACGAAAGAACTGCATGTAAGTTTGAAAGACCGTCCCACAGCAGGAAAGGTTCGGATCGATTATGATTTGTTCATGGGACTAGAAAAAATCGGCGAATATTATTTGACATTGGATTTTACAGCGTAAATATAAAAGAAAAGTTTGATTTTTTGTGTCTGATTTTGTATGATAAGGAGTAGACTGTGAAAGGACGTGTCCTGATTGGAAATTAGTGTATTTGAAGGTGCAAACAAAAGCGAATTATCAATGATCGAAGTAGCACACGCGATCTTAGAACAACGTGGCGATGTCATGGATTTTTCTGATTTAGCCAACCAAATCCAAAACTATCTTGGCAAATCAGACAGTGAAATTCGTGATTCACTCGCACAATTTTATACTGACTTGAATATTGACGGCAGCTTTATCTCATTAGGGGATAATCGTTGGGGTTTGCGTTCATGGTATGCTATCGATTCGATCGATGAAGAAGTAAACCATGGAATGGACGAAGAGGATGAAGATACTCCGCGTCGCCGTAAACGCAAGAAAGTCAACGCCTTTATCAATGATGATGAAGACGCGATCGATTACAATGACGATGACCCAGAAGATACAGATCTGACAGAAGAAGACGACGATGATCTGTTTGATGACGATGATGATGAAGATGAAGAAATCGCTGCTTATAATTCTGACTTGCAAGAAATTGGAGCAGATGACCCAACAGATGATGAAGAAGACTTGCCTGGGAATATCGAAGAAGATTTAAGTATCATAGACGAAGACGATGATGATGAAGACTATGAAGAGGAAGAATTTTCTGACTCTGAAAAAGAATAAACATCATTTACTGTAGAGGCTGTGACGGAAGTGGTCAACTTCAAGAAATTTCCACTTATTTCCGAAGAAGCTACTTCTAGAACACCGTGTATCAGAGGTTGCAACAGAGACGTTGAAGCTATCAGAATAAGAAGGTGTGACATGATTTTTGTCACACCTTCTTTTTTGTATATAAAAATTCAAAGTAAATACATAAAAAATAAAATAATTGAAACTTTTAGCGTACCTTGTACGTCATATTAAGTGAGGCGGAAAGGAGTGGAGAATGATTTTTACTGGATATAAGAAAAAACGGCAGATTGAAAAATACCGTCACCTGCTGAATGGACTCATCGAAACTGATTATCAAAAAATGTTCCGTATCACGATGAATTACGTACATGATAAAGAAGAGGCCTTAGATGTGATGCAAGATAGTTTCCATAAAGCACTGAAGTATTTTGAAAAAGAAAAAGAAATCGAGCATTTTAGTGCATGGTTTTACCGGATATTGATCCGCACGGCATTAGATAGTTGGCGCAGACAAAAAAGGACACCTGTTGACTTATTTGAAATTCAAGATATCCCGCAGCAATTACCTTTAGAAACTTCCGTTGCAGAACTCCATATGATTTTAGATAAAATAGACAGTCCGGAAAAAGAGATTCTGATCCTTTACTTTTTTGAAGGATTTCGTTTGAAAGAAATTGCGACTATCTTAGATATGAACGAAAACACAGTTAAAACAAAAATGTATCGTTCACTGAATGTTTTACGTCAAATCCTAGAATGAAGGAGAGAAGACCGCTATGTATTCCCAAAAAGAAAAGTTAAAAAAACTAAAGAAAACTTATAAAGAACAAGAAATTCCAAGAGGGCTTCAAGAGGAGATCCGCCAGCGTTTTCTTATCGAAGAGCAATCATTCATAAAAGCAAGACGGAGAAAGAGACGCCTCCAAGGGTTCGGAGTATCTTTGGCTATCGTGATGATTACAACAAGTAGTCTCCTTTTTAATAGTCAAGTTCGAAGCTTTGCAGAAGACTTGCCCATTTTAGGATCAGTCATTGAATTGATCTTAGGCGAACGTTTTACTGATCAATCTGAAAAAATCGATATTCAAGTACCGAAGATCCATACTCAAAATGAGAAAGAAAATAAAACGATTCATGGATTAAACCAAAAATACTTTCACGAAGGACAAGCAGATTTTAAAAAAGCTGAAAAAGAATACGGAAATCTTGAAACGGATCATTACCAAGTTCTGGGTGATTATCAGAAAATCGTAGACGATGACCGGTTTCTTGTGATCGAAAGACAGATTACCCAAACAGCAGCGGATAGCCACGTTGAAAAAAGATACGACACGATCGACAAGAAAAACAGTGTCCAGCTCTCACTTCCGCTGTTATTCAAAGATGACACCTATTTATCTGTTTTGACAAAAGAAGTCAAGCGGCAAATGGCCGAACAAGTCAAGGAAGATCCGTCTAAGTACTATTGGACTGAACAAGATATTCAAGAAGGAACGATAGAAAAACCAACACTTGTTACACCAACACGAAGTTTTTATTTGAATAAAGAACATCAATTAGTTCTGACTTTTTCTCAATATGAAATTGCTCCTGGTTATATGGGAACACCAGAATTTGTCATTCCCAAGTCCGTGACAAAAACGATTTTGGCATCGGAAGATTATCTGGATCATTAGGCGAGAAGTAGTTACGACTAGCAGTTTCAATTCTTTACAGTTATTTTCAAGTAAGTAATTAAGAAGAGAAAAAGAGAAAGAAGAGATATAGTGAAAAGAAATTATTTAGTTATCAGTATCATTGCTTTATCCGTGCTTTTATTTTTCGAAGTCACTTCGGTTGCCTCCTTGATCAGCGAAGAGAAAGGACAAGTAACTTCTTCGGAGCGTTCGTCACAAGCTTTCAAACAATCAGAACAATCAACGAATAAAAACAAGTCGACTGAAACAGCTAGCGTCAACGAATCCACTCAAGAATCAGTGAGATCAACACAAAGTCAATCAACTGAACCAGAACCAACACAAGAAAGTACAGAAGCTGTCCAAGATCCGACTGTCAAAAGTATTGCCATCAGTTTTGATGATGGACCAGGAGCGACCACGACACCACAGCTGTTGCAAATACTTAAAGAAAAAAACGTGCATGCTACTTTTTTTGTTTTAGGAGAAAATACGGCGCAACATCCTGAAATTGTGAAGCAGACAGCTGAAGCAGGACACGAGATCGGCAATCACACGTATGATCATCAGGATCTGGCGACGCTTTCTGCCCAGTCGATTACGGAGGAAGTGACAAAAACAGACACTGAGATCAAAAAAGCCACTGGCAAAACCTCCGCTTTCGTTCGTCCACCCTATGGTTCGATCACAAGTGTAGGAGCAAGTGTTATCCAGCGGCCAATCATCGAATGGTCGGTCGATTCAGAAGATTGGAAGACAAGAAATCCTGATTTGATTTTACAGAAGATCCAAGCAACAGTATACGATGGTGCAATTATTTTATTCCATGATATTTATCCTGAAACGATTCGTGCCGTTCCTCAAGTGATCGATTATCTGCAAGAGCAAGGGTACCGCATTACGACAGTGGGGGATTTATTAGGATATCCAACGACTGTCGAGAACTATTATGGCAGAAACGATCATCGGCCAGTCCAGTAAGTGAAAACAAGTATACTTATAATAAAAAACTGTCCGCCAATTTTTTTGGTGGACAGTTTTCACTTGAAAAATAAAGAAGCAAACATTCGGAAGTTATGCTAAAATGGCAATAGAACGCGTCCTGAGGGAATCGAACCCCCGTCTCAAGAACCGGAATCTTACGTGATATCCACTACACTAAGGACGCAAGCACTGGGATAATTGTAACTAAACAGATAAAAAATTACAAGGGGATTGGACAAAAAAATGAAATTTGAGCAAAATTTTTCACAAAAACAGCAGCAGACACAGAAACTAGCCATGACGCAACAGTTGCAGCAGTCCATCCAAGTTTTACAATATAACAGTGAAGAGCTGTTGGCATTCGTTGAGAACCAAGCAATGGAAAATCCATTGGTGGAAGTTGTTGAGCCGGAATGGCAGCCAGATTACATAAAAGCTTCTTCATCTTCTTATGAAGGAGAAGAGACAAATTACCTAAATCAGATTCCTGATACAAAAGGGTCTTTATTTGATTCATTGATCGAACAAGTCCATTTGAATTATCGAGATACTTTTTTAAGGAAAATCGTTCTTTATCTTGTAGAATACATCGATTTGAACGGATTTTTGACGATTAGTTTAGAGGAAGCTGGAAAAGAGATCGGAGCGACGCCTATTCAAATGCTCGATGCATTGACACTGATCCAGCAATTAGAACCAGCTGGAGTAGGTGCACGTAGTTTGCAAGAATGTCTCATGCTTCAAACGGAACGGGATGATTATGCGCCGGAACTAGCTTATATTGTGCTAGAAGAATGTTTTGAGCAATTGGTGGAGCGAAAATGGAAAGAGATTGCGCAGCGTTTTTCTGTTGATTTACATGCTGTTCAGCAAATATTCGACTATTTGCAAACATTGAGCCCAAGTCCTGGACGAATTTTCGACCGTAGTAGCGAATTGTACATTATTCCTGATGTCCGGGTATTAGTGGACGATGAAAATGTACAAGTCATCTCAAACCGAAAAAATCAGCCGAATATCCGATTCCAAGAGACCTACTTCAAGCAAATGTCACAACAAGCAGATAAAGAAACTGAAAATTATTTAAAAGAACGGAAACAGGAATTCGAATGGTTGAAGAAAACGATCCTCCAACGCGGGGATACAATTTTGCGGGTTGCTCAAGTCATTGTTTCTCGACAAAAAGCTTTCTTTATCGACAAGGGGCGGCCAATCAAACCTCTTACGTTAAAGGAAGTTGCGGCTGAGATAGATGTGCATGAATCTACGGTCAGTCGAGCTGTCAACGGGAAATATTTGGAAACAGATTTCGGTGTATTTGAGTTAAAGAAATTTTTCACTGCAAGAATCCCTACTAACGGTGCAGAACAGACAGAAGACCTTTCGGCAGATACTGCGAAGAAAAAGTTGCAGGAATTAGTTGATCAAGAAGACAAAAGCAAGCCGTTGTCGGACCAGAAATTGGTTGAATTGCTGAAAAAAGATGAGATAGCGATCTCAAGGCGAACGGTAGCAAAATACCGTGATTTATTAGGAATCCCAAGTTCATCAAAAAGAAAACGTTATGATAACTGATCATCCAAAAGATCAGAAAAAGTATTTTGCTTTTTCTGATCTTTTTAGTTGAAAAACGAAAGAAAAACTGTTAGACTAACAGTCGTGAGGTTGAGATTTCCCTTTATTGATGTGAAATTTGAAAAGTTAATTTCTTTTTTTTATCGTATATGGGTCGTTTTAAGTCTACATTGGACGTAAAGTGTCCAACTAAGGAGATCGCTATGCTAGATGAAATAAAAATGATTGAATCTGTTGCACCAGATATTATCGAAGTGTTGCAAGAACGCTATAAAATTTTACGAAATATCTATTGGATGCAACCGATTGGACGTCGAAGTTTATCGGAAAGTATGGGGATAACAGAACGAGTATTGCGAACAGAAACAGACCTTTTGAAAAATCTGAATTTGATCGATACCTCAAAAAGCGGTATGACGCTGACAACTAAGGGCGAAGAAGTTTATCAAAGTCTTGAAAACTTCATGGATCAGCTTTTAGGTACGCATCAAACCGAACAACAGTTGGCAGAATATTTTGGTAATCAGCGCTGTATCGTTGTTTCAGGAAACAGCGAAGAGCAAACCAAAGTGGCTGATGCATTCGGCGAAGCGCTGAGTGAAGCCTTAGACCGACTGCTTCCGGAAGGCGAGAATATCATCGCTGTGATGGGAGGAACTACCATGGCAGTTGTAGCAGAACAATTGTCTAATCTGGAAAATAAAAAACGGCATAACTTGTTTGTCCCTGCAAGAGGCGGGATTGGTGAAGCGATAACTGTACAGGCAAATTCTGTCAGTGCAAGAATGGCTGCTAAAGCAAATGGAAACCACCGTGCACTTTATGTTCCGGAACAATTAAGTCTGGCAACTTACAATTCTTTACTCAATGAGCCATCTATCCAAGAAGTCTTAAACTTGATTAGTGAGGCGAATTGTGTTATTCATAGTATTGGGCGTGCATTACACATGGCAGCACGTCGAAAGATGACTGAAAAAGAATTAGTCATGCTGAAACAAGCAAATGCTGTAGCGGAATCCTTTGGCTACTTTTTCAATGAAAAAGGCGAAGTTGTTTATAAGGTCCCTAGAATCGGCATAGAATTGCAAGATTTGGCGAAAGTCCCGATCATCATGGCGATAGCGGGCGGAAAATCAAAAGCCAAAGCAATTCGAGCTTATATGAAAAATGCACCAAAACAAACGTGGCTCATCACTGATGAAGCTGCTGCAAACGAGATTTTAAAAGGGGTAACCCTTTAAAATAAATATTTTTTTGATTTTCATAAGGAGGAAATCTTAAATGACAGTTAAAGTAGGTATTAATGGTTTTGGACGTATTGGACGTCTAGCATTCCGTCGTATCCAAGATGTAGATGGAATCGAAGTAGTAGCAATCAACGACTTGACAGATGCTAAAATGTTGGCACACTTGTTAAAATACGACACAACTCAAGGACGTTTCAACGGAACAGTTGAAGTTCATGAAGGTTCATTCAACGTAAACGGAAAAGAAGTTAAAGTATTAGCTAACCGCAACCCAGAAGAATTACCATGGGGCGAACTAGGCGTAGATATCGTTCTAGAATGTACTGGTTTCTTCACTTCTAAATCAGCAGCTGAAAAACATTTAACAGCTGGTGCTAAACGCGTTGTTATCTCTGCTCCTGGCGGAAACGATGTTCCAACAATCGTTTATAACACAAACCACGAAACATTAACTGGTAAAGAAACAGTTATCTCAGGTGCTTCATGTACAACTAACTGTTTAGCTCCTATGGCTAAAACATTGAACGACAAATTTGGTGTTGTTGAAGGATTAATGACAACTATCCATGCTTACACGGGTGACCAAATGACTCTAGACGGACCTCATCCTAAAGGTGACTTCCGCCGTGCACGCGCTGCTGCTGCAAACATCGTTCCTAACTCAACAGGTGCTGCTAAAGCTATCGGTTTAGTAATCCCTGAATTGAACGGTAAATTAGACGGAGCTGCTCAACGTGTTCCTGTACCAACAGGTTCATTAACAGAATTAGTAACAGTTCTTGAAAAAGAAGTAACTGTTGACGAAATCAACGCAGCAATGAAAGAAGCTTCAAACGAATCTTACGGATACAACACAGACGAAATCGTTTCTTCAGATATCGTTGGTATGACTTACGGTTCATTATTTGATGCTACACAAACTAAAGTAATGACAGTTGGCGACAAACAATTAGTTAAAACTGTTGCTTGGTACGACAACGAAATGTCATACACTGCACAATTAGTACGTACTTTAGAATACTTCGCTAACTTATAAGATAGACAAACGTACAAGTGTAAATGATAGACATGTACATTTAAAAGCGGGGAAGCAATCGCGCTTCTTCCGCTTTTTTTGATAATAAGTTTATTCAGGAGGAAATAAAATGGCTAAGAAAACAGTGAAAGATATCGATTTAAAAGACAAAAAAGTTCTTGTCCGTGTTGACTTCAATGTTCCTTTGAAAGACGGCGTGATCACTGACGACACTCGTATCAAAGCAGCATTGCCAACAATCAACTACGTTTTAGAACAAGGCGGAAAAGCAATCCTTTTCTCTCACCTTGGACGTGTAAAAACAGAAGAAGATAAAGAAGGAAAATCTTTAGCTCCAGTTGCAAAACGTCTAGGCGAATTATTAGGTAAAGAAGTAACATTCGTACCTGAAACTCGCGGAGAACAATTAGAAGAAGCAATCCGCAACATGAAAGATGGCGACGTTGTCGTATTTGAAAACACACGTTTTGAAGACGTTGACGGTAAAAAAGAAAGCAAAAACGATACAGAGCTAGGTAAATACTGGGCTTCATTAGGTGATGTATTTGTTAACGATGCTTTCGGTACAGCTCACCGTGCGCATGCTTCTAACGTAGGTATCGCTTCAACTGGTATCCCAACAGTTGCTGGATTCTTGATGGAAAAAGAAATCAAGTTCATCGGTGAAGCAGTAGAAGAACCAAAACGCCCAATGATCGCAATCCTTGGTGGCGCAAAAGTTTCTGATAAAATCGGCGTAATCGAAAACTTGATTCCTAAAGCAGACAAAATCTTGATTGGTGGCGGAATGACTTACACATTCTACGAAGCAAAAGGAATCAAGATCGGTAACTCTCTAGTAGAAGCTGACAAAGTAGAACTAGCAAAAGAATTGATCGAAAAAGCAGGCGACAAACTTGTCTTGCCAATCGACAATGTCTGTGCACCAGAATTTTCAAATGATGTAGAAACACAAGTAATCGAAGGAGACATTCCTGACGGTTTGATGGCTTTAGACATCGGCCCAGCATCAGTAAAATTATTTGCTGATACATTACAAGGTGCAAAAACAGTTGTTTGGAACGGACCTATGGGTGTATTTGAAATGAGTAACTTTGCTAAAGGTACAATCGGTGTTTGTGAAGCAATCGCTAACTTAGAAGGCGCAACAACAATCATCGGTGGCGGAGACTCAGCTGCAGCAGCAGAACAATTAGGTTTTGCTGACAAATTCACACACATCTCAACAGGTGGCGGCGCAAGCTTGGAATTGCTTGAAGGTAAAGAATTACCAGGACTAGCAGCAATCAACGATAAATAAACAGCCAAGTTTGCTCTATTCTGACGAGTGATCGATCAAAAGGTGAAGGGAGTTTTCATGACTCCCTAGCCATTTTTCAATAAATTAAGGAGTGTGTTCCTCAATGCGTAAACCTATTATCGCAGGTAACTGGAAAATGAACAAAACTGCATCAGAAGCAAAAGAATTTGCTGAAGCAGTAAAAAACAAAATCCCTTCAAATGACAAGGTTGATTCAGTCATCGGATCTCCTGCATTATTCTTACAAGAATTAATGACATCAGCTGAAGGTACAGAACTAAAAATCTCAGCACAAAACTGCTACTGGGAAAACTCAGGCGCGTTCACTGGTGAAACTTCACCAGCAGCTCTTGCTGATCTAGGTGTTCACTATGTGATCATCGGACATTCAGAACGTCGTGAATATTTCCATGAAACAGACGAAGACATCAATAAAAAAGCAAAAGCTATCTTTGCAAACGGTATGACACCAATCTTATGCTGTGGCGAATCTTTAGAAACATATGAAGCAGGCAAAACTGCTGAATGGATCGAAGGACAAATTACAGCTGGTTTAGCTGACCTTTCAGCTGAACAAGTGTCAAACATGGTGATTGCTTATGAACCAATCTGGGCAATCGGTACTGGTAAATCAGCTGACGCACAAATCGCTGACGAAATTTGTGGTGTTGTACGTCAAACAGTTGAAAAACTTTATGGAAAAGAAGTATCAGAAGCTGTTCGTATCCAATACGGCGGTTCTGTAAAACCAGAAAATATTGCTGAATACATGGCAAAAGAAAATGTTGACGGTGCTTTAGTCGGCGGCGCAAGCTTGCAAGCAGATTCATTCTTGTCATTGTTAGACGCTGTAAAATAATTGGTGAAAATTTGCGAAAAATGCAAGAAATGTTTGCACTAATGAGCAAAATTAACTAAAATCGTATATGAGGGAAATCCCTTAGGAAAAAACAAACTCAAAGGAGAGACAAAACATGTCAATTATTACTGATGTTTACGCTCGCGAGATCTTAGACTCACGTGGTAACCCAACAATCGAAGTAGAAGTATACACAGAAAGCGGAGCTTTTGGCCGCGGAATGGTTCCTTCAGGTGCTTCAACTGGTGAATACGAAGCAGTTGAATTACGTGACGGAGACAAAGCTCGTTATGGCGGTAAAGGTGTAACTAAAGCTGTCGACAACGTAAACAACATCATTGCTGAAGCAATCATTGGCTACGATGTTCGTGACCAAATGGCTATCGACAAAGCTATGATCGCTTTAGACGGAACTCCTAACAAAGGTAAATTAGGTGCGAACGCTATTTTAGGTGTTTCTATCGCTGTTGCACGTGCAGCTGCTGACTACCTAGAAGTACCTTTATACCACTACCTAGGCGGATTCAACACGAAAGTATTGCCAACACCAATGATGAACATCATCAACGGCGGATCACATGCTGATAACTCAATCGACTTCCAAGAATTCATGATCATGCCTGTTGGCGCTCCAACATTCAAAGAAGCTCTACGTATGGGTGCTGAAGTATTCCACGCATTAGCTTCAATCTTGAAAGCTCGCGGATTAGCAACTTCTGTTGGTGACGAAGGTGGATTTGCTCCAAACCTTGGTTCAAATGAAGAAGGTTTCGAAGTAATCATCGAAGCAATCGAAAAAGCTGGCTATGTACCTGGTAAAGACGTTGTTCTTGCTATGGATGCTGCTTCTTCAGAATTCTACGACAAAGAAAAAGGCGTTTACGTACTAGCTGACTCAGGCGAAGGCGAAAAAACAACTGACGAAATGATCAAATTCTACGAAGAATTAGTTTCTAAATATCCAATCATCTCAATCGAAGACGGATTAGACGAAAACGACTGGGACGGATTCAAGAAATTAACTGACGTATTAGGCGACAAAGTTCAATTAGTTGGTGACGACTTGTTCGTAACAAACACTCAAAAATTATCTGAAGGTATCGAAAAAGGAATTGCTAACTCAATCCTTATCAAAGTGAACCAAATCGGTACATTAACAGAAACTTTCGAAGCTATCGAAATGGCTAAAGAAGCTGGCTACACAGCAGTTGTATCTCACCGTTCTGGTGAAACAGAAGATTCAACAATCTCTGATATCGCTGTTGCAACAAACGCTGGTCAAATCAAAACAGGTTCTCTATCACGTACTGACCGTATTGCTAAATACAATCAATTACTACGTATCGAAGACCAACTTGGTGAAGTTGCAGAATACAAAGGTTTGAAATCTTTCTACAACTTGAAAAACAAATAATTCTTTTCTAATGAAGATACATGATCGACCGATTGAAAGATAGACGAGCATGATCACTTAGTTAAGTAATCAGACTCTCTACCTGCTGATTTCAGCAAGTAGAGAGTTTTTTTGTTGTGAAAATCATTTGATGAATAAATCTCTTTTTTAAGAACAGAAAAATCAGGAGAGTACATAAATTATTATAATAACAACTGTTTATTTATATATATCATATAAACCCTATTATATAAATATCCGTATTTGTTAAAAATAACTTATAATTTTATTTTTGTAACTGGCTTCTGTATATAATATTTACAAATATCGATACGAGACAATCGTATCGAAAAAAGTCAGTTATCAAGAGATAACATCGTATAGGACCTTTTAAGGATAGAACAATAAGAGAGGAGGAAGCAGTCTTCGTTTCATTCATATCCTTTTACGCTCGGATAGGATGATTCTCTTCAAAAAGGGGATGGCAATCTTCCTCTTTCGATAAAAATCATTTGAACAGGGAGACAGAAAAATGAAAAAATTTTAGATAATTACAATGATAAAAATTATAAATATGGGATAACTACAAATATTTTTGAGATGGATCCGACTTACTGTTCTAAAATCGTCTGGCAAGCTTATTGGTATGCTTCGGCTGCTGTGCAGGTAGGAGGAATGTATCAGCCGCTTATTGCTTTGCCATACGATCTTCCTGATTATTTTGATGAAAGTGCGATCCATATCTTAACATGGGAGAATTGATGATGAGAAGGAGGATTTCTAAAAAAAGAAATTACTGTTCTAAGATTTTTATTCGATAGGTTTACTGTTAGGGGGTACATGGCTCTATCAATTTCCAATCAAGAAACATATAGCTACACGAGCACTGTATCAATTATTAGAGGAGGAATACCAATTAACCGATTATGATATTTTTATTTCAAGAGTAGTGAAAGATACGAAAAGTGGTAGAGGCGGTGTCAGTATTTTTTTCATGGTAAGGAATAGTTTGTATGAATATGAGTATGACTACTCTATTGAAGAAAATAATTGGCTACGTGGTTATTACGTAAGGAGGGGTAATTATAGATCATGCGATACTCTTATTTTCAATGATGAGGAATAAAATGATTTGACTACAGAAGAACAGTTCAACAAAGTAGCTTCTCTTGTTTTTTTACTTGGTTGGATTTACTAGCGTAGAGGCAAGAATTGGAAAGCCATTTACTTGGAAAAGGGGAATGTGACGCTGCTTTTGTCACGCCCTTTTTTCTGTGGTCTCTCTTATTTGAAAATCTAGGCGTACTCCAATACAATAAAAAGAAACGGCAAAGGAGAAGATTAGATGAAAAAAGAAGAAAAAATTGCGATTTTACAAGAGATTATCCGAATAAAATCAGTGAATGGAAACGAAGGCGAAGTAGCAGCTTATTTGAATAAGCTTTTGGAAAAACATGGCATAATAGGAGAACTCGTTTCTTACAGTAATGGTAGAGATAATCTGATTGCTCAATTCCAAAAAGGGCAATCAGGAAAAGTGTTAGGCCTATCTGGTCATATGGATGTCGTGGCGGCGGGGAATGAATCGTCTTGGACCTATGCGCCCTTTGCAGCAGAAATCCATGGGAATCGTTTGTACGGACGTGGTGCTACAGATATGAAGAGTGGCTTGGCGGCAATGGTGATTGCCATGATCGAACTCAAAGAGTCAGGAAAACCATTTAACGGAACAGTCAAATTATTAGCCACTGTCGGAGAAGAAGTGGGTGAATTAGGTGGGGAACAGCTCACGAAAGCTGGTTATGTGGATGACTTAGATGCCTTGATCATCGGAGAGCCAACCAATTACAGTTTAATGTACACACACATGGGATCAATCAACTATACGGTCATCTCGCACGGAAAAGAAGCGCATAGCTCTATGCCAGACCAAGGCTATAATGCGATCAATCATCTAAATGAATTCATTACGAAAGCAAATGCTGAAATGAATCACCTCGCTGAAGCAATCGAGAATCCCGTCTTAGGAAAAACAATCCATAATGTCACGTTGATCAGCGGCGGAAATCAAGTAAACAGCATTCCGAGCCACGCGCAGCTTCAAGGGAACATCCGATCGATTCCTGAATATCCAAATGATAAAATCATTGCATTACTGCAATCAATCGTCAAGGAATTGAATCAAGAGACAGACTACCATTTGGAATTGACGATCGATTACAACAAAATACCTGTCAAAGCAGATCCAGATTCTCCTTTGATTCATTGCATTCAGCAACAATTCAGTCAGCCATTACCTTTAGTTGGAGCGGCAGCAACCACAGATGCAGCCGAATTTACAAAAGCTGACCACTCCTTCGACTTTGTCGTCTTTGGACCTGGTGTCGTTACTTTGCCTCATCAAATAGATGAGTATGTCGAGCTCGATAATTATTTAGATATGATCGAAAAATATCAAGCTATTATTTTATCCTACTTAGCGTAAGTTTTTTAATAGATGAAAAACAGAGCCAGATGAGCAACTTTTTGCTCATTTGGCTCTGTTTGTTCATCCTATTTTTCTCTTGGAATATATCAAGCGCTGCGGCAACATAGTGATGACTAATGAAACAACGACGACAGATAGCAGACGGTCAAGGTAGTCTGTGCCTGCCTGTACCAAGATCACACTGATGGTTTGATCGAAACCTAACCCATGTAATAATTGGACGATCATGCTAGACCCTGAGGAAGTGATTCCGCCAAATAACTGAACGGTAATGATCGAAGAGACGATCGTTCCAGGTACAGACAAAATCAAAGCGAGTAATAAGAGTTTCAAACGTTTTTTATCTTTGTCGAGATACCTTGGTAAAATCAATCCAGCCAACAAACCTGTGAGGATTTGGATCGGTGAATAATACAGTGAAAAAATATCTGTAGTCACCCCGCTTAATACACCGCTGGATAGTCCTGTCAACATTCCTGGTATGGGACCAAGTAACGCGCCAGCAAAAATCGTTCCAATAGAATCTAGATAGATTGGCAAACGAAGCCATAAAGCAATCGTTCCTCCAACATAATTGATCCCAATACACAAAGCCATCATTGTAAGTACACGAGTTGCCATCTTGTTTTTATTCATTTTGTTAGCCCATCTTTAACCTTTCCAAATCTTTCATAATCGTTTCTTCTTGTGCATTTAAAAGAACGGTTAAAAACTTTTGGAAAAAAAGACGAGTATCTACTTTTGTCATAATTTTACTGTTAGCAGATTTCTGCCAAAATTCATAACGATCAACCAATGTTTGTCCGCGACTTATTCCTTGAGTTTCTACAGCAGTGAAGCTTTTAAAGCCTTCACAGATGGACTCATCGATAAAATAAGCAACAGCTAACGGATCATTGATGACACATCCTAAGATTCTTTCTTGTTTCCAGTGAAAGTCAAAATAAAAACGAGTGATCGCTTTTAGATACTCTCCCTCTTCAGGATTCATTTGGCAGCAATATTCAAGGATAGTCGGTGTCAAGACGATTTCTCTTGTCACATCTAACCCAACCATTTCTATCGGTTGTTTGAGCTTCTCGAATACATAAGAAGCTGCCTCAGGATCACACCAGTAATTGTATTCAGCAACTGGTGAACAGTTACCATGGCTTTTGTAAGTTCCGCCCATTGAGACAAAACGATCCATATGTTTCCCAACAGTTGGGTTGATTTTCAAAACAGAAGCGATATTGGTCAAAGGACCCAAAGCAATGACTGATGTATCTGTTTTTTCTTTGAAATAATCAGCTAGAAAATCAACTGCATGGAGCGATTCTGCCTGTTTTGCTAAGACCCTCGGGAAATTTGTTTCCCCTAATCCATCCAACCCATGAGTGTCTTGCGCACTAATGAAAGGTTGCTTCAAAGGTTTTTCCATTCCTTGATAAACAGGGATATCTAAACGATCACAGCGCTCCAAACATTTCAGCACATTCTGCGTACCGATATCTACAGGGACATTCCCGCAAACGACGGTAATAGCAACTACTTCGATATCAGGGGATTTGACAGCTAGTGATAAAGCTAAAGTGTCGTCGATCCCTGGATCGCAATCAATAATTACTTTTCGCATTATTTCCAATCTCCTTTCTTTAGAGATACTTAGTTTTTTATTCTGGGAAGTTTCCGAACCAGTCCAAGACGAGCGTCTTGTTTATAATGCACGAAATTAGTATACTGGCTTTTATTGTGAATGTAAATGCTCTCTTACAAGTAAATCTATTGAGAAGAACTTTAAGTAAATGATACAATGAAAAGGAAATGGAATTTACGTGTGCCGAAGAAAAAGAATCCTATTGATCGGTATATTGTATAATAAATAGATTATAGTTTGGCAGAAAGCGGCGGGTGTACGATGGTTATTTTTTATTTCATTCTTATTCTGATAATTATAGGAATCAGTTACCATTTTCTTTCTTATTTTTATGCAAAGAAATTAGTAAGAGCGGGAGTACAGAGAGGCTATGACTGGTATGAAGACACTGGGCACCGCTTGATGGATCCTGCTGCAGTCACGTCAGTAGAAAAAAAGCGGCAAAAATTAGAAGAAGAGTGTGAAAGCTTCTGGGAACAAGGAATACCGAAAACGATCAAAAGTTATGACGGGTTGAAACTAGCTGGACAGATGTTCATCCAACCAACTCAGCAGAATAAATGGGTCATTTGTGTACATGATTATCGAAGTACAGGGAAAAGAGATATGTCTCATATAGGTAAAAGATATGCAGAGAAAGGATTCAACGTTCTTATACCCGATTTACGTGCGCATGGAGAAAGTGAAGGAGAAATCATCGGAATGGGATGGCTAGATCGGCTAGATTTAATTGCATGGATCCAACTCATCTTAGATGAACAACCAGATGCCTCCATTATTTTGCACGGCGGTTCGATGGGCGCTTCTACGATTATGATGGCAAGTGGTGAAAAGCTTCCATCTGCAGTCAAAGGATTTATCTTAGATAGCGGATATGTTTCTGTTTATGCGGAATTTCGGTACATGTTAAGTAAAATCACGGTCTTTCCTAAAAAAATGATCATGAGATATGCGAATCACTATGCTCAGAAATACGCAGGTTATTCTTTAAAGCAAGCATCAGCTACAAGACAGCTTGGTAGTAACCATTTGCCTTTGTTAGTCATCCATGGTGAAAGAGATCATTTTGTTCCTACAGAAGCAGCATACACGATTCAAAACGCTACAGCAGGGGATAAAGCATTACTGCTTGTTCCAGAAGCAGAACATTTGGAAGCATCGATGAAAGATCCGAAAACCTATTGGACAGTGATTTTTTCATTTATTGAACAAAGAATAACGATGGATTGATTTTCTCTTCCTTTTTGTAAGCAATCCGAGGATAAATAATTGTTTATAGACCATGAGACTGTTAAAATAAGGTAGGAATAAAAAAATATCAGTTATTTGAGGAGTGCGGCATATGGAAATCAAAGAGGAAAAAAATCGTCTTGCTTTATTCAATGATGAGCAACAAGAAATCGGAGAAATGACATGGTCGGATGCGGGGCCAGACATCATGATTATTAACCATACATTTGTCGATCCAGCATATCGTGGTCAAAAATTAGCTGAAAAGCTAGTGTATACTGGAGTAGAACTAGCAAGACGAGAGGGGAAAAAGATCATCCCTTTATGCCCTTACGCAAAAAAAGAGTTTGAGAAGAAACCAGAGTATCATGACGTCTTACGCCAATCATAATAATAACAGCTGAAAGATTTGCACTTTCAGCTGTTTTTCCATTTATATAGAGTTGTCACGGAGTTTTATCTATGATAAAGTTAAAGAGACGATATCTTTTGGGAAGGAGGCTGCTATATGTATAATTTAATTTTGGGAATCGTGATCGTTTTATCGATTGTTATGGTCATTGCGATTATGATGCAGCCAAGCAAGCAAAATAGTGCAGCGAGTGCATTTACCGGCGGTGCGGATCAACTATTCGGCAAACAAAAAGCTCGCGGCTTTGAAGCTGTCATGCAGCGATCAACTGCAGTCATGGGAGCTGTCTGGATGATCTTATTATTTGTCCTAGCATTTTTATCTTCGAAGTAGTCGAATAAGCCTCTCGCACAACGGCGGGCGGCTTTTTTTATTGCAAAGAGAACGCTTAAGAAGAAGTTATGAAAGAAACTATGGTAAAATGAGGCGAAAGAGGTGAAACGAGTGAAACAATTACCAAAACCCCTTTATGCAAAACATGGAAAACGAGCAGTTTTGCTGCTTCATGCGTACTCAGGAAGTCCAAATGATGTCCGGATGCTCGCACGGTTTTTAGAAAAAGCAGATTATACAGTCTATGCGCCGCTATTTAAAGGACATGGAACGATGGAGCCATATGATATCTTGCAAGAAAAAGCAGAAAGCTGGTGGGCAGATACTAAAAAAGCTATCCATTTTTTACAGTCTGAACAGTTTTCTGATATTGCCGTATTGGGATTATCGATGGGTGGCATCTTTGCTGTACGGGCACTAGAAGAAGAATCAGTAATTGGCGGAGGTTTTTTCTGTTCGCCCCTGTCTCCTGTAGAAACAAACGTGCCTGAAAATTTTGAAAAATATGTACGTCAAGTGCTGAAGATAGCAGGCAAATCAGAAAAAGAAATCAATGAAAAAGCTGTGTCTTACCGCTCGTTAGCTGAACATCAATTAATGGATATACAAGACCAAGCAGCAATCGCAGAAAGTAGACTATCAGATATCCAACAGCCAATATTTTTAGCTCAAGCTGGGAAAGATGAAATGATCGACCCAAATGGTGTATTTGAAACGGCACGCAAATTGAGCCGCCAACGAGTGACACTTCAATGGTATCCTGAAAGCGGTCATGTGATTACAGTTGGCACAGCAAGACGCGAATTAGAAAAAGACGTGTTGGAATTTTTAGAAAAATTACCTTGGAATGAGGAATAAATATGACAAAAGAAACAATAAAAGAGAAAATTCTCTTTTTCATGGAAAGCAGTCGCAAACGTAGTTTTTCTATGGAAGAAATCGCTGAAGGTCTAGGCTTTCAAAAAAGCGATGATTTTAAATTACTAGTACAAACGATTGCTCAAATGGAAAGAGAACAGAGTATCGTTTTCAATAAAAAAGGAAAAGTCAAACTTCCTTTAAAACCGATCTTGGTCGAAGGGACATTTCGGGCAAATGAACGAGGATTTGGATTTGTAACGATTGATCCCGAAGAAGATGATATCTATATCCCGAAAGAAGCGACTGGCTTTGCAATGAATGGGGATACCGTAGCAATTGATATCATGAAGCGAGCAAATACAGATATGGATCGCGGAGCAGAGGGAAAAGTAGTGGAGATTCGAGACCGAGCGACTACTCAGTTAGCCGGAGAATTTGTTGCTTATTCAGACGAAGAGATACAGGAAACGGATCTTTATGGTGTGGTCATCCCGAAAGATAGAAAGCTTAACCAATTCAAAGTGTATGCAGCGGCAGAGGGAGTTCGTCCAGTTGACGGAAGTATTGTATTGATCGAACTGACCCATTACCCTGAAAAAGGGTATGCGACTAGTTTAGAAGGGATAATCAAGCAAGTGATTGGTCATAAGAATGACCCTGGCATGGATATCCTCTCGATTGTCGTGGCTAACGGTATTCCTACAAAATTTCCTGATGATGTGTTGTCTGAGGCAGATGAAGTTCCAGACCAGATCAGCGAAAAGGATATTGTTGGACGCAGAGATTTAAGAGATCAGCTCATTGTTACGATTGATGGAGAAGATGCAAAAGATCTAGATGATGCAGTGACGGTCAAAAAATTAGAAAATGGTAATTATTTTCTTGGAGTACACATTGCAGATGTATCTTACTATGTGACGCAAGGCAGTCAACTGGACAGAGAAGCATACGAAAGAGGAACAAGTGTCTATTTGACCGATCGAGTGATTCCGATGATCCCACAACGTTTATCTAATGGTATCTGTTCATTGAATCCCCATGTTCCACGACTCACCATGAGTTGTGAAATGGAGATCGATCCACATGGACAAGTTGTCTCTCATGAGATTTTTCCAAGTGTGATCCAAACAACAGAACGGATGACCTACACAGCTGTCAATCAAATCTTAGAAGATCAAGATGAAGAAACGATGCAACGTTATGCTCAGCTCGTGCCTATGTTCCAAGAAATGGGTGAGTTGCATCGAATCCTTGAAACGATGCGAATCAAACGTGGAGCGATTTCTTTTGAGGATCGTGAAGCGAAGATCCTTGTTGATGCTGAAGGACACCCAAATGATATCCAGCTAAGAAGCAGAGGGATAGGTGAACGCTTGATCGAATCCTTTATGCTTGCTGCCAACGAAACGGTAGCTGAACATTATAATAAATTAAATCTTCCGTTTATTTATCGAATCCATGAACAGCCAAAAGAAGAAAAAATGCAGCGCTTCTTTGATTTTGCTTCAGCTTTGGGCATTCTGGTACGAGGAACGAAAGGAACGATCACACCGAAAGATTTACAGCATGTGATCGAAGGAGTAGAAGATAAACCAGAAGCGGCAGTTATCAATACTATGTTGCTCAGAAGTATGCAACAAGCACGCTATTCAGAAGACAATTTTGGGCATTATGGCTTAGCAGCAGATTACTACACACATTTTACATCTCCTATTCGACGCTATCCCGATCTGATCGTCCATCGGCTGATCCGTTCCTATAGCCAAGATAAAAGTGAAAGCAATCAAAGTTTATGGGCTGAGGAACTTCCTGAAATCGCGGATCATAGTTCTAAGATGGAGCGTCGCGCAGTAGAAACAGAACGTGAAGTAGATGCGATGAAGAAAGCAGAATTCATGATGGACAAAGTGGGAGAAGAATTCGACGGGATCATCAGCTCTGTTGTGAAATTCGGACTGTTTATCGAACTACCGAATACAGTAGAAGGATTGATCCATATCAATGAATTGAAACAAGACTACTTCCATTTTATTGAAAATCATTTAGCGCTTGTAGGTGAAAGAACTGGTCTGACTTTTAAAATCGGACAAAAAGTGCGCGTAAAAGTAGTCAAAGCTGATCCAGATGAACGAGCAGTGGATTTTGAACTCGTTTCCGCAGAAGAGGTCACTGCGTTGGAACGTCCAAAAGCACGCAATGGAAAATCTGGAAAACGAGAAGGAAAACAGGCAGGCAAACGCTCAGAAAAAAATGGCAAGAAGAACAAACGATATAGTGATAGTAAGCAAACGATCGGTAAGAAAAAAGGGAAAAAGCCATTTTACAAAGGTGTCAAAAAGAAGAAAAAGAAAAAATAAAATGAGTTGGAGGAAACAGCTATGCCAAAAGGCGAGGGAAAACTAATTGCACAAAATAAGAAAGCTCGCCATGATTATTCGATCATCGACACGATGGAAGCAGGGATGGTCTTGCAAGGAACGGAGATCAAGTCGATACGAAACAGCCGGATCAATCTGAAAGATGGATTTATTCGCGTCCGCAACGGGGAAGCTTTCTTGCATAATGTTCATATCAGTCCTTATGAACAAGGAAATATTTTTAATCATGATCCGTTGCGCACGAGAAAACTATTATTGCACAAGAAACAAATCGTTCGTCTTGAAAACGAATTGAAAAACACGGGAATCACTGTTGTTCCTTTAAAAGTCTATATTCGTAACGGCTATGCCAAGGTATTGATTGGTCTGGCAAAAGGGAAAAAATCGTATGATAAACGGGAAGATTTGAAACGAAAAGATATCGATCGACAAATTGATCGAACATTAAAAAATTTCTCTAGATAATTTCATTATCCTTTTTCGCATATTCGGTGCTTTTGCTTTTACTTAATGATAAAATTTGTTAGCATTTAATCTGATAAAACATGATTATCACAGGTTTTTTCTTAGATCAGGAGCACCGTGCATGGGGAAAAATTCGCTTCGTTTTTGACTGAAATAAAAAAGTGTCTAATTTTCATGAAAATGTTTTGAATTTTCTGTTTCATGGTGGTATGATACCGTGTGGTTAGAAACCGATTGGAAAAAACCAGATACGCACATGAATTGATTTTATGTGAATTTCGGGGAAAAGAGGTGAAATGGATTGGATGAACGCTCGCTAACGTTCCACATTGGACCAATTTGGTTTGATGGTACAGTTTGTATAATGGTGTTACTGACCTGTTTGATTGTTTTCTTCTTAGCTTACTTTTTTACAAGAAATCTTAAGTTGAAACCAACAGGCAAACAAAATGCGATAGAATGGATCATTGATTTTAGTCGAGGAATCGTAACAGATAATCTGCCTAGAAAAGAATTGAGCAATTTCCATTTGTTGGCATTTACATTGTTTTTATTTGTTTTTGTTGCAAACAACATCGGTTTAGTAACAAAAATCGTCTTACCTAACGAAACAACACTTTGGAAAAGCCCGACAGCAGACCCGTTTGTTACTTTAACTCTGGCATTTATAATGATCTTACTTACTCACTTATTCGGGGTGAAAAAGTTAGGCTTCAAAGGATATTTCGTAAATTCGTTCTTGAAACCCTATAGTTTTATGTTTCCGATGAAACTGATTGAAGAATTTACAAACTTATTAACACTTGCTTTACGTCTTTATGGGAATATTTATGCGGGGGAAGTTTTGCTAACCTTGATTGCAAAAATGATGACAAGCTTAGGCTGGTTCTCATTACCATTAGCAATTCCATTAGAGATGGTCTGGATCGCGTTCTCCTTGTTTATTGGGAGCATCCAAGCATTTGTCTTTGTTACTTTGTCAATGGTTTATATGAGCCATAAGATTGAAGTAGAAGAATAATACTCGGTTAAAAAACAAACTACTATTTATCTATTTTAGGAGGAAAACAATTATGAATTATATCGCAGCAGCAATCGCAATCATGGGAGCAGCAATCGGAGCCGGTTATGGTAACGGTCAAGTTATCTCTAAAACAATCGAATCAATGGCTCGCCAACCTGAAATGTCTGGTCAATTCCGTACAACAATGTTTATCGGGGTAGCTCTAGTTGAAGCTGTTCCTATCTTAGGGGTAGTTATCGCCTTGATTCTAGTTTTTGCCGTTTAATTGAATCAGTATTAAGGCAGAAACAACATCGTTTGTTACTGCTTTTTTACATGGAAACTAGAAATACTCCAAAGAAAGGAAGGCTCGCCTATGCTGAATCAATTGGCAATTGCAGAAGTTGGCAATGCGATGTTAGGTAATATCATCGTTGTCAGCGGCTCATTTTTGATACTACTGGCTCTCTTGAAGCACTTTGCTTGGGGACCAATCAGCGATATTTTGAAAAAACGTGAAGACAAGATCGCCAATGATTTAGATTCTGCAGAACAATCTCGCATCAACTCAGCGAAAATGGAACAAGAACGCGAACAACAATTGTTAGCCTCTCGTTCTGATGCAGCTGATATCATCAAAAATGCGAAAGAAAGTGGAGAATTAAGCCGCCAAAATATTTTGAAGGATGCTCAAGAAGAAGCAGCTCGTCTAAAAAGCAAAGCCCAAGCTGATATCACTGTAGAACGTGATTCAGCGCTGAACTCTGTAAAAGACGACGTTGCAGAACTCTCTCTTCAAATCGCGGAAAAAATCTTGAACAAAGAATTATCTCCAGAAATGCATGAATCATTAATCAATCAATACATTGAAGGTCTAGGTTCTTCAAATGAAACTAGATAAATATACAGTAGGAAGACGTTACGGGAAAGCTTTATTTGAACTGGCGATCGATTCAAATCAAGCAGAAGAAATCTATCAAGATCTCGTAAGTTTACGTCAAATCTATGAACAAGTACCTGGATTAGGAAATATGTTAAGTGATGTTCGTCTAGAACCTCATGAAAAACGAGAAATCATGGACAAGCTTGTCAGCGGTTATGATGGGATCGTTAAAAACTTTTTAGAAGTTGTTTATGAGTATAACCGAATGGATGACCTTTTGTTCATGATCGAAGAATATGAACGTCGATATGATGAACATCAAGGGTTACTATTGGGAAGTGTCACAACAGCAGTCCCACTTTCAGACGAACAACGAATACAATTAGAAAAGAATGTTGCAAAAACAATGGACTATCAATCAGTTGAATTAAAACAAATCGTTGATTCTTCTATTATTGGTGGCGCGATTGTTGAAGCCAACCATCGAGTAATCGACGGAAGCATTCGCACGCAATTAGAAAAAATGCGTAATCAATTAAACAGATAGTACAAAGAGGTAGGTGAATCGAATGGCCATCAAAGCAGAAGAAATTAGTGCCTTGATTAAAGAACAAATTGAAAATTATCAAAACGTGCTTTCAGTCGAAGAAATCGGTACCGTAACTTATGTAGGCGACGGGATCGCTCGTGCACATGGTTTAGAAAACGCGATGAGTGGTGAGTTGCTTGAATTTTCAAACGGCTCATACGGAATGGCGCAAAACTTAGAGTCAAATGATGTAGGTATCATTATCCTTGGCGATTTCGAGTCCATTCGTGAAGGAGATAAAGTAAAACGAACAGGTAAGATCATGGAAGTTCCAGTTGGAGAGGCCTTGATCGGTCGGGTAGTCAATCCGCTAGGTCAACCAATCGACGGACTAGGTGAAATCGTTACTGACAAAGCTCGTCCAGTAGAAGCGATGGCACCAGGTGTTATGCAACGTAAATCTGTTAACGAACCAATGCAAACAGGGCTAAAAGCAATCGACGCCCTTGTGCCAATCGGACGCGGACAACGTGAATTAGTCATCGGTGACCGTAAAACAGGGAAAACTTCTATTGCGATCGATACGATCATCAACCAAAAAGGTCAAGATATGATCTGTATCTATGTAGCAATCGGACAAAAAGATTCTACAGTTCGTACACAAGTTGAAACATTGAAAAAATATGGCGCAATGGATTACACAATCGTTGTGAATGCCGGTGCGTCTCAACCAGCACCATTGCTTTATATCGCACCATATGCTGGTACTGCAATGGGTGAAGAATTCATGTACAACGGTAAACATGTATTGATCATTTTTGATGATCTTTCAAAACAAGCTGTTGCTTATCGTGAACTTTCCTTGCTACTTCGCCGTCCACCAGGTCGTGAAGCTTATCCTGGGGATGTTTTCTACTTGCACTCACGTTTATTAGAACGTGCAGCAAAATTAAGTGATGATCTAGGCGGCGGTTCAATGACTGCTTTGCCATTTGTTGAAACACAAGCTGGAGATATCTCTGCTTATATCCCAACAAACGTTATCTCAATCACTGACGGACAAATCTTCTTAGAAAGCGACTTGTTCTACGCGGGTACTCGTCCAGCGGTTGATGCCGGACTATCTGTCTCTCGTGTAGGGGGTTCTGCGCAAATCAAAGCAATGAAAAAAGTTGCTGGGACTTTACGTCTAGACTTAGCAAGTTATCGTGAATTAGAAGCATTTACACAATTCGGTTCTGATTTGGATGCGGCAACACAAGCAAAACTAAATCGTGGACGCCGTACAGTAGAAATCTTGAAACAAAAACTGCATGCACCGCTAGCTGTTGAAAAACAAGTAGTGATTTTGTATGCCTTGACACATGGATTCTTGGACAGTATCCCTGTAGACAGTATTTTAGACTTCGAACATGAATTATTCGAATATCTGGATACCAATCATTCAGATATTTTTGAAACAATCCGTACAACAAAAGATCTTCCAGAAGAAGAAACGTTGAATAGTGCGATTCAGGAATATAAAGACATGTTCTTAGCTACAAAAGGAAATAATTCCTCTACAGAAGATAAATTGAAATCCATTCAAAATGCATAGTGAGGTGAGATGAATGGGTGCTTCATTAAATGAAATCAAGACACGTATCGCTTCAACGAAAAAAACGAGCCAAATCACGCGGGCAATGCAGATGGTGTCTGCTTCTAAGTTGACAAAATCTGAAGCTTCTTCACAGAAGTTTCAGGTTTATGCAACAAAAGTAAGAGAAATCGTTACGCATTTGACTGCTACTCAGTTAAATGATATTGCCTCAGAAAATCCTAGAGGGGATATCAATTACAACAGCATGCTGCTCAGCCGTCCTGTGAAGAAAACCGGTTATATCGTCATCACTGCAGATGGCGGTCTGGTCGGTGGATATAACAGTTCGATATTGAAACAAACGATGTCTATTTTAGAAGAAGACCACCAATCACCCGATGATTACGTGATGATCGCAATTGGCGGAACTGGTGCAGACTTCTTTAAAGCACGCGGTATCAACCTAGCATATGAGCTGCGCAATTTATCTGATCAGCCAAGCTTTGATGAAGTCCGCAAAATCGTAAATATGGCAACAACTATGTACCAAAACGAAGTATTCGATGAATTATACGTATGTTATAACCATCATATCAATTCGCTAACTAGTCAGTTTCGTGTAGAAAAAATGCTGCCAATCTCAGACTTAGATCCAGAAGAAGCAACGACTTTCGAACAAGAATATATTTTTGAACCTTCAAAAGAAGAAATCTTGTCTCAGTTATTGCCTCAGTATGCTGAAAGTTTGATCTACGGTGCGATCGTTGACGCCAAAACAGCAGAACATGCTGCTGGTATGACAGCAATGAAAACAGCAACTGATAATGCTGCTAATATCATTGATGAGCTGACGGTTTCTTATAACCGTGCAAGACAAGGGGCTATTACCCAAGAAATTACCGAAATTGTTGCCGGAGCTTCGGCACTAGAATAGTATTGAGATTGGAGGAAAAAAGATGAGTTCAGGCAAGATTGTTCAAGTAATCGGTCCCGTTGTCGACGTGGAATTTTCTTTAGACCAATCCTTACCAGATATCAACAACGCATTAGTTGTTTATAAAAATGACGAAAATAAATCAAAAGTTGTTCTTGAAGCAGCATTAGAATTAGGGGACGGAGTGATCCGGACCATTGCGATGGAATCAACAGATGGTTTACAAAGAGGAATGGAAGTCATTGATACAGGCAAAGCAATCTCTGTTCCTGTAGGTAAAGAAACATTAGGTCGCGTATTCAACGTACTAGGAGATACGATCGATTTAGAAACACCTTTCCCAGAAGATGCGGAAAGAAGCGAAATTCATAAAAAAGCACCAGCCTTTGACGAATTAAGTACAAGTACAGAAATTTTGGAAACAGGGATCAAAGTTATCGACTTGCTTGCCCCATATTTAAAAGGTGGGAAAGTTGGACTATTTGGTGGTGCCGGTGTTGGTAAAACCGTACTGATCCAAGAACTGATCCATAATATCGCCCAAGAACACGGTGGTATTTCTGTATTTACCGGTGTCGGTGAACGGACTCGTGAAGGTAATGACTTGTATTATGAAATGAAAGATTCAGGAGTTATCGAAAAGACAGCCATGGTGTTCGGTCAAATGAACGAACCACCAGGTGCACGTATGCGTGTTGCGTTAACTGGTTTGACGATCGCGGAATATTTCCGTGATGTAGAAGGCCAAGATGTACTGTTGTTTATCGACAATATTTTCCGTTTCACTCAAGCTGGATCTGAAGTATCAGCCTTGTTAGGACGGATGCCTTCTGCGGTTGGTTATCAACCAACATTGGCAACAGAAATGGGTCAATTGCAAGAACGTATCACATCTACGAAAAAAGGTTCGATTACATCGATCCAAGCCATCTATGTGCCAGCCGATGATTACACTGACCCGGCGCCGGCAACAGCATTCGCCCATTTGGATGCGACAACCAACTTGGAACGTAAATTAACAGAACAAGGGATTTATCCAGCGGTAGATCCATTGGCTTCTTCTTCAAGTGCTTTAGCACCTGAAATCGTGGGAGAAGAACACTATAAAGTAGCAACAGAAGTCCAACACGTATTGCAACGATATCGTGAATTACAAGATATTATTGCTATCTTAGGTATGGATGAATTATCCGATCAGGAAAAAGTGTTAGTTTCTCGTGCCCGCAGAGTCCAATTCTTCTTGTCACAAAACTTTAACGTGGCTGAACAATTTACTGGTCTTCCAGGTTCTTATGTTCCTGTAGAAGAAACAGTGAAAGGATTCCGCGAAATCTTGGAAGGCAAATACGATGATCTTCCTGAAGAAGCTTTCCGAAGTGTTGGCCGAATCGAAGACGTCGTAGAAAAAGCGAAAACACTAGGCTACTAGAAAGGGGTGCCCCATGGATCAATATTTAACAGTAAATGTGGTAACTCCTGCCGGTTTGGTCTATGATCACCATGCAGCTATCGTCGTCGCACGTACGACAGCCGGTGAGCTTGGGATTTTGCCTAAACATGCACCGATCATCGTTCCTTTGACGATTGATGAAGTTCGTGTAAAACGGACAGATTCAGATACCCATGTCGATTGGATTGCTGTGAATGGCGGAATCATGGAAGTGCGTGATAATGTGGTTTCAATCGTTGCTGATAGTGCGGAACGTGAACGGGATATCGATGTATCTCGTGCTGAACGTGCAAAACAACGTGCAGAACGCCAAATCGAAGAAGCAAAAGCAAAACAAGATACGAACGAATTGAAGCGGGCAACTGTTGCGTTGCATCGAGCAATCAATCGTATTAAAGTATCTAAGCACTCATAAAATGAGAAGCGGATGTTTATCCGTGTATCAGAGGTTGCGACAGAAGTGGTCAGCTTATTTTTCGAAGGAGCTACTTCTGGAACACCGTGAATCAGAGGTCGTGAGCCTGCCATTCAGCTCCGAGTCACAAGGAACAAATTAAAAAACAGGTTCTCATGTTTGATGAATATTGTGGCTTGTGACCGAGTAGTTGGCAGGAGAACACCCTTTATTAGGAATAAAGGACTGAGACAAGACTTTTGTCTCAGTCTCTTTTTTTGCATATTTTTCCCCTTATTTCCTAAAAATGTAAGGGTATTCCTCTATTTTTAAGTATACTTGTTTTTCCTTTTATACATTTTATGGTATTATCATTTTATTAGTTATTATAAAAACAACTGTTAGAAAGGACGTCATTATGCAAGTATATGGAATTGATGCGATACTTCGAATCGTGAGTCATTTGGCGTTTATCTACTTAGCCTTCTGGTCTTTACGTTCGTTACGCATTGAGACTTTTTTTAGACCAATGCATAATACGCAAATTAGAATGGCAATCGTACTTTTTTCAATCTTTTTAGGGTACACTGCAAGTAATTTTTTCTTAGAAGTTATCGCTTTATGCCGAAATCTTTTCGTTAGCCTGTAAATTTTAAAAAAAGGTACTATTTTAAAAGGAAGGGTGTTATAATAGAAAAGATTTTGAGTAAGTGTATGCTCATTGGAATTTTTTGGAGGGAACAACAACATGGAAGAGATCATCGTAAGAGGTGGCAATCAATTAAATGGAACAGTAAGAATTGAAGGAGCTAAAAATGCTGTATTGCCTATTTTAGCTGCCAGTTTGTTAGCAGAAGAAGGTATTACGACATTAGACAACGTCCCGATTCTTTCTGATGTCTTCACTATGAATCAAGTGATTCGTCACTTAAATGTAGATGTAGATTTTGATGAACAAAAGAATCAAGTAACAATCGACGCTTCAAGACAATTAGAAATCGAAGCGCCTTATGAGTATGTTAGTCAAATGCGTGCTTCAATCGTTGTGATGGGACCGCTACTTGCTAGAAATGGACATGCAAAAGTGGCTATGCCTGGTGGATGTGCGATTGGTAAACGCCCAATCGATTTACATTTAAAAGGATTTCAAGCTTTAGGAGCAAAAATTATTCAAAAAAACGGCTATATTGAAGCAATTGCAGATGAATTGATCGGTAACACGATTTATTTAGATTTTCCTAGTGTAGGTGCTACTCAAAATATCATGATGGCTGCCGTAAAAGCAAAAGGAACAACCATCATTGAAAACGTAGCTCGCGAACCAGAAATCGTTGATTTAGCAAATATTTTGAATAAAATGGGTGCGCATGTCTATGGAGCGGGTACTGAAACAATGCGTATCGAAGGCGTTGATCATTTACATGCAGTCAACCATTCAATCGTACAAGATCGTATCGAAGCTGGTACCTTTATGGTCGCTGCTGCAATGACAGAAGGCAATGTACTGATTGCTGATGCTATCTCTGAACATAACCGCCCATTGATTTCTAAATTGATCGAAATGGGTGCAGAAATCATTGAAGAAGAAGGCGGAATCCGTGTTATCGGACCAAAACATATCTTACCTACAGATGTAAAAACGATGCCTCATCCTGGTTTCCCTACAGATATGCAAGCGCAAATGACAGCCATCCAATTAGTGGCAGAAGGTACAAGCGTAGTAACTGAAACAGTTTTTGAAAATCGTTTCCAACATTTAGAAGAAATGCGCCGTATGAACGCCCACGTCAAAATCGATGGAAATGTAGCAATCATGGATGGAAACCATGAATTGCAAGGTGCGGAAGTGTATGCAACAGACTTGCGTGCAGCAGCAGCATTAGTTTTAGCTGGCTTGAAAGCCAATGGAATCACACGTGTCCGTAACTTGAATTATCTAGATCGTGGCTATTATAACTTCCATATCAAACTACAAAAATTAGGTGCAGATGTTGAACGTGTAGACATGGATCAAACTCCTGCTGAAAAAACAGCACAAACGATTGCATAAGGAAGTGGCTGAATGAGTAACCAACGATATATCTTATTAACTCTGATAAAGATTTTAGTGGTGATCTTATTGCTTATCCTTCTTTTTGTAGCCGGAACGATGATTGGATATGGTGTCATCGGTGGTGGCAATCCATTTAAAGTATTTCAACCCAGCTTGTGGATTCATATTCGAGACTTTTTTCATTGATAATTAATTACGGTGGTTCTAGTCGATAGGAAATGAGCCATGAAGCAGCATAGGATAAAAGAAAACAGAAGGGAACGTTGATTTTAGTCGCGATCCCTTTTTTTAGTAAAAGAAAAGAAGGAATCTAGTTGATGAAGAAGATATTGATTTATTTAGTTAGAGGATATCAGCGCTTTATTTCGCCTGCATTTCCGCCTAGTTGCCGCTATTACCCAACCTGTTCTAATTATATGATAAAAGCAATTCAAACTCATGGTGCGCTAAAAGGGACGGTAATGGGGACGGCTCGGATCTTGCGCTGTCATCCCTTTGTCAAAGGCGGCATCGATTATGTACCTTTGACCTTTCAATTAACGAGAAATAAGAAAGATAAAAAAGAACCAGATTATAAAAAGGTTGTGAAAAATACGGGTAGCACTGAGCAATAAAGAAAAGAGAGAGTGACTATCAAAGTAACGACTTCATGACTACATATATGGAGGTCAAAAATGATCGAAGAACTCAATAAGATAGATTTACCATGGTCCTTGTTATTAGATGCAGATCCTGATAAAGAAAAAGTTCAGGTATATGTTTCAAAGGGGAACGGCTGGATATGGAAAGAAAAAGAAAAAACAATAGGTATACTGATCTATATAGTAAGGGAAAAAGAATTCGAAATCGTTAACGTAGCTGTAGAACCTTCGCATCAAGGAAAAGGGATTGGTGGGAAACTCCTTGAGACAGCTTTTCAGAAGCTTTCACAACTCGCTTCCAGTCAAACTCAGATCATCATACGAACCGGCAGTACTAGCAGTGCTGCGTTACATCTCTATCAAAAAATGGGCTATGTGGAGATTGGTCGAGTCAAAGACTATTTTATCCATCATTATTCTAAACCGATTTTTGAGAACGGAGAACAATTGCGAGATCAAGTGATTTTAGCGATTCACTTACACAAAACCAGCTTTAACGAATAGACTAGTGATCCGAGAAAATGCTTTCAAATACTAAACATATACATTACAATAGCTTTAGCAAGCAAAAAGGAGAATGTTTTTATGGGGATATTAGTTTTTGATTTTGGCGGGTCGGCTGTCAAATATGGTTGTTGGGATAGTAAAGATGTCAAAGGCAAGGGCCAATTTGCAACGCCTGAATCTTGGAAAGAAATGAAAGCGCAATTATTACAAGTCTATAAAGACATGTGTCTTTCTTTTGAGATTGAAGGAATTGGGATCAGCTCACCTGGAGTAGTGAATAATGAGAAACAGGTAATTGAGGGAATCAGTGCGATTCCTTATATTCATGGCTTTAATATTTTTAGAGATTTGGAAACTTTGTTTCAACTTCCGGTAACGATTGAAAATGACGCCAACTGTGCCGGAATGGCTGAGTTTTATGAAGGAGCTGCTCGTGATTATCAAGATGTTGCTTTTGTCGTGGTAGGAACTGGGATTGGCGGAGCGATGTTCACGAAAGGCCAAATCAATAAAGGTGCACATCTTTATGGTGGAGAATTCGGTTTGATGTTCTTAGAGGGCGATCAGACATTTAGTAAACTTGGTACAGCCGTACAGATGGCTTGGCGGTATTGTGAACGCAAAGGAGTCGATAAGAATACTTATACCGGAAAAGACGTCTTTGAATTAGCAGAAACCGGGGATGAAATAGCAAAAGAAGAAGTTGAGAGTTTTTATACGTACCTTGCAAAAGGTTTATTCAGTATCCAATTTTCATTCGATCCGGAAGTTATCGTATTAGGCGGTGGCGTTTCTGCAAAGGATGGGCTCATTGAAGAGATCCAAAGTAGAATGAAGAAGTTGACAGATCAATTCGACTTGCATGATTTCGAGCCGCAGATCCTATTGTGTGAATACAGAAACGATGCTAATCTTGTAGGCGCAGCGGCCAACTATATCGCTATAGGTCAAGGGGAGAATTAAGAGCTTTAGAGAAGTCGCTTCTTGCATAAAAGAAGATGAAATGGACAAGAGATTTTTACCTAAGGAATGTTTTATTGTCTGCAATATGATAAAATGTCTGAGAGGTGAAAATGATGTCAAAAAAAAATAAAGATATTGAAGTGCGTATCGAAGAAGTAAAAAAAGATATCAAAGGTAAGAATTATGAAGTCACTCAGTTATTTATAGGGAAAAAAATGATTGGTGAAATTTTAGCCTATGGACCAAAAGAATATGAAATTTTCTTTGGTGAAGAAGATTTTGGGAAAGAAAAAAGTCTTGAAAATGCGATAGAAACAGTGATTCGTCACTGGAATCTGCACGAATAAAAAAATATCAAAAAAACTTTCAATAAAGGGTTGCAAAAATCTGGAAAATTAGGTATTATAACTAAGTCAGGTTGATACAAACCTTTCGGAGGAGTAGCGAAGTGGCTAAACGCGACGGACTGTAAATCCGTTCCTTAGGGTTCAGTGGTTCGAATCCACTCTCCTCCATTTCATTGGGGTATAGCCAAGCGGTAAGGCAAGGGACTTTGACTCCCTCATGCGTTGGTTCGAATCCAGCTACCCCAGTATAGCACAACCGTAGGCTCTCGTAAGTTCGAGAGCTCTTTTTTTTGCTTTGTTACCTTGTTCCTTGAAGATTCTGTCAATTTAAGATAGAGTTAAGTTAACAAAAAGAATTGGAGGGGTCAAAATGAAGTGGAAAGAAAAAGTAGACGAAGCAGCTGAAAAGTTATATGACTTGGTCAAATCAGAAAAATACGATATCGAAGTGAACATTCCTAAAAAAGGCGAAAAAGCAGTCCATGTAAAATCAAAACGCCCAACGAATCATACAAAAAAATGGATGGCTAAAAACCGCTAATAATAACAAAAGATCCATAAATCGGCATTTTCAGCGATTATAGGGTCTTTTGTTATTTTCTCAATTGAATATATCTAGAAAATGGATTCTGTTAATAGGAATGGGAAGAAGGATTTGTACCTACATCATCTGCTTATGGATAGAATCCTTTATCTTTTTCAGTTGTGAATCAGGTATATACCAGTTATAATAGAAGAAACGAAAGGACGGGTGTACGTTATGTCGAATCAATTACCTGTATATATACAGATTCATGACCAATTAAAAAATGAAATCGAACAAGGTATATGGAAAGTCGGAGACCGTCTTCCTTCAGAAAGAGAATTAGCAGTGAAATTCAATGTCAGCCGTATGACGTTGAGACAAGCAATTCAAAACTTGGCAGATGAAGGAATCTTAGAAAGAAAGATCGGTTCGGGTACATATGTTGCGCGAGAAAAAGTACAAGAAAAGATGTCTGGCGCGACAAGTTTTACAGAAATCATGGAATCGCAAAATAGAGTACCGTCTAGTCGAACAATCTCTTACTTTTTGACTTCGCCAAGCTCAAGTGAAATGGAAAAACTAAACTTGAGTAAAGATGACACGATCTTGCGAATGGAACGTATTCGTTTTGCAGATGATGTCCCTATTTGTTTTGAAGTAGCCAGTGTTCCGCAAAAGCTGATCGATGGCTACAGCAAAGCAGAGATTACTGAATCGTTGTATCGCACATTAGAAGAAAAAGGCGGGAAAAAAATCGGTCCAGCGAATCAAACGATCACGGCTGTATTGGCGTCTGAGAAAATCGCAGACTATTTAGAGGTGAAACGAGGAGATGCAGTTCTTCGTTTGCGTCAGATTTCCTATTTTGAAGATGGCACGCCATTTGAGTATGTGCGTACGCAATATGTAGGAAATCGTTTTGAGTTTTATTTGGAAAAATAAAAAACAGGTGATCCCTGATTCCTTATTCGAAAAAAAGAGAATCAGAATCACCTGTTTTTATCTATGATCAGCTACCAATTGCTCGTGATAAGAAACAGGACCTTCTTCAAATTGGACTTGTCCGTTCAGCAGCTCAATGATGGATTCTTTAAAGCTGTCAGCATTTTTTTCATCCACTGCACAGATGACGATGACTTGATCAGTGTATTGGATTTCTTTTATGAAAAAATGCTGTAGTTCAAGATAATTTTGTAATTTTCCTAGTTGCGGATACGTGATCACAACGGAGATCTCCTGTTGCAAGGTACCTTCTACGATTCCAATGTCGGACAATGCTTGAGAGACCGCATGAGTGTATGCACGTATCAATCCGCCCGTGCCGAGTTTCGTTCCTCCAAAATATCGAGTGACTACTGCAGCTACATTGATCAGTTGATTTTTTTTGAGGACTTCCAACATCGGTACGCCCGCCGTTCCACTTGGTTCGCCATCATCGCTGCTTCGTTGGATCTCATTTTTTTCGCCAATGACGAAGGCACTGCAGTTATGGTTTGCTTTCCAATGTTCTTTTTTGATTTCTTGGATGAAGTTTTTCGCTTCTTCTTCTGATTCTATTCGTTTAAGAGAACAGATAAAGCGTGATTTCTTGATTTCGATCTCACTTTGTCCATTTTCTTTGATTGTACGATAACGTTCGATCATCTTGTCACCTCTTTTTTTCGGTTGCTTTATTCAGTATAAAGAAAGTTCTAGGTTGTTTCAACACTATAACGGTTGCGCAATTGCTGTAGTATGCGATAATAAAGACAAAGGCAGGTGGATCCGGGGATGAAGGAACGAATGAAAAAGTACGATGCAATTACGCATTATTTGAAGAACAACGGCGGCTCCCAAGTAACATTGACCTTTACCCAATTTGATGAACTGTTGTTTCCCAGTAACGGACTTCCCAAAACAGCCAGGGAAAGCACAGATTGGTGGGCAAATGACTATAGACATCCAGAAAAGGGTGCCTACGGCTGGTTAAATGCAGGCTATGAAGTAGTGGTCATCAATTTGGATAAAGAATATGTCGTATTCAATAAATTAGTGAAATCTAGCTGGCTATTTGATTAAATAAACCGTGTTTAGAAAACGTTGACAAATTTCTTTCTTTTTATATAATAGAGTAACAGATGCTAAGAAAACGTTTGCGTAGTCTGTTTTAAAAAGGAGAGAAAAGTATGGCTAAAAAAACAATCATGCTTGTATGTTCGGCTGGTATGAGCACAAGTTTGCTAGTAACAAAAATGCAAAAAGCTGCGGAAGCAAAAGGAATCGATTCTGATATTTTCGCTGTGTCAGCTTCTGATGCAGATAATAATCTTGCAAATAAAGATGTAGATGTACTGTTATTAGGACCTCAAGTTCGCTTTATGAAAGCTGATTTTGAAAAACGTCTGGAACCAAAAGGCATTCCTTTAGACGTCATCAATATGGCTGATTATGGAATGATGAATGGCGAAAAAGTATTAGACCAAGCAATTACATTGATTGGTGAATAAATAGATTATATAGAACTATCGAACAAGCAGTCCAAAAAAAGATTGCTTGTTTTTTCGTATATTTTTTTAGGGCGAATGATATGAATCATTTTTGGGGCAGAAGGCTTCTTACGAGAGAGATTGAAGCAATGGATTGTGAGGAGGGAAACTTACCAAATTATAAGAAGATCGCAGCAGTAGAACGTTTAGGTAACAGGATTCTTTGTCATCGTTGTGGAGTGAAAACGCCTGTCTTTGAGGGACAGCTTGCAGACTATGGCTATTTTTGCATACATTGCCTGTCTTTAGGGCGATGCGACAGTCAACAAGAGTTATATTTATTTGATCAGCCAAAAGCAGAATCTCGAGAAGTCGTCTTTTCTTGGACAGGAAAGCTTACTGAAAAACAAACGGAAATCGCAGAGAGGATACTTTATCATTCAGAAAAAAGACACCATCTTATTTGGGCGGTAACAGGTGCAGGAAAAACAGAAATGCTTTATCCGATTTTAGTGAAAACATTAAAAGCTGGAGGAAGAGTAGCCATTTGTACACCGCGAATCGACGTTTGTAATGAATTATTTTTACGCTATCGACCTGTTTTTCCAGAAGAAACAATCATGTTGCTCCATGGGAATACAGCAACAGCGTATACCTTTAGTTCTTTTGTTATCTGTACGATTCATCAACTATACCGTTTTTATCGATCCTTTGACTTATTAGTCATTGATGAGATTGATGCTTTTCCTTATAGCGGGGACGCTGGGCTAGCTCACGCTGTGCAAACAGCAATCAAACCAGACGGTCGATTCATCTACTTAAGTGCCACGCCTGATGAGAAGTTACTAAAGGAAATCAAGCAGACATTTGAGCTCCACAAACTTGCCTTGCGCTTTCATCGGCGCTTGCTTCCTGAACCCGTGCTTGTTTTCATGAATAATTGGCGACAAAAATGTGGAAACAAAAAGAAAATCAACTCTTTGGTGCGGATCATTCAGCAACTAATCAAAGAAAACCGTATCCTTTTATTTTGTCCAAGTATTACGATGATGCATCGTTTAAAAATCACACTGCAAGAAGCTTTTCCAGAATATGAGATAACAGATGTTTCTTCACAAGACGATCAACGGGCAAAGAAAGTTCAGGAAATGCGAGAAGCAACATACGAGATACTGTTAACCACGATGATCCTAGAAAGAGGAGTCACATTTGAAAGAATCTCTGTCATCGTTTTAGGAGCAGATCATCCAGTTTTTACTAAATCCTCTTTGGTGCAAATCGCAGGAAGAGCTGATCGTAAAGGTCCTTATACGAACAGTCGGGTCTATTTTTTCTATGAAGAAAAAACTTCAGCTATTCGAAAAGCCTGTCAGGAAATCAAAGAAATGAACGAAGAAGGGAAGAAGATGCTGTGAGATGTTGTTGTTGCAGTAAAGACATCATCCAAAATTTAACATTCAGCGAGATCATCGGTGTGTCGAAATATAGACTTCCTCAGACATGTTCAGTTTGCCGCGCACAATTCCATTTATTGGAAGCAAAAGGTTGTGCAGGTTGTCAAAAACCAATCAATTTGAAATACGAGGAGACGAAAAAGAAAGCAAGGACTAGTTTCGTTTACTGCAACGACTGTCAAGAATGGAAGAAGAAATATCCTGCATATGATTTTCAACACCGCGCCTTTTTTACGTACGATGAAAAGATGCAGGCTTGGATCAATCGGTACAAGTTTATGGGAGACATCCGATTAGCAGGGACTTTTGCATATAAATGGACTCAGATAAAAAAAGATTACCCGGCATATATTTATTGTCCAATACCTTTATCTGAAAAAAGGTGGCTAGAAAGAGGATTCAATCAAGTAAGCGAGATGTTGAAAGCAGCAAAAATTCCTTTTCAGATGCTGCTCAAAAGAGAGCAACATCTGCTTGCTCAAGCAAAAAACACGCGAAAGGAAAGATTGGAGATGCCTCAGCCTTTTGAGCTTGCCGTACCTCTTTCTAAGATACAACATAAAAAAATATTGATTATTGACGATGTCTATACAACAGGACAGACGCTTTTTCATGCAGCAGATTGCTTGCAGAACGCACAGCCGAAAATCATCCGAACCATTTCTTTGGCAAGATGAATCAGATGTGGAAATTTGATAGCGATTTAATTTGCAAATAACCTAGAGTTCGATATAATAGAATTAAGAAGAGGGAAAGAGTGGTCCTTCTCCTTCTTGATTGTGGTAGACGAAAGGGGTAATTTTTATGTTTAGATATAATGTACGCGGCGAAAATATCGAAGTAACTGAAGCGATTCGCGACTACGTTGAGAAAAAAGTAGGCAAACTAGAACGCTATTTCAGTGACGCACCCGATGCTACGGCGCATGTGAACTTAAAAGTTTATACAGAAAAAACAGCAAAAGTGGAAGTAACGATCCCATTACCTTATCTTGTATTACGTGCCGAAGAAACTTCTCCAGATCTATACGCAAGTATCGATTTGGTTGTTGACAAATTGGAACGCCAAATCCGCAAATTCAAAACAAAAATCAATCGTAAATCCCGTGAAACGGGCATAAATACTGCAGATGCTGCTGTTTTATTCAATGGAGAGGAAGAAAACGAAAACGATTCTGAATTAGATATCGTACGTACAAAACGCCTTTCATTGAAACCAATGGACAGTGAAGAAGCAGTCTTACAAATGAACATGCTGGGACATAACTTCTTTATTTTTGAAGATGCAGAAACAAATGGTACAAGTATCGTTTACCGCCGAAAAGATGGAAAATACGGATTGATCGAAACAGACTGATCAGCCATACTTAAATAACATCAAAAACTTGCAGCAGCTGTCAATAGCTGCCGCAAGTTTTTTTGAATTCGTCTCTTTTTTAGTTGAAATATGAATAAATTATGAAGTTCTTACTTTAATACGATTAAGATATTTCAATTATCTATAACTAATGATAAAATGAAAAGTAGAGTCTACATAGTCTGGATAATACACAGAAGGAAAAGGAGATTACACAACGCATGGCCAATTTGATTCGTTCACTTATCGAAAACGATAAGAAAGAACTAAAACGTTTAGATAGCATTGCAAAAAAAGTTGAATCATATGCTGACCAAATGGCAGCATTAACTGATGAACAATTACAAGCAAAAACTGCTGAATTCAAGAGCAGATACCAAAAAGGAGAAACATTAGATCAATTACTTCCGGAAGCTTTTGCAGTCGTTCGGGAAGCAGCAAAACGTGTATTGGGGTTATATCCATACCACGTACAATTGATGGGTGGGATCGTGCTTCACGATGGGAATATCCCTGAGATGCGTACTGGTGAAGGTAAAACCTTGACCGCAACGATGCCGGTGTATCTGAATGCGTTGACTGGCGAAGGGGTCCACGTAGTTACCGTCAATGAATACTTAGCAACCCGTGACTCGACGGAAATGGGCGAGCTTTATAATTTCTTAGGATTGACAGTTGGGTTGAATATCAACTCAAAATCTTCGGATGAAAAACGCGAGGCTTATAATTGCGATATCACTTATAGCACGAATAATGAATTAGGATTTGACTATTTGAGAGACAACATGGTCGTTTACCGTCATCAAATGGTACAACGTCCGCTGAATTATGCCATTGTCGATGAAGTTGACTCGATCTTGATTGATGAAGCGAGAACGCCGCTGATCATTTCAGGGCAAGCAGAAAAATCAACAGCTTTATATACAAGAGCAGACAACTTCGTGAAACGTTTGAAAGAAGAAGAAGATTACAAAATCGATATACAATCAAAAACAATCAGTTTAACTGAAGCAGGGATCGAAAAAGCTGAAGAAACATTCGGTTTGGACAACTTATATGACATTGAAAATACTGCATTGACCCATCACTTGGATCAAGCATTGAGAGCCAACTATATCATGCTTTTAGACATCGATTATGTTGTTCAAGATGGAAAAGTATTGATTGTTGACCAATTTACGGGCCGGATCATGGATGGACGCCGTTATTCAGATGGTCTTCATCAAGCGATCGAAGCTAAAGAAGGCGTAGAGATCGAAGACGAAACGAAAACGATGGCGACGATCACTTTCCAGAACTATTTCCGTATGTACAAGAAACTTGCGGGGATGACTGGTACAGCTAAGACAGAAGAGGAAGAGTTCAGAGAGATTTATAATATTCAAGTATACCAGATTCCCACAAACCGTCCGGTCATCCGCGACGATCGTCCAGATTTGCTTTACCCAACATTACAAAGCAAGTTCCATGCTGTCGTACAAGATATCAAAGATCGCTACCGCAAAGGACAGCCTGTCTTAGTCGGAACTGTTGCGGTTGAAACATCTGAGTTATTATCAGATATGCTGAATCAAGAACGTATTCCTCATGAAGTGCTGAATGCGAAAAATCACTTTAAAGAAGCAGAGATCATCATGAATGCGGGGCAAAAAGGCGCAGTGACGATTGCTACCAACATGGCTGGTCGGGGAACGGATATCAAGCTGGGGCTTGGCGTAAGAGAACTTGGTGGCCTAGCAGTTATCGGGACAGAACGACATGAATCTCGTCGTATCGATAACCAGCTTCGAGGGCGTGCAGGACGTCAAGGAGACCCTGGTATGTCACAATTCTACTTGTCTTTAGAAGATGATTTGATGAAACGATTCGGTTCAGAACGAATCAAAGCTTTCTTAGATCGAATGAAGATCGGTGACGAAGATGCTGTGATCCAAAGCAAGATGCTGACGAAACAAGTAGAATCTGCACAAAAACGCGTAGAAGGAAACAACTACGACACACGTAAGAACGTCTTGCAATACGATGACGTGATGCGTGAGCAACGTGAAGTAATCTATAAACAGCGCCAAGAAGTAATCATGGAAGAAAAAAGCTTATCTAAACCACTGATGAATATGGTCAAACGGACAATCAGTCGTGTGGTAGATGCGCATACGCAATTAGAAAAAGAAAATTGGAATTTGGAAAGTATCGTCGATTTTGCTGGCAGCACACTTGTCCATGAAGACAGTATTTCCCTTACAGATATCGAAGGAAAAAAACCTCAAGAAATCAAAGAATATCTAAACGAACGAGCACAAGAAGTATTCAATACCAAAGCAGCTCAATTGAACGGACCAGAGCAACTGCTGGAATTCGAAAAAGTCGTGATCTTACGTGTCGTGGATTCTAAATGGACAGATCATATCGATGCAATGGACCAATTACGTCAGTCAATCGGCTTGCGTGCCTATGGTCAAAACAATCCATTAGTTGAATACCAAACAGAAGGCTACAAGATGTTCGAAGATATGGTAGGTGCCATTGAATATGAAGTCACTCGTATCTTCATGAAAGCTGAGATCCGTCAAAACGTACAGCGTGAGCAAGTTTCTCAAGGAACAGCTTCTCACTCAGAAGATGGAGATGCCAAAGAAAATAGTAATACTAGCGCGAAAAAACAACCAATCCATGTGAACAAGGTCGGTAGAAATGATCCTTGTCCTTGTGGAAGCGGGAAAAAATATAAGAACTGTCACGGAAAAGATGCAAACTAATTTCTGACAGCAGGATTGGTGAGACAAATTCTTTTTTAAAGAATTCGTCTCACCTTCTTTCTGTTATTTGCTGATTCTGTTAGACTAGATATAATGAAAAAAGTATAGTGAAAGAAGGAAAAAAACATGGAAATATCCGAAATTCGAAATCTCCTGACAGAAATGCAGGAAAAGGTCACAAGCTTCAGGAGGTCTCTTTGACTTAGACCAGCTGGAAGAAGACATTGCGGAAGCAGAAGCAAAAATGGCTGAACCTGGTTTTTGGGATGATAGCGAAGCTGCTCAAAAAGTGATTAGTGAAAACAATGCAAATAAAGAAACTTATGATCAATTCCATTCTCTTGCTGAAGAACTGGAAGAAATCGAATTGATGGTGGAGATGTTGCAGGAAGAACCTGATGCAGCCATGCAAGAAGAAGCAGAAACACGTATCAATGCGCTAGATGAAAAAATGAAGACGTATGAATTATCTATGTTGTTAGATGGTCCTTATGATCGAAACAACGCCATCGTCGAATTGCATCCAGGGGCTGGCGGAACGGAGTCCCAAGACTGGGGCAGCATGCTTTTACGCATGTATACACGCTGGGCAGAGCAGCATGGGTATCAAGTAGAGACACTAGATTATCAAGCAGGTGATGAAGCAGGAATCAAGAGTGTGACCCTACTGATCAAAGGACACAACGCATTTGGTTATCTGAAATCAGAAAAAGGTGTTCATCGCCTTGTACGTATCTCGCCTTTTGACTCAGCGAAACGACGTCATACTTCTTTTTGTTCGGTAGATGTGATGCCAGAGCTTGATGAAACGATCGATATAGAAATCAATCCAGATGATTTGAAGATCGACACATATCGGGCAAGTGGCGCAGGTGGTCAGCACATCAATAAGACAGAGTCCGCTGTACGAATCACTCACTTGCCTACAGGGACAGTAGTAGCGAGTCAGGCACAACGTTCACAATTGAAAAACCGGGAACAAGCGATGGGGATGCTGAAAGCTAAGCTTTACCAATTAGAAGTGGAAAAGAAAGAACAAGAAGCAGCTGCACTGCGAGGAGAACAAAAAGAAATCGGCTGGGGATCACAGATCCGGTCTTATGTTTTCCATCCATATTCTATGGTAAAAGACCATCGGACAAACGTAGAGACAGGAAATGTCCAAGCTGTTATGGACGGAGACCTTGATTTATTTATTGACGGCTATTTGAAAATGCATCTGCAATAAGAGCCCTTTGTTAAATTGAAATAAAATTGTAAGATTTTGCAAGCAAGTTGAAACATTGCCATGCTATAATAGCTAAAGACTGAAAAAGATATGGAGAGAACGCCATGATTGAAATGAAGGATGTAATGAAGAAGTACTCAAACGGTACCACTGCTATCCGCAATCTCTCGATTGTCATCGAACAAGGAGAGTTTGTTTATGTTGTTGGTCCGTCTGGAGCTGGTAAATCTACATTCATCAAATTGATGTATCGAGAAGAAAAAGCTTCAAAAGGAACTTTGAACGTCGCAGGTCATGATCTAATAGCCATCAAAAACCGCGAAGTTCCTTATCTACGCAGAGAAATCGGCGTGGTGTTCCAAGACTATAAATTATTGCCAAGAAAAACAGTATATGAAAATGTTGCGTACGCCATGCAAGTTATCGGCAGAAAACCTCGGGATATCAAAAAACGAGTAATGGAAGTGCTGGATCTTGTTGGTTTGAAACACAAAGTCCGAGTCTTTCCTAGCGAATTATCTGGTGGGGAACAACAACGTGTTTCTATTGCCCGAGCAATCGTAAATACGCCTAAAGTACTTATCGCGGATGAACCGACAGGGAATCTGGATCCGGAAAACTCATGGGAAATCATGAAACTATTAGATCGGATCAATGCACAAGGAACAACTGTCGTGATGGCTACACATAACAGTACGATCGTAAATACGATTCGACACCGAGTAATTGCTATCGAAAACGGCCGCATTATTCGAGACCAAGCGGAAGGGGAATATGGATACGATGATTAGAACCTTTTTCCGCCATTTATTAGAAAGTATCAAGAGTTTGAAACGTAACGGCTGGATGACAGTAGCTTCGGTCAGTGCGGTAACGATCACGTTGACTTTAGTTGGCGTGTTCATGGCGGTCATCATGAACGCAACCAAACTAGCACAAGATATAGAAGGAAACGTGGATGTATCTGTGTTTGTAGACATTGGTACAAAAGACGAAGAGATGAAAAAACTAGAAAAAGAATTAAATGACTTAGATCATGTCAAAAAAGTCGAATTTTCAAGCAAAGAACAGGAATTGAAGAAAATCCAAAACGAAATGGGTGATTCTTGGAAATTGTTTGAAGGAGATAATAACCCGTTATATGATGTATACGTAGTAAGTGCTACCGATCCTTCTTATACAAAACAAGTAGCAGAAAAAGCGGCAGATTTGAAGAATGTTTCCCGTTCTGATTACGGTGGGGCTTCCTCAGATCGGATTTTCCAAATTGCTGGTGCAGTTCGAACATGGGGATTAGTTGCGGCGGCATTGCTGTTGTTTGTAGCAATGTTTCTCATTTCTAACACGATTCGGATCACGATTTTATCTAGACAGCGTGAAATTCAGATCATGCGTTTAGTAGGGGCAAAAAATGGATATATCCGCTGGCCGTTTTTCCTTGAAGGTGGTTGGATCGGCTTAATCGGTGCCATTCTTCCGATACTGATCATTACATTTGGTTACGCATGGTTTTACCAATTGATCAATCCGTCATTATTACGATCTCATTATTCATTGATCCATCCAGAAAATATCGTTTGGAAAATCAATCTTTTGATGGTCGGTATTGGTGTGATCATTGGTTCACTCGGCTCGATCATCTCTATGAGACGTTTCTTGAAATTCTAGTGTCACAAGATAAATATAATCAGAAAGTTGGACGATTTCGTTCCAGCTTTCTTTTTTTATTGGCTAAGTGGAGTAAATGGGGCGGCTTTTTTCCCTTTACTTTAAAAAACAACTTGGGTATTCTTAAGTTGGTAGAAAAAGAGGTGAAGCCGTGAAAATTATCGTTGACAATTTTTTTACGATCCTTTTGATTATGAATATTTTGCTTTCCTTTATTATCGTTTTTCGAGAAAGAAAGGAAACCGCGCAAACATGGGCATGGCTGCTCGTTTTGATGTTCATTCCAGTTGTAGGATTTATTTTATATATTTTTTTAGGAAGAGGGATTTCCAAAGAGAAAATCTTTGATTTGAAGATCCAAGGGAAAATCGGTAAGAATCTAGAAATCGAAGAAGACAAACAGGCATTGATGCGAGGACTTTACCCTCATCCGCCTACTGGACAAGTAGATGTGAAACAATTGATCTATATGCTTACTGTATTTGAAAGTACGCTTTATACGACTAAAAATGAAATCACTTTATTTACAGATGGTCGTGAAAAATTCGATGCGCTGATCGAGGATATCAAACAGGCAGAAGACCATATCCATTTCCAATATTATATTTACCGCAGTGATGCATTAGGTGAAGAAGTTCGAGAGGCATTGACAGAGGCAGCAAGACGCGGAGTAAAAGTCAGAGTCCTTCTTGATGCATGGGGTTCCACACAAGTTTCTTCTAGTTTTTTTCAGAATTTAAAAAAAGCTGGCGGAGAAGTCGCATTTTTCTTTCCTCTATTCGTTCCGTATATCAATCCTCGAATCAATTATCGCAATCATCGTAAAATCGTAGTGATTGATGGGAAAATCGGATATACAGGTGGGTTCAATGTTGGAAACGAATATCTAGGATTGGTAAAGAAATTTGGTTATTGGCGAGACAATCATCTGCGTATCTATGGAGAAGCGGTTTACACCTTGCAAAACCGTTTTTTGATGGACTGGAATTCTCAGCATACAAAAGAAGTAGGCTATTCACCGGAATTTTTCCCGTCCATTCATTCTACAGGTGATATGGCTGTTCAAATCGTGACAAGCGGACCAGATACTGAACATGAGCAAATCAAAATGACATATTTGAAAATGATTTCGTTAGCCAAACGGGAGATATTGATCCAAACGCCGTATTACATACCGGATGGATCGATTCATGAGGCATTGAAGTTGGCTCTTCTCTCAGGCGTAAAAGTCCATATCCAAATACCTAACAAACCAGATCATCTTCTCGTTTACTGGGCAACGTATTCTTTCGCTGCAGAGCTGATCGAGTATGGGGCAAGAATCGAAGCATATGAAAATGGATTTATCCATGCAAAGACGATGATTATCGATGGCGGCATCGTTTCCGTTGGTTCAGCTAATATCGACGTTCGCTCATTTAGATTGGATTTTGAGGTCAATACACTGATCTATGATGAACGAATGGCTTCTCGCGTAAGAAAAGCATTCTTTGAAGATTCAAAGATTTCGACGCATCTCACAAAAGAAGTGTATGAAAACCGAGGGATGATGATTAAGATGAAAGAAGGATTAGCAAGACTGATTTCGCCGCTCCTTTAAAATACAAAAAGGACAGGAGAGCCATCAATAGATGGAGATCTCGTGTCCTTTTCTCTCGGGGCCATTTCTGAGAGTACGTCAGAAATGGAGAAAGCGTCTCGCATGAGCGAAATTAACTTTGGGGTATCTCTTGTTTTTTGGGGAAAGCAAGAAATAAGCTAATATATGCTATTAAAAGAGACACATTTCAAAGCCAGTATAGCATAGAAACTTTTAATGAGATAGCTTTTTTTGCAATTATGAGAATTTATTTTGTTATTTAATGATTTTGATTCGTTTTCATCAAGTAATGAAAATGATAGAATAAACATACTTTAGGATTAAAGGAGATTTCTAATGAAAAAACTAAAATTGTTCTTACCAATAATAGGATTAGCTATTCTTTTATCAGGCTGTTCAAAGTGGATTGATCGAGGAGAATCCATTACTGCAGTTGGCTCTTCTGCCTTACAGCCTTTAGTAGAAACGGTTGCTGAAACCTACCAGACAGAAAATCCTGGAAAATTCATCAATGTACAAGGGGGCGGAAGCGGAACTGGGTTGTCTCAAGTACAGTCAGGAGCAGTCGATATCGGAAATTCTGATTTATTCGCGGAAGAAAAATCAGGGATTGATGCTTCGGCATTAGTCGATCATCGAGTAGCAGTTGTTGGAATTACTCCTATTGTGAACAAGGATATTGGCGTAAAAGATATCAGTATGGAAAACCTGAAAAAATTATTTACGGGCGAGATCAAAAACTGGAGTGAAGTCGGTGGGAAAGATCAGCCAGTAGTTATATTGAACCGTGCATCAGGAAGCGGGACCCGTAGTACGTTTGAAAAATGGGTATTGGACGGAGAAACAGCTGTTCAGGCACAGGAACAAGATTCAAGCGGAATGGTGCGCCAAATCGTTGCGGACACACCCGGAGCAATTAGCTATGTTGCTTTTTCTTACGTTTCCGATGATGTGGATACGTTGAACGTTAACGGTGTGGAACCAACAGATGAAAATGTGACAACGAACAAATGGACGATTTGGGCATATGAGCATATGTACACAAGAGACCATCCAAAAAAACTGACAAAAGAATTTTTAGACTATATCTTATCTGATGAAGTACAAGATAATATTGTCGGAGAGCTAGGCTATATCCCTGTTTCACATATGAAAGTTGAACGTGATTGGCAAGGAAACATTGTTAAAGAGTAATCTTTACACAAAATTTACAAACTTAGCTAAACTTTTACATGTTATTAAAACCAAATTGATGTTCAATTTGTACACTGAGTGAGTATGTTAAACCTGATTAAGGGGGAGTCATCTGTGGAAGATGTGAAAAAAGTATTATTAACAAAATCAAAACGTTCAAAAATGGAACAGCGCGGAAAATTTATTAGTTTTTTATGTATCGCGCTGATCGTGTTGGTTGTATTATCTATTTTTTATTTTGTCGCTAGTAAAGGTTTGGCCACCTTTTTTACTGATAAGATCAATGTATTTGATTTTCTGTTTGGTACAGATTGGAATCCGAGCCAAATCGGAGCAAATGGGAAACCAATGGTAGGGGCATTGCCTATGATCACAGGTTCATTTATTGTGACTTTTTTATCAGCTATCGTTGCCACACCATTTGCTATCGGAGCAGCAGTATTCATGACGGAGATTTCTCCTAAAAACGGAACGAAGATCTTGCAACCGGTCATCGAACTACTTGTAGGTATTCCATCTGTCGTTTACGGATTTATCGGTCTATCTGTTATCGTTCCTTTTGTTAGAAGTATCTTTGGCGGGACAGGGTTCGGTATCTTAGCTGGTACATTTGTGTTATTCGTTATGATCTTACCGACTGTCACAACGATGACTGTGGATGCATTAAAGGCAGTGCCACGGCACTATCGGGAAGCTTCATTAGCGCTAGGTGCCACAAGATGGCAAACAATCTACAAAGTGGTGCTGCGAGCAGCAGTGCCCGGGATTTTAACAGCAGTCGTTTTTGGTATGGCTCGTGCGTTTGGCGAAGCCTTAGCTATCCAAATGGTTATTGGTAATGCGGCATTAATGCCAACAGGACTTACTACTCCTGCTTCTACATTGACGTCCATCTTGACAATGGGAATCGGAAATACAATCATGGGAACAGTTGAAAATAATGTGTTATGGTCATTAGCGCTGATCTTGCTATTGATGTCATTATTCTTTAATATCGTGATCCGTATGATTGGGAAGAAAGGAGAGCTGAAATAATGAACGCAAAACGCTCAGATAAAATTGCTACAGGTGTTCTATATGTGGTTTCAGGGATCATCGTATTGATCTTAGCAGCTTTATTACTTTATATCTTAGTTCGAGGAATACCGCACATTTCATGGTCTTTCTTGACTGAACCTTCCAAAGCCTACCAAGAAGGCGGTGGTATCGGGATTCAACTGTTTAACTCGATTTATTTGCTTTTGATTACCATGATCATCAGTTTTCCTATTTCTTTAGGTGCGGGTATCTATCTTTCAGAATATGCCGGAAAAAACTGGCTGACAGACGTGATCCGTACGTCTATCGAGATCTTGAGTTCTTTGCCTTCTGTTGTTGTCGGTTTATTCGGTTTCTTGGTTTTCGTTATTCAATTCCAGTATGGTTTCTCAATCATTTCTGGTGCATTGGCTTTGACCGTATTCAACCTGCCTCTTTTGACTCGAACGGTCGAGGAATCTTTACAAGCGGTCCATTACACACAACGAGAAGCTGGATTGGCGTTAGGTTTGTCACGCTGGGAAACAGTGATAAAAGTGGTTGTTCCAGAAGCAACACCAGGAATTTTGACTGGTGTGATCCTAAGTTCAGGAAGAATTTTTGGTGAAGCTGCCGCATTGATTTATACAGCTGGTCAAAGCGCGCCAGCATTAGATTTTACGAACTGGAATCCATTAAGTGTTTCTAGTCCGATTAGCATTTTCCGCCAAGCTGAAACACTGGCTGTCCATATTTGGAAGATCAACACAGAAGGTACGATGCCTGATGGTGTTTCTGTTTCGGCTGGTGCTTCTGCCGTGTTGATCATTGCTGTTTTACTGTTCAACTTCGGCGCTCGTGCGATTGGCAAACGATTATACCGAAAAATGACTTCAGCCTAAGGAGAAGAAGTAAGATGAAAAAATATAATTGGAATGAAACAAATGTCATTACCATGCCAAAAGAGAAGGAAGTAGCATTATATACGAATGATCTTCATGTTTGGTATGGCGACAATGAAGCAATCAAGGGAGTGGATCTAGAGTTCGAAAAAAATAAGATCACTGCATTGATTGGCCCCTCTGGCTGCGGAAAATCCACGTATCTTCGTTCTTTGAATCGTATGAATGATGGGATCGCTAATACGAAAATCACTGGAAAGATCATGTATAAAGACGTGGATATCAATGCGCCTCAAGTGGATGTTTATGAAATGCGCAAACGGATCGGCATGGTGTTCCAACGCCCCAACCCTTTTAGCAAATCGATTTATGACAATATAACTTTTGCTTTGAAACAACATGGTGAAAAAAACAAGAAGAAATTAGATGAAATCGTTGAAACAAGCTTGAAACAAGCAGCTTTGTGGGATCAAGTAAAAGATAGCTTGGATAAAAGTGCTTTGGCTTTATCTGGCGGACAACAGCAACGTTTGTGTATCGCTCGTGCAATTGCGATGAAACCCGATATCTTGCTGTTAGACGAGCCGGCAAGTGCCTTGGATCCTATTTCGACAGGAACGGTTGAAGAAACACTTGTAAACTTGAAAGAAGACTACACGATCATCATCGTGACGCATAATATGCAACAAGCAGCTCGTATCAGCGACTACACTGCCTTTTTCTATCTAGGAAAAGTAATGGAATATGACAAAACAAACAAGATATTTACCAGACCAAAAATTCAGGCAACCGAAGATTATGTGTCCGGTCATTTTGGTTAAGACGGAGGCCTCAACATGACAAAAGAAATTATCTCATCCAAAGATCTTCATCTGTATTATGGAAAGAAAGAAGCACTAAAGGGAATCGATCTAAGTTTCAATCAAGGTGAAATCACAGCGATGATCGGTCCTTCTGGTTGCGGGAAATCTACCTATCTACGTTCGTTGAATCGAATGAACGATCTGATTCCAAATGTAACGATCACCGGAAGTGTTTTATATAAAGACAAAGACATCTATGGTCCGAAAACAGATGTTGTTGAACTAAGAAAAGAAATCGGCATGGTGTTCCAGCAGCCAAATCCATTTCCTTTTTCTATTTATGAAAATGTCATCTATGGATTGAAGTTAAAAGGAGAAAAAGATAAAAAAGTCCTTGATCAAGTAGTGGAAGAAAGTCTGAAGGCAGCGTCTGTTTGGGAGGATGTGAAGGATAAACTGCATAAAAGTGCCTTGTCTTTATCCGGTGGGCAGCAGCAGCGTGTATGTATCGCACGTGTTTTGGCAGTGAATCCCGAAATCATCTTATTGGATGAACCAACTAGTGCACTTGACCCTGTTTCTACTGGGAAAATCGAAAGTATGCTGTTAGAATTAAGAGAGCGGTATACGATGATCATCGTGACCCATAATATGTCTCAAGCTTCACGTATTTCAGATAAGACGGCATTCTTTTTAGATGGTCACTTGATCGAATACAACGATACGAAGAAGATATTCATGAATCCAGAAAAACAAGAGACAGAAGATTATATTTCAGGTCGATTTGGATAAGGAGGAAACGGAATGCTACGTACACAATTTGAAGAAGAATTGCTGAATCTCCATAATCAGTTCTACGAAATGGGGATGATGGTGAGCAGCGCTGTGCACAAGTCAGTTCGTGCATACATCAAACACGATAAAATCTTAGCTCAAGAAGTTATCGAAAACGATATAAATATCAATAATATGGAAACGCGTTTGGAGAAAAAAAGTTTTGAAATGATTGCATTGCAACAGCCAGTTACAACTGACTTGCGTATGATTATCACGGTCATGAAAGCTAGCTCTGATTTAGAACGTATGGCCGATCATGCGGTGTCCGTTGCTAAATCTACAATCCGCGTAAAAGGACAGACGAGAATACCGGAAATCGAAAAAGAGATCTCCGATATGTCCGATTACGTGAAAAAAATGGTGGACAACGTCCTAGTTGCATATGTCAAAACAGACGAAAAAGACGCGCGTACGATCGCCAATATGGATCAAAGAGTCAATGACTATTTCAATCGAATCTATAATGCAACCATCAAAAACATGCAAGAAAATCCTGAAACAGTCATCAGTGGAACAGACTATTTGAATGTTGCCAGTTATCTAGAACGAATCGGAGACTATGTGACAAACATCTGTGAATGGATCGTCTACTTGGCTACAGGGAAAATCACTGAGTTAAATACGAACCACAATGAGATTTTCTAAACTGAAGTTGTGATTCTGCTGTTTATTCGGGAATAGGGTTTGTGACAAAACATGTCACAAACCCTTTTCATTATTCCAATAGAAAGGATAAAGAATGCAAAAAAAGATTAGCATCATCATCACTCTATTTTTTATTTGTATACTTGCTTCATGGTTTATTCAGCGTCAAGCTGCTCTATATGACGTACCTGTTATCGAGATCGAAAGAGTGAGAATAGAAGAGGATCAGCAATTGATTACAGGAAGATTGATGAACACGGACCAAAAAGGAGAAGTGATTTCTTTATCGGCTCCTTATCAAAAAAATCAAATCGAAACAGCAAATATAACAACAAGACAAATCTATCTTGTCCAAATGCATGGAGATGAATGGCAACTAGTAGCAAAAAAAAATGATGGCTGGCTTTTTTTCTTTACAAGTATCTTCATTGGCACCATGTTGCTTATTGGTGGAAAACAGGGTGTATTTGCTTTGGGAAGTCTCATCGTCAACATCGTTTTACTTTTACTTTTGTTGCTCCTCTTTACCAAAACAGAAGGTATTTCTCTCTTAAATATAGCAATCTTATTTGTCGTTATAGGGATAATCGTTAGTATATTGGCGTTAGACGGATGGAATAGAAGCAGTATAATCAAAATTTCGGCTGCAGTTACAAGTGTTTTTTTAGCATTTTTTATTTGTCTTTTGACAATGAATCATTGGAAAGATCAAGGACTGCGCTATGAAGAACTGAATTATCTGACACGACCGTATCGTTCTGTTTTTCTTTCCAGCGTGCTGATTGGGACAGCTGGAGGGACACTGGATACCGTGATCACAGTCATTGCGACATTAGAAGAATTGACCAAGCAACAACCGAAAATATCAGCGAAACAGTTATGGCTTTCAGGAAGGCAAGTGGGCCGAGATGTGATTGGTTCGATGGCTAATATCCTTTTATTCGTCTATATCAGCGGAGCGATTCCATCGCTTCTGTTATATTTAGGAAATCAATGGTCTTTCAAAGAAACGGTAGAACAACATTTATCATTAGAATTTTTACGCGTCATTGCTGGCAGCTTAGGAATAGTATTATCAATCCCCATCGCGGTCCTCTTTTTTCTCGCTGTAAGGAGGTTAAAAAAATGAATGTACTTATTATACTTGTTGGGATTTTTGCAATTAGTGTGCTATTTGTCGGTGGTACGCAAGGTATGTATATTCTTTTAGGATTATTCATTAATTTAGGAATCTTTTTCCTATTATTATTCGGCTATCATCAGAAGTGGCCGATATTGGTATTGTCGATTATAGGATTCCTATTGATCGCTGTGGTTATCTTATTTTTTATCAACGGTTATAATCTGAAAATGCGAGCCGCTTTTGCCAGTATACTGATCTTTTTGTTTTGTTTCCTACTATTGATTCCTATCACTGATTTTTTAGCGATCCAAGGGTTTACTTCGATAGAACTAGAAGAACTATCTGGCTTAGATAAGACGTTAGCAATTGATTTTAGACTACTTGCGAGGTCGTTGCTTCTGATCAGTCTTAGCGGTGCTGTTTTAGATGCGAGTGTAGCGATTTCTAGTGGAACATTCGAAGTATATCAGGCAAATCCGCATTTGTCTTTTAACCAATTGCGCCATGCTAGTTTTGCCATTGCTAAAAAAATATTGGCGTCAACAGTGATGACTCTTCTTTTTGCGTTTATGGGGAGTTCTTTAGCGTTGATTCTTTGGTTCATTGATTTAGACATTCCTTTTCAGCAAATAATCAATGAAAAATCATTTGTCTTGGAATATACGATGGCTATCCTTACCACATTGGCCGCACTACTTGTCCTGCCCTTAACTTGCGTGACTACAGCATATCTCTTTACAAAAAAGAAAGAACATCTCAAGATGGAGTAAAAGTTACAACTTAAGTCCTATGACATTTTTACTGAATCAGTGCATAATATGGATGTAAGGAAAAGCTTGCAAACAATTTTGCTTAAGGAGGCAATTTCCATGAAAGAAAGAGAACGTATTTTAGATTTAGTGAAAAAAGGAATCCTTTCGACTGAAGAAGGCTTAGATTTATTAGAAAGCATGGCAACTGAAAAAGACGAAAAACAAATCAAAAAAGAAGCAGACAAGGTAACTGCTAGTCATAAAGAAAAAGATCAGGCAAGTCAATTGATCGATGAACTTGAAAACGGTGAAGAAAGAATTTCTGAGCCAGTTGATCCAAAAGAAAAAGAAAGACAAGATCAAGAAAACTTAGAAAAGATCTTAGATGAACTAGCAACTGAAGCGAATAAAACTTCGGCGCGTCTAGACGAAGTAAATGCTCAATTTGCTGACAATAAGGCAGCACGTAATGAGAAACAGGAAGCATTGATGCAGCTGAATACAAAAGAAGAATTAGGCGAATTGACAGAAGAAGAATTAGCACAGCGTCAAACGTTAGAAGCAGAAATCAAAGAGTTAGAAGCAACCGGCGATACACTATTAGAAGAACAATTGAAGCTGGAAGCAGAATTAAAAGATATCCGCAAGAACCAATGGTCTGAGAAAAAAGAAACGTTTACGGATAAGTTTGAATTGCCAGATGATTGGAAAGATCAAGCGACAGATACGCTGAATCAAGTAGGCGAAAAAATGTCAGAAGCTGGATCACAGTTAGGCAAATTCTTGAAGAAAACATTCCAAACTGTTTCAGAAACAGTAAATGACAACATGGAATGGAAAGATGTCAGCTTACGTGTCCCTGGAATTGCGACAACGAAATTTGAACACGAATTTTACTACGAAGCTCCTGCAGCAAGTATCCTTGATATCAAGGCAGCAAACGGAAACGTGACGTTAAAAACGTGGGACAGTGATGATGTGAAAGTGGAAGCTAAGATCAAACTTTACGGAAAAATGGGTGCTGAACCATTTGAAGCATTCTCTGAACGGAGCCAGATCGAGGTCAATGAAGATCATATCTCCTTCCAAATTCCAAATAAGCGTGTGCGTGCAGACCTTGTTTTCTACTTGCCTAAACGAGTATACGACCATGCAGCTATCAAACTTCTAAATGGCAACATCATGATTGAGACATTGGAAGCTAAAGATATTTATACAAAATCTACGAATGGGAACATCATCGTGAACCAATTAACTGCAACGATGTTGGAAGTAGAAGGTGTAAACGGCAATATCGATATTCGAAACGGGAACATCTTAGATTCTATTATCGAAACAGTAAACGGCACAGTGACATTTGGTGCCACACCAGAAAACCTTTCTGTGTCTTTAGTAAATGGTGATGTACGTCTTACGATTAAAGAAGATAATTTGAAAAAAGTAGAAGCAAGTTCAGTGAACGGGAATGTCAAAGTTGCTTTACCAGATACCATCGGTTTGGAAGGACACGCTAAAACAAGTCTTGGAAGCATCAACAGCCGTCTGTCCAATTACGAAGTAGTTCGTGAGAAAAAAGAACGGACAAACCAAATGTTGCAATTCCGCCGTGTTTCAGATGATGAGATCGCGCAAGTGCAACTTTCAACGACAACAGGAAGTATCTATTTAAAAGATACAGATAAATAAAGAGGTTGTGAAAGAGATGTTCAGCCTTGAGCAATAAGAAGCGATTTTGTAAAATAGCTTCCCCTATTTTACAAAATTGTGCCTTATTGCCGATAGGCTATCTCTTGAACACCGATTAAGAAGAAGGTTGTCACAACGATTTTCTTCATTTAAAATAGTAGAACAGAGGTGAGACATGATGAAAAAAAAGTTGACAAAATCCAATAAAAATGTTGTTTTGACAGGTACTTTAGCAGGGATTGGGGAATATATCGGGATTGATCCCACTGTTATCCGTGTGCTTTATGTATTCCTAAGCTTAGTTGCTTTTGGAAGTCCAATCATTTTATACATTTTATTAGCTTTGATTATCCCATCTGCGCGTTCTGCACGAACAAACTATGGACATAACAATGCATATTATGAAAAAAACAATTATCGTAAACAAACAAAAAAACGCAAAGAAGCGGAAAAAATCGATGATGACGAATGGAGTGACTTTTAATGTCGTACTTTCAGCGTATTTTGGTTAATACGTTAACATTCATATCGTTGGCTGTTCTTTTTCCTGCGATGGTCCATGTGAGCAGTATTTGGACAGCCGTCCTTGCCAGCTTCGTATTATCTGTGTTGAACATGTTTGTCAAACCGATTTTGACGATCCTGTCCCTGCCCTTTACATTAGTCACATTGGGATTGTTTACGTTTGTTATCAATGCAGCGATTCTTAAAATGACTTCCTTTTTTGTAGGAGCAGAACATTTTAGTTTTTCTTCATTTGGTGCAGCGTTATTCGTAGCTATCTTGATGTCACTTGTCAATGTAATCGTTAGTGAACATAACAGCAGAAAATAAAAAAAGCTGTGCCGAGATCTCGGCACAGCTTTTTTTGTTTAGAACCAAGAATGCGTTTTCTATTACATTGGTAATTAAATAAAAACGTTTTTTTTAATTGGTAGTACTTTTGGCTAGACAATGATAAAATGATAGAGAACACTCTAATAGAAATGAGGTAGCATGAATGTCAGAAGTTGTAAAAGTTAGCCAATTAGTAAAAAAATTATCTTTGGAAATCGTCACAGGCGACGAGAAAAGTTTAGACCGCGTCATCGTGACTGGGGACATCTCACGCCCAGGACTAGAGTTGACCGGTTATTTTAATTATTATTCCCATAATCGTTTACAGCTATTTGGCAGTAAAGAAATCAGTTTTGCGGAACGGATGATCCCAGAAGAGCGTTTGATCATCATGAGAAGATTATGTAGTGAAGATATGCCCGCATTTATTATTTCAAGAGGATTGCCGGCTCCGGAAGAAATGATCCAAGCAGCCAATGAAAATGGGATAGCTGTGCTGCGTTCGCCTATCTCAACGTCTCGGCTGCTAGGTGAATTATCTAGTTATTTAGATGGGCGCTTAGCCCCTCGAACAAGTGTCCACGGTGTGTTAGTCGATGTCTACGGATTAGGTGTACTAATTCAAGGGGACAGTGGGATAGGGAAAAGTGAAACGGCGTTGGAACTGATTAAGCGCGGACATCGATTGATCGCAGACGATCGAGTAGATGTCTATCAGCAAGATGAACTGACGGTAATCGGAGAACCTCCTAAAATCCTGGAACATCTGATTGAGATTCGAGGGATCGGGATCATAGATGTAATGAATCTTTTCGGTGCGAGTGCGGTACGAGGCTCTATGCAAGTCCAGTTAGCTGTTTATCTAGAAGCATGGGCGAAAGATAAGAAATACGACCGTTTGGGTTCTGAAGACACGACCGTTGAAATCGCGGAAGTGGGCATTCCACAAATAAAAATCCCTGTCAAAACAGGACGAAACGTTGCAATCATCATTGAAGTAGCCGCGATGAATTTCCGCGCGCGTACAATGGGCTTTGACGCAACGAAAACATTTGAAGAAAGATTAAGTCGCTTGATTGAAGAAAACTCAGGCAATGACTAGCAAGGAGTGACAATATGTTAGCACAAATCAATCGAGTTGCTTTTGAGCTTGTAGGAATTCCTATCTACTGGTATGCATTGATTATCGTATCAGGAATCATTATTGCCATGTGGCTCAGCAGCAGAGAAGCTGTTCGGGTAGGATTAAAAGCAGATGACGTGACAGATTTTATGTTGTGGGGATTGCCGATTTCCATTATTGGTGCCCGCTTGTATTATGTTTTATTCGATCTTCCCCAATATATAGCTGATCCAATCCAAATATTCAATATCCGTTCAGGAGGATTAGCGATTTACGGGGGATTGATTGCAGGTGCAATCACACTGTACTTTTTTACCAAATATCATTTTATTTCTTTGTGGACCTTTTTAGATATCGCTGCACCAAGTGTATTACTGGCGCAGGCAATCGGACGATGGGGAAATTTCATGAACCACGAAGCGTATGGTCCAGACACGACACGAAGTTTCTTAGAAAGTCTGCATTTACCGCAATTCATCATTGATAACATGTATATCGAAGGGATCTATCGACAACCAACCTTTCTTTATGAATCACTTTGGAGTTTGTTTGGATTTATTCTGCTTTTGGTTTTGCGGAAGAAACCGCATCTTTTGAAAAAAGGAGAAGTCCTTTTATGTTATCTAATGTGGTATAGTTTCGGACGTTTCTTTATCGAAGGATTACGCACAGACAGCCTTTACTTTTTAGGTGTGATCCGCATTTCTCAATTATTGTCTGCTGTTTTATTTGTCGGTACATTGATTCTGTTTATTTGGCGTAGAAAAAAAGGAAATTTACCGGATTATGACCGCTCATTAGGAAAAAATCAACAAATTATTTGATTTTCAGAGCGTTAAAAATGAAAAAAATTTCAGGAGTGGTAAAATGAATTATAGAGTAGCGGTTTTAGGACCAGGCTCTTGGGGGACTGCTTTAGCACAAGTCCTCGCTGAAAACGGACATGACGTTCGGATTTGGGGACATCGTGCTTCACAAGTAGAAGAAATCAACACCCAACACACCAATCAACGTTATTTACCAGATCATCATCTACCCGATTCCATCCGAGCATTCACCGATATGGAAGATGCAGTAAAAGATGCAGATGCGGTACTATTCGTTATCCCGACGAAAGCGATACGTTCTGTTGCAAAAGAACTAGTTGCCAAATTGAATACGAAGCCAGTGATCATCCATGCAAGTAAGGGATTAGAACAGGGAACGCATAAAAGAATCTCTGAAATCTTGTTAGAGGAAATCCCGACAGAAAAAAGAAAAGCTGTTGCTGTTCTTTCTGGGCCAAGCCATGCGGAAGAAGTAGCAAAGCATGACATTACGACGATCACAGCGGCAAGCACAGATGCAAAAGCAGCAAAATATGTACAAGAGCTGTTCATGAACCATTATTTTCGAATCTATACCAACCCTGATGTGATTGGTGTAGAGATGGGGGCAGCTTTGAAAAATATTATTGCCATTGGAGCTGGTGCTATTCACGGCTTAGGGTTTGGCGATAATGCAAAAGCGGCAATCATGACGCGCGGATTAGCTGAGATCAGCCGTTTAGGTGTAGCAATGGGTGCCAACCCGCTGACCTTTATTGGCTTAAGCGGAGTAGGCGATCTAGTCGTTACTTGCACAAGTGTTCATTCCAGAAACTGGCGCGCAGGCAACTTGTTAGGACAAGGACAGCCTCTAGAAGAGGTGCTAGCCAATATGGGAATGGTCGTTGAAGGTGTGAATACTACTCAAGCAGCGATGGAACTAGCCCAAATGATGGAAATCGAAATGCCCATCACTCAAACAATCTATGAAGTGCTGTATGAACAAAAAGAAATCAAAACAGCCGCAAAAGAAATCATGTTACGTGATGGGAAAAAAGAAAATGAATTCTCATTAACAATTTTTTGAAGGAGCGAATGTATATGAAAGTAAAAAAAGCAGTTATTCCAGCAGCAGGATTAGGAACAAGATTTTTACCAGCAACAAAGGCGATGGCAAAGGAAATGTTGCCAATCGTGGACAAACCAACGATCCAATTCATCGTTGAAGAAGCGTTGAAATCAGGAATCGAAGACATCTTGATCGTTACAGGAAAAGCTAAACGACCAATCGAAGATCACTTTGATTCAAATATCGAATTAGAAACAAACCTAAGTGAAAAAGGAAAAACCGAATTATTGAAATTAGTAGAAGAAACGACAGATGTCAACTTGCATTTCATCCGTCAATCTCATCCAAAGGGGTTAGGACACGCCGTTCTTCAAGCAAGAGCCTTTATTGGAAATGAACCGTTTGTCGTTATGCTAGGCGATGATATCATGGAAGACGAAGTACCATTGACACAGCAATTGATCGATGACTATGAACGTACACACGCTTCTACGATTGCCGTTATGCAAGTTCCTCACGATGAAACTTCAAAATACGGAATCATCAACCCAGGGGAAGTACTGGAAGATGGGTTATACAATGTCAAAAACTTTGTTGAAAAACCAGATCCAAGCAAAGCACCAAGTGATTTAGCTATTATTGGGCGTTACTTATTGACTCCAGAAATCTTTGATGTATTATCAGAACAACAACCAGGTGCTGGAAATGAGATCCAACTAACTGACGCAATCGATACGTTGAATAAAACACAACGCGTATTTGCCCGTAAATTCACAGGTAAACGTTATGACGTTGGTGACAAATTTGGTTTTATGAAAACAAGTATTGAATATGGTCTGACACATCCAGAAGTAGGGGCACCTTTGCGTGAATACATCATGTCTTTAGGTAAAACATTAGAAGCAGAAGGAAGCAAGATCGATCATAATCCAAAAGGAATAACAGAAATCAAAGAAGAAAAGAAAAAATAATCATTTTTTTCTAACGAGCTTCAGCTGCTAATTGAATAAAAAGTAGTTGAAGCTCGTTTTTATTTGTTTAAAAAACACGAAAATGCTATCCTTATAGAAAAGAGAGACAAGAAGGGAGTTTGATCATGTCAGGAGGAGAAATTGCAGGATTGATCGCAGCAATCGCCTTTGCGATACTTGTCGTTTTCATCGTTCGCGTATTGTTGCAAGTTTCCAAAACTTTAGAAAAAGTAGACCAGACTGTCGCAGAAGCAAATACGACAATTGAGATCGTCACAAAAGACGTAGATCTTTTATCTAGACAAGTAGAAGGCTTGCTGGTCAAAAGTAATGAGCTGCTCTTGGATATCAATGGAAAAGTCGCAACGATCGATCCATTGTTCACAGCAGTTGCTGATTTAAGTGAAAGTGTATCGGAACTTAATCATTCTAGTAAAAACATCGTGACGAAAGTCGGCGGAATCGGAAAAACGACAGCTAAAGCGACTGTTGCCGGAAAAGTCGGTGGAACAGCGATGAAATTTTTTAAAAACAAAAAACATACTGAAACGATAGGAGGAAAATAAGAATGGCTAAAAAAGGTGGATTTTTATTAGGTGCAGTAGTTGGAGGTACAGCCGCAGCAATCGCCGCATTATTGTTAGCACCCAAATCTGGTAAAGAACTTCGGGATGAATTGGCTGCTCAAGCAGATGATTTGATGGACATGGCTTCAGATTACACAGATATGGCAAAAGAAAAATCAGCTGAGTTAACAGGCATTGCAAAAGAAAAAGCGCAAGATCTTTCTCAACAAGCAGGGGATCTAGCAGGTAATGTTAAGCAAAAGGTAAGTGAATCAGCAGAGGAAGCAGGAAGTGAATCAGATGATATCTTGTTAAACCTCAAAGAACAATCAGCTGATTTATCTAATCGTTTCAAAAAAACAGCAGAAGATCTGAAAAAACCAGCAGACGAATTAGGTAGTATTGCTAAAGATACTTCAGAAGATATCATGATCGATGTAAAAGATGCTGCAGATAAAGCAGGAGAGACGGTCAATGAAGGAATGTCAGAAGCAAAACCAGTTGCAGATGACACAAAAGAAATGTTGAAAATGGCAAAAGAAGATGCAAAAGAAGCTAAAAAAGAAATGAAAGATACAATGACAGATTCGACTACCAATCACTAAGATTACTCATTTCTAGAATAAAAAGGTGAGAGCGGACCAGCTCTCACCTTTTTATTTTCATTACTCTAAAACAAGTAATTCTTTTGGTGTAGTCGTGAATGGCACACAACCATCACTTGTCACATACACACAATCTTCGATACGTACCCCTACTTTTTCAGGAATATAGATTCCTGGTTCAAGAGAGAAGCACATCCCTTCTTCGATCACTAAGTCGTTTCCTTCTACAAGAGAAGGAAATTCGTGGACGGTTGTCCCAATTCCGTGACCTAAACGGTGATTGAAATATTCGCCGTAGCCATAGCTGTTGATCACGTTTCGTGCAATTTGATCAAGTTCACCTGCTGTCACACCTGGGCGAACTGCCTCTTGTGCGGCAAGCTGTGCTTCAAGAGTGATGTTGTAGATTTTTTCTTGGAATTCTGTTGGTTTTTGATAAGCAACTGTACGAGTAGCATCACTGCAATAGCCATTCCAAACAACGCCAAGATCGAATAACACTAGTTCATTTGGTGAAACCTTCGTGCTTCCTGGTGTACCATGAGGGCTTGCAGCATTTGCTCCTGCAAGGACTAAGGTGTCAAAAGACATTTGCGAAACACCTTGTTTTTTTAATTGGTATTCGATTTCTGCGATAATTGCTTGTTCAGTTATGCCTTCTTTTACTGTTTTGAAGCCAATTTCAAAGGCAACATCGGCCCATTTACCAGCTTCGATCAGTTTGTCTTTTTCTTCTACCGTTTTGATCAGTTGCAGACGCTGGATAATAGAAGTTAGATCAGTGTAAGAATCTGTACCTGTCAAGATATCAGAGATAGCATCGAAGCGATCGACAGTCAGAGCATTCTTTTCAATCCCTACATTACCAGGTTGCCCATAGCGTGCGCGAAGCTCTTTTCCGATGATCTCCCAAGGGTTTTCGCTGTCTAAGTAGCCACGTACATCGTACGTCCAGCTGCTGTTTTGAGCATCTTCAACTTCCAGAGCAGGAGTGAAAAGGAAAGGATCTTGTTCAAGAGGGATAAAAAGAGCGAGTACACGCTCGTGAGGATCACTTTCATATCCGGAAAAGTAAGCGATGTGGCCAGGGTCGCTGATATAAGCCAATTCTACTTGGTGTTGTGCCATCCATTGACGTAGTTCATTGATTTTTACGTTATTCATTTGGCAACCTACTTTCTAAATTAATTTTGTATTCAATAATTGTACCACTGATTGATTAAAAGACCAACGTTCTTAAAACTGAAAAAAGTAAAAATTTTCATGAAAACAGAGATAAAACGGTTGCAATTGTTGAGATTATTTGATATCCTATTTTAGAAATGTAAGACGTATTTTCAGAAAACATATAAAATATGAATAGGAGAACACAAATGGAAAAGCAAACAATCACTATCTATGATGTAGCGAGAGAGGCAAATGTTTCGATGGCTACTGTTTCACGTGTCGTAAATGGCAATCCAAACGTCAAACCAGCAACAAGAAAAAAAGTCTTGGAAGTTATTGATCGCTTGGATTATCGTCCAAATGCAGTCGCACGTGGCTTGGCAAGTAAGAAAACAACAACAGTTGGGGTAATCATTCCTGATGTCAGCAATATGTTCTTTGCCTCTTTAGCACGTGGTATCGACGATGTGGCAACAATGTACAAATACAATATCATCTTAGCAAACTCAGATGGCAACGATCAAAAAGAAGTCAATGTATTGAATAATTTATTGGCTAAGCAAGTGGACGGCGTGATCTTTATGGGTCACCATATCACAGACGAAATCCGTGGAGAATTTTCACGTTCAAAAACGCCTGTTGTACTAGCTGGTTCCATTGATCCAGATGAACAAGTAGGTAGCGTAAACATTGATTATGTATCAGCAACAAAAGATGCAGTAAATAAATTAGCAAAAAGCGGCAATAAAAAAATCGCTTTTGTCAGCGGTGCGCTGATTGATCCTATCAATGGTCAAAACCGTTTAAAAGGCTATAAAGAAGCATTAAGCGAAAACAATCTACCATATAGCGAAGGATTAATCTTTGAGGCACAATACAACTTTAAAGATGGTCTGTCTCTAGTTGACCGGATCCATAATAGCGGTGCAACAGCTGTCTATGTTTCAGACGATGAATTAGCCATTGGTATCTTGGATGGTTTATTAGACCGCGGCGTAAAAGTACCAGAAGAATTCGAAATCATCACAAGCAACAATTCTTTACTGACAGAAGTAGCTCGTCCTCGTTTGACAAGTATCACACAACCATTATACGATTTAGGAGCGGTATCCATGCGCCTATTGACGAAAATGATGAATAAAGAAGAAGTCGAAGAAAAAACGATTATCTTGCCTTATGGAATCGAAGAAAAAGGATCAACTAAATAATAAAAGATCAATCATTTAAAGGTTGTTCCAAAAGTGGTCAACTTCTGGAACAACGTTTATTCGAGAAAAGGGGTTATGACAAAATTTTGTCATAACCCCTTTTTTTTGTGACTTTAAAAAAAGAGAGAATGGCGGAAACAAACCTTACGTCCATCGTATACGACACAATCTGTGCGTAGATGCTACATTTTGTTCACTACTATCAAAATTACTTTAAAATGAAAACGTGATAAAAAAGAAAGTAGAAAAGTAGATAAGTAACTCTAAAAAAATTCAAAAAAATCCAAGCCCGATTGCGTACTTATCTTAAAGGAGAAACAATCCATCATACATAACCCGAAAGGAGACTTCTATTTGCCTAAGAAAAGACGAAAGACCATAGTCATCATTTTGACCATTCTTACTATAGGAATCGGAGGAAAATTTTACATGGACAAAAGAGAAGCGCAAAAACAGCGAGATTTACTCGCAGTAGAAAAACAGTCAGTCAAAGTTTTGAAAAATACCTTTGCGGATATCAAGGAAGTGAAGGTAGAAGAATTAAAAAAAAACCCTGTCACCGGAAGTTATGGTGCACTTGTGACAATGACAAATAATGAAGGGAAATCTGTTTATTTTGATTATTTTTTTTCAAAACAAATGAATGAAATTAGCAGTTATGGCGTAGAAAATGAAGAAATACAAAACGAAGGGGTTACTACTCCTAAAATAAGAGTTATTTATTCTAATGGAGAGGCGGAGGAAGTGTGACAGTAAAAGACGAAGAGTATAGATATATAAGTGAACATGTTTATTGGCTAGATCCAAAACATCCTCAATATAGTAAAAGTTACAAAGAAGGCGCCATTAAAAACTTTGGAGAAACAAAATTCCAAATCCTAAAAATCAAAGACTCATTGGATGGCATGCAGGCGATGGCTGCAGCGCCAATCGTCCATAGCAAATTGGAGAAAAATTTCAAAAATAAAAAAATTCCTGCAAACTTTCGCGTACTTAAATAATGAAGGTGTCAATACTTACATACATAAAAAGAAAGGAGGCACGTTCTTGTCACGGAAAATAAGAAAACGCAGCTTAGCCATTTTGTTAATCGTCATATTAGGAATCGGAGGGAAAGTCTACATGGACAAAAGAGAAGCACAAAGACAGAAAGATTTACTCGCAGTAGAAAAACAGTCCGTCAAAGTTCTGAAAAATACCTTTGCGGATATCAAGGAAGTGAAGATTGAAAAATCTGCTCGAAATGAAATGACGGGTTCATACCGGATAGTTATTCTAATGACTAATAAACAAGATCAATCGATTTATTTTTCTTATAGTTTTTGGAAAGAAAGTAGAACGACGAAAACTCTATCAGCAGCAAGACGAACTAGAACGTTCCTATCGTCAAAAAATCAGACAAATAACTATGGAGAAATCATCTTATGAATGAATTTTTAATGCAATTACTAAAAGAATTAGAGAAAAATCTACATCGATCAAATGTACGTTCAGTTGGTATGGGGATATCTCAGCAAATTTGGGCAGAAAAACGATTGACAGATCAAAACCACCAAATGACTGCAGAAGAAGCTGCTCAAGAATTTTCTAACCGACATGTACACTTGAAAGAATCAGTAAAAGGTCAATTTGCAGAAAAACTAACCGAATTATTCCAAAGACAAGAAAAGAAATTAAAACAGTTTCGTTAGTAAAGTTATATAGAAAAATTTTGTGAAAATGGCTTTTCACATTTTTACATAAATTTGTCTTAATATCGTAGATGCAAGCTTTTGAACACCATTTATTCGGAAAAAGGGAGCTGTGACAAGATTTTTGTCGCAGCTCCCTTTAATTCTGATTAATCTATTAGATCAATCATCTTTATCGTCTGATTCTTTGGTCTCTGGATTCGCTCTAGCATAAGCTGAAGCGGTGTTCCAGTAATCTGTATAGTTTTCATCAGTACCGCCCACGCCGAATTTAAAGGCGCTTTTCTTCGGACCATTTTTTGCCCAAAGTGATTCCACTGTTTTTCCTGGCGTTTGGATGGATTTTTTATTGACAGTAACTTTTCCAGCTGTTTGTCCTGTGAACCCAGATACTTTTTTCTTCATCACATCGGATGATAAGTCAAATTTCTCATCAGTGCCGAAAATCTCAGGGTTTGCTTGGTAAGCTTGATTGATTAGATTGGCAAGATAATTAGCCGAACGTATCCTTGCTTGGCTGTCCATTCCAGTATTGTCATCGTGTCCTGCCCAACTACTGATAGTGATAGATGGAGTTGAGACGATCAGCCATGAATCTCGGTATTCATTGGTAGAACCAGTTTTTCCGACCCAATCTGCTTTTCCTAGATTTCCGTTTAAGCTTGAGATGACATCTTTGAATGGTGTAGTGATTTTTTCATTGATCACACTGCGCATCATGTCATTCATGATCGATGCCGTTGCTTCGGAATAAATACGGACAGAATTACTTTCATGTTTATAAATCACATTACCTGCATTATCTGTGATGGAATCAATGATATAGCCTTCTTCGTAGACGCCACCATTTGCTAAGGCCTGGAATCCATTTGTCTGTTGAAGCGTCGTTACATCTACTGTCCCTAAAGGAGCCGATTCAACGCCCCAATTATCATTTGCTGGGTAGTTCATCTTCGCCAAGTAGTGCTCGTAAGCATATTGTTTCGATCCACCGGAATTCAATACGTCTTGGTATAAGTGATAAGCTGGGATATTGTTGGACCATTCCAGTGACTCACGGACGGTTTGGAAGGTGTTCGACCCTTCATTGGTCGCATTGACGATTTTCTCGCCAGCATTTTCTCCTTCTTGCCAAGTCGTTGCATAATCTGATACACGGGATTCTGATCCGACAAGTCCCATATCGATTGCAGGACCGTAAACAAGAACCGGTTTGATGGATGAACCAGCTTGACGTTCTGTATCAAAGGCGTGGTTATTTTGATTCTGGCTGTAATTCCGGCCACCCACGAATCCATAGATACGTCCGGTTCTGTTATCCATCAATACATTTCCAGTCTCCACTTGGCTACCAGCACCATCATCTAACATATAGCCGTAATTTTCTACGCCGGTTTGCAATGCAGCATAGATATCTTTATCGATCGTCGAATGGATCGTATATCCTTTGTTTTGGATCGTTTGCTGTGCTTTTTGATAATAAGCTTCACTGACCGATGAATCTGAAATATCAGCATTATCTTTTTCTGCCAATTGTTGTGCAATAATCCTTGTTGCTTCGTTCATCACGGTATAATACAAGAATTCTCTGTCAGTCTGTTCCGCGATTTGTTGTGGGAGAAAGTCTTTTGTAAGATCATAGGCTTTCGCTTCTTCGTATTGTTCTTTCGTAATTTGTCCTTCACGGTACATACTGAATAAAACAAAATCCTTTCTGGCAAGACCGGCAGAAAGATCTTCTTTTAGCGCGCCTGTATTCGTGTAGGGACTATACGTGATAGGGCTTTGAGGCAAACCAGCGATATAAGCAGCTTGTGGCAAAGTCACATCTTTTGCATCTACACCAAAGATTCCTCTAGCAGCTTCCTGGACTCCAGCAATATTTTGCCCCTTATTATTCCGACCAAATGGCGAGACATTCAAATACGTAGCAATGATCTCATCTTTTGAAAAGTGTTTTTCTACTTGTGCAGAAAGAACGATCTCGTTTGCTTTACGTTTGAATGTTGTTTCATCGGTTAGGATCTGTTGTTTGACTAATTGCTGTGTCAAAGTGGATCCTCCAGACGAGCCGATGCCAGTAGCTTCTGAAACTAATGCTCGTAAAACAGCTTTAGGGACATAACCTTGGTGTTTATCGAAGTATTCATCTTCTGTACTGATAATCGCGGTTTTCAATAAAGGCGAAATCTTATCAGATGAAATAGTCGTCCGCATCAGATCTGTCTGGATTTTTGATATCTCTGTATTATCTGCATAAACAATCTTTGACGTTTCCGTAATGTTTCCTAGTTCTGTCTGCAGTTCTTTTTTAGTCGGCAATTGTGTGTCTTCGACAAGATAGGCAAAGTAGCCAGCACCTATTCCGATACCTAGAGCTGCGAACAACAAAAGAAGAACAGTAATAAAAACAGTCAATGATTGAAACACTCTAAAAATAATCTTAGGAACAAACCATTTTTCTTTTTTTCTTCTATTCTGTTTTTTTCGAGTATTTTTGCGTGGCAAAAGGGTCACCTCAACTAATGGTTTTATTTCGCTAATTATAGCAAATAATAGGACAAAAAAACAGACAAGGCTGTTTTTGACAGGAATTTCTTTTTCGAATGAGATAAAACGTGAGGAAATGATCTTTTTTATGAAAGAGTTCTTAAGCTTTTCTTTAGAGAAAGTTTCAGTTACTATGGAGAACAGGGCAAAGAAAAACAAACCATTTTCTTTGTACATCATCTTATCAATATATAGGAATTGTTCGAAACAATTGCCTTTCAAGGAGGAATCCATCCATGTTATTAGGCTCACACGTCAGCATGAGCGGAAAGAAAATGCTGTTAGGCGCGGCAGAAGAAGCAGCCAGTTACGGATCTTCGACCTTTATGATCTATACAGGCGCTCCTCAAAATACTAGAAGAAAAGCTATCGAAGAGATGAATATTGATGCCGGAAAAGCATTTATGGCAGAAAACGGACTAACAAATATCGTCGTTCATGCGCCCTATATCATTAATTTGGGAAATACGATCAAACCAGAAATGTTTCCATTTGCTGTACAATTTCTGAGAGAAGAGATTGTTCGTGCGGAAGCTTTAGGTGCTACTCAAATCACCCTTCACCCAGGCGCTCATGTAGGAGCAGGGGCAGAAGCTGGGATTGCTAGAATTATTGAGGGTTTGAATGAAGTTTTGACAAAAGAACAGACGGCACAGATCGCTTTGGAGACGATGGCAGGGAAAGGTACGGAAATCGGTCGAACATTTGAGGAATTAGCGCAAATCATCGATGGAGTAAAATTGAATGAAAAATTATCCGTTACTTTTGATACATGTCATACGAATGATGCCGGATATAATATAAAAGAAGATTTTTCAGGTGTGATGGAAGAGTTTGATAAGGTCATCGGATTAGATCGGCTTAAAGTACTCCATATCAACGATTCTAAAAATCCACAAGGTTCTCATAAAGATCGGCATGCCAATATCGGTTTTGGAACAATTGGATTTGACACATTGAACAAAATCGTCCATGATCCAATGTTTGACAACATTTCGAAAATCTTAGAAACTCCATATGTCGGTAAAGATAAAAAGAAAGCTTACGCACCATATGGAAAAGAAATTGCCATGTTCAAAGCGCAAGCATTCGATCCCGAAGTGTTCCCTGAGTTATTAGCAGAAGAAGTCACACTTTAAGTTTTCTATCTGACAGCAACAAAAAAGGATTGGGCAGTCTGCCTTGTCCTTTTTTGTTTAAGAAACAAAGGAGTGCTTTTTGCAGTCGTTTTCGCCATGCTCCTTTCGCCCCCTCTTTTTAAATTCAGACAAACAGGGTATACTGATAGAAAAGTAAAAAACGAAAAGATTCACAAGCAAGTAGCAAAACGTGATTGAAAGGACGAAAAGATGCTGAACACTTTAAACCCCTTGATCGACCAACTAAAAAAGAAACATACATACTTTATTCTTGGCATAGCCGTATTATTTACAATTATTCGGTTGTATTTATATAGTAAAGCAATCTATGGAACAGATATGTCGGCAACCTATGATGATCAGCTGCTGATTCACTATGCTCAAAATATTTTGGATGGTAAATGGCTAGGGGAGTACACGACTACGACACTTTCAAAAGGGATCTCCTACAGCTTGTTTTTAGTACTTGCACATAAACTGCATCTTTCTTATGCAGTTTTGTTCGGCATGTTCAGTATTCTTGCCAGCATATTGGTTGCACTAGCGTTTAAACCGATCGTGAAGAACAAGTATCTTCTTTTAAGTATCTATTTTTATTTTTTGTTTTCTCCGATTAGTTTTACACATGAGTATTCTACTCGAACGTATCGTAATGCTCTCGTGATCCCGGCTGTTGAGATCATTATCGCTTGTTTACTAGCTATTTATTACCGTAAATATAGTTCCCGCAGAAAATTGCTGCCGTGGTTTTTAGGGCTGGCTGTTTCTTTTCCTTTCTTTTGGTTCATTCGCGAAGATTCCATCTGGCTTCTTCCTTTTACTGTAGTCGCGTTAGGCATCAGTTTCGTTCAGATCTTGCTAGGACAAGACTTTTCTTTCAAAGAAGCAAAGAAGTTAAAAGAACGACCATTTCTCCTTTCGAAACAAGAATGGCTGAAACTTTCATTGTTTTTACTCCCTCTAGTCGGTTTCTCCATCGTCTATCAGTGGATCGAATATAAAAACGAGACAACATATGGTATTGCCACCATCAATGACCGTTCGAGTGGCGAATTTGGACGTTTGATGAAACAGCTGATCCGAATAGATGACGAAACGAACTTAAATAAAGAAAACAGTGAGATATGGGTCTCGCATGCTGCGTTAAATAAAGCATTAGACGCATCTCCTACATTTCATACTGTTTCTACTCGTATTGACGAATTGTATACGACTCATGCGTGGACCCAAGGTGGAAAAGTAAAAGAATTACCAGGAGATATCATTTTTTGGGCATTGCGAGATGTGGTAAGCGAATCTGGTTATTACCAAAACAATGCAAAAGAAACCAATGATTTTTGGAAAAAAGTCAATCAAGAATTAGAAGAAGCCTATCAAAAGGGAACTATCAAAAAGAAAAAAGAATTCTATCTGATGGGATCAGGGGATGGAAAGACGATGAATGATCTGCCAATCGTATTTGCTTTTCTGAAATCAGGATATGCCTATGCATGGCGATACAAAGATTTCCATCAAGGGGGGGATTATAGTTTCGGGACGCAAGAACAAGTCGAACAGGCACAAGAACTATTGAATCTTCCACTAATGGATAATTGGATCGATAGCAGTGATCCGAGAACACCTGATTTCCAGTTGACAAAAACAGCAAAAGTCGCGAATGTCATGATAAAAATTTACCAAGTTTTGGCCATTCCCGTGCTGATTGCTTCAATAGCAGGGATATTACTTATGGTACTAGGAACCGTATTTGCAAAAGCTGATCGTGCCTATTATAGTTCCTCTTTGATTGTAGTCATCGGATTAATACTGACACAATTGGTTTTTCTTTTCGGCGTCTCGTGGTTTTGTTCTTATGCGCCAGAAAAAAAGGATTATTTTTTAAGTGTCTACACTGGCGCAGGTGTGCCATTAACGCAATTCATCGTAGTAACAAGCATGCTAGTTTTCAGTAAATTGAATCTGAAAAAAGCTTTATCTTCTAAATAAAAACATACTAAAAGTAGAGGGGAACATCATTGACGAATGATGTTCCCCTCTACTCTTAGTATGTTTGTGTAAAAGAATCAGTTTCTATTCGATTTCTTCTATCGTTTCTTGCAAACGCTGTTCATATTTTTTGTTTCCTTTATATAAATCACCAATCGTCCATGCCAACAGGAGAAGGACAAGAACAATGATTACATAAGCGATTTGATCAGCCAATGCTAGTTGAGCTGAGGTGGCTTGCTCGCCGAAGAAACTTTCGATTTGACCTGGTAATCCTCGTAAGTTCAAGTAAGTCAGACTAATCACAGAGAACCAGCCAAGTAGTTTTACAACAAATGAATTTTTGAATCGGCTCCCCATCTCCGCTTGGCTATTGGTCATCATCAGTAAAGGAATCATCGAGAATGGCAATGCAAAAGCCAGAAAAACTTGGGATTCATTCATCAAGTTATTCAAAGCGGTATGTTCTTCAATCGTTCCTTTTGTACTTGTAAACAAAACACAAATCAATACAGGAATCACAGAAAGCAATCGTGTGACTAGTCTTCTTAGCCAAATTGGGATACGCATATGGATGAAGCCTTCCATGATGACTTGACCGGTCAACGTACCAGTAATAGTAGAGTTCTGGCCAGAAGCAAGAAGTGCTACAGCAAATAAAGTGGACAAGATACCAGATTTTGCCACAGCAATCAAGATACCATTGCTCATAGCTGATGGATCAGATAAAGCTTCATACAGACCAAAAAAGGAAGGATCTTGGACAGAACCGGTTTTGAATACAGCAACACCCATGATCAATAGCAGTGCATTGACTAGAAAAGCCATTGACAACTGGATATTAGAATCCCAAGTAGAAAAGCGTACCGCTTGTGCTACATCTTCTTCGTCTTGGTGATCGATCTTCCGAGTTTGAGAAACTGCTGAATGAAGATATAAGTTATGCGGCATGACTGTTGCACCAATAATCCCTAAAGCTCCAGTCAGCGGAGTTTCACCGCCGATGACAGGTGAGTCTGAGAATGTATGACTGTTAGGGATAAAGCCGGCAAACAAACTGTGCCAATCAGGGTTAGACAAGCCAACTTGATAGACGAAAACGAATAAAATGACGAAAATCAAGCAGACAACCAAAGCTTCGATTTTACGAAATCCGACTTTTGTCAGCAATAAAAGGACGAAAACATCTAACACAGTGATAAATACGGCAATTACCAATGGAATATCAAAAAGCAGGTAGAGGGCGATTGCTGCACCAATGACTTCTGCGATGTCTGTTGCCATAATGGCTAATTCAGTCAAGATCCATAAAATGACACCCAATGTCTTACTTGTCCGTGCTCGGATTGCTTGGGCCAAATCCATTTGGGTCACGATTCCTAATTTTGCTGCCATATATTGTAAAAGCATAGCAATCAGACTAGACATCAAAATAACTGACATCAATAAATATTGGAAATTTTGTCCACCAGTGATCGAAGTGGACCAGTTACCTGGATCCATATAACCCACTGCTACTAATGCACCTGGTCCAGAGTAAGCAAGAAGTGTTTTAAAAAAACTTTTTCCCTTGGGTACATCCACTGTTCCATTTACTTCAGCTAAAGATAAACCATTTGTATGTTCAATAAGTCGATGCTTATGAAATTGTTTGTTGGATTGATTATTCAAGAAAAAACCACCTTTCCTATTTATCTACGATTACATTCTACACCTCAGAAAGAAAAAATTAAAGAAAAATATTCGGTATGCCTAATTTTTTTTCGTGGCGTGTCTTGCTGGTTAATGAAAGAAATTTTGTTCTTCTCTAAAAAAACCACTATTTTTTGCATGAAACTAAAGAATACGCCTTTCTTTTTTCAATAAACTTTAGTAAAATAAATCATTGAGAGCAATTCGGAAATAGAAAGGAGAGATTTATATGGTATCAACAGGTATTGTCGTACTTATTGCTATTATTGCTTTGCTAATCGGCGCAGTAGGTGGCTTTTTCCTAGCGCGTAAATATATGAAAGACTATTTAGAAAAAAATCCTCCCGTTAATGAGGACATGTTGCGATCAATGATGATGTCAATGGGGCAAAAACCATCTGAGAAGAAAATTCGCCAGATGATGCAGCAAATGAAGAACCAAGGGAAAAAATAGGTTCTGACCCAAAGACTTTTTGCGGGCTGATTTTTTCAGTCCGTTTTTTATTTCGTAATTTGTTAGACTATTCAGACTATTCAGCAAAAAAGACAAGCACAGACAATCCTATGCTCTTGATAAAGACAAAGGAGGAGTAAAATGTCGATTTTTAGAAAATTAGGTTGGTTTTTTCGACAGGAAAAGAAACATTATTTAATTGGGATTTTCTCCCTATTCGCAGTGGCCTTGGTACAGTTAGTTCCTCCAAAGGTGATTGGGATCATCATTGATGAGATTACCGATAAAAATTTATCAATAAAGATCATTTCCTGGTGGATCTTATTATTGATCCTTGCAGCTCTCTTACAATATCTTTTTCGTTATATCTGGCGGACGAATATTTGGGGAAGTGCAGCTCGGTTGGAGAAAGAACTTCGGCAGCAGCTATTCAAACATTTTACAGAAATGGACAATCTCTTTTACCAAAAATATCGGACTGGAGATTTGATGGCTCATGCAACGAATGATTTGAATGCAATCCAGAATGTAGCAGGAGCTGGTATCTTGACCTTTGCAGATTCAGTGATCACGGGCGGAACAACGATCATTGCGATGATTTTGTTTATTGATTGGCGCTTAACACTGATTGCGCTGATTCCTCTGCCTTTGCTAGCCGTTACTTCACGAGTGCTGGGGTCAAAACTCCACGATGCTTTTCGTGATTCGCAAGAAGCTTTTTCTAGTATCAATGATAAGACACAAGAAAGTATCACTGGGATCAAAGTCATTAAAACATTTGGACAAGAAAAAGAAGATCTCGCGGATTTTGAAGAAAAGATTGAAGATGCAATTATTAAAAACAAACGAGTCAATTTTTTAGACTCCTTATTCGATCCATTCATTACCTTGATTATCGGTCTGTCTTATGTTGCAACAATTATTTTAGGTGGAAAGTATGTCTTGGAAGGCACGATCTCGATCGGGCAGATGGTCTCATTTATTAGCTATATCGGTATGCTTGTTTGGCCGATGTTTGCGATTGGTCGATTGTTCAACGTATTGGAAAGAGGAAATGCTTCTTATGATCGCGTCAATGAACTTTTGCATGAAAAGACGCATATCGTGGAACAACTGGGTGCAGTGCAGACCCCGGCAAAAGGCGAGCTGAATGTAGCTATTTCCTCTTTTAACTATCCGAAAGAAGAATCACCAGCATTAGAACAAATCAAATTTGTGATCCAAGAAGGAGAAACATTAGGTATTGTTGGGAAAACTGGTGCGGGAAAAACGACAATCATCAAATTACTGATGCGTGAATACGATGATTATCAAGGAAAAATCCAATTTGGCGGACGTTCGATCAAAGAATATTCATTGAATGCTTTATTAGGATCAATCGGCTATGTGCCTCAAGATCACTTCTTGTTTTCGATGACCATTCGAGATAATATCCGTTTTTCTAATCCAAAACTTTCAGAAGAAGAAGTAGAGCATGCGGCTTCTTTAGCATTTATCAACAATGAAATCAAGGAATTGCCAAAAGGTTATGATACCTTAGTTGGAGAACGTGGAGTCTCTTTATCTGGCGGACAGAAACAAAGGATTTCGATTGCTCGAGCATTGATCAAAAATCCTGAATTGCTGATCTTAGATGATGCACTTTCTGCAGTAGATGCCAAAACAGAAGAAGCTATCTTGCATAATTTAAAAGAAATAAGAAAAGAGAAAACAACCATCATTGCAGCTCACCGTTTAAGCAGCGTGATGCATGCAAAAGAAATCATTGTTGTCGATCAAGGGAAAATCATTGAACGAGGAACCCATCATGAGCTGCTTGCATTAGGCGGCTGGTATGAACGAATGTGGGAGAAACAGCAATTAGAAGCGAAGATAGAAGGAGGAGAGGCCTGATGGATGAAAATTATCAATCGGAATGGACAAAATCGATTCCACTTAAAGAACAGAAGAAGATCATCAAACGACTGATGAAGTTCGCCAAACCTTTTAGAAGAACGTTCATCGTTGCTATCTTATTTGCGTTTGCCCTGTCTGTGATCAATGTCCTATTGCCAAGGATCATCCAAACTTTTATGGATGATCATCTGGCTAAACAGTCGGCTACGACACAAGTTATTTTGTTTTTTGCTGGTATGTACTTGTTTGGAGTCATAGTCAAAAGTATCATTTGGTTTTTCCAATGGTATTTGTATTCCATGGCTTCATTGAAGACCTATCAGTATGTTCGGGTAAGATTATTTGAAAAGCTGCATACACTAGGTATGCGTTATTTTGATCAGACACCGGCAGGATCGACTGTTTCTCGAGTGACAAATGACACAGAAACGCTATTTGAATTTTGGTATGTCTTTTTGATGGTATTGACTGGGATCTTTGCAGTCGTTTCTTCCTTCATTGCCATGTTTCAAATCAATGGAGAAATTGCCTTGTGGACTTTGGTGTTCTTGCCGATTTTAGGAATCGTCATCTGGTATTACCAGAAATTTAGTTCTCGTATTTACCGGAATATGCGGGAAAAATTAAGTCAGCTGAACACGAAATTGAATGAATCGATTTCCGGCATGCGTATTATCCAGCAGTTTCGCCAAGAAGCTCGTTTAGCTAAAGAATTTGAACAAGTGAACAACGAGTATTTAGACACGCGCTATGCGATGATCAAAACGAATTCGATTCTGTTAAGTCCGATCATCAATTTTCTATATGCATTGGCGATTGCGTTGGCGTTGACTTTGTTTGGGATCGATGCGTTGCATTCTCCCGTAGAAGTTGGACTGATCTATGCATTTACGACCTATGTCCAGGGATTTTTTAATCCAATGTCTCAAATGATGGACTTTTTGAGCACCTTTACAGATGGAATGGTTGCCGGTAGTCGCATTTTGAAAATCATGGATACAGAAGAATATGCACCGCAACAAAATCCTGGAGCAGATCAAGCGATTACTTCAGGTAAGATCGAGTTTCGCAATGTAAGCTTTTCTTATGATGGAGAGCACAATGTATTGAACAATATCTCTTTTGTCGCTAATCCGGGAGAGACCGTTGCATTAGTGGGGCACACCGGAAGCGGAAAAAGCTCGATCATCAACGTATTGATGCGGTTTTACGAATTTTATGAAGGCCAGATCTTGATTGATGATCATGACATTCGAGAATATCCAATGGAAGAGTTACGTAAGAAAATGGGATTGGTCTTGCAAGATGCCTTCTTGTTTTATGGAGATATCGCAGGAAATATCCGGATGATGAATCCAGCTATCACAGACGAACAGATTCGCCATGCAGCTGAGTTTGTTCAAGCAAACAAGTTCATCGATGAATTACCAAAAGGATATCACTCAAAAGTGATCGAACACGGTGCCAGCTATTCTAGCGGACAACGACAGCTGATCACTTTTGCGCGAACAATCGTGACAGATCCTAAAATACTAGTATTGGATGAAGCGACAGCAAATATCGATACTGAAACAGAAGGATTGATCCAAGAAGGATTGACAAAAATGCGACAAGGACGGACAACGATTGCGATTGCCCATCGGCTGTCCACGATTCGGGATGCAGAATTGATTTTAGTTTTAGACAAAGGTCATATAGTAGAACGCGGGAATCATGAAACACTTCTAGCGCAAAATGGTTTGTATGCAGATATGTACAAACTGCAAAGCAGTGGTGTGTAAAAAGTGGTTGTGACAGGGCTCCGTTCAGCTTTAGGTGATAAGAAAAAAATTGTAAAAAAGGCTTTCCAGATTTTTGCATAAATTTGGCTTATCACCGATAAGCTGGTACTGGAACATCGTATATTAGAAGTTGTGACAGTAGCATAGTAGCATTTTGACCTAAGCGCTAGAGTGAAAATAAAACAGAGCTTCCCAGATTCTTCATCTGTGAGCGGTAGTGTCGTAGTCACCAGATTTAAAAAAAGATCACGACAGCTAGTCAGAAGTGCCTAATAGCCGCTAAGAAAGCGTTGACAAAAACATTTACTTTCGATAATATAAAGAAAACGATACAACTTGGATAGTGATTGCCTGATGCAAGCTAAACCTGATGAGTCTCCCATGGTTCCATGGACGGCTTTTTGGGTTTTTCTTTTTGTTTTGGATACAGCCCTATATATCATGGAAAGGAGCAAAACATGCTGATTGAGAAAGTACTGAATAACAACGTCGTAATAACCAGGGATGAAAGAAATCAGGAAATGATCGTGATGGGAAAAGGTTTGGCATTCAAAAAGAAAGTGGGTGACCCGATTTTTGACTCATGCATCGACAAAAAATTTCAGTTGACAAATGACGGACTTTCACAACAGTTCCAAGAATTGGCACAAGCGATTCCTCTTGAGTACTTAGAAATTTCTTGTGAAATCATTGAATATACAAAAGAGGCTCTACAAGTCCAGTTGAATGATTCGGTGTATATTGCATTGACGGATCATTTGTATACGGCTATCGAACGTCACAAAATGGGAATATTTGTACCAAATGTATTGCTGTATGATATCAAACAACTATTTCCTAAAGAGTATGCCATCGGGAAAAAAAACAGTGAAGAAAATCTCGGATAAATACCACATCAAGTTATCAGAAGATGAAGCCGGATTTATCGCATTGCATTTAGTCAATGCACAAGGCATTCAAAGCCAACAAGACAATACCTACCTGTTTACTACAACAATACAGGATATTCTAAATATCGTCCGCTATTACTATAAGATTACATTTGATGAAGATTCAGTCCATTTTTTTCGATTCGTCACACACCTACGTTTTTTTCTGACACGCGTCCTAGATGGAGAAAAAACAGAAGTGGGAGAAGTTTCTGAGGAATTGTTCCAGGTTATTCAAAAAAATATAAGGACACGTTTGGTTGCGTTGAGAAAATAGCAGACTTTTTAGCCGAGGCATTCAACTACCAGATGTCCACGGACGAAAAAATGTATTTAACGATTCATACTGCGCGTTTAGTGCATGAGAATCGTTGTAAATAAATAAAAAAAGGAGGATAAATTAACAAGAACGTATGAAATAAGGGTAGTGACATTCAGTTGGCTAAACCTTCCACTAATAAATTGGAGGGAATAGAAATGGGAAAATATCAAGAATTAGCGAGCAAAATTGTAGAAAATGTCGGCGGAAAGGAAAATATCAATGGTTTGACACATTGTATCACAAGGCTTCGTTTCAAATTAAAAAACGAAGAAAAAGCAAATGATGAGATCTTGAAAAATATGGACGGTGTTGTGACGGTAATGCGAGCGGGAGGACAGTACCAAGTTGTTATCGGGAATCATGTGCCAGTCGTGTTTGAAGAGGTTATAAAAGCAGGAAACCTTACTTTTGATGAGGCTGTTTCAACAGAAAAAATGAGACCGTTTGATATGCTTATTGATGGAATATCGGGCTGTTTCCAGCCATTCCTTGCTATTCTAGCTGCTGGTGGGATGATTCGTGGACTGACAGCATTACTTGTCTTCTTAGGCGCATTTGACCGCGGTTCTGGCACATTTGTTATGTTTGATAATATCGGTGATTCTGTATTCCAATTTATGCCTGTTATTATCGGTTTAACAGCTGCCCGTAAATTTAAAGTAAATGAATTCGTAGGGATGTTGCTTGGCGCAGCATTAATGAATCCTAGCTTGTCGCTGGAAGCTTTGAGTGGTGCAGCAGAAGCACCACTGACGACCATATTTTCTGGTACTATTTTTGAAGCACCTATTTATCAAACAGTATTCGGCATTCCCTGGATTGCGCGTAACTACGCTTCTTCTGTCATTCCCATTATCTTTATTGTGTTGTTAGCTAGCCAAATTCAGAAGCCAATTAAAAAGTTAGTACCTGAGATGATCGCGAATTTCTTCGTTCCATTCTTCACCGTTCTTATTACAATACCCTTAGGTTTTTTACTCGTTGGACCAGCATTCACATTCGCAACTGATATTTTAATGGCTGGATTTGAAACACTTTTAGCACTTTCGCCAGTTATTTATGGAGCAATCGTAGGCTTCTTCTGGCAAATTCTAGTGATGTTTGGTCTCCATTGGGCAATCGTACCAATGGGATTGATGCAATTTTCTGTGAATGGCTGGCAAAATATCATGACACCTGTTGCAGTAGTGTCTTTTGGACAAACTGCAGCACTTACTGCACTCTACTTTAAGCTTAGAAACCCAAAAGACAAAGCAATCGCAATACCAGCCATTGTTTCTGGTATTGTGGGGATTACAGAGCCAGCTATTTATGGGTTTACATTGCCACGTAAAAAAATATTTATTTTTACCTGTGTCGGTGGTGCGTTAGGGGGTGCGTATAGTGGATTAATGAATTTAACTTCTTGGAATCAAGGTGGATTAGGCATCTTTACAATTCCCAACTATATTAGACCAGATGGTGATTTAACGGATGTGATTAATGTATTGATTGGAATCGCCATTGCGACGGTGGTATCCTTTGCGCTGACTTTTTTCTTTTGGAAGGAGGAAGCAGGTGAAACAGATGATAGACAGAAAAGATCAGGTAAAGAAATTGTAAAAACACCGATACAAGGACAAATCGCTCCACTGAATGCAGCAAAGGATGCAGCTTTTGCACAAGGAACACTAGGTCGAGGAATCTTGATCTACCCTGAAAAAGGAGAAGTACGTGCCCCTTTTGACGGAACAGTCATGACCCTGTTCCCGACGAAACATGCAATCGGAATGGTTTCTGAAGCAGGTCTGGAATTGCTGATTCATGTCGGATTGGATACTGTTCAGTTGGAAGGGAAATATTTTGAAAGCTTGGTGCAGCAAGGAGAAAGAGTGAAACAAGGCGATCTGTTGCTCCGCTTCGACAAAAAGAAAATCGAAGAGGAAGGATACAGTTTAGAAACACCTGTGATCGTCACCAATTACACGGATTATTTGGATATTTTGGAAAATCAAGGGGAGACGGTCGGGCCAGACGATGCACTTATCACCGCACTGACCTGAACGGTTAGGTGAAAGAATGGACTAGGCTTAACTATTCTTTTTATTCCACTTCTTTATTTTCGAAATTGAAAGGCTCTTTCATGATGGCTGAGCTGATAGGGCGTTTATCAAATTTTTGTCCTACAGAAATTAGATGGACTAAATTCTGTTGATAATTTTCTGCAAAAACACAACTATATAACACGTCTAGAAGATAACAAATCGATGTATTGATCGTAAAATTACCAATTTTCGAATACAGTCGTTCGCGTGTCGTAAGTAGCAAAGCGGCTGTACTCATTGAAGATAGCGTTGAATCACCGATACTGGTCAAAGCTAAAATTGGCACATGATTTTGTTTCAATATTTCTGCGGTACGAAGGATCACATTGTTTTCACCCGTATAAGAAATCAGAATCCCGCACATATCACTCGTGCAATTGTACGCTTCATAGAACGATTCACCAAAAGTGGTGACAATCGTGACATCCATTTTGATGCGCTTCATTTTCAGCATGAAATCTTGAGAAATCAAAGTATTCGAGTTACTGGCGAAAATCACGATTTTTTTTGCTTGAAGCATTAGTTGTTTGGCTTTTTGCAGTTGGTCATGATGAATGAGAGAAAGTGTATCTTGAATCGTCATCTGTTCTAAAGAAGCCATTTTATTTGCGATCGTCATAATACCGTCTGTGGTGGAAAAAGGAAGATTCGCATCTACGTCTTGAAAATTCCCTTCAAGATAGGCTGTTTCAGCTAAAAAAGCATTACGAAAACTGACCCAGCCATCAAAACCCATTTTTTTTGCTACACGGATGAGTGTGGACGGGTGGACATAACATCGCTCAGCAATCTCTTGGATGGTCATTTCGCCAAGTGCTGGAGAATCGCTTAAGAGAAACTGAATCACTTCATTTTCTGAAGGAGAAAAGGAGATTTCTTTGATTTTTTCACGTAATAACATGTAGATACCTTCTTCTTGTTTTTTTACGTAAATTATAACTTTTTTGAAAATGATTTGTAAACGGATTTATGTTATATAGCTTAATAAAGACATGTTTTGACAAGATATTTACAAAAATCCAGAAGAAAACACTAACTTTTGTAAATGTTACTGGAAAGAAACGAATTTCTATTGTTTGTTTTGTTTACAAAAAAGATAATAAAAGTGTAAAAAGTAAAGGAGTGAGAACATGGCAAAAGGAATCAAAATCGCTACGATTGGTGGAGGCAGCAGTTACACCCCCGAGTTGATGGAAGGATTTATCAAAAGATATGAGGAATTACCGATACGAGAAATCTGGCTCGTAGATGTAGAAGAAGGAAAAGAAAAGCTTGAGATCGTCAGTCAGATGTCTCAGCGTATGTGGGATGCTTCTCCGTATGAAGTCAAAATCTATGCAACTCTGGATCGGGAAGAAGCATTGAAAGATGCGGATTTTGTTACGACTCAGTTTCGTGTCGGTCAATTAGATGCACGAATCAAAGACGAGCGGATCCCTAGTTATTATGGGATGATTGGGCAAGAAACAAATGGTGCTGGCGGGATATTCAAAGCTTTTCGTACTGTTCCAGTGGTTTTGGCAATCGTTGAAGACATGAAGCGTTTATGTCCAAATGCTTGGCTGATCAATTTCGCGAACCCAAGCGGGATGGTGACAGAAGCAGTTATCAGATATGGCAAATGGGATAAAGTGATCGGATTATGCAATGTGCCAGTAATGGCGATGATGACAGAACCAACAATGCTTGGCAAGAAAAAAGAAGAGCTGATCTACAAGTTTGCCGGTCTAAATCACTTCCATTGGCACAAAGTAGCAGATAATAAAGGAAATGACCGCACGGCAGAATTGATTGATCGTTTATACGATGAAGACAATGGATTGCCGAAAAATATCTTTGATATCCCGTTTTTCAAAGAACAATTAAAACAAATGAACATGATCCCTTGTGGCTACCACCGCTATTACTATCGTGAAGAAGAAATGCTGGAACATGCTTTAGAAGAATATCAAACGATTGGTACAAGAGCGCAGCAAGTGAAAGAAACAGAAGCAGAGCTGTTTGAATTATACAAAGATCCAGAGTTGGATCATAAACCTGAACAATTGCAAAAACGAGGTGGTGCTTATTATTCAGATGCTGCCTGTGAAACGATTGCTTCGATCTATGGAAATAAAGAAACACAGATCGTGGTATCTACAAAGAATGATGGAGCTGTTCCTGATCTGCCGGCAGATTGTGTAGTAGAAGTCACTGCCTATGTTGGCGCACAAGGCGCACGAAATGTAGCGTTTGGTTCCCTTCCTGCTGCTGAAAGAGGCTGGTTGCAAGTAATGAAGAATATGGAATTGCTGACGATCGAAGCAGCCGTGACTGGTGATTATGGAACAGCTTTACAAGCGTTTACGATCAATCCGCTTATACGATCAGGAAAGACAGCAAAACGGATCATGGTTGAGTTGTTTATTGCACATCAGCAGTATTTACCGCAATTCAAGGAAACAATCAGCCGGTTAAAAGCAGAAGGAATCGAAGTCCAAGATGAACTGGCAAGAGAATTATCAAGCAATACACATGTAATGGAGGAAGTATGATGGGATTCAGAAAAAATTTTTTATGGGGCGGAGCTACAGCAGCCAATCAATGCGAGGGCGGTTATGATGAAGGCGGACGTGGGTTAGCGAACGTAGATGTTGTGCCAATCGGAGAAGACCGTTTTCCTGTCATTACTGGAAAAAAGAAAATGTTTGAATTTGATGAAAATCATTTTTATCCAGCAAAAATTGCGATCGATATGTATCATCATTATAAGGAAGATATTGCTTTATTTGCAGAAATGGGGTTCAAGACTTATCGGATGTCCATTGCTTGGAGTCGTATTTTTCCAATGGGCGATGAAAAAGAGCCAAATGAATCTGGTTTGAAATTTTATGAGGATGTCTTTAAAGAATGTCAAAAGTACGGGATCGAGCCGCTTGTGACGATTACACATTTTGATTGTCCGATGCATTTGATCAAAGAATATGGTGCGTGGCGTTCCAGAGAACTCGTTGGTTTTTATGAAAATCTGTGCCGAGTCATCTTCAATCGCTATAAAGGACTTGTCAAATATTGGTTGACATTCAATGAGATCAATATGATCCTTCATGCACCATTCATGGGCGCAGGGCTGTATTTTGAAGAAGGAGAAAATGAAGAACAAATCAAATATCAAGCGGCACATCATCAGTTGGTTGCAAGTGCCATCGCAACGAAGATTGCTCATGAAGTAGATCCGGAGAACAAAGTAGGCTGTATGCTGGCAGCAGGAGCATATTATCCATACACTTGCAATCCTGAAGATGTTTGGGCTTCTAGAAAATCAGATCGAGAAAATTATTTCTTCATTGATGTCCAGTCACGAGGAGAATATCCCGCTTATGCATTGAAAGAAATGGAACGAAATGGCATTCAGATCAAAATGGAACCTGGGGATGCCGCATTGCTGAAAGAACATACTGTTGATTTTATCTCCTTTTCTTATTATTCTTCTCGAGTTTCGACTACTGACAACGAACTCTTGGAACAGACTGCAGGAAATATCTTTGCTTCTGTCAAAAATCCATATCTGGAAGCAAGTGAATGGGGTTGGCAAATTGATCCATTAGGCTTGAGAATAACGATGAATGATATTTATGATCGTTATCAAAAACCACTATTTATTGTAGAAAACGGCTTAGGTGCAGTCGATACGCCCGATGAGAATGGTTATGTGGAAGATGATTATCGAATCGACTATCTGGCAGCACATATCCAGGCAATGAAAGATGCAGTAGAATTAGATGGAGTCGATCTATTAGGCTATACGACTTGGGGATGTATTGATTTAGTATCAGCTGGTACAGGTGAGATGAAGAAAAGGTACGGATTCATTTATGTCGATCGTGACAACGAAGGAAATGGCACATTAGCCCGTTCGAAGAAGAAATCATTCAACTGGTATAAAAAAGTAATTGATTCAAATGGAGAAAATCTTTCGAATGATTGATCAATGATTTATAAAAGTCTATTGTTTTTCAGCGGATTTTTCGAGTATAATAAAGCTATTCGAGAAACGCAAGCAGAACAATAGACTTTTTTTCGCATTGGCTGTAAAGTATGCTTACTTGATTAAGTAAAGGAGAATCTACATATGTATGATGTAATCGTTATTGGCGCAGGTCCTGCTGGGATGACTGCTGCTTTATATGCTTCACGTTCAAACTTATCCGTATTGATGATTGAACAAGGCGCCCCTGGCGGCCAAATGAACAATACGGCAGAAATCGAAAACTATCCTGGTTTCGATTCAATCATGGGTCCTGATCTAGCTTATAAGATGTATGAAGGTGTTTCAAGATTTGGGACAGAAAATGCTTATGGAATCGTGCAAGATATCAAGGATCACGGCAGCCACAAAGAAGTTATTTGTGAAGATAAAACTTACGAAGGAAAAACAGTCATTATCGCAACAGGCTGTATCCACCGTAAATTAGGCGTACCTGGCGAGGAAGAATTTGCTGGACGTGGCGTTTCTTACTGTGCAGTTTGTGATGGTGCGTTTTTCCGTAACAAACGTCTAGTAGTGATCGGAGGAGGAGACTCAGCAGTAGAAGAAGCCATCTATTTGACACAATTTGCTTCTGAAGTAGTCATCGTCCACCGTAGAGATGAATTACGTGCACAAAAGATCATCCAAGACCGTGCATTTGCGAATGAAAAAATTTCCTTTATGTGGGATACAGTCGTTGACGAAATCGTTGGGAATGAAATGGTAGTGACAGGTGTGAAAGCACGTAATGTCAAAACCGGCAATGAGTTTGATTTGGCAGCAGACGGAGTATTCATCTATGTTGGACTGGATCCATTAACTGCACCATTTAGAGAAGCTGGGTTGACGAACGAAGCCGGCTGGATTCCAACAGACAACGAAATGAAGACGAATATACCAGGCGTTTTTGCCATCGGAGATGTTCGTGAAAAAGATTTGCGACAAATCACTACTGCTGTTGGTGATGGTGGGATCGCTGGACAACAAGTGTATAAATACTTGGAATCTTTAGAAGAAACAACTGCATAAGTTTAAAAAGAGTGGAAGAACGGTTTCAATTGTTCTTTTACTCTTTTTTTTCGCGTGAAATCTACTGAATCCGATTTATGCGAATACTTGTAACCGTGCTTGATAAAAGAATCTTTTCTTGATTTAAGCGTTTTTTGGTCCTCATACTTTCATATCTAATAAGTGAATGCTATACTTATTAAGAACCATATTTCAGAAAGAGGTGTTATTTTCATGTCTTGGGAACAAGTGTATGAACAATGGGTACATGAAGAAAATTTAGAAGAAAACTTAAAAAAACAATTAAATGATCTGGGTGAAGATCCTGAAAAACTTGAAGATGCTTTTTATGCACCGTTGGAATTCGGTACTGCAGGCATGCGGGGAATCTTAGGACCTGGGATCAATCGAATGAACATCTATACGGTAAGACAAGCAACAGAAGGACTTGCACGTTTCATGGATACACAAGGCGAAGAAACAAAACGCCGAGGTGTCGCTATCGCTTATGACTCACGCCATCAATCACCAGAATTTGCCATGGAAGCAGCCAAAACATTAGCACATCACAATATCCCATCTTATGTATTCGAAAGTCTACGTCCAACACCAGAGCTTTCTTTTGCAGTCCGTCATTTGAAGACGTTTGCGGGAATCATGGTAACTGCATCCCACAATCCAGCAGCTTACAACGGATATAAAGTCTATGGAGAAGATGGGGGACAAATGCCTCCTGCAGACGCAGATGCATTGACGAAATATGTCCGTGAAGTCAGCAATCCGTTAAAAGTTGAAGTATTATCTGACGAAGAAGCTGAACATAGCGGATTGATCACGATCATCGGAGAAGAAGTGGATGCCGCTTATCTAGAAGAAATCAAAGCAGTAACGATTGATCATGAATTGGTGGAAACAATGGGGAAAGATTTGAAACTTGTGTACACACCACTTCACGGAACAGGAAAAATGTTAGGCGAACGTGCGTTGAAACAAGCTGGATTCGAACAATTCGTACTAGTTCCAGAACAAGCTGTCGCAGACCCAGATTTCACTACAGTCAAATCACCAAATCCAGAAGAACACTCTGCTTTTGAGTATGCGATACGACTTGGCGAGAAAGAAGGCGCTGATTTGCTGATTGCAACAGATCCTGATGCAGACCGTTTAGGTGCAGCCGTTCGTTTGCCAAATGGCTCCTATGAAGTATTGACCGGAAACCAAATCGGAGCACTGTTTGCTCAATATATTTTGGAAGCACACCAATCGCGAGGCACTTTACCTGAAAACGCAGCGGTATTGAAATCGATCGTTTCTAGCGAATTGCCTACAGCAATTGCGGAACACTATGGGGCTACCATGTTCAATGTATTGACAGGATTCAAATTCATTGCTGAAAAAATTCAACAATTCGAAGAAGATCATTCCCATACTTTTATGTTCGGATTCGAAGAAAGTTACGGTTATTTAGTTAAACCTTTCGTTCGCGACAAAGACGCGATCCAAGCATTGCTCTTATTAGCAGAAGTAGCAGCTTACTATAAAAAACAAGGCAAAACGTTGTATGACGGCTTGCAAACGATTTTTGAAACCTATGGCTACTACGCAGAAAAAACGATTTCTGTGACAATGAGCGGACAAGAAGGTTCTGCGAAAATCTCTGCTTTGATGGAAAAATTCCGTGAAGAAGCACCAACAGAATTTGCCGGAGCAAAAGTCATCCAAACAGAAGACTTCAAAGAGTTGACGAGAACAAACCGTGAAGGAAATGTAGAAAAACTAACGACACCGCCATCTGATGTATTGAAGTATACGCTGGAAGAAAATGGCTGGATCGCTATCCGTCCTTCAGGAACTGAGCCGAAAATCAAGTTTTATATCGGTGTAAAAGGAAACTCTTCAGAAGACGCAGCTGAAAAAGTAGCCGCTTATGAAGCGATTATCCAAAAGATGACAGAAGAATAAAAAAACTTGAGACTGATGGAAAAAGTGGTAAACTTTAGAAGTCAGTCTTTTTTCAAGTTGGAGGTGAATGGATTGCCAGACACGCAAAAAACAAAAGTAGAGAAAGTCAGCCAACTATTCAAAATGTTGAGTGACCCCACTCGTCTCAAAATTCTGCTGTATCTGAAAGACGGGGAACAAAATGTGACAGCAATCACCCAAGCAGTGGAAATGGAACAATCTGCTGTATCGCATCAACTGCGTTTATTAAGAGAAAACCATGTCGTCAAGTCCCATCGTGAGGGAAAAGCGATTTTGTATAGTCTTGATGATTCTCACGTACTGGATATTTTGAACCAGACACTCAAACATGTGGAACATCAATAACGATAGGTGCAAATAGAGACAAACTGGACTGTGTCAACGAATCTTCTTCGCTGACACAGTCCAGTTTTTTTAAAGAAAAATTGTTAGTCTGTTTCTTCGGTGGTTTCAGTTCCATAATAACTATGGTCTTCTAGGTCTAAAGCATTCAAAATAAGCGAAGCTGTTTCTTCAATAGATAAAGAAGCGACATTGATTACTACGCAGCCCAGTTTTTCATAAAGATCATTTGCAAAATCGAGTTCAGCTCGTATTTTTTCGATATCGGAATAAGCAGTATCAGGATTTAATCCGTAAGAGCGCATCCGTTCTTTACGGATATTGTTTAAAATATCTGGGTTATTCGTCAGTCCCACGATTTTTTTAGGATCGATCTCCCAAAGCTGTTTGGGAATATGTGCTTGTGGGATTAAAGGAAGATTGGCAACTTTTAAATTTTTGTTAGCTAAAAACAAGCTCAAAGGCGTTTTGGAAGTTCGGGATACGCCTAGCAAAACGACATCTGCTTCTAGAAACCCACGCGGATCTTTCCCGTCATCGTATTTTACAGCAAATTCCATTGCTTTGATCCGTTTGAAATAGTTCTCATTCAATAAATGAAGGGCGCCAGGTTGCCGAATGGGCTTGATACCAGTTAAGCGCTCGATTTCTGATATCGGCGGAGTCATCACATCAAAACTAAATAATTGATGTTCTTCACAAAAAGAACGCGTCATCTCGATCAATTCTTGATTGATCAATGTGTGTAGGACAAGGGCTTTTTCTTTTAGTGCATCTTGCAGTGCCTGCATCAATGTTTTCTCATCTGTCACAAATGTTCTGCGGAATAAATTGAACTCAACGCTAGGATATTGGGCCATAGTGGCTTGTGCTAATTTTGTCGCAGTTTCTCCAGCAGAGTCGGAGATGACAAAAAAAGTAACGATTTCTGTAGAATCGGAAGACATGGATAAAACCTCACTTGCATTTTTTTTATGTTTATTATACCATACTCTAGAATGTGTACTTCGTAATCATTTTGATTTGGAGGGATAAGTCATGAAAAAACAGACATTGATCGAACAATCACTAGAAACATTGAAAAATAACGGTTTTAAATATACTAAAAAAAGAGAAGCATTGTTAACTTATTTAGTGAAGCGCAATCGCTACGTATCCGCTAAAGAAGTTTTTGACTATATGAATCAGGAATTCAAAGGAGTAAGTTACGATACGATTTATCGAAATCTCCATGATTTTGCAGAAATCGATTTACTGGAAGAAACCGATTTAAATGGAGAGATGAAGTTTCGTTTTCATTGCTGTCAAGGGGAAATCGGCCATCACCATCACTTTATCTGTACGGTGTGCGGAACAACGAAAGAAATCCATATGTGTCCAATGAATTATTTCGAAGAACAGCTCGGTGGATGTACGATCGAAGGGCATAGATTCGAGATTTTCGGAAGATGTGAAAATTGTCAATAAGGATTTAAATAAAATAACATTTGATAATTTTAAAAAAAAGCAAGATTTCCTTGACGGTCAAAACAGCATTAGATATAATATTTACAGGACAGTCTTGTTTTTTGAGATATATTTCAATAACAATTACGGTTACTTTTTAAGCTCGGAGGGAGGGAATTAACATGTCAAAAACAGTCGTTCGCAAAAACGAATCACTTGACGATGCTCTTCGTCGCTTCAAACGTTCCGTGTCAAAAGCGGGTACTTTACAAGAATCTCGTAAACGTGAATTCTACGAAAAACCAAGTGTAAGACGCAAGAAAAAATCTGAAGCAGCTAGAAAACGCAAAAAATTCTAGTTCTGTGATGAATTGGAGTTGGTAGTGTGTCACTACTAAGTAGATTAAACGATGACATGAAAACAGCGATGAAAGCGAAAGATAAGGAATCTTTACAAGTCATCCGAATGATCAAGTCATCTATACAAAACGAGCAGATTAAAGAAGGTCACGACTTGACAGAAGAAGAAGAATTAACGGTGTTGTCTCGCGAAATGAAACAGCGACGTGATTCTTTGCATGAGTTTGAAGAAGCAGGACGTGACGATTTAGCTGAAAAAGTAAAAAGTGAAATTGTGATAGTCGAAAAATACATGCCGGAACAACTTTCCGACGAAGAAATTCGACAACTTGTTCAAGAAGCAATCACACAAACTGGTGCTTCATCAATGAAAGAATTTGGCAAAGTCATGGGTGCGATCATGCCTAAAGTCAAAGGAAAAGCAGATGGAAACCAAGTAAATGCCATTGTGAAAGAACTATTACAATCTTAATTTTATCATTTAAACTGCGGACAATCATTGTCCGCAGTTTTTTTGTGCTCGTAAAAAAGAAATCTAAAAAATAGCTAGACGAAAGAATAGGATTCTTTCATCTAGCTGGTTTTTTCCTGTTTAATATTTCTTATGTTAAATTGTGTTTGATCTGGTTATTCTTCTGGTAGTTCATTTGCTTCTTGTTTGTACCCTGATAGGCGATAGGCGTAATAGAAGAGTAAGCTGCCAGCGTAACCAAGTAACGTTGGGACCATCCAACCAAGTCCTAATGCAGCAAAAGGAACGTGATGATGATAAAATTCGAGCATGCTTGCTACAACTCTTTGTTGACTCACTAAAGCAGGCGAATTTGCCAGCATATCCAATACGGCGGGAACAGCAGCAAACAACATCGTTACTTGATAGACAAATGGTGTCTTTTGGAAAAATTTTGCTGTTAAGGAAAGCAAGATCAACGCAAGCGACAATGGATACAAAAGCATCAATACTGGTAAAGACCATTGGATGATATTGTCCAAACCAGCATTTGCAACGACAAAAGAGACGAAAGTCGTTAACCGCAGCCATGTCATATAACTGACTTTAGGGAACAGTTTATGGAAATCTTGTGCAAAAGAAACAACGAGTCCCATAGCGGTAGTGAAGACACCTAATGTGACCATCACTCCTAAGAAGCTAGCGCCGAAGTTACCTAAATAAAAATTAGTGATCTGAGAAAGTGCAGTTCCGCCATTTTCTGATAAAGACATCTTGTTCAAACTCATCGCACCGAGAAGAACAAGACCAAAATAGATCATGACTTCTAGCGCAACGCTCAGGCTACCAGCTTTTGCTGTTAATTCTGTGACTTTTTTATCTTTGAAACCAAGGTCACGGACTGCATGGACAAAAGTGACACTTAAGGCAAGCAAGGCTACTGCATCAACCGTGTTATAACCTTCTAGGACACCATTTGTTAAAGCGTTTGTTTGGTAAGTATCTGCAGCAGATTGATTTAGATTTCCCATTGGGTGGAATAAAGAAACGACAAAAATGATTGCTAATAATGCAAGAAACAAGGAGTTTAGATACTTTCCGACGTATTTGACCAACCGTGTGGGATGGACAGTAAGGAAATAAGCAAGTAAAAAGAAAAGAGCAGAGAATAAAAACATACCTAATGAATTATATTTTTCAGGCAAAAATGGTTTAGCAGCCATTTCAAAAGCAGTAGCAGCTGTCCGTGGTGTACCGAAAAATGGTCCGATCGTCAAATGAACAAGGATTAAGAACAAGGCAGCATACCATTTTCCAACAGGTTTAGCTAAGTCATACAGACCATCACTTTTTGTCACTACTACAGCTAAGATAGCTAGTAATGGGAAAAGAGCGCCTGAGATGGCAAAACCTACGCCAGCACTGACCCAGTTTGCGCCAGCCATTTGACCTAAGTGGACAGGAAAGATTAGATTACCTGACCCGAAGAACATCCCGAAGATAAGTGAACTGACCATCAATAGTTGTTTCCATGAATAAGTTTTTGTTTCTTCCATAAATTTTTCCTCCAATAATTATCATTTTGATTGACGATATAAACGTTGCAGCAATTAGTAATGCCACTAATATCAGATTCCATGAAAACCACCACCTTAAAATATAAAAAAAAGCCCTTTTCCACTTGGGAAAAGGGCTCTAGATTCTAGAACGGTACCACCTTTTTTCGCTTAAAAAAGCTTCTTCATTCACGGACGCTTTTTGCTAAAGTTATCCGCTAGCCTGATAATGGAGGCAGCCACAATGATCTACGTTTTCGACATTGACTCGGAAATGATGTTCGTCTATTCGATTTATTGTCATTTCTCACTTACATGACTCACTGGGAATAAATCGTTGAATAGCCTACTGTTTTCCTCGACGCTTTGCTGTATGTTTATTTGTTGACGTAATAATACACCTGTTTTTTTTGAAATGCAAGAATATTTTAACTATTTTGTTTTCTTTTTTTGAAACAAGAAAAATACCTAGAGAATACCTGCTGAATGAAACGGAATATTTTGTTCTCCACTTTCATATAACTTACATTCTCAGCTTCTTTTTATCAAAACGAGACCTTTAGCGAATGGAAACGGCTATTTTTTAACGTTTCTTGGTACGTATGGTTAAGCGGCTCTTTTACAACCTTTTCTTATTTGCTATATAGTTTCTTCTGAGTATGGTAAAATAGGAAAGAATGAATCGAAAAAAAGGGGATGTCTATTTTTGACGGAAGAGTCTAGTTCTTTAGAGATTAGATTGACAGCTGCTGATGATGTCAGCATGCTTTTAGGTGCACACGACAAGCATATAAAACTGATCGAGGAAACAACGGAAACAACCATCCATACACGTGGAGAAATCATTCAGATCATTGGTGAACAATCCCAGATTTCCTTGGCTGCCTCAGTCATTCGGACATTACAGGAATTGATCAAACGAGGAATCCACGTAAGTACACCAGATGTCGTGACGGCATTGAAAATGGGGCAAAAAGGTACATTAGATTATTTTGTTGAGATGTATGAGGAAGAGATCGTCAAAGACCGTAATGGAAAACCTATACGGGTAAAAAACAGCGGTCAAAAGAAATACGTTGAATCGGTAGCCAAACATGACATCGTATTTGGTGTAGGGCCAGCCGGAACAGGGAAAACGTTTCTTGCCGTAGTATTAGCAATTGCTGCCTTAAAAAAAGGCGAAGTGCAAAAAATCATTTTGACGCGGCCCGCTGTAGAGGCAGGGGAAAACCTAGGCTTTCTACCAGGGGATCTGAAAGAAAAAGTGGATCCTTATCTGCGGCCTGTTTATGATGCTTTATACCAAATTTTTGGATTGGATCATACGAACCGATTGATGGAACGAGGCGTAATCGAAATCGCACCATTAGCTTACATGCGGGGGCGGACATTGGATGATGCATTCGTTATCTTGGACGAAGCACAAAACACGACAGTCGCTCAGATGAAAATGTTCTTGACCCGTCTCGGTTATCAATCAAAAATGATTGTCAATGGGGATACAAGTCAGATAGACTTGCCTCGAGGGACGACAAGTGGTCTTGTTCATGCAGAACGAACACTAAAGCAAATCAAAAAAATCGATTTTGTTAATTTTGAAGCAAGTGACGTTGTTCGGCACCCTGTAGTTGCCGAAATCATCAAAGCTTATGAAAAGGCGGATCTTCATCAAGAATAAGCTTTGCTTAGGAGGATAAGCACATGTTGAATAAAACACTGCAGAAACTACAAGAAAAACTCGGAAAGGCAGCATTGCCTTTCCTTCTGTTCTTGTTTTTTATCATTGTCTGCGGCGTTACATTTAGTAGTGTCAAACAAAAGGCCAATGATTTTAGAGAAGGCCAAGTAGCAGAAGAGAGTATCCGTGCGAATAAAACGATCGAGAACACGGAAGAAACCGAACAAAGAAGAAAACTGGCAGCAGAAGCAGTGACTCCAGAATATACTTATCAAAAAGATCTGGCAGATGACCAGAACAATCGGATCAAGCAATTATTCGAATTGATCGATAAGACGAATGATACCATCAACAAATCTTATAATGACAAGGTAGATAAGGCGAAGGAAGATGAAAATATCCCGAAACCTACTACAGAAGAGCGGATTGCTACACTGAAGAAAAATTTTGAAAACGTGAATGCAGAAAACGTTGCGTTTTACCAAAAACTGCCGAACAATTTTTATTCGACGATATTTGAAATGACTGAAACGGAAATTCACACAGTTAGGGATGAAAGTTTGAAGCTCATTGACGAACAGATGAGTAAACAAGTTCGTGAAAGCGAATTGGAAGCTTTTAAACAAGAAGCAGAAGATCAGATTCAATATTTGAATGTCACAACAGAGCAGCAACAAATGATTCGCTACTTAGTAGATCAAGGAATTGTAGTCAATGATGTATTGAATGAGAAAAAGACAGAAGAATTAAAACAATCTGCACGAGAAGCTGTACAACCAGTGATGATCTTCCAAGGAGAAATCATTGTTCGCGAAGGAAATCAAATTGATGCTTCAGCAATGAAAAAATTGGAATTACTAGGATTGACGAATCAAACGACTTCGATTTTCCCACTCATTGCCATGGTTTTAGCTGTTTTGCTTCAAATCGGTGTACTGATTTATAATTCACTTCAATTCCAAAATGCAGGAGAAAGAACAAAATACGTACTTTTCTACGTGACGGCAATGTCAGTCAGCGTAGTACTAATGAAATTTTTCCAACTCTTCCAAACAGAACAAGCTGCTTATATTCCGCTGTTTTACCCCGCGGCTTTTGCTCCACTTGTTTTAAGCTTTTTCTTGAATCGAAGAGCAGGGATCATGGCTGGTATTTTCCAGGCAGTATCCGCACTTTTCATTTTTTATGATTCGATTGGCACGAACTTTCTGACAGTTATTTTGATGTCCTATGTATTTTCTGGTCTTATGGCAACGATCGTCAGACGCAAACGGATCTCAGAACAAGGGTTATCCGCTGCTATGTGGGTCATTATTTTCCCTGTGATGATGGATGTCATTTTGATTATCTACCAAGGAATGAGCTTTGGAGATGCAACGACTTGGTTAACGCTAGTCTGCGGATTCACAGGTGCACTGTTCTCATTCTTGCTGACGATAGGTCTGCACCCCTATATTGAATTGATGGTCAATGATGATAGTGTGATCGTATTAAATGAACTCAGCAATCCTAATCATCCTTTATTGAAACAGTTGCTGGAAGAAGCACCAGGCACGTATCACCATAGCATGATGGTAGCCAATCTAAGTGCTAATGCTGTAGCAGAAATCGGTGGACGTTCTTTACTAACTCGAGTAGCTTGCTATTATCATGATATCGGCAAGATCAAACACGCCAGCTTTTTCGTTGAGAACTTGCCTTCAGGAGCGGAAAATCCGCACAATTTCTTATTGCCAGAAGACAGTAAACATATTATCTTTGGACATGTGACAGATGGTGCCAAAATATTGGAAGATTATAATATGCCGCAAATGGTGATCGATATTTGCAGACAGCATCATGGAACCACGCTGATGCGTTATTTCTACGTTAAGGCAAAGGAACGCAACCCGGAAGTCACGGAAGAGCAATTCCGTTATCCTGGACCAAAACCTCAAAGCCGTGAAGCAGGAATCGTCAATATAGCTGACAGTTGTGAAGCGGCAGTACGGGCAATGGACCATCCAACGAGCGAAAAAATCGAAAGTTTTGTCCATAATCTTATAGAAGAGCGTATTTCCGATGGACAATTGGACGACAGTGGATTGACGTTAAAAGAAATCCGTAAAGTAGAAAAATCATTGATCAGCGGTTTAAGCAGTACCTTCCATTCTCGGATCAAATATCCTAAAATGAAATCGGAAGTTGAGAAGATAAAAGAAGAACAAGAAGAATAGCAAGAAGAATAGAAAGAAGTGATGTATAATGGATATTACTTTCATGGATGAAACAAACCAAGTATCAGAAGAGAAAATGAAAGAAATCGACGACTTGTTGCAATTTGCAGCATCATATTTAGAGTTGCCAGAAGAAACAGAAATGTCTGTTACTTTCATGGACAATGCAGCAATCCAAGTAATCAATCGTGATTACCGTGGAAAAGATGCACCGACAGACGTCATCAGTTTTGCCTTGGAAGAAGAGGGCGAAGACGAAATCCCAGTGATTTTTGAAGATGGAGAGAATCCATTACCTCGTGTACTGGGAGACATCATGATCTCTACTGAACGTGCTGCAGAGCAAGCAGAAGCTTACGGCCATTCGTATGATCGGGAACTTGGCTTTTTAGCGGTTCATGGATTCTTGCATATCAACGGGTATGACCATATGACACCAGAGGATGAGAAAGAAATGTTTGGTTTACAGAAAGAGATCTTAGATGCCTATGGACTTAAAAGATAAAAACGTAGAGAAAAACAAACATTTCCTGATGTCCGTGGAATTTGCCGTCCAAGGAGTCAAAACCGTTTTTGAGGAAGAACGCAACATGAGGAAACATGTTGCGTTCGGAATCCTCGCTTTGTTTATGGGCGTGATTTTCCAACTTGATCGGATAGAATGGTTATGGCTGCTTTTAGCTGTTTTTCTCGTATGGATAGTAGAGATCATCAATACTGTTTTTGAAAATGTCGTGGACATGTTTACGGATTTTCATTTTCATCCGATTGGGAAAAAAATCAAAGATATGGCAGCTGGAGCAGTTTTAGTGACCGCTTGTTTTGCCGTCATCGTTGGGTTGATTTTATTTGTCCCTAAAATATATCATTTGTTGTTTAATTAAAAAGGAGAACATATATGCCAGAACATAAATCAGGGTTTGTCGCAATCGTCGGCCGCCCGAATGTAGGAAAATCCACGTTATTGAATCGAATCGTGGGTCAAAAAATTGCCATCATGAGTGATAAGGCGCAGACAACTAGAAATAAAATCCAAGGAGTATATACTACACCAGAAGCTCAGTTGATTTTTATTGACACACCAGGAATCCATAAACCAAAGCATCGTTTAGGAGATTTTATGGTAGAAGCAGCTTACAGTGCGTTGAAAGAAGTGGACGCGGTCTTATTTATGATCAGTGCTGATCAAAAACGCGGTCGGGGAGACGATTTTATTATTGAACGTCTAAAAAACGTGCATTCTCCTGTTTATCTGATTATCAATAAAATCGATAAAATCCATCCAGACGAGTTGTTGGGAATCATCGAAGATTATTCAACGCAGATGCCGTTTGCACAAGTGATTCCAATTTCTGCTACAGAAGGAAACAACGTCGAACGTTTGATGGATGTATTAGTCAGTGAAATGCCAGAGGGCCCACAATATTTTCCAGATGATCAAGTGACTGATCATCCTGAATACTTCATCGTTTCTGAATTGATCCGTGAGAAAGTCTTGTTTTTAACACGAGACGAAGTGCCTCATTCTGTCGCAGTCGTTGTTGATTCGATGAAGCGAAACGAGAATGATAAAATCCATATCCAGGCTACGATCATCGTCGAAAGAGATAGCCAAAAAGGGATCATTATCGGCAAAGGCGGAAAAATGCTGAAGCAAGTAGGAACGAAAGCGAGAAAAGATATCGAAAATCTTTTAGGAGACAAAGTCTTTCTAGAACTTTGGGTCAAAGTTCAAAAAGACTGGCGAGACAAAAAAGTCTATCTGCAAGACTTCGGCTACCGAAAAGACGAATATTGATATTCTGAGCTTCTTGTAAGTTAGGTATAGAAATAAACTGGATAAAAATCCGCGTGTTGAGAAAAGCTGCGGAAGATCGCAACATAAATGATCTGGATCGGCAGAATCTGCTTTTCCAGATTTATTTTTTAGGAGGGAGAATATGAGCCAGCTTGCAGAATCAAAAGGCTTGATTTTATCTAGCCGTAATTACAAAGAAAAAGATAAATTAGTCAAAATCTTTACGGAATCTTCTGGCAAAATGATGTTTTATATCAAAGGGATCCATCGGCAAAATCAGCCCTTAGCTCCGGCTTTGCTCCCTTTTACTGAAGCAGTTTATATCGGGAATTTTCGAAGTGAAGGTTTGTCATTTTTAAGCAGTGTCAAAGATGTCCACGCGTTTCGACACATCCAAGAAGACATCTTTTTGAGCGGCTATGGCACATATTTATTGAGTCTAGTAGATGCGGCAATCGAAGATCATCAGTACGACCCGCATTTGTTCCAGTTTACGCAACAAGCACTGCAACGGATGGACCAAGGAGATGATGCAGAAATCATCACGAATATTTTTGAAGTCCAAATACTGCAACGCTTCGGAATTGCACCAATCTGGACACACTGCGTCGTATGTGGGGAAACAAAAGGAAAATTTGACTATTCTTCCAAATATGGTGGTGTGATATGCGAAAGACACTGGTCGATGGATGATCACCGTTATCATGCAGATCCTCGAGCTGTTTATTTCGTTCGGATGTTTTCAGCTATTTCTTATGATAAAATCAGTGGAATCCATCTGAAAGAAGAAACCAAACAAGCAATCCGTGAACTCATCGACCAGCTGTATGATGAATATGTCGGTATCCATTTGAAAAGCAAAAAGTTCATTGATCAAATGAAGTCTTGGGCACACGTATTAAAGACGCCAGAGAAAGACATGTCTGAAAAAGATCTACCTAAAAAAGAAGAATAGTAAATGAAACATACAACAAAAAATCAAAACCATTTGACAAACACAGGGAGTTCCGTCTATTATTAACCGTAGATCAAATAGATCGTTCACTGAGAGGATCTATTATAGAAACAAGAAAACTGCAAAATGAATACGTACATTGACCAAGATCAGTAAAAAACACGTGGTTTAGCGAGTTCGGGAGAGTGGGAGCCGGACCCAAACGATTTTTGAAGAGGCACTTGCGAGTACGATAAATGAAGCTGCCGAATCTTTATTCGGAAGTAGGGTGGAACCGCGAATTATTCGTCCCTATGTCTGTAATCAGACATAGGGATTTTTTGTCGTTTTCTTTCCTGTATTCTTATTTGACAGCAACGCTTTAAAATTGAAAGGGGCAAAACAGATGAGTAAAAAATTGACCGTCCAAGATATGATTTTAACATTACAAAAATTTTGGTCATCAAACGGCTGCATGCTGATGCAAGCGTATGACACAGAAAAAGGAGCAGGTACGATGAGCCCATATACCTTTTTACGGGCAATCGGACCAGAACCATGGAATGCTGCTTACGTAGAGCCATCTCGCCGACCAGCTGATGGACGTTATGGCGAAAACCCAAACCGTTTGTATCAGCATCATCAATTCCAAGTCGTGATGAAACCTTCACCTGAGAATATCCAAGAGCTTTATTTAGAAAGCTTGCGCCTTTTAGGAATCGATCCATTAGAACACGACATCCGTTTTGTTGAAGACAACTGGGAGAACCCATCCATGGGCTGTGCCGGTGTGGGTTGGGAAGTATGGCTTGACGGAATGGAAATCACACAATTCACGTACTTCCAGCAAGTTGGTGGACTGCCTTGTAAACCAGTAACTTCTGAGATCACTTATGGACTAGAACGTCTTGCTTCTTATATCCAAGAAGTTGAAAGTGTCTATGATTTAGAATGGGCTGATGGCGTGAAATATGGCGAGATCTTCAAACAACCAGAATATGAACATTCCAAATATTCTTTTGAAGTAAGCGACCAAGACTTGCTACTAAGCAACTTTGATCGTTTTGAAAAAGAAGCTAAACGCTGTATCGATGAAAATCTTGTTCATCCAGCGTATGATTATATTTTGAAATGCAGCCATACATTCAATTTATTAGATGCTCGCGGTGCAGTATCCGTAACAGAGCGTGCCGGTTATCTTTCCCGTATCCGCAACATGGCTCGTGCTGTAGCCAAAATCTTTGTGGCAGAACGCGAAAAATTAGGATTCCCTTTGTTGAATAAAAACACAGCAAATCCAGAAACCGTGAAGGAGGCTGAATAAGATGGCAAAAGACTTATTACTTGAAATCGGGCTGGAAGAAATGCCTGCCCATGTTGTCACACCAAGCATGAAACAATTAGAAGAAAAAACAGCAAAATTTTTAGATGAAAACCAATTGACTTATGATACGATCGAAACATTTTCCACACCGCGCCGTTTAGCAATCAAAGTAACAAATATTCCAGAACGACAAGCGGACAGTGAAGAAGAAGTCAAAGGACCAGCCAAAAAAATTGCTTTGGACGCAGATGGAAACTGGACGAAAGCAGCGGAAGGATTTGTCCGCGGACAAGGTCTGACGACAGATGCTATCACATTTAGAGAATTAAAAGGTGTAGAATATGTCTATGTAACGAAATACACTCATGGTAAGGAAGCAAAAGAAGTATTGACAGGTTTAGCAGATGTCATTAAAAGCCTGACTTTCCCTGTAACGATGCATTGGGCAGAATACGATTTTGAATATATCCGCCCTATTCACTGGATCGTGGCATTGTTAGATGACGAAGTAATCCCGTTTAAGATCTTGGATATCAAAACAGACAGAGCTTCAAGAGGTCATCGTTTTTTAGGCGAAGATGTGACATTTACACATGCAAAAGAATACGAAGAAAAATTAAATGAACAATTTGTTATTGCTTCACCACAAAAAAGAAAAGAAATGATAATCACACAAGCAAACGAATTAGCAGAAAAAAATCACTGGATCATTGATCTAGACGAAGATTTACTAGAAGAAGTCAACAATCTAGTCGAATATCCAACTGTCTTTTCTGGCGACTTCGAAGAAAAATATCTTTCTGTTCCTGAAGAAGTACTAGTCACTTCTATGAAAGAACATCAACGTTATTTCGAGGTACGGAATGATCAAGGTATGCTGCTTCCTCATTTTATTTCTGCTCGTAATGGTGATCGGGTAAAATTGGAAAATGTGGTTCGAGGCAATCAAAAAGTATTGACGGCTCGTTTAGAAGATGCGGAATTCTTTTATAATGAAGACAAGAAAGCTTCAATCGACCAATACGTTGAAAAACTAAAAACTGTTACTTTCCATGAAAAAATCGGTAGTATCTATGAGAAAATGCAACGGGTACAAGTCATCGCCCGCATCATAGGCGAGCAAGTAGGACTATCTGAGGAAGAATTGATGGATCTGCAACGCGCTGCTGAAATCTATAAATTTGATCTAGTAACCAACATGGTAGGAGAATTCCCTGAACTACAAGGGATCATGGGAGAAAAATATGCTCTGCTTAAAGGCGAGAAACCAGCCGTAGCAACAGCGATCCGTGAACATTACATGCCTATATCCAGTGAAGGAGATTTACCTGAGACTACAGTAGGTTCTGTTTTAGCGATTGCTGATAAATTAGATAGTATCTTTTCTTTCTTTGCAGTTGGGATGATCCCAAGTGGCTCAAACGATCCATATGCTTTGCGCCGTCAAGCATATGGTGTCGTTCGAATCATCGAATCGAAAAAATGGGCCTTTCCTTTGTCTGTTCTGCAAGAAACGATTAGTGAAGTTATCAGTAAAGATACGGATCGTTTTGGCATTGGCTTGTCAGCGGGACAACAACAGGTGATCGACTTTATCAAAGGCCGTCTGCGCCAATTATTGACAACGAAGAATATCCGTCATGATGTCATCGAAGCTGTTTTGAATGCAGAACAAAAAGATCTGACAAAAGTATTTGCAGCAGCACAATTGTTCAAGCAGCATCTTGCAGATAAAGACTTCAAACCATCGATGGAAGCTTTGACACGTGTCGTGAACTTAGCGAAAAAAGCGGAGCTTGAAAAACAATCAGAAGTAGACCCTGAACTGTTCGAAAACGAAGCGGAGAAAGAACTGCACAAAGCAGTAGAGGCAATGAAAACAAGCTTTGCTGACCAAACGATCAACGAAAATTATGATCAGCTTGTAAGCCTTCGCCCACTGATCGAAAATTATTTTGATCAGACGATGGTCATGGCAGAAGAACCAGCAGTACGTAAGAACCGATTAACGCAATTAAGTCAAATTGCTGCCATGGCTTTGTCACTAGCAAGTTTGGATCAAATCATCACAAAATAATTTCTAATATGTAAATAAACCAGAGAACAGGCAAAAAATAGGCTGTTTCTCTGGTTTATTTGTTATAAATATAAATAACTATTATTAATTCAATGTTAATTTTTTTTGTTATTTTATTTTTTGTGTAACTTTTAAAAATACCTATGAAAATTAAGGAAATAAAAATGAAATAGATTAATTGTTATCTTATTAATGTTTTATTTACTTTTTAATCGTAAATTACCCTAGTCAAGAAAACAGTTTGTGGTATGATTATATAGGGAAAACTTGTTTACAAATATTTCTGTGAATATATTAGTTTAATTATGTTTTTTTAAATAAAAAGCTGTCATTTTTATGTAAGTGAATTATATCTTAATTTATCTATCATCAATACTTAGGAGTGAATCTATGGAAAAGCCATTCGTCAAGTCATTGACTGCTGTGGCGGTAGGTGCAGGTGCTATTGCGATCTGTTTGTTTGGTTACCATATCAATAATCAGCGGCAACATCAGCAACGGATCAATTATGCAGAATCTGCCATCACCAATCAAAAAGACACCTTGACTTCTTTATCAAAAGAAGTAGACAAGCTGTATAGTACAAAAGAAAAAAATTTTCTAAACCCTGAAATAACAGAAGAAACAATCACAAGTTTGTCAAATAAGCTATCCTCTGTCAAACTTTCAGCAGATGATTACGACATCAAAGAATCAGAATTGCCTAAAGAAGCTGTTGCAATCCAAGATGAGAAGAAAGCAATCGTGACACAGTTAGATAGTGCAGAATCAAAACTGAAGATCCAGACAGCTGTCAACGATTTATTTACTAAAAATGTATCAAACTGGCAGCAAGCTGTAGACGATGTCGTCATCAAAGAAAAGGTGACAAGTGCAGATGTCGCTCGTGTACGTGAAAATATGAGCTTTTTTAAAGATAGCCCTTGGAAAACGGTTGTTATGCAATATCTAGGATTCGCTGATACTCAGATCGCGCAAGTCACGCAACTAGATCAGTTATTCGATACGATGTTGAAGGATGGTCAAGTGACTGCCACCGCTACTTACGATCAATATTTGACGGTGCTCAGTCAAATAGAGCAGATCCGGAATGAAAAAATACGCGCAGCATACGCAACAAAAGCACAAACTGTTGCTCAGCAAATGGGCTATAGCAATATAAGCTATTGACAATTAAAACGTTGATTCAAGCAAGGTTAGCAAACGGAGGAAACTATGGCAAGACGAAGAAGAAAATCAAGAGGGAAAAAAATATTTCTGATTATTTTAGCAGTTCTTATCGTATTAGTATTAGCAATTGTAGGAGTAGGAGCAAAATTATATCTGGATCTCTCACATTCTATTGAGAAAACTTACGAATCAGTGGAACGAACCCAAGGAGAACGAACGAAACCAGTTGATCTGGACAAACAAGAATCTTTCTCTGTTCTATTGATGGGCATTGATACTGGAGATTTAGGTCGGGTCGATCAAGGAAGATCAGATACGATGATGGTTGCCACAGTCAGTCCTGAAGACAAACAGACAACGATCGTCAGCATTCCTCGAGATACGTATGTCGACATCGTAGGTCGTGACACAAAAGACAAGATCAACCACGCTTACGCATTCGGCGGAGCTGCCATGGCGATGGATACCGTACAAAAATATGTAGACATCCCAATCGATCACTATGTCTCTATCAACATGAAAGGGCTAAAAGAACTTGTTGATGCAGTTGGTGGTATCGAAGTCAATAATGACCTCACTTTCTCACAAGATGGCTATGACTTTACAATCGGTAAAATTACTTTGAACGGGGATCAGGCATTATCTTATTCTCGTATGCGTTATGAAGATCCAAACGGTGACTATGGTAGACAAGAGCGTCAAAGAAAGATCGTAGAAGGTGTAGCGAAAAAAGTATTGAGTCTAAACGGTGTCAGCAACTATCAATCCGTTTTGAATGCTCTAGAGTCGAATATGAAAACAGACATGAGCTTTGATGAAATGAAAAAAATTGCTTTAGATTATCGGGAGGCATTTGGTACGATCAAGCAAGATCAGCTGCAAGGAGAAGGCTTCATGCAAGATAATATCTCCTATCAAAAAGTCAGTGATCAAGAACTTGATCGTGTGAAAAAAGAATTAAAAGATCAAATGAATCTAGAGAATAAATAGGAAAGTGGAGAAAAAATGGAAGAGACAATCAGCTTGAAAGAAATTTTTGAAACATTACGCAAACACTTGGTAACAATCATCATCTCAATGTTTGCTGGCTTGGCCATCTCAGGCATCGTGACGTTTTTCATCTTGACGCCAAAATACAGCTCACAAGCCCAATTGATCGTGACACTGCCGCAATCAGATACTGCAAATGTCAATGATGTCAATACGAACCTGCAAATGATCAATACGTATAAAGATATGATCGTCAGTGATCTAGTACTAAATGAAGTCAAAGATCGTTTAGAAACAGAAGACAATGTGAAAATGACTGCTGGACAAATCAAAGATGCCATCTCCGTCAATCAGTCACAAAATTCACAAATGTTCTCGATCCAAGCAACAAGCACGAATGCAGTGACGGCTCAACAAATCGCTAATACAACGTCACAAGTATTCCAAGAGAACGCCAAAGATGTGATGAATGTCGATAAAATCTCGATCATCTCAGGTGCAGTTGCCAATACGACACCTGTTTCGCCAAATAATAAATTGAATCTAGTGATTGGCTTAGTGTTAGGAATGATGGTAGGTGTAGGTCTAGCTTTCTTATTTGAATTACTCGACCGGACAGTAAAAGATGAAAAATATGTGACGGATACATTAGGCTTCCCAATCTTAGGGACTGTACCAGAAATGTCAGCGAAAGAATTGAATGCTGGTATCCGTAAAAAAGGACCAGCTCCGACACAACCAAAAGCTACAAACGATAAAACAGCGCCATCACGCAGAAGCCGCTCAAGAGTCTAGGAGGAAGAAAAATGGCACGAACACAGAAACAAAAAGCAACACAAACTCATGCAGTCAGTTTGATCACATTAACAAACCCATCTTCACCAATCGCCGAACAATATCGTACGATCCGGACGAATATCCAGTTTGCCTCCGCAGCTGGTCAGCAAATCAAAACGATTGTCGTGACTTCATCAGGTCCTGGAGAAGGGAAATCCACCACTGCAGCAAACATTGCAGTCGTTTTTGCTAAATCCGGTCAACGGGTTCTACTAGTCGATGCAGATTTACGTAAACCTGTCGTCTATAAAACATTCCAGCTAAACAATGCAAGTGGATTAAGTACAGCACTTAGTTCATCAGGAAGTGTAGCAGATGTGATCCAACGAACGCCAGTCGAGAACTTGTCAATTTTGCCTAGTGGACCTAAGCCACCCAACCCATCAGAATTGTTAAGCTCGCCAAGAATGGATCAGATCCTAGCCGAAGCAAGACAGTTATTTGACGTGGTGATATTCGATATGCCACCAGTAGTAGCCGTAACAGATGCACAGATCATGTCTTCAAAAACAGATGGCACTTTATTGGTCGTACGTGAAAATACGTCACGTAAAGAATCCTTGACTAAAGCAAAAGAACTGCTAGAGATGGTACAAGCACGAGTCTTAGGTGTTGTGTACAACGGAGCAGAACATAGCAAAGATGCTGGTTATTACTACGGAAATTAAGGAATAAGAAGAGAGGAGACAAGAGAAATGATCGATCTACATTGCCATATCCTACCAGGAATCGATGACGGGGCAGAAAACTTAGAAGCAAGTATTGCAATGGCTGAAAAAGCGATTCAGCAAGGCATTACGCATATTTTATGCACACCACACCACAATAATGGAAAATACAGCAATGAAAAATCACAAGTCATTTCTCTAGTCGCTTCGTTACAAGCCGAATTAGAGAAAAGACAGTTGCCTTTGACGTTATTGGAAGGACAAGAAGTACGTATTACCGGAACGCTCATCGAAGACATCCACCGAGATGAAATTTTATTTACAGATTTAGATGATACATATCTTCTGATCGAATTTCCGACACTGGAAGTGCCGTTATATGCAGAACGGCTTTTTTTTGAGTTGTTAGAACTAGGAAAGACACCAGTGATCGTCCATCCAGAACGCAACGCGCATTTTCGCGAAGACCCGAATCATTTGCTTCCGTTCCTAGATATGGGGTGTTTGGCCCAACTTACTGCGCCAAGTTATGTTGGGGTATTTGGCAAAGACATCCAGAAAACAGCCAAAACGATGGTCAAACATAATCTCGTGCAGATGGCTGCTTCTGATGCACACGGAGTCTCTAAGCGCACCTTTTACTTAAAAGAGTGCTATGAGCAGATTGCCAAGGACTTTGGTAAGGAAAAAGTAGTACAGATGAAACAAGTCGCAAAGGATCTGATCAACGGGGATGAAATCAGTTATCCAGTCTATGAAGAGGTAAAAAAGAAGAAGTTTGGTTTATTTTAGGGGGAGTTAAAAAGTGTTTATATTAACAAGAAGAAGAAAAATTGCCACATTGGTTGTTGTGGACAGCTTGTTATTAATCGCTGCAAATATTGCAGCAGCTAAATTCATGAAGCCGTTTGTATCTATACCAATGGACCTTATTTTAATCTCTATCGGTTTGTCGATTGGTTTTTATTTATTTTATGGTAGTTTATTTAAAGTTTTCACTCGAATCAATCGCTATACAAATTTAAGAGAGATCATTGCAATTTTTAGTTCACTATCTGCAAGTGCTGCCTCAAGTATCCTCATACTGCTGTTTATTAATCGGCGATACAGTTTACGGTTAGTTATCTTTGCTTATCTGCTTTCGCTCTTATTGATCATCGGTAGCCGATTGATCTGGCGTATCTACATCGAAACAAAAAATATGAGATATGTATCAGCAGATTCTGCTAAAAATACCTTGATCGTTGGTGCTGGCGAAGGCGGGCGTATTTTATACAACAGCTTTCTTGGATCCAAAACGGCTCAAGATATCCACGTTGTCGGGTTTGTAGATGATGATCCAAATAAAAGAAATACGTATCTTTCAGGAAAAAAAGTATTAGGTGCATTAAAAGATATTCCGGTATTGATTGAAAAATATGACATTCAAATGGTAACGATCGCTATCCCTTCCTTATCAAGAAAAAAATTACGAAGAATCTTCGAGTTAGTCGAATCCGCTCGTGTGAAAGTCAACACGATGCCTTCTATAGAAGAACTTGCTTCAGGAAAAATTAGCGTATCAAAATTAAAAACAATTGACGTAGTGGATTTACTGGGAAGAGATGAGGTAAAGCTGGATATTGAATCCATCAAAGATCAGATCACAGACAAAGTCATTCTTGTCACCGGCGCAGGAGGATCGATCGGTTCAGAAATCTGTCGGCAAATCATTCAATTCAATCCTGCAAAGCTATTGCTTTTAGGACATGGGGAGAACTCGATCTACTTGATTGACCGTGAGTTACGCACGCATCATCAAAATTGTCCTACAGAAATCGTACCGATCATCGCAGATATCCAAGATCGCGAGAAAATCAATGAGATCATGGAACAATATCATCCAGATATCGTCTACCATGCAGCTGCTCATAAACATGTACCACTGATGGAATATAATCCAAAAGAAGCAGTCAAAAACAATATTTTCGGTACAAAAAATGTAGCAGAAGCAGCTAAAGCAGCAAAAGTGAAAAACTTCGTCATGGTATCGACAGATAAAGCTAACAATCCTCCAAATGTCATGGGTTCAACAAAACGAATCGCTGAAATGATCGTGACTGGGTTGAATGAAGAAGGCTGTACGAAATTCTCAGCTGTCAGATTTGGGAATGTCCTTGGTTCTCGAGGTAGTGTGATTCCAGTATTCAGAGAACAAATTGCTCAAGGTGGTCCAATCACTGTAACAGACTTTCGTATGACTCGATACTTTATGACGATTCCTGAAGCTAGTCGTTTAGTTATTCAATCTGGCGCATTAGCAAAAGGTGGCGAAATTTTTATTCTAGATATGAGTGAACCAGTGAAGATTGTAGACCTAGCGAAAAACATGATCCGATTGAGCGGGTATAGCGAAGACGAAATCGAAATCATTGAAACAGGTATCCGTCCAGGGGAAAAACTATATGAAGAACTATTGTTGGATAAGGAAAGAAATGATGAAGCAGTTTATGAGAAAATCTTTGTAGGAAACATCAAAGGCTACTCAATACAAAAAGTGATGGATTTTGTCAAGAGCCTGCCGCAAGACGATGAACAATTGGCTAAAGATATTGTCACTTTTGCAAATGCTTCAAATAAGTAGGGGGAGTAAAGTGTATAAAGACGGTTTAAAAAGAGGGATAGATTTTTTATTATCTTTAGTTGGTATCATCGTATTGTCACCGATCCTTTTGATTCTATGTATAGCTATCAAAATCGATTCAAAAGGTCCAGTCATCTTCAAACAAAAACGGGTAGGAAAAAACAAATCCCATTTTTATATCTATAAATTCCGAACGATGAAAGTAGATACGCCTCAAGAGACACCAACTCATTTGTTATCAAATCCTGACTTTTTTATTACACGAGTAGGAAAATTCCTTAGAAAAACAAGTCTGGATGAACTACCGCAATTATTTAATATATTAAAAGGGGACATGGCAGTCATCGGACCACGTCCAGCACTATGGAACCAATATGATTTGATTGAAGAACGAGACAAGTACCATGCAAATGATATCCGTCCAGGACTAACAGGGCTCGCACAGATCAGTGGACGAGATGAATTAGAGATCGACTACAAAGCACGTTTAGATGGACAGTACACAGCAAATATCACGCCATGGATGGATCTAAAATGCTTTTTTGGAACCATAATCTCCGTCTTTAAAAGCGACGGCGTTGTCGAAGGCGGAACTGGTTCGGTGAAAAAGGAGGATGCAAAATGAAAAAGATCCTGATTACTGGTGCAAACAGCTATATCGGTACATCCTTCAAAAAATGGATGACACAATTTCAAGACGAGTATCAAATCGACACACTAAGTGTACGAGGTGACGTGTGGCGAGAACATGACTTTTCGGAGTATGATACGGTTTTTCATGTAGCAGGTATCGCGCACGCAGATGTATCGAAAGTAAGCGAAGAAACAAAGCAACTCTATTATGCGGTCAATCGAGACCTTGCAATTGAGACAGCAAAAAAATATAAACAAGATCTATCAGGAAAGAACGGACAATTCATTTATATGAGTTCGATCATTATCTATGGAGAGGAAACGAGTATCAATAAAAAGCGTGTCATCACACCTGAAACGAAACCAAATCCATCTAATTTCTATGGAGACAGCAAACTGCAAGCGGAGATTGGTTTGCAACCATTGAATGATGCTACCTTCCACATTGCTATCTTACGTCCGCCAATGATCTATGGACCAGGAAGTAAAGGGAATTATCAGCAGTTGGTGAAGTTGGCTAATAAGCTGCCCATCTTCCCAGATGTAAAGAATGAACGTTCCATGCTGCATATTGAAAAACTGTCTGAATTCGTTAAAGAACGAATAGATGATCAGGATAGTGGTGTATTTTTTCCACAGAATGATCAGTATGTTCGTACAAGCCATATGGTTCGTGATATTGCACAAGCTAATGGGAAAAAGATATACCTCTTTTCTTGGATGAACTGGGCGATATGTTTGCTTGGGTATGTACCGGGGAAAGTTGGACGATTGACAAATAAGGCATTTGGGAATTTAGTGTATGAGAAAGAGGAAAAGTAGGGGGAAATATAAATGAAGAAAGCTTTAATTGTTGCTTCAGTTGCATCAATGATAGAGCAATTTAATATGAATAATATTTCAATCCTACAAGAATTAGGATATCAGGTAGATGTTGCAACTAATTTTTTAAACCCTGGGACAATAGATGAAAAAACCTTGAGTCAGCTAAAAGTTAGACTAAATAAATTAAATGTTAATTGTTTTCAAGTTGATTTTCCAAGAGGTGTAGGCAGCATTAAAGTCGATAGGGAATGCTATAAAAAATTAAAAACACTTTCTAAAAATAATTATACATTAGTACACTGCCATTCACCAATTGGAGGGGTCTTGACTCGACTAGCTTTTAAAAATACAAAAACTAAAATAATCTACACAGCTCACGGATTTCATTTTTATAAAGGAGGACCAATAAGAGATTGGTTGCTATTTTACCCTATTGAAAAATATTTATCAAAATATACTGATGTATTAATAACCATCAATAATGAAGATACATCTATTGCTAAAAAATTTAGTGCTAAAAAAACATTACAAATTCCAGGAGTAGGGGTACAGAAAAGTAAGTTTAATTTGATAACTTTAGACAAAAATAAAGTTAAGCAAGAATTAGGAATTGGGAAAGATTCTACTGTAATGATTTCTGTAGGAGAACTTAGAGATTTAAAAAATCATATTACTGGAATTAAAGCTTTAGCACATTTGAATAAATCAGTTTATTATATTATTTGTGGCTCAGGAGAATTAAAGAGAAGTTTAGTATATGAAGCAGAAAAACTTGGCGTAGCTAACCGAGTTATTTTTACAGGATATACAACGGAGTTATCTAAGTATTTTGCAATATCGGATATCTCTTTATTCCTATCCAAAAGAGAAGGGCTTGGTTTAGCTGGTTTAGAAGCCATGGCAGCAGGGATCCCTCTAATTTCTTCATATGTTGGTGGAATAAAAGATTATACAGAGAATGGTAAAACAGGCTTTACAATTTTAGATCCAGTAGATTTTATGTCAGTTAAAAATGCTATTAATAAGTGGATTAATTTAAATCAAGATAAAAAAAATGAGATGTCTGCATATTGCAAAATAATAGCAAATAAATATAGCCAAGAAAATGTTAATAAAGTAATGAAAAAAATTTATAAAGACTCAATAAATTATATTCCGAAATAAGCTTGTTAAAGGAATTAATAAAAGGAGAAAGCATTGATTACATGAATATAAGTCCTCTCGTCAGTATTATTATTCCTGTATATAATATTGAAAAATTTATAGCAAAATGTTTGGAAAGTTTAGTAAGTCAAACATATAAAAACATTGAAATAATTATCGTAAATGATGGATCTACGGATAAAAGTCCATCTATATGTAGAAGTTATGCGGCTAAAGATAACAGAATAAAGTTAATTAATCAAAAAAATCAAGGTTTGTCAGGTGCTAGGAATACAGGAATCCAGCATATTACAGGGGATTTAGTATTGTTTGTTGATGGAGATGATTGGTTAGATGATAACTGTTGCGAAGTGTTGGTAAAAGAACAAAAAGAAAATAATTCTGATTTGATAATTTTTCCTTATGTCAGAGAATATAGAGATAAATCTTATAAAAGAAAGTTATTTACAAAGGATGTATTAACTTTTAGCGATTACGAGTATAAAGAATTTTATCGTCGATTAGTAGGTCCTGTGGAAGAGGAACTAAAAAATCCCTCAGAAATAGATATTTATTCGACTGTATGGGGAAAATTATACAAAAAAGATTTGCTGGAGAATAAATTTGTTGATACAAAAAAAATTGGAACAGAAGATTTACTCTTTAATATTATGAATCTAATAAATGCACGTCGCGTAAAATACACTTCCTCCACGTATTATCATTATAATAAAACTAATGACATATCCTTAACAAAAAAATTCAATATACAAAGTTATGAAAGAAAAAAGCAATTAATAGCTGAGATTGAAAACTTTTTAATAAGAAATGATTTTGATAAAAAATATCAGGAGGCTTTAAAAAATAGAAAAATACTATCTATTTTTCCTTTTATTTACATGATATGTAACAGTACTTTAAATAGAACTGAAAAAATAAAAAATATAACTTATATTGTTGAGGATCAATTTAACAGTAAAGAATATGAAAAATTTGCTGGTAATATAAAATATATATCAAACTCATGGAAAGTATTTTATTTTTTATTAATAAATAAAAAGAGTAAGCCTATTTTTATATTAGTAGAAACTGTAACTAAATTATGGAGGATAAAAAATGAAAAAGGCAGTGTTTTTAATACCTTATTTCGGAAGGTTTAATAACTATTTTCAATTATTTCTTGATTCTTGTAAAAAAAATAAAGATATAAATTGGATTATTTTTACTGATGATAGAAGAAGCTTTGATTATCCTCAAAATGTAAGAGTAATTTATATGACTTTTGACGACTTAAAAAAAATGTTTCAAAATAAGTTTGAATTCACAATAGATCTGGCTAAGCCATATAAATTATGTGATTTTAAACCAGCATACGGATATTTATTCGAAGAATATACTAAAGATTATCAATACTGGGGATATTGTGATACAGATATAATTTTTGGCAATATCAATCGATTTGTTGAAGACCCTATAAAATTGAAATATGATAAAATATTTTTTTTAGGACATTGTACTCTTATCAGAAATACCCCGACATTAAACCGTTTGTTTATGGAAAAATTAAATGACGAAATATTATTTAAAAAAGTATATTCTCAAGAGAAAAACTTTTCATTCGATGAAGAATTTAATAAAAGTATAAATAATATATTTTTAGAAGAAAAGAGAAGAATTTATATGTCTGAGGTAGAAGCAAATATATATACTAAGTCTTCTCACTTTAAACTAACAAACTATAATTTTGAAAAAAAGGGATATGAAATTTTTAGTAAGAAAAATACAATTTTTGTTTATAAAGATGGACAAATTTGGAACATTTCTTTAAGAGATGGTTCGCTTGTCAATGAAGAATTTATGTATATTCATTTACAGAGTAGGAAAATGCAAGTAAAACGAAGAAACAGAGATTATTATAAAATAATACCAAACGCCTTCGAAGATATAACCCAAGATGTCACAAAGAAAGAAGGTTTTATTTTAGAGAAAAAATGGAACCCTAATTTTCATTATTTTAAACTCAGAACAAAAAATCTATATATAAAAATAAAAAGGGCATTAATGAAATGATATATATTGGAATGACAATAACAGTTCTATTAATATTATTAGGACTATATTTCAAAAGATCTTATTTTCTATCAGGAATAATTTTTTTATGGCAGTATATCCTTATAGGGTTTAATTATGCTGGTGCAGATATGAACGATTATTTAAATCTGTATCAAACTTATGGAAATAAAGGCGGTATAGATCTTTCTTTGATGAATGGGGGACTATATCGAAATTTGATGTTTCTTTTTAGCCTGTTAAGATTAGACTTTGTGTCAGCTAATGCTATAATAAGTTTTTTTGCGCTGGTTTTATTGCATATCTCAATAAAAAGATATACAAAAAATATTAATTTTGTACATGCCTTACTGTTTATCTATCCTTTTACAGACTTAGTGATACAAAAGCGTAATTTTATAGCTATGGCAATTATAATATATGCAATTAAATATCTGAGAGAAAAAGAAATAGCAAAAACGATCAAGTATTTAATTCTTTGTGTTATTGCTTTTGGTTTCCATGAATCTGCTTTATTTTATATTATTCTTGCTATACTCCCTTGGGTTAACTTTGAGTTTATAAAAAAATACATGCTTCTATTTGATGTAGTATTTATATTTATATTTCCTTGGTTTTTTTCACATATCATGGTTTTTTTTACTCAGTCGAAAATTTCACTATATCTTGAAGACTCAAGTAATCGATTAGACATATTTAAGGTTGGTGTCTTTATAGTACTTCATTGTATTTTAGTTTTTATTACATTATGGTTTAATCAAGAAAAAAAATCTGTTTTTAATGGAAGCAGAGTTAATAAATATAATGGTTTATTTACTCAAGTAATTTTCTTTTCATTATTATTCATTCCATTATATTATTATAATTCGACTTTTTTTAGATTTGTACGTAATTTATTAATTATATTCTATGCTAATGTAGCCAATTTTCAGTCTGTTGGATATATTTTTACAAAAAGTGTATTAATAAAAAATATTGTTTATATTAGTTTTTTATTTTCTCTATTTATGTTCTTCTATGTTTTTTTTGGAGATTTAGGTTTTTCTTATCTTGTTAAACCAATATTTGAATATAATAGAATATTAGATTTTTTTTACTAAGGAGAACAGATGTTAATTTCAGTTATTGTACCTATTTATAATAAACAAGATTATTTAAGTAAATGTATAGAAACAATTTTAAACCAGAGTTATTCAAATTTAGAAATTATCCTAGTTAACGATGGATCGACAGATTTGAGCGAACAGATATGCATAGAATTTTCTAGGAATGATAGAAGAATAAAATATCTTAAGACTAAAAATAATGGTGTTTCTGAAGCAAGAAATATAGGTATAAGTATTTCAAAGGGAAAGAAAATCTTATTTGTAGATGCTGATGATTATCTTTCAAAAGACTATGTTGAGAGCTTTGTTAAATACTCTGAGTATTTTATTATATCAGGCTATATTCAAAACCAAAAAAAAGTTATGCCTACACCACAAAAATTATCTTACATTGATACTATCAATAACTATGGAAATTTAAGTAATTTTTTAAATACCCCATATTGTAAAATGTATGATAGTACAATAATTAAAGAAAATGATTTAAAGTTTAATAAAAAAATAAGATATGGAGAAGATTTGGATTTCAATCTAAAGTATTTAAGTAAAGTAGAAGATGTCTTCTTTTTGCCAAAAGCCTTATATAATATTGTTGAATCACCTAATGGTCTTAGCCGAATAACTATAAATAATATGTGGGAATATCAGTCAGAAATTGCTAGTACAGCATATGTATATTATGGGACTGATAGGCATTTTTCCATAGGCTATATCTCTATTAATCTTAAAATTATACGGACAACTCTTTATTACTATATGTCCACATTTAATGAATTCAAAAAAATGTGTGCCATCATAACGAATACTATATTTTTTTCTACTTTAAAAAAATATATGAAAGAAGATTGTTCTATCCAAATAAAAGAAAAAATAGTTTTTCTCTTATTAGATAAAAAAAAGTATTTTATGTTATATTTTTTACTTAAACTAAAACGTAGAGCTTAAAGAGGTCAAACTAATGAATGAATTACAGGTAAAGATACTTGAAATCTATAAAGGAGTAAAAAAAGTTTGTGAGGAGAATGATATCAGATATTTTGCAATCGGAGGAACATGTATTGGAGCAATAAGACATCATGGATTTATTCCATGGGATGATGATTTAGATATTGCTATGCCAAGAAAAGATTATGAAAAATTCAAAAAAATTGCAATTACTTGTCTAGAAAAAGATCTTCAAGTGCTAGATGAAAAATTTGCATTTCATAATGAGAATGTTTTTATAAAAGTACACGATATCAATACAGCTTTATTGCATAAAGAATTGATACAATTTCAGGATCGTTATTCTGGAGTTTATATTGACATTATGCCTTTAGATGGATTACCAAACAATAAAATTATAAGAAAAGTACACTTGAAAACTCTCATTACTTTAATGCGATTAAATAGAGTTCAAAAAGAGTTGAATGATTCTAACTTAAATAATAAAAGAATTATATATTCTTTTATTAAACTGTTTCCAAAAAATATTTTTTTAAATATTTACTTAAAACTTGTTAAATTACATTCTTTTGACTCTGACAGAAATAAGCTTTCTAGCTTTGCTTGGTCTTTTAGAGGAGACAAGCTTCTTTTAAATAAAGAAGATTTCTCTAGGTCTATTGATTTTGAATTTGAAGATACAATAATGCCGTGCCCTATTGGGTATGATAGATATTTAAAGAATCATTTTGGTGATTATATGGTAATTCCAGAAAAGGAAAATCAAGTACAACATAATAACGCGATAATAGATTTTTCAAAATCATATAAGGAATATATTAAGGAGAATAATCAATGAAGGATGGAGTAATAATCGGGTATACTTCTGGAGTATACGATCTTTTTCATATTGGGCATTTAAACTTATTAAAAAATGCTAAAGGGATGTGCGATAAATTAGTTGTTGGAGTAACAGTAGATGAATTAGTAACTTATAAGGGGAAAAAAGCAGTTATTCCATTCGAAGATCGCGCTGAGATTGTAAGAAACATAAAGTGGGTTGATGCTGTGGTTCCTCAATATGATATGAATAAAGTTGAAATGTGTCAGAAATTAAAAGCAGATGTTCTTTTCGTGGGAGATGACTGGTATGGTACTGAAAAATGGCAGAAATTTGAAAAAGAGTTAGAGGAAATTGGAACGCGTGTAGTTTATTTTCCATATACAAAGGGAGTATCGTCAACAAAAATCACAAAAGCATTAAAAGATTTAAGGAGTGATACACATGGAAATTAACAAGAAATATTGCAATAATTCTTATTTAATATATAGAAGTATTGTGGATAGAGAAAAAAGTTTTTCAAAAGACATCGAACCAAATTTTTACGATATGCCTTATAGAGTTCCTGTTAAAAACGTAGACGACACAGTTAAAGAAATAGAGAAAACAATTGATAGTCTTTTTTCTGAGAAAACAAAAAAAGTTGCATTGATGTTAAGTGGTGGTATTGATTCCGCTATATTAGCAGCAATGGTTCCTAAGGGTACAAAAGCCTACACTTTCCAACCTGATGTAGAAGGTGCTAATGATGAAGTGAGGTATGCAAAAATCTATGCAGAGATAAATGAATTGGAGCATTCTGTTATTAGTTATGATTGGACTGACTTCGATAATTCAATGGATAAACTGATGTTGCAAAAGGGAGCACCTGTTCACTCTATTGAACCACAAATATTTAAAGCTGCCGATGTTGCAAGAAAAGAAGGTTATACAACTTTACTTTTTGGAGAAGCTGCTGATGCTGTTTTTGGTGGTTTAGATGGACTTTTATCAAAAGATTTTAATTTAGCTGAGTTTTATGAACGATTCATGTTTGTAGATCCATCAAAAGTTTTAAAGGAGCCCATGGAGATTAAAGAACCGATAATACCATTTATGAATGGGAATAATATAGTAGATGTACATGGTTTTCTCAATACTGTCTTCTTTTCTGAAAGCAATAACTCTTATTATAATGCATGTAAATTAGCAGATATCGAATTTATTTCTCCGTTCAATAGGATGATATTGGATGTTCCTCTTGATTTAGAGAGAGTGCGCTCAGGTGAAAGTAAATATATTTTGAGAGAGATTTTCAAGCAAAAATATCCAAATTTACAGATAAGAAAAAAATTACCTATGCCACGACCTGTGGATCAATGGTTTGAAAAATGGGAAGGGCCTGTTAGAACAGAATTTAGAAAAGATATTCCATTGAATGATATGAAAGGCGATCAGAAGTGGATGATCTATTGTTTGGAAAGATTTCTAAATTTAATTGAGGATACAAATGAAAAATAATTCTTATTCAAAAAAAGCTCTTTATAATACAAGTATGAATATGTTAGTAAGATTAATGACATTACTGTCTTCATTTATAATGAAAACAGTAATGATACATTATATGGGAATTGAATATACAGGTTTATCTAGTCTGTTTACTGATATATTAACTATTTTTTCTTTTGCAGAACTAGGAATTGGCTCGGCAATAACTTTTGCTCTTTATAAACCTATTAATGATAAAGATTATCAAAAGATAGCACAACTAATGAACTTTTATAAAAAAGCTTACATGCTTATTGGATCTTTTATCTTTATTATAGGCGTGGCACTAATTCCTGGATTACCATTTATGGTAAAGAATGTCCCTAACATTTCAGAAAATATAACATTAATATACCTTTTGTATTTAATAAATACGGTGAGCTCATATTTTTTAATATATAAATCTGCATTATTAACAGCTAACCAGAAAAATTATGTTATTAGTTTTATTCAGGTTATTTTTAATATCGTTCGGACAATATTAGGCGTTGTAATGATTGTTTTATTCGAAAATTTTCTTCTTTACTTATCTTTCGATATACTTCTTATTGTAATCCAAAATATAATAATCTTCTTTTTCGCAAATAATGAATTTAGAGAAATAAAAAGTGTGTCTAATGCGGATCTTCCTTCAACTGAACGAAAGCGCCTTTTAGGGGATATCCATGCGCTAGCATTGTACCAGATTTCTAATGTTATTGTCAGTGGAACTGATAGTATAATTATTTCTTCAATTATGGGAACAGGGAGTGTTGCCTTCTTCGCTAACTATAGATTTATCGAAAGAAGCGTAGATACTTTTATGGCTCAAATTACTAGTTCTATAACCCCAACATTAGGAAATTTAGCGATAAATGATAAAGAAAGGCAAGAAGAAAATTTTGATAATTTGAATTTTTTGATATTTTGGATCACAGCTGTCACGGCATTGTTACTTTATTTTTTAACAGATCCTTTTATATCTGTATGGTTGGGTAAAAAATTTATACTAAATAAGTGGATTTTAATAGGTTTTGTCGTTGACTATATTTTAGTGAACCTTGTACGTCCCGTAGCTGCATATAGAAATGCAAATGGGCTATTTATTCAGGGGAAATATCGCCCATTAGCAATGGCAATTTTAAATGTTATTATTTCAATTGTTCTTGTAATATATTTAGGCATTGAAGGAGCAATATGGGGAACAGTATTTTCGAGATTAATAACACAGACTTGGTTTGATCCTTTGGTTCTTTACAAATACACTTTTAAGAAGAGCGTAAAAATATATCTATATCAGTATTTTAAAAGAATATCAGTTATTTGTGGACAGGGCATAGTTATTTCGTTAATTTTAAAAACTTTATTTGCAATATTTAAAGTTAACCACCAGGTAATATCCATTATTATAATTGGTATTATTGTTTTTTTTATTTCGAATTTTATTTTATGGTTGATCTATCATAATAAAAAAGAATTTTTGTTCATAAAAATTTATATCTATAAAATATTAAGTAGAATTAAAAAAAATTGAAAAAATATATTTTTGTATCCCTCAAAAATTAGACTAAAAAATTTAATTTTTGGTGTGGTAGACTTCCTCAATTGATTATCTCTGTTTATACTAAATTTATTCGAAGAAATAGAGGAGAGAATTTCTTTTAAAATACTAAGGACCATTTTTACAAAATTTATAGTACGATCATTTGGAAAAATAATTATTCTCGGCATTTGTATTTTTGGCATTCACTATTGTAAAGGATTTATACCTATACATCTTTTATGATATTAGTTTATATATTAACTTAAAATAGAATATTTTATTAAAACGAATTTTGTTTAAATATTACCATGAACTAAAAAATAAAAATATCTTTTTACTATGCGTAACCCCCCATACAACTATCAATTGATAGTTGTATGGGGGGTATCCATCCATTTACTTCCGCTTCTGTTGCTTTCCTGCGTTGCGGCCTTTGTTGTTTGTACTGTTTTTTTGTTGTTTGATTTGTTTTGTTGCTTGTTTGTTGTTAGCTGGCTTTGCTGATTCTGTCACGTCTTTTCTTGGAGTGACGACTTGTTTTGGCGGGTTTTGTTTCAACTCTTCTGCCACTTGTGCTTTCAAACGTGGTTTCATCATAACGTTTGTGATGAATGTTTGCAGACAGCTGAACACACCACCGACTACCCAGTAAAGTGTAACACCGGCTGGCGCACTGATCGACATGAAGACGATCATAGCAGGAGAGACGATCAGCATCGTACGCATCGTCTTTTTCTGTTCTTCAGGAATACCGATTGTTGAAATATATCCTTGAAGCAGATAAGCGACCCCTGCAATGGCCACAAGCACCATACTTGGTGAGCCTAGATCGATGCCGTAAAAAGATGATTCACGGATACCTTCTGTGTAGCGTGCCGTAAAATACAAGGCAGAGAAGATCGGCATTTGGATCAATAGAGGCAGACAGCCGATTCCGCCGGTCATACTCAATCCGTTTTCGCGATATACTTGCTGCATTTCTGCTTGTGCTGCCATTTGTTCTTCACGTGTTGTTGCAGCTTTTAGCTTTTGCTGTGCTGCTTCAACTTGTGGTTTTAACGCTTGCATTTTTTCAGATTGGATCATTGTTTTTTTCGATTGACTGATACCTAGTGGCAAGATGATGATACGAACGATCACAGTCATTGCAATAACTGCCCAGCCGTAAGACCAATTGAAATTCTCAACTAGATATGTAATCGCTTGGCCCATAGGATGGACGAGTACTCGATAAACGATTCCTGAAGTGTCAGGGTTTCCGTTTGAATCCATCCGCACACAGCCAGATAAAAAGAGCAGGATACTGACAAGTCCGGATCCCAATAACCAGTTTTTCCATTTATTCATAGAATACTTCCTCTTCTATAATTTTTACACAAACTTAACTATACTAAAAAAGCGCATGGAATTCAATCAACTTCATAGAAATTTCATATAAATATTCGTTCTTTTTCGTAGCGAAAAATTTTGAAAAAAGACAAAAAATCAAGAAAGAAATACTTAGAAAGAAAAGAGTGATTCCAAGTATTTCTTTCTTATTTAAAAACTAAAAACTTTTTTGTTCTGTCTGGAAAATATGGGTTAAGCAAATTTATTGCAAGTTATAGATCAGCTTTTTTACTACCTGTCTTTAATACTTGAGGCAAAGCGCCTCAAAAACAACCTTATCGAAGGTGTTCAAAAGCTTGCATCTACGGCATTAAGTCCAGCCTGTTGAAAAATATGGAGAGCTATTTTTCACAACCAGTCCTTAATGCTTGATGCAGACCAGCTTTTTCACAACCTTATCCCACCACATCAAATTTCTTTCGTTCCTCAATCATCGGATCTTCTTGGACATCCACATACTGCACTCGTCCACTTGGGCTCGGAGACTTCTTGACTTCTTCGATAAATTTTTGGATGATGTCGTCATTACCGATTGCTTCGATTGTGACTGAGCCGTCGTCTTCGTTTTTTACCGTTCCGGTCACGCCTAACTGATCAGCAACCATCTTGGTCATATAGCGAAATCCCACGCCCTGGACACGTCCTTGGACATTCATTTTAACTTTGCGCATGTTCGTCACCTTTCTTTCCTGTTTTATAAATCAATGATACCGATTTTTTTAGGATGAAACAAGCTCAAGCACCTGTTCCATGATATAATCAGTTGAGGTGAGGAATGTGAAAGAGATCCAATCAGCAAAAAATCCAAGAATCAAAGAATTAAAAAAACTACATAAAAAGAAATACAGAGAAGAAAAGGCAGAATATCTTTTGGAAGGGTTCCATCTGATCGAAGAAGCTGCGTCGTCTGATGCAGAAATAAAAGAACTTTTTGTGACACAGAGAGGTATGAAAGAATGGGGAGACTGGCTGGCTGTAAACAAAGAGATTTCTACTTTTCTAGTTTCAGATGAGGTCATGACCGCTATGTCAGATCTACCTACACCGCAAGGAATCTTAGCAGTGATGACGTTAACATCTAAAGATACGCCAGATTTTTCAGGAGGCTGGCTTTTACTAGATAATGTACAGGATCCTGGAAATGTGGGAACGATGATCCGTACGGCAGATGCGTTTGGTATGGCTGGTGTTTTATTAGGTAAAGGAACGGCAGATATTTATAGTACAAAGGTGCTGCGAAGCATGCAGGGAAGCAATTATCATTTGCCTGTGTTGCAAAAAGATTTGGCAGAAGTGATCCCTGTAATGAAAGGCAAAGGGTTTACGGTGTACGGTACAGAATTAAATGAAGAAGCACATGCATTAGACAAAGTAGAAAAAACAGAGGATTTCGCTATAATCATGGGAAACGAAGGTCAGGGAGTAAGTCAGGAAATCTTGTCTTTGACTGATCAGAACGTATATATCCCAATGAAAGGAAATGCGGAATCATTGAATGTCGGAGTCGCAGCAGGGATCGTTCTTTATCATTTTTCTTTATGATTAAGGAACTATTAAGCTTTAGCTATTTTATCTAGAGCAACTAGAATAATTCGAACACTGGTGGTATACTTAAACCAATTTCAGAAGAAAATGAAATTCAAAAAGGTGGCAGATCGATAATTATGACAGAAAAATGGCGTGAAGACGAAGAATATATGTCTTATGTACAAGATCTTTTAGAAACAGAAGCAGTGAAAAAATTAGCGAATTACACACAGCATGTTCATTCCACTCGTTTGGAGCATTCCATCAGTGTTTCTTACTATAGTTATCTGCTCGCAAAAAAATGGGGTGGCAATGCTAAAGCAACAGCGCGTGCTGGACTTTTGCATGATCTGTTCTACTATGATTGGCGTACGACGAAATTTGACGAGGGGACACATGCGTATATCCATCCAAGAATTGCTGTAAAGAATGCAGAAAAAATCACCGATTTGTCGGATCTTGAGCGAGATATCATTTTGAAGCACATGTGGGGTGCAACGATCGCACCGCCTAAGTATAAAGAAGGATATATTGTGACATTCGTGGACAAATACTGCGCAGTCAAAGAAGCGGCTCAACCCATGTCTGCAAGTATGCGTAAGAGATGGCAACGTTACTTTGGGAAAGAATCCTCGATTTAACAGGTAAAACCAATAATAGACCATATTGAGGTTGTGACAGAAGTGGTCAGCTTCAAGAAATAAGAAGGAATTTACGAAAATTACTTCTCAAATTTTTGTGAAGTTTCGGCTTATTACCGCAGATGCAAGCTTTTGAACACCATTCATTCGAAACAAGGGACTTTGACACGACTTTTGTCACAGTCCTTTTTTCTGTTTGCAGTTGACTATCTGTTCAAGATACGGTTTACTTTTATTTATCGAATGAATCATGTACGTAGAAGAATAAGCATTAAAGGGGGTGATGATAAGATGCAAAACGTATCTTATTTAAAAGAGTCCGGGATCTTCAGGTAACACATACTTTGCAGAAGATCACTTTTTTCTACAAAGTATGCACTTTGGTTAGAAGAAAGGACTTTAAAATCATGGAACAAACAATAAAACCATACCAATATTTTTTTATAAAAAGAGAAGTAGAACAGTTATTAAATGCGTACTCATCTGTCAATGATCCAAAAACGGTGCAAACAGTTCAGGCACTAGCAGCTGAAAAGATTCGAGACATATTAGATCACGAACTGCCAGAAATCGATACATTTTTAACGACAGTTTTAGACGTAAAACTGACAAAAGCGCAAGCAGAAAGAGCATTGGAGGAGCTGAAGCAAATCGTTCAGCCGTTTATGCAGCCTAGCAAACCACAAATCGAGAAATTATTCCGAAAAGTGAAAAAACTCAAACAACCAGCTTGGAATGAAATCGACTTGCAAGAACATACGTACATCGGCTGGAATGATCCAGGTACGCAGAAAAAATTCATGGTCTATTACGAAGATGAAAAATTAAAAGGGATTAGTGGTACTTTATCACCAACGGTAAATAAGGGAATCTGTGCAATCTGTCAGAAAACATCGAATGTTTCGCTTTTTCTTTCTACAACGAAAGCAGGTTCTGATGGCACGTATACGAAAAAGGGGAATTATATTTGTCATGATAGTGACCAATGTAATCAACAGTTAACGAAATTGGCTCCTTTCTATGAATTTGCTGAACGTGTAAAGAAAGAACGATAATTTTATTGTTTTTTACAGAAAAATATGCTATCTTTTAATGGAAGTGAATAGGTGATGGTGTTCGCCTTTAAATGCTAACGAAAGATAGCTAATGACGCCTACTAAAGTCTGGGGACAGCCCCTTTCTTTAGTAGGCGTTTTTTTATTGAGGAGGAATTTTTTATGGAAAAACAATTACCGAGTCCAATGCGCATTTTAGTGTATATGCTGAAGTGGCTGGTGATCACAGCGATTCTCGGTATATTCATGGGGAGCTTATCTGCTTTTTTCTTAAATAGCTTGACAGTTGTGACAGATATCCGACTATCACATCCTTGGCTCCTTTATCTACTACCAGTTAGTGGTGCGCTTTTTGCTTATCTCTATGCGTATCACGGCGGTCTTTCTAGTCGTGGAAACAACTTAGTGATCGATCAAGGAAATGGTGGAGAAGAAAAAATCCCGTTGCGACTTATTCCACTTACACTGTTTGGAACCATAACTACCCATTTATTTGGGGGATCTGTTGGCCGTGAAGGAACAGCAGTCCAAATGGGGGGAGCGTTAGCAGATAATACAGCACGTTTGTTCCGATTGGATAAATCAGAACGGGAAATCTTGATTATCAGTGGAATCAGTGCGGGTTTTAGTTCTGTATTTGGCACACCTTTAGCTGGAACATTATTTGGATTAGAAGTGTTGGCAATCGGAAAAGTCCGAACAGAAGCGATCTTCCCTAGCTTCTTTGCTGCACTGTTTGCAAATTTCATGACAGAAAGCTATGGTGTTTCTCATCTACATTACCAAATGGGTGTGATTCCTGAATGGAGTATGTTGCTGTTCTTCAAAGTTTTTGTTGCTGGGATTGCTTTTGGTTTGATTGGCTGGGTATTCAGCCGTTCGATCGTCTTTTTAAAAGCGCGATATGCACAATGGATTCCTCATCCTATTTGGCGAAATACGATAGGTGGAGCTGTAGTTGTGGCAGCAGCATTGATTTTGCAAACACAACGTTATCTCGGATTGAGTCTTCCGTTACTTCAAGAATCATTTAATGGACAGGCACATGTCTATGATTTTATTGGGAAGTTATTCTTCACAGTTTTGTCTTTAGGCGCGGGATATCAAGGGGGAGAAGTGACACCATTGTTTGAAATTGGTGCAACGCTTGGTGCAGCACTAGCGCCTTTGCTCCATGTTTCTGTTCCTTTTCTTGCAGGATTGGGCTTTATCGGAGTATTTTCTGGTGCGACAAATACACCGATTGCCTGTTTTGTGATGGGGATCGAATTGTTCGGTTCACAAGCTGCAGTATACTTCTTTATGATCTGCTTGATCAGCTTTATGTGTTCAGGCAACAGCGGTATTTATTCTGCTCAGCAAGTAGCGGTCAAAAAAGGGATACTCTTTTTGCCAATAGTTAAGAGAATGAAAGAAAAAAACAAGGTGTGACATATGTTTTGTCACACCTTGTTTTTTTAGAAAAGTAAAGTAATCAGCGATAAGAATGCGGAGCCTGCGAAAAGCAATCCGCAAATGATCATATGTCTTTTTTTGTTCATCATCAAGATGGCGATGTATTCTCTTAAAAACGCATTAGGCAAGTAGTAGAAAGCTGTTTTTGCACCAATACCATTTGCTTTCAATTTGGCTTGACGCGCATAAAGACCGGCTCTAAAAATGTGGTAATTGTTGGAACTAAAGATCACGCGGTATGGCCCTTTCATTTGCTGATCCATGATTTCCTTTGAATAGAGCATGTTCTCCAAAGTGGTTGTCGAATTGGTTTCGACAAGAATGTCTCTTTCAGGGATTCCTTGTTCCATGGCATATTGTTTCATCGCAATGGCCTCTGGTACTTTTTCGTCTGCTCCTTGCCCGCCAGACATCAATAAGATGGGCGGATTTAATGTAGCACGGCTTTGAGCCCGATAAAAAGCAATCGCCTTATTGATTCGCTTGGCTAGAAGAGGAGAAACTGTTTCTCCATTGATCAACCCAGCGCCTAACACAACGATGAAGTCTTGATTGTATCGAGGCCGGTTGAACTGATACAAGAATGAGACAGTCAAAAAGTTGTAGAATACGATAAATAGATAGATCAAGATCAGGGGAACGCAGAAAAACAAAGCATTTATCCATTGCGGCAAATATTTTAACAAGAAAAAGTCAAAAACAAGAAACAGTGTAAGAAAAATGGCTAGTATCAACGTTAAAAGATTAGCTAATGAATGCGATTCTCTACGTAAAACTGTGACCCCGTTCCAAAAAAGAAAAACAATCAATCCATAAATACCAAATAAAAGGACAAGTAGCAATGGAATCGTGATCAAGGCGATCAGTCCGCCAAGGAAAATATTTTGCGTTTCATACAGCAAGACAAACAAGTAGATGCCGAAACTGATGAGGAAAACATTGAATAAAAGACCATTCAGCAGCCTTCGTTTTTCTGTGAAATAAGAAAAAGCAAAGATACTAAAGAACAACAATGGAATCAAAAAATAAAAGGTCGAATAAAAAATTTCCAACACGACAAAATAAGTTAAGATTACCGTAAATGTCCACGTACTGCCGTAAAAGAACAAGGAAGGATCCTTCTTCTGTTTTCGCCAATAAACGATAGAGAATACCCCAATAAGATAGAGAACTAAAAAGATCAGATCTCTGGTTAGATTCATAAATTCAACTCCTTTTTCTTATACAGTATAACGAAAATAGATGGAAAAAGCTGTTATTAAACTAGAAAAAGCAAAAAAACATCTTTCCGATGGAAAGATGCTTTTCTTATTGTTCAATTAAAACAAGTTGCCGAAAAATTCTGCGACGCGTCGCCAGCCAATCACGAACATATTCGCTTTTTCCACTGTTTTATCCGTAATGATCTCTGTCGATGGCGCATTGTTATCTTCTAAATAACCTAATTTATCGTCTGCCAAGGTGATCGTAGCGGTACCGATTTTTGTACCTTTATCCATAGGTGCTTGGATCTCGTTGTCAGTGACTTGCTTCTTGTCAAGTGTTGGCGTGATCGTTAATTTGCCAGTATCCATATCGTTTCGTACCCATACTTTTACAGGGCTTTTAAGCACAACAGGAACTGTTGATTCTTTTCCGTCTTTTACATCAATGGTTTTTAGGCTAGGAATACTTGCGTTAGCTTTTCCGAGCTCTTTTTCTGACCAATTGTCATAGCAGTAGTCCATCAAACGGTCTGTTTCATTGAAGCGGGCACTCGGGTTTTCCGCATGGCCGTCCGCATTCAATACGACAGTGATGATCCGTTGATCGTTTTTAGTGATCGTACCAACGAAACAAGCACCTGCAAGCTCAGTCGTACCAGTTTTTAATCCGTCCACGCCTTCCTTGTAATTAACGAATCCTGGGAGCATCCAGTTCCAGTTGACCATTTCCACTGGTGATTGCGTATTTTCGCCAAACATTTGGGTCGTAGTACTTGATACATCCAGTATTTCTGGGAAATCCAAGATCAAATGGCGGGCAACGATGGCCACATCTTGAGCAGACATTTGATTTTCGTCGTTTTCTCCAGTGCCTTCTGGTCGGTTTTCGCCAAGATAAGAGTTGTTCAATCCTGATGCATTAACGATCGTTGCATCTTTGATTCCCCAATCTTTCAATTGTTCTTTCATTCGTTCAGTGAATTTAGCTTCGCTGCCAGAGATTTTTTCTGCCAAGGCCACCATTGAAGCATTGGCTGACTGGATGATTGCAGAGTCGAATAATTCTTTGACAGTGTAGGTGTTTTCTTTATGCAAAGGAACATTCGATAAATCTGGGGTGATACTCAAATTTTCTGCATAATCTGAAATCGAAACTTTATCATCCCATGATAGTTTTCCCTCTTTTACTTGATCAAGGACGATGTAAAGACCGATGATTTTTGTGATTGAAGCGATCCCCATGGTTTTTTCTCCATCTTGATCATAAAGAATCTTACCGCTTTGCGCATCTACAGCAAAAGCTGCTTTTGCATTTACTTTGAACGTATCTTCAGCTTGCACAGCAACAGCTGGTAGAAAAGAAGCAAGGCAAAGAATGAGACTAGCCAATAATAGGACTAGACGTGTTTTTTTTATGGACATATCCGATCTCCTTGTATTTAATTTGTTTCGCTACAAATTAAAATTTTATCAGAGAGGGAAGAGAGTTTCAATGTTTCTGAAAAAAACTTTAGGATAAGAACGCGCGTTATGAAAAGGTTAGCGGTCATTTTTCCGTACTTTTACAGGGACAGGCTGTGTTTCCGCCTCTAATAAGCGGGAAGCGCTGAAAGCAAATAAGCTGATGATACTTAATAAACTAAAAATCATAATCAAATGCATAAGGTCCACCTCTTTTATTCTTTTTCTTAGTCTAACAGCCTTTCATGAAGAATAGTTGAAGACTGTGCCTAAATAATTGAGGAAATTATGAAGATAACTTAAAAAATTGCAAAATACCCAACTAAAGAAACCGTTTTATTTTTTTAGATACGTTTTATTGTATGGAAAAATAGTGTTGTGGTAGACTTTAGATAGACACAAAGGAATGATTTTTTTAGGAGGGGTACGTTTATGGCAAAAAAGGATAAAGAACTATTGTCACAATTGACTTCAGAAGGCGCTAAAGGACCGTTCGTCACGATCATGCTGAATACGCATGTCGCACATCAAGATGTGGAAAAAGATCAAATCAAATTCAAAAATTTTGCAAAAGAAGCAAAGAAACGTTTTGAAAAAAAATATTCCGAGCATGACTGGTCCCCGTTCCAAGAAAAAATTGAAAATTTGTTAGGAGATCCTTCGTTTTGGCGTAGTGCAACTACGAGTGTAGCGGTCATTATAACTGCTGATCAAACCTATATCCACCGTTTGAGTATCCCGGTAGACGATCAATATTATGTAAGTGATCTTCCTTATTTACTGGCCATTATCAAAAATGGACAGTTCAACTATTCCTATTATCTGTTGGGATTGAACCGCGACTCCATGAAATTGTATGAAGTCAGCAACAAACAAGTAAAAGAAGTGTCTCTACCAGAAGGGGCACCGGTCGATGTTGTTACTGCATTGGGATCTGAACTGACAGGTGGCGGTTTGAACTTCTCTTCTAATGGAGGGGGCGGTGCCCGAGATGGCGTGACTTTCCATGGCGTGAATCCAAAAGATGAAGAAGTAGAGATCGATTGGGTCAACTATTACCAAGCAGTTGATACGTACTTGAAGGATTCTTTCGAAAATCCTGAACAATGGCCGATTTATTTATTCGCTCTACCAGAAAATCAGACGATGTTCAAAAAAATCGCCAAAAATCCTTACTATTGTGCAGACGTTGCGATTTCTGCTTCTCCATCACAACTATCCTTTAGAGATATCGAAGAAGGAGCGAAGAAGCTGTCAAGTGAACTAGCAGCCCAAGAATCAAAAGAGTACAATAAACTTTTAGATAAAAAATTCATCGATCAGTTAGTTGATATCGTTCCAGCTGCGAAAGAAGGAAAAGTATCCCATTTGTTTATCGCTACGTCAAACTTAGCTGATGGTTTCGGAGAAGATCCTGAAACAGAATATGATCGGCGTCAAGTGCTGAATGCTTTGGCAGACGATGTGATTATTAATGGTGGAAAAGTGTTTATTTTGGATCAAAAAGATGCGCCAGATGAAAAGAGTCTGACAGCAATCCTTCGTTATTAAAAGAGGTTGTGAAATCAGTGTTTTGACCTGAGTATTAGAGAGAAGAAGCTGTTCTGCATCAAGAAATAAGAAGAGATTTACGAAAATTATTTCTCAAATTTTTGTGAAATTTCGGCTTATTTCCGAAGAAGTTACTTCTGGAACATCGTTTATCAAGAGGTCGTGACATCGTCACGACCTCTTTTTTGACGATTATGATACAAAAAACACCATTTATGAATGAAATGCAAATAACGGTCGTTCTTGAGATATGATTTTAATTGGGAAAAACTTATCGATAAGGAGGTCTTTATGAAAAAAAGACTGTTATGGTGTTTGCTGTCTCTATCCCTAAGTTTAACAAGTCAACCAGTTTTTGCAGAAGAAACACAGCGTTCTCTAAGCACAGGCGCACGTATGTACAAAAATATTTATGCGCAGACTTCAGCGTTTGATTCTGCGTTCCCTAAAACAGAAGAACGGGCTTTGCAGCCAAGGTTTGGTTATTTTTGGTATTGTCCGTCATGTGATTACGAAAGTTGCTGGCATTTCTTCCATTCAACAGCTGCAGCTTTTGCTGTTACCCATGCTCAGAAATATGATGGGCATCATCCTGTCATTTATGAGGTATAGGTATGAACAAAAAAGAAAAATTAATCTCGTTGATCGTATTGGTTTGCCTTGTTCTTCTGGTCACTGTCATAGGCTATCAGAAATACCATGAGAACATCAGACCTACTAAAGAGTCTTCCCCATCTTCAACCGTTGAAACAGAAACAATAAATAGTCAGACAGAATAATTTTTTTAGTTTAAAGAGGTGCAAAGGATCGAAAGAGGGTTATCTGAACAATAAAACATTTGTCATTAAGAAAGTTCGGTTTTTCACTTGATGTAATCGCTGAGAAAACATTTTTTTATAAAAAAATATCGAAAAACTCTAGCGTTTTTGTAAAAGGTATGATATACTGTAGAAGTAGTTTTTGTTCGGTAATCTGTGGTAGCTTGTTTCAAATAAACATCTTCCAGATATACACCATTCAAGTAATTGCAAATTATGTGTTGAAACACAAGGAGGATTTTTATTATGGAAACAGGTACAGTAAAATGGTTTAACTCAGAAAAAGGATTTGGATTCATCACTGCAGAAAACGGAAACGATGTATTCGTTCATTTCTCAGCTATCCAAGGCGACGGATTCAAAACTTTAGAAGAAGGCCAAGCAGTAACTTTCGATGTTGAAGAAGGTCAACGCGGACCTCAAGCAACAAACGTTACTAAAGCTTAATTTACCTATATTAAAAATAAAAGTCCAGACATTTATGTGTCTGGGCTTTTTTGTCTTTTTTTCCTTAAAAAGCGATGAGAGTATTTTTCTGCACTTTGTAGTATAATTTCAAAAGAACATTAGAGGCAGGAGAAGAGGAAGATATTTTGAAACCAAGAACTTATGCAGTCGTTGATATCGAGACGACTGGGACGAATCCAAAAGAAGATCGGATCATCCAATTTGGCTGCGTCATGATTGAAGCTGGTCGGATCACTTCACGTTTTTCGATCGATATTCATCCAGGGCGGAAGATTTCAAAACAAATCCAGCATTTAACAGGGATCACGAATCAACGCGTCCAAAAAGCGCCTTATTTTGAAGATGTCGCCCAAACGATTTACAATCTTTTGGCAGACACCATATTTGTCGCGCATAATATTTATTTTGATTATAATTTTTTGAACCATGAACTCATGCGATGTGGACTTCCTAGTTTGAAGATACCGGGCATCGATACCGTAGAACTTGCACAAATTTTCTTGCCGACGGAACCAAGTTTTCGCTTAGCTGATTTGTCAGAAAGCCTTGGCTTTATTCATGAGAATCCTCATCAGGCGGATAGTGATGCCGAAGTGACAGGTCAGCTTCTTTTACTGATCGAAGAACGAATGAGGAAATTGCCGATCATCACATTAGAGCAGATTGCACGATTAAGTAGCCATACAGGAATGGATACGAGTCGTTTCATTTACCACGTGCTTGAAGAAATGAAAGAAAACCCGGAGCCCCTTGATCTCTCATTAGAAATCATCGATGGGCTAGCTTTGCAGAAAAAAGAAGTGGAGCTATTCACATCCGTCCATTATGGCGAGCGGACATATCCAAGAAAAAAACAAGCAAAAGAAAAAATGTTTGGTAAAACACTGATGTATCGAAAAGAACAGAACAGGCTGATGAATGCTGTCTACGACCATTTCACAAAAGATGAATCAAAAGATTTGATGATCGAAGCAGCTACAGGAATGGGCAAAACGATTGGTTATCTGTTGCCTTTGAGTTATTTGGCTACACCTGAAAAACCAGCTGTCATCAGCACCGTTTCGCTTGTTTTGCAGCAGCAGATCATGGAAAAAGACATTCCATTACTGAATCAATTGCTAGATCAGCCGATACAACCTGTGATTATCAAAAGCTATCGCCACTATATTGATTTACAGCGTTTTAAAGGTACACTTGTGGAACCGCCGGGACAAAAACAATATGCGTTGTACCAAATGGCTGTCTTAGTTTGGCTAACACAAACGAAGACCGGTGATTTGGATGAATTACATTTAACCAATCTGAACCATGCATTCTTTGCAGATGTCGCGCACAGAGGCACTGGGTTTTTAGCAAGGAATCAGTCGTTTTACAAACAAGACTTTGTGCGTTTCTTGCAAAAGAAAATCAAACAAAGCAATTTTTTGATAGTCAACCATGCATTTTTAGTACAAGAAACACAGCGAAAAGAACCATTGCTTCCAGCTAGTCCTTATTTGTTGATTGATGAAGTGCATCATTTGCCGGAAATTGCTGAAAAAGTAAATGACAAACGACTAAGTATTAACTACTTCCATAAACAAATCCAACAACTGGAAGAGCCGAATCAGTTATTTGACCGCATACAAAGTTATTTGCCGAAGGAACATGAAGCCTTGCGCTGGTTGTCGATTTATCGAGAAGAACTCTCTGCACTATGCGAAGCGCAGATTTGTGTGGCAGAGGGATTAATGAACTTAGTAAGCAGCAAGCAGCCTAACGGACAATATCCAGAAGAAGTCATGATGACAAAAGAAATGTTGGATCAGCTGCCACTGGAATCTGGAACAGCAATGGATCATCTGCAACTTTTTTATCAAGAGATCCAACAACTACAATCACAGATGCGCTTGACTTTTGAGATTATCCAAGAAAGTTGGACCAACCAGATGCGGATCGATTTAGCAAGTTTATATAGCTTATTTGATCAATTAGACAAGCAATACTTGCTGATGGATCAATGGCTGGAAGACTGGCGAGATCATTTGATCCATTGGTTCGTTCCTGGGAACACAGCGCAGCAGATGATTTTTCATCTCCATGATTTTCAAGCGGCTATGTTGCCGTCGACTGTTTGGTATCCTCGATATGATCGTATTCTTTATATTGGAGGAACGTTGAAGATCGGCCCTAATCGACACTATCTCTCTAAGCGGCTTGGCATTGAAGCAGCACCTCTTAAAGTGATTGCCTCTCCTTATGATTATGAGAAACAGGCAAGGATCTATGTGCCAAAAGAGGCACCTGCCGTCCATCAAGTCAGCAATCAAGCATATATCGATTATTTAGAGACATCACTTACAGGTCTGATCGAACAAGAAGATCGGCCAATACTTGTGTTATTCACTTCTCATGATGTTTTGCAGAAGGTCTATCAGAAAATGCATCTGTCTATGCTAGAAAAAGGACGAGAAATACTAGCTCAAGGGTTTGGTGGAAGCCGGGAGAAGCTTTTGAAACGCTTCATTTTGTCAGAAAAAAGCGTATTGTTTGGCGCTGACAGCTTTTGGGAAGGTGTAGATTTGCCTGGAGATGCTTTGCAGATCGTTGTAGTCACACGTTTACCCTTCGATAATCCGCTTCGCCCGATGGTCAAAGCTAGGAACGCTTATTTAGAATCAGAGGGGATCAATCCTTTTTACCAGGAATCCGTACCTAAAGCAGCTTTGAAGTTACGCCAAGCATTAGGTCGCTTGATAAGGACGGAGACAGATCGTGGCGTATTGCTTATTTTGGATCGAAGACTAGTCACTGCAAAATATGGCGCACGGATCATCCATGCATTACCGAAAAAAGTACCGATCAAAGAGCTAGCTATGGAGGAAATCTATCAGGATATCCATGAATTCTTAAAGAAAAATGAAGAAGGAAGTTAGAGGAGCTGTCTTTTTTCATAATTAAAATCTGCTATAATGAAAAGGAATGAAGATAAAGGAGCGACGACCCTTGAAGAAAAAACAGACAAAGGAAAAAACGATTAATCGCGTGTTACTTGGCTTGATCGTATTTTTATTAGCGGTCATCGTGATCAGCTCGATTTTTTACTTGCGTTCCAGTCGTCCGGCGGTGCAGGCGAAGAAAGAAGCAGTAGAAATCGCAAAGAAATATGCAAATCTTGAGGAAACCGATCATTTTTATTGGTTTACTCGAAAGAAGACATACTTTTCACTGACAGGTACAAATGATAAAGGAAAAGAAATCGCCGTTATCATTCCTAAATCTGGTGAAAAAGTAAAAGTATTGGATCAAACAAAGGGACTGACTGAAAACGAAGCAAAACAGACAATTGCTGCGGCCCATCCTGAAATCCAAATCGAAAAAGCTGCTTTAGGGATGTATGATGATCAGCCTGTGTGGGAAGTAGTAGGAAAAGAAACAAATGGGAAACTGAATTATTACCTGATTGGCTTTGAATCTGGAGATGAAGTCAAGACAATCAAGGGAATTTAAAAGGTAAAGGAATGAATGGGATGGAGTTATCAAAAAGAACAAAACGATTAGAACCGTCTGTCACTTTGGCAGCTGCGGCAAAGGCCAAGGCATTAAAAGCAAAAGGCAGAGATGTGCTGAGTTTGACTGTGGGAGAACCGGATTTTGCGACACCAGAAAACATCCAAGAAGCAGCAATCGAAGCAATCCGCAACGGGAAAGCTAGCTATTATACACCAACAGCAGGAATCCCAGAGCTTCGACAGGCAATCGTTGATTATCTGAAGAAAAACTATGGACTTGTCTATGAACCTTCACAAACAGTCGTAACAGACGGAGCTAAATTTGCTTTGTATACCCTTTTCCAAACGATCCTTGACCCGCAAGATGAAGTCATCATTCCTGTGCCTTATTGGGTCAGTTATGGTGAGCAAGTAAAACTGGCAGAAGGACTTCCTGTCTTTGTGAAAGGGGAAGAATCCAATAGCTGGAAAGTTACTGTTGAACAGCTAGAACAAGCACGTTCAGAAAAAACAAAAGCCGTAATCATCAATTCTCCATCGAATCCGACTGGAATGATTTATAGCAAGAATGAACTTCAGGCAATCGGTGAATGGGCAGTAAAAAATGATATTTTGATAGTTGCTGATGATATTTATGGTCGTTTAGTTTATAATGGCAATGAGTTTACTCCAATTGCAACGATTTCAGAAGCAATCAAAAATCAGACCATCATCATCAATGGCGTGTCTAAGACCTATGCGATGACAGGCTGGCGCATCGGTTATGCGGTTGGGAATCCTGAAATTATCAATGGAATGATCGCTGTTGCTTCCCAATCAACTAGCAATCCGACAGCAGTCAGTCAATATGCAGCTGTTGAAGCATTGAAAGGTGAGCAAGATACAGTGGAAGAAATGCGGAACGCCTTTGAAGAACGCCTGAATACGTTATATCCGCTTGTGGCAGAACTGCCAGGTGTTTCTCTTGAAAAGCCGCAAGGAGCTTTTTATCTTTTTCCTAATGTAAAAGAAACGCTACGCATGTGTAAGTATGAGAATGTCACACAATGGGTAGAAGATCTTTTAGAAGAAACAGGGGTAGCACTTGTGACTGGCGAAGGCTTTGGGGCACCAGAGAATGTCCGCATGAGTTATGCGACTGATCGTGCTACGTTAGAAGAAGCGGTACGCAGAATCAAGCAATTTATTGAGAGTAAAAGTCAAAATTAATCCTGAAGAAATTCAAGGAATATAAAAGGAGAGTCATACGTGGAACAAATTCAAATCATCGATTCGAAAAACCATGTGGGAGAAACAGTAACAATCGGCGCTTGGGTCGCAAATAAACGATCAAGCGGAAAAATCGCATTTTTACAATTAAGGGACGGAACAGCCTTCTTCCAAGGGGTAGTGGTAAAAAGCGAAGTGCCAGAAGAAGTTTTCCAAACAGCTAAAAATCTGCACCAAGAAACATCTGTGCTAGTAACTGGAGAAATCCGTGAAGACAGCCGTTCAAAATTCGGTTATGAAATCGGGATTACAAATGTGGAAGTAGTAAGCGAGAGCCACGATTATCCGATCACACCAAAAGAACACGGAACAGATTTCTTGATGGATCATCGTCATTTATGGCTACGTTCTTCAAGACAACATGCGATCATGCAAATCAGAAATGAAATCATTCGTGCAACGTATGAATTCTTTAATCAACATCATTTTGTCAAAATCGATCCGCCAATCTTGACTGGTTCAGCACCAGAAGGCACAACGGATCTATTCGAAACAAACTACTTTGATCAAAAAGCCTATTTATCTCAAAGTGGCCAATTATATATGGAAGCTGCTGCTATGGCTTTCGGAAAAGTCTTTTCATTCGGTCCGACTTTCCGTGCTGAAAAATCAAAGACACGCCGTCACTTGATTGAATTCTGGATGATCGAACCAGAAATGGCCTTCACTCACCAAGAAGAAAGTTTAGAAGTACAGGAGCAATATGTAGCCTTCTTAGTACAAAATGTTTTAAATCATTGCGAATACGCATTGGATGTACTAGGACGAGACAAAGAAGTCTTAAAAACTTATACAAAATTGCCATTCCCTCGTATTACTTACGATGATGCAATCGAATTACTGAAGAAAAATGGATTTGATGACATCGAATGGGGCGAAGATTTTGGTTCACCTCATGAAACGTTCATTGCAAATTCATTCGAACAACCTGTCTTTATCCTAAACTATCCAAAAGCCATCAAGCCATTCTACATGAAACCACATCCAACAAGAGAAGACGTGGTGATCTGTGCAGATATGATCGCACCAGAAGGCTACGGTGAAATCATTGGCGGAAGCGAACGGGCAACGGACTATGATTTCTTGTTAGAACAAATCCGTAATCACGGTTTGGATGAAAAAGAATATTCATGGTACCTTGATTTACGTAAATACGGTTCTGTTCCGCACTCTGGTTTTGGTCTAGGTCTTGAACGAACAGTCACTTGGATTGCTGGTATCGACCATGTGCGTGAAGCTATTCCATTCCCACGTTTGTTGAACCGAATTTATCCATAAGAAGTGATGAAAAAGCTGTTTAGTTTCGAGTATTAAGAAAAATTTTGTGAAAATGGCTTTCCACATTTTTGCATAAATTTGGCTTAATACCGAGAAACTGGCTTTTGAACACCGTTTATTCTAAAAAAGAACTGCGAACTCTCGCAGTTCTTTTTTAAAATACGGGATAAAGGAAGTTTCCAGCAGACAAGAGAAGAAAGCAAAAGAAATTGCTATTTGATTCACAAGGTTCTATAATGAAATCGCAATCAATCCAACATATACAAAGAAGGCGATTCAAATGGAGATCCAATTTGATGATGCTTCTGCTGCTGAAATAAAGCAGCATCTAGCACCTGAAAACAAACTAATATTAACATTCGAAGATGGAGTAGGTCCGTATTCTCAGCATGCAATGATCCACATGCAAGTTCAATTCACCCTTGGAATCATTGGATCAGATATGTCGACAGAAAGTTATGACCAATCTATCCCAAGCAATCTAGGAGAGATATTAGTAAAGGGATATTCGTTGGCAGACTTAGATGAGCATATGAATATACGTTTTGATGCTTCTCGTCATATTTTGAGTTTGACGGGCGACAGTGGGCTGATTGACGGAAACTTAGGTCTGATCGATTTCACTGAATCAAACAACGAAGGAATCAAGAAAAATCCGGCACGTTAAGAAAAAAGCATAAAAAACTAGGCACTTGCTGAGTATTCATCCAATCGTTTGAGGAAACTAGGCGGGTGTCTTTTTTTATACATCTATTTTCGCTTTCGTCTTGGTAGAGCTTATGGGATAATATAAAGAAGAAAATCGTCGTTTTATTCAAAAAGGAGTTTTTGACAAATGAAAACACGCGTGTTATTTATTGGTGACAGCATTACAGACGCAGGAAGAGACCGTTCAGAAGCAACGGATCTAGGTAAAGGGTATCCGCTTTTGATTGCCGGGAAACTAATCTCACAATATCCAACGATGGAATTTGAATGTATAAACCGTGGGATAGGAGGAGACAAAATTGCAGATCTGCAAGCACGCTGGCAAAAAGATTGTTTAGCTCTGCAACCTGATTATGTATCGATTTTGATTGGAATCAATGATACGTGGCATAATACTGGAGATCAAGCTATATTCGGCACTGAGAAATCTGTGCAGCAATTTGAATCCGTTTATCGAGAGTTACTAAATGAACTTCAAGCAGCTGGAATCTGCAATATCGTCTTAATGGAGCCTTTTGTACTTCCTGTGACAAATGATCGTTATGGGTGGCGCAAAGACTTAGACCCTAAGATCCAAACCGTTCGTAAACTCGCAAAAGAATATGGCACATTGCTGATTCCTTTAGATGGGATATTCAATGCTTTAGGAATCGCTTATGGTTTTTCGAAATATACAAAAGAAGATGGCGTGCATCCAACGATTGGCGGACACGAGATTATTGCACAAAGTTGGATAGATGCGATTTCCGCAGTTGATTTTTTTAGTGGAAATAAAAATGAACGAAAGAAAAGGGAGAAATGATGGAAATACGAAGGGCAGTAAAAGAAGATCTCCCTCAAATCAATCAGCTGATTACTGATCATCCAGAATCATTCGTAAAAGTAAAAACGGCAGCTGAACTACATGATAGGAATAAACTATTGATCGTTGCTGTAACAAAAGAAAACCGGATCATCGGTTTTGCGCAAGCAGATGAACAGCAATCAGAAGAACGGGTGGATCAGCGACCAGCAGGAAAACTAATCCAACACACATTAGTAACAAAAGAAAAAACGGAAGAAATCCAAAAAAGATTTGCGGAATACTTGATGCTGGAAGCTAAAAAACGAAAAATCAAATCGTTTTTTGTCCAGTTCTAGTTCTAATTAAAAACAGTAATAAAAGGAGAAATACAATGAGTTGTTTAGGAAATGTCATCTGGTTCATATTTGGCGGACTAATTGGGGGTCTTAGCTGGTTAGCAGCAGGGGTACTTTGGTGTATCACGATCATTGGTATCCCTATCGGTATGCAGTGTTTTAAAATCGCCTCCCTTTCTTTTGCGCCTTTTGGCAAAGAAGTAATTTACCACCAGTCCGGCATGTCATTGATTGTCAACATCATCTGGCTGATCGTTTCAGGTCTCCCAATTGCTCTTGGACATGTCGTCAGCGGCATCCTTCTATGTATCACGATTATAGGGATACCATTTGCAAAGCAATCTTTCAAACTTGCTCGATTGGCGTTGATGCCATTTGGTGCAGAGATTATATAAGTCAGGATGTTCTAAAAGAGTGTCCTAAACATGTTATATGAACGAGAGAACTGGATGAAACACAACTATCACGTGTTTGATCTGGTTCTTTTTATGTTTTGAAAACTCATTTTTTCTTTCGGATACCTTGACATATGAATAACCATTCATTTATAATCAGTTATGAAGAGATATTCATATGTTAAAGCGAGGAGGTCATTAAAATGAAAAGTTACAGATTAGAAGGTTTAGACTGTGCGAACTGTGCGATGAAAATCGAAAAAGGAGTCCAGCAAATCGATGGAGTCAAGGAAGCAACGGTAAATTTCACTTCTGGAAAACTAACGATTGACGTAGAGGAAGACCGATTAGCTGCGGTTGAACAGGAAACAAAAAAAGTAGTGAGGGAATTAGAACCAGATGTCAAGGTAACAGAAATAGACAAGGAAAAAGTATCTGAACATGGAAATGAAAAAGAGAGAAACACGCTGATCCGGATTTTATTTTCACTTGCAGGTATCGCTGTCTTGCTATTATTTGATTTTAATGAACCAGTTCGTTTGATAGGGTATTTATTGATTTATCTGCTGATAGGATATGATGTAGTGAAAAAAGCGGTGATGAATATCGTCAAAGGACAAATCTTTGATGAAAATTTCCTCATGTCTGTTGCTACAATCGGCGCTATGTTGATCGGTGAATATCCAGAAGCCGTAGCAGTGATGCTATTTTATCAAATCGGCGAATATTTCCAAGGATTGGCAGTCAATCATTCAAGAAAATCGATTCGTGAACTGATGGCTATCCGTCCAGAAACAGCGCACATACAGACAGCAGAAGGATTGATGACCGTGAATCCTGAAGATGTGCAGATTGGTCAGTATGTACTTGTTAAGCCTGGTGAACGTGTACCGTTAGATGGAACGATCATCGAAGGAGAATCATTAGTTGATACATCCGCACTTACAGGTGAATCCGTTCCTAAATCTGTATATGTTGGCGAAACAGTATTAAGTGGATTTATCAATAAAAATAAACCATTTTTAGTTCAAGTAGAAAAATCCTATGAAAATTCTACCATCAGTAAATTATTAGAATTAGTAGAAAATGCCAGCAGCAAAAAAGCACCAGCTGAAAATTTCATTACCAAATTCGCGCGATATTATACACCAGTCGTTGTAGGGCTGGCCGTCTTATTGGCTGTTTTACCTCCAATAGTTTCTGGAGCGGCGTTTTCTGAATGGATCTATCGGTCGTTGACATTTTTAGTGATCTCATGTCCATGTGCATTAGTGATTTCCGTACCACTTAGTTTCTTTGGTGGGATCGGAGGAGCAAGTAAAATTGGTGTATTAATAAAAGGTTCAAATTATTTGGAATTGCTTGCACAAACTGAGACAGTGGTATTCGATAAAACTGGCACATTAACGAAGGGCGACTTTTCGATCCAGACGATCGATCCAACAGGAATTGATCCAAAGAAATTTATGCAATATGTTGCAAGTGCAGAACAGTTTTCTACACATCCGATTGCGCAATCCGTTTTAGAAGGTTACGAAGGTCCGCTTTTACCGGCAACAAATATCCAAGAATTTGCAGGTGAAGGGATCTTAGCTGAAGTTGACAGCAAACAAATATTAGTAGGTAATCACAAATTGATGGAAAGGTTTGAAATCTCTTTTCCTTCAAGTCAAGAAATCGGTACATTGCTTTATATAGCAATCAACCAAAGTTATAGTGGTTATCTTGTCATTGCGGATACCTTGAAAGAAGATGCTGTAGACGCATTGGTTCAACTAAAACAGGCTGGTGTCAAGCACACAGTCATGTTGACAGGTGACTCGAAAAAAATCGCTGATCATATCGGGAAGCAAGTTGGCGTGGACAAGATATACAGTGAACTACTCCCAGAAGATAAAGTACAGCGGTTAGAGGAAATCTTACAAAGAAGCAATAAAAAGACTGCCTTTGTCGGAGACGGAATCAACGATGCACCGGTGCTAGCAAGAGCAGATGTAGGGATCGCAATGGGTGGATTAGGAAGCGATGCTGCAATTGAAGCAGCAGATGTAGTCATCATGAACGATCAACCATCGAAGATTGCAGATGCGATCCGGTTAGCAAAGAAAACATTGAAGATCGTCAAGCAGAACATTGTTTTTGCTATTGGGATAAAAATATTGGTACTTGCCTTAGGTGCTTTTGGTTTTGCAACAATGGGAGATGCAGTATTTGCAGATGTCGGGGTAACAGTCCTAGCTGTTTTGAATGCCATGCGAAGCTTACATGTAAAAAATAAATATTGACCAGTAGAGAGGACGAATGAACGTCCTCTTTTTTTATACCTTTTTCTTAATAAAAGAATACAAAGAAAATGGCTAAGATTATAAAATAACTGATGTTTTTAATTTTGCAGAAAATTCAAAATTGCTTTAAATACAATAAAATCAATGAAATCAAAGAAAACAACTCCTTTTTTTGATGGAAAAAATATGAAAAAATGATGTGTATTAAATAAAAGAATACACACATAAAATAACGCTGTCTTGTAAGTTTGTTAAAAATTGAATATGATTACATTTGGTTAACAAATTTTTATTATAAAGGAGAGAACGAATGAACAATAAACAATTACGCTGGTTCACTGTTGCGTTAATTGCATTCAACATGGTTTGGGGCATGGGGAATGTAGTTAATAACTATGCCCAGCAAGGAGTATCAGTTGTCACCTCTTGGCTATTGATTCTAGCCATTTATTTCATTCCATACGCATTGATCGTTGGACAATTAGGATCAGCCTTCAAGGATAGTAAAGGAGGCGTCAGTTCATGGGTCGAAAATACGACATCCAATAAACGGCTGGCATATTATGCTGCTTGGACTTACTGGGTCGTGCATATTCCTTATTTGGCACAAAAACCTCAAGCCATCCTGATTGCAGGGGGTTGGGCGGTCCAAGGAAACGGAAATATCGTAAATACGATGTCAGTCCAAATGGTAGCAGTTATTTCACTTATTATATTTCTTGCCTTTTTATATTTATCAACAAAAGGACTTTCTACGTTGAAAGTGATCGGCGGATTAGCCGGAACAGCGATGTTCGTTATGTCGATCCTATTTATTCTTTTAGCAGTAACGGCACCGTTCATCAACCCAACGATGGAATTTGCCACACCGCATATGAATCAAGTGAAAACATATATTCCAACCTTTGACTTCAGTTATTTCACAACCGTCTCTATGTTAGTGTTTGCAGTTGGAGGAGCGGAAAAAATATCCCCTTATGTCAACTCTACAAGAAACCCTGCAAAAGAATTTCCTAAAGGGATGATTTTCTTAGCAGCAATGGTAGGGATTTGTGCTGTATTAGGTTCAGTCGCAATGGGCATGCTGTTTGCTAGCGATAATATCCCTAAAGACTTGATGGCAAATGGGGCATACAGTGCTTTTCAAATTTTAGGTAATTACTATGGTATCGGTAACTCATTGATGATTATTTACGCATTGACAAATATGATCGGGCAAATCTCCGCATTAGCCTTTTCAATCGATGCACCGTTAAAAATCTTGTTAGCAGATGCAGATCCAGAATTCGTACCAAACTGGCTACGTAAACGTAGTCATAAAGGTACATTAGTAAACGGCTATCTTTTGACAGGTATCCTAGTAGGAATCATTATTTTGCTGCCAATCTTCGGTATCAAAGATATGAATGAATTAGTTAAATGGTTGACGAACTTGAACTCAGTTGTTATGCCAATGCGTTACCTATGGGTATTCTTGGCGTATATGATGTTGAATAAAGCTTATAAGAAATTCAATTCTGAATATAAATTTGTCAAAAATCCAAAAATCGGGTTTATCTTCGGTGCTTGGTGCTTTGCCTTCACTGCGTTCGCCTGTATCTTAGGAATGGTACCAAAAGTAGATTATACTGCGGATCCTAAAGCATGGTGGTTCCAGCTATTCACGAATATCATCACACCAATCGTCTTGATCTTATTAGGCATGATCTTGCCGGCCATCGCTCGTCGAGACAAAAATAAAGAAATCACTGAGCCAGAAACTGTGGTTCAGCCTTAAAATAAAATTACTTCTTGCAAGAGTTGGCGTGTAGAGCCAACTCTTGTTTTTTTGTGGCGTTATAAATGGTATGATCGAACCAAATTCCAAAGAGAAGTGAGGGAGGAAAATGAAGATCATCGTGATTGGACAAAGTGGGTCGGGAAAATCGACCCTCGCAAGGAATATCAAAGAAATCACGGGCTTTCCGCTACTGCCGCTAGACCTTTTATGGCATACAACAGATTACAGTATTCAGGCAAAACAGTGGTTTTTGCAAGAACAACAAACGTTTATGGTATCTAATCCGTCATGGATCGTTGAAGGAAATTATACTTCTACGTTAGAAGAGAGAATCAAAGAAGCAGATAGAATCATTTGGCTTAAAGTGCCGCGTTATGTCGCCATCTACCGAGTAGTTTGGCGTTCTTTAAAAAGAAAGATAAACAAAAAAACACGGCCAGATATGCCTGAAGCATTTACAGAGAAACTAAATAGGGAATACGTAGAATTTTTATCTTTTATCTGGCATTTTGAAGAAAACAATGAACCGAAAATACAGCAGCTGATCCAAGAAAACCATGCACGAAACAAACTGATCATCCTTAAAACAAGAGGGGAAAAACAAGAATTTTTAACTAAATTGAAAATAGAGAGCAAAAATAATTGACAGTTTTTGTTTACAAGTGTAATCTGTATTCATAAGTTATTGATTACATTTGTAAACGAAAGGTGTGAAATAAATGGAGAAAGTCAAAACGCCGGTAAAAATCAGCGATTCAGAATGGGAGATCATGCGGGTTATTTGGACACTTGGACAGACGACTGCTCAAGAAATCACGCAGATCTTAGCTGATTCGATGGATTGGAAACCAGCAACGATCAAAACTTTGTTGGGACGTTTGGTAAAAAAAGAAGTGATCTGGACAGAACAAGAAGGAAAAAAATTCATTTATCATCCAGCTGTCTCAGAGATGGAAACAGTTCGTAGTGCGACGGAAAATCTTTTTTCCCATATCTGTGCAAAAAGGATTGGAGAGACGATTGCGGATCTAGTAGAAGAAGCTACTTTGACTCAAGAAGATATCAATGAAATCTTGAAACAATTAGAACAAAAGCAACCAGTCGAAACAATCGAATGTAACTGTATCCCAGGTCAATGTGAATGTAAACAACATCAATAGGAGGAAGAAAAAATGAAACAACAATTTTCAATCGAAGGTATGAGCTGCAATCATTGTGTTGCAAGAGTCGAAGAAGCGGTAAGCGCACTTGACGGCGTACAGAAAGTAAAAGTGAACTTGAAAAAAGCAAACGGTACAGTCAAGTTTGATGAAACAAAAGTCCAATCCGAAAAGATCTGTCAAGCAATCAATGGATTGGGATATAAAGCAGAGGTGATTTGATGGCAGCAGCAGAAACCAAAATGGACACATTCGTCATTACAGGTATGACTTGTGCAAATTGTTCTGCTAGGATCGAAAAAGAGCTGAACGGACAACCTGGTGTTGTCAATGCCACAGTCAACTTGGCCACTGAAAAAGCAAGTGTCAAATATGAAGGGACGACCACTGAAAAATTAATCCAAAGCGTAGAGAATATCGGCTATGGTGCGATTTTGTACGATGAAGCCCATAAACAAAAAATTGCGGAAGAAAAGCAAGCATATTTGAAAAAAATGCTATTCGATCTTGTATTGAGTACGATTTTGACTTTGCCATTGATGCTGTCAATGATTGCCATGATGTTGGGGAGCCATGCGGCAATTGTTCACTTTTTTCATCTGCCAATCGTTCAGTTAGTTCTGTCTACACCTGTCCAATTTTATGTTGGTGCTCGTTTTTATAAAGGGGCATATCATGCAATCAAGACGAAAGCACCAAATATGGATGTACTGGTAGCAATCGGAACATCAGCTGCTTTTGCATTGAGCATTTACAACGGATTTTTCCGTGGACATCCCCAAGATCTTTATTTTGAAAGCAGCAGTATGATCATCACGTTGATTTTGCTCGGCAAATATTTGGAACATACAGCAAAAACGAAAACAGGTAATGCAATCAAACAATTGATGTCTCTTCAAACAAAAACAGCTCAAGTAATAAGAAACGGTAAAGAAGAAACGTTAGCGATTGAAGAAGTCGTCGTTGGCGATCAGCTAGTCATCCGTCCTGGTGAGCAGATCCCAGCAGATGGTCGAATCATTTCAGGAAGTAGTGCAATCGATGAAAGTATGCTTACTGGCGAAAGTCTTCCTGTAGAAAAGAATCCAGATGACACACTCTTTGGCGGAACAATCAATACGAATGGTCTGCTTCACATGGCAGTCACACAAGTTGGTAAGCAGACAGTTTTAGCTCAAATCATCCAAATGGTGGAAGACGCTCAAGGAAGCAAAGCACCAATTCAAAAAATCGCGGATCGAATCTCAGGGATTTTTGTTCCGATCGTTTTAGTCATTGCATTCATCACACTAGTGGCGACAGGTTTGATCTCGGGTGATTGGCAACTTGCATTGATCCATAGCGTCTCTGTATTAGTCATTGCGTGTCCATGTGCATTAGGTTTAGCGACTCCAACAGCTATCATGGTAGGAACGGGTGTTGGTGCACGAAACGGAATCTTAATTAAAGGCGGAGAAGCATTAGAAGCAGCTGCTCACTTAGACAGCATTGTTTTGGATAAAACTGGAACGATTACAGAAGGAAAGCCCAAAGTTACAGATCTAGTCGGTTCTAAAGAAGTCCTATCTATTTTTTATACTTTAGAACAAGCTTCTGAACATCCACTAGGTAAAGCAATCGTGGAATACGGAAAACTGCAAGAAGCAGCAACATACGATATGATTGATTTTACAGCTCACCCAGGTGCTGGAATCAGCGGTACGATTAACGGAGTACGCTGTTTTGCGGGTACACGTAAACGATTAATTGAATTGAACCTATCATTTGATGAATACCAAGAACACGCGTTAGAATTAGAACAGCAGGGAAAAACAGTCATGTTTTTAGCTGATGAAAAGCAAGTGATCGGGCTGATTGCCGTGGCAGATCAAATCAAACAAGAAGCCAAACAAGCAATCAAGCAGTTACAGGATAAAGGATTAGATGTCTTTATGCTGACAGGAGACAACAAACTGGCAGCCGAAACGATCGGTAAACAAGTGGGGATTGATCCAATGCACATCTTTGCCGAAGTACTTCCAGAGGATAAAGCAGCCTATGTGGAAAAACTGCAGAAAGATGGCAAAAAAGTCGGTATGGCAGGCGATGGAATCAATGATGCGCCAGCTCTCGCATTAGCTGATGTTGGTATGGCAATGGGAAGTGGAACGGACATCGCGATGGAAACAGCAGATGTAACGCTGATGAATAGTAGTTTGGCGTCCATTGCTCAAACAATCGAGTTGTCTAGAATGACATTGAGAAAAATCAAACAAAATCTTTTCTGGGCTTTTGTCTATAATACGATTGGCATTCCTTTTGCTGCATTAGGCTTTTTGAATCCAATCATTGCAGGAGGAGCGATGGCGTTTAGTTCCGTCAGTGTATTGTTGAACTCCCTGAGCTTAAATCGGCACATGAAAAAGTAAGAGAAGGGATGGAGTAAAAATGAACGGGAACGATATGGAGAAAAAACAGGAGCATAAAAAAGAAGCAGGAAACAAAGAAAGTGCTCATTCAAACGAAAAACAGATGAAGCATGATCATAGCCAGATGGACCATTCGATGCATATGGAACATAACCATGGAGATATAGCGGACAGCAAACAAATGGACCATTCGATGCACATGGATCACGATCATGGCGGTATGGATCATTCCATGCACATGGGGAATTTCAAACAAAAATTTTGGCTATCGCTTATCCTAGCTATCCCAATCATTCTTTTTTCACCAATGATGGGAATGGAATTTCCCTTCCAGATAACATTTCCTGGTTCGGATTGGCTCGTACTGATCTTAGCAACTATACTGTTTATCTATGGCGGACAGCCATTTTTAAGCGGGGCAAAAATGGAATTGAAACAAAAAAGTCCTGCTATGATGACGCTGATCGCGATGGGGATTACAGTTGCATATATTTATAGTGTCTATTCGTTTATCGCGAATCTGATCAATCCTCATACGCACGTCATGGATTTCTTCTGGGAATTAGCTACATTGATCGTCATTATGTTGCTAGGTCACTGGATCGAAATGAACGCTGTTTCGAATGCCAGCAATGCTTTACAAAAACTAGCAGAATTACTGCCAGAATCAGTGAAACGCTTGACGAAAGAAGGAAAAGAAGAGACAGTCTCACTAAAAGAAGTAACCGAAGGCGATCATTTGATCGTCCGTTCCGGTGACAAAATGCCAACAGATGGTGTTATCTTGAAAGGTGAAACTATCGTTGATGAATCAGCTGTGACTGGCGAATCAAAAGGAATCAAAAAGCGAGCCAATGATAAAGTGATCGGCGGTTCTATCAATGGGGATGGAACGATCGAAATCGAAGTAACTGGAACTGGTGAAAATGGGTATCTAGCGAAGGTTATGGAAATGGTGCGAAAAGCACAAGGAGAAAAATCCAAGCTAGAGTCATTATCAGATAAAGTGGCAAAATGGCTGTTTTATATTGCCTTAATTGTCGGTATCTTGGCATTTATCGCATGGTTGTTCTTGACAGATCTTCCTAATGCATTGGAACGTATGGTCACTGTTTTTATCATCGCCTGTCCCCATGCTCTAGGTTTAGCTATCCCATTAGTTGTTGCTCGTTCCACATCGATCGCCGCTAAAAACGGATTGCTTTTGAAAAACCGTAACGCACTAGAGCAAGCCAATGATCTAGATGTGATCATGCTGGACAAAACCGGGACACTGACAGAAGGAAAATTTACGGTAACGGGTGTCGAAGTTCTTGATGATGCGTTCAATAAAAATGAAATCCTTCAATATTTAGGAGCATTGGAAGCGAATGCCAATCATCCATTGGCTATTGGCATTATGAATTATTTGAAAGAACATGAAATCAAGCCTTATCAAGCCGAAAATCTAAAAAATCTTTCAGGAGTTGGGCTAGAGGCAACAGTCAAAAACCAACAAGTGAAAATAGTTAATGAAAAAGAAGTTGAGCGTCTCGGATTAAATGTAGAACAAGCATTATTGAAACCTTACCAAGAACAAGGAAATACCATCAGCTTCCTGATTTTAGAAAATCATCTAGCTGCAATCGTTGCTTTAGGTGATGTAGTAAAAACAGAAGCAAAAGAGTTTATCCGAACATTGAAGGAAAGAAAAATCACTCCAGTCATGCTTACTGGCGACAATAACAATGCTGCTCAAGCAGTAGCAGATTATTTAGGAATCGAAGAATATTACGGCGGTTTATTACCAGATGATAAAGAAGCTGTTGTCCAGAAATATCTTGACCAAGGGAAAAAAGTAATCATGGTGGGTGATGGGATTAATGATGCGCCAAGTTTAGCCCGTGCTTCTATTGGGATGGCAATAGGTGCAGGAACAGATATCGCAATCGATTCTGCGGATGTCGTCTTGACAAACAGCGATCCAAAAGATATTTTGCATTTCCTTGATTTAGCTAAGCAAACGCGAAAGAAAATGATCCAGAACCTCTGGTGGGGAGCTGGTTACAATATTCTCGCAATTCCACTAGCGGCCGGAATACTTGCACCAATTGGTATCCTATTAAGTCCAGCAGTTGGTGCTGTCTTGATGTCGTTAAGTACGGTAGTCGTAGCGCTGAATGCTTTGACATTGAAAATCAAATAATAATGAAAAAAGAGGCTGGGACAGAAGCGTTTAACTCCAAGAAATAAGAAGAAATTCACGAAAATTGCTTTTCAAATTTTTGTGAATTTCAGCTTATTTCCGAAGGAGTTGCTTCTGCTTCCGCCGTTTATACGTTTTTAGAGCGTGAGACAAAAGTGTTCTTTACTTTTGCCCCACGCTCTTTTTTTACGAATAATCGATGCTCAATCAGCTAGTTCTCGGCATTCCAGAAGTAGATTCTCTAGGAATTTTATCTTATTTTTTGAAGCTGCTCCCTTTTGTCATAACCTTTTTGGATACCGTTTTTCTTATTATATGCGTTAGTTCTAAATAGGTTTTTTTATCGAATTTTACCGGATCTGCTTGTCTCCCATATATTTCTGCTTCATATTGAGCAGTTAATCGAATGAAACGTTGATCTAGATTGAATGTTTGTTCTATTCGTTGGCTGTATGCCTGCAAAGATTCTGCGGGGGTGCGCGGTACCAGTGTTTCCAAATGGTGGAGAAGTTTTTGATACGCAACCGCATTAGTAGAAGCAAAAAAATGAAGATAGATAAGATAACTTGTCCAGCGCAGAGATTTTCTAAATAACAATAGAAAGAACAACAAGACGGATAAACACACCCCAAGGCTGAATAAGACGATTTTATAAGACGGTGTGAGTGTCGTGTTATCTGACGAAATAGTCTCAGGTTTCTCACTGGAAATAGTTTCTACTATATTTTCGCTTTCTTTTGGCTGTTCTTCAGCAGATTGGACGGTTTCTGTTGTTTCAGCGGCTGGTTGTGAAACAGTTGGATTGGCAAATGAAGGGGTTGGTTCAAATGGAAGCCAGCCAAACCCAGGAAAGTACACCTCTGGCCAAGAATGAGCATGACTATTGAGAATGCTGTATTCCTCATTTCCTTGCTCATCTGTTCCTGTTCTAATCCCATCCGTAAACCCTTTTGTCCACCGAGCTGGGATGCCTAGTGTGCGAAGAAGGACGACCATAGAAGTTGAAAAGTTGTCACAGTAGCCGACTTTTGAATCGAAGAGGAAATAATCTACATAATCGCGTTCTTTAGGCGTATGTCCGGTATCCGTTTTGGAATAGCGAAAATTCCCGCTTGTTTTCAAATACTGTTCGACAGCTTCAACTTTACGAATTAAAGTTGCTTCATTTTTGGTCAATTCGATCGCTAAGTCCTCAATACGTTGAGGCAACCCTTTCGGCAACTGAAGATTTGTCTGTTGTTTTTCTAAATCATCGGCCTCTAACTGACTGCTTTTTAATTCTTCTCTCGTAAAAGCTAATCTTTCTGTTTGTAAGGACGCCAATCGCGTCGATTCATTCGGGACAGGGATGAATCGTTGGCTTTCAGGCAAATAGTAAAGTGTTTGTCCACTGGCTAATGAAAAATCAGTCAAGGTAGTATTTCCATAAGGATAAGGTAAGAAAGCTTGGTTTTTTAGCGTCAATGTAATGTTTTCTTTTTCTTCCATAACTGTTTGGTAGCTTGTGATATCAACAGGAAATTCTTGGATTGGTTGGATGGGTGCATCCGGATCTTCTACCCATCCAGAACCGGTGTAATGATTCTTATTTTCTATTTTCCAATAGCCGTTTACTTTCTGGTTCGCTGTAAAAACAACTTCGCCATTATCATACAATGGACCACCAAGTTGTTCATCATTTTCACTGAAACCCGTTCTGGCACTTCCGGTTAATTGATACTCATGGAGTCTGTCATAAAGCCCTTCATCATTAAGATATTCTCGGATCGGTTCACTCGTTTCCTCAAGAGATTGGTATACTTTTGGGAGATATAAAGGCAAGATGGCGCTGAAAGTGAACAAACAAATAAGCAGGATCGTAGTTAACGACTGGAATCGAGCGTTTCCCGACAACAATCGGAGGGAGAAAAATTGCCTTGCTGCCAAATATACGCATAAAACAGCTACTACCGCAATCATTTCGTACAATAGTTCTTTTTCCCGAAAAACGGTAAGCATCATGAAGTAACCCATCAATGCAAGAAAGGGTGCATACCAATAGTCGTAATCCACGGTCAAAGTAATAAATAAATAGATCAACAACAATATGAGAAAAAAAGCTGTCTTTTCTGGTAAATAATGAAGTTTACCTTGGGATAGATGGAAGAATTCCTCTGTAACTGACGAAAAAAAATGTACGACCCATAATAAAGAAATTGTCTTTGAAGGAAAATAGGTAAACAAACAGCCAATCATTACTGGCAAAGAAAGTAGCAATCGTACCCATTTTTTAGGAATACAGCATACAATAAGACATAGGATACCAATAGTCAGGATAAGAGGATAGCTATTTTGCAATTGATTAGCTGCTACAAATATCGGAGCACCTACACTTAGCATCATAAAGGAATAAACGCCACGCAGGTATTTTTCCCATTTAATCGTCAATCCATTCACCTCCTGACAGTGAACATACCTTGTCTTTTTCTTGTATCATGATTTGTTTTTCTGCGAAATAAACAAGATAGACCGTTCGATCTTTCGACAATGTTTCGACAGCTTCTGAGACTTCAGGAGAATGCTCAGGAATAAAGAGGACGATTTGTTTTTTTGCCTGTTTTTTCAAGTGTGCCAAAAAAGTTTTCTCATCGCCAGCGTTCAAAGAAGCAAAATAGGTATATCCAGGATCTTTGCCATGAAAGGTACGGTCGCCTAATATCAGAAGTTCCGGCTGCTTTTCTTTTCTCAGATGCCATAAAGAAAAATACAAATCTAGCAGATGGTCAAATTTCAAGCTAGGTGAACCCCAAAAGCAAAGAAGCGGAGAATATTCTTCTTGATACTCGTATTCGCGGTATAACCACTCTTGACTATGAGCAGACAATTTCCAATCGATTCGGTTAAAAGAATCGCCGGGGCGATAAGAGCGATGTTCTCGAAAATCAAGACCTTTTTGATACGCGTTCAGCTGTTGTTTTTTTTCCAGAACTCTTTGCAATGTTTCTGCTTGAGTTTTATGAAAAGCAGGAAGAACAGTCACAGGAAAAGAAAGCTCTCTTCTTGTCCTTTTTCTAAAAAGTCCTAGACTATCATAGGCTGTAAAAATGACGGTTAATGCTTCATGGAACCCTCTCTCTTTTGGTTGCCAAAGTACTTGGACTTCTTGCGGTTTATTTGTAAGGATCAATATTTCTTGTTTTTTTTCTGCAAAGATCTCTGGAAAGACGATCTGTAAACGAGGGAGAGGGAAAGAAAAAGCTCCTTTTTTGGCTATAGAAAAAATAACCTGTATACTTTTTTTACGATAAACGACTGGCTGGACTGTGCAAGTAACAGAAAGTTTCTTTAGAAAGGTGCTTAATGAAAACACACTCCATGATACATAAAGAGTAAAAAAAGCCAATAAGAACCACCCTAAAGAATTGTTGAATACAAGAGCAAAAAAGACAATGACGAAATATATCAGAAATAACACAAAATTAATGAAATAATCTTTGGCTTTTTCCATTATCTACCTCACGGGAATTGGGATTTGTGCAACAAGGGCATGGATCATTTGTGTCTTTTCGTCTTCCTTCAATGAACGATCGTAAAAAATCAAGCGGTGAGAAAAAACGAAAGGAACTAACTCCTGCAAATCTTTGGGCGTGACGTAATTTCTCCCATGGATTAATGCATAGGCTTTTGCTGCTTGAATAAAGGCAAGGCTTCCTCGTGGACTGATACCAATCTGAATAGCAGAGTGGGTTCTTGTTGCGGATACTAACTGCAAGGCATAAGATGCCACTTCTGGGCTGACAAAGACATTCGCCACTCTTGTTTTTATTTCTTCTATTTCATGACTGTTCAAGACGACCTTCAAATTATCCAACACTTTTTCGAATTTATCCAAAAGTAGCAGAAGTTCGTCGTCAAAAGAAGGATAACCAATTTGTAGTCGGAATAAAAAACGATCGAGCTGTGCTTCCGGCAAAGGATATGTTCCTTCATACTCGATTGGATTTTGTGTAGCTAAGACAAAAAAATGATTGTCTAGGGGGTATGTATTGTTGTCGATCGTTGCATGATTCTCTGCCATTGCTTCTAAAAGTGCTGACTGAGTACGGGGAGTCGTACGATTGATTTCATCTGCTAACAAGATCGTTGTAAAGATTGGCCCCGGACGAAATTCAAACTCTTTTGTTTGTGAGTTATAGACGGAAAAGCCCAAAATATCACTAGGAAGAAGATCAGGTGTGCATTGGACTCTGCTAAAGGTTCCTTGCACAGCCTTTGCTAGTGCTTTGACTAGTAATGTTTTACCTACACCGGGAATATCTTCGAACAAGACATGACCACCTGCTAGCAGGGCAACGATCATCAATTGGATAGTGGAACGTTTACCGATGACCGCTTTTTCTAATTCTTGTATCAACTGATCGATTTTTTGTTTGGATTCTTCGATTTTAGCTTCCATTTTCACATCACCTTCTCATGAAATCACTATTTAATTTAATTGTAATGGAAGGGGATACATCCTACAAGCAAAGTGGTTTTATTATGTTTTTTTTAAATACATTCGTTTTAAAATGAGAATACAATTAAATTAAGTAAAATAAAAAATAATGAGAGAAATTTGCGTAATTAAGTAAATAGAAAGGGACTTTTTATCTTTTTAGAAAAGAGCCCTTTCTGATCAAACAATATGTTTAGAAACTAGGTGAGAGATGATCAATGAGATGGCAAAAACTATTATCAAAAAATGCACAGAATTTATTTTCACTAATCAACCTAATGAAAGATCTAATCTGGCGAAAAACGGATCTAGCTGAAGAACTGAAAATCGATGTCAAAACAGTTGATCGGCATCTAAAACGTTTGGCAGAAAGCGACTGTCCAATCCAGCTGATTCTTCATAAGAAAACCGTTCAGTTAGTTTATGATCAAGGATATAGCGAACCCTACCTCCTTTTTGTTTTTCTGATTCAATCACCACCTTTTTGTCTACTGAAAAATCTGCTGTTGAATGAACCTTATGAGCAGGAGTATGATCGTTCGACACAAGAGCGGTTGAGAAAATGGTTTGGTGAGTATCACCTTTCGTTTTCTTATAAAAAAGCGCAGATCTTTGGTTCAGAAAGAAAAATACGGTACCTGCTATTTTGTTTCTTGAAAGATTTCCCCCATTTTTTTGCAGACGATGGAGAGCAATCCTTTTCAGAGACATTCATCCAATTATTGAAGCAACGAAAGGATCCGGCAGAAATCGAGATTTTAGGAGACAGTCGAACCCTTTTCTTTGAGTTGTTTCCAGAATTGCTTTTTAGAGAAGAGCAGATTTTGCCAATAAAAGAAAAAAATTATCTAGCGATTTTGCGCTTGAGCTGTAATCAGATTACTGAAAAACGGTGGGAACGGATAGAAGAGACACAAGACTATCGGAAACTGACGATCGTAACTGAAAAGCTTGACTCGCTGTTTTGGCTGAATAGTGAGTTTGAAAGTGGAAATAAGTCAAAACTGACAAAAGTACTTTACCAAGAATGGCTTCGTTATGTGATTGGTATCCATGACCGACTGGTGGAAGAAGAAGTTCGTTATTATCAGGAAACATTAGAAAAGTTTCCTAATTCCAAAGATAAACTCTATCAATTTCGTCTAGCAATCCAACAAGCACTTGCACACCCCGCAGTTGAATGGGGAATGCTTTTACTTAAGACACTCCAAGAACGGGGGTATTTAGATGTCCATCCTCCTGAAGTGAAAATCGTCTTTTTTTTTCGTTATGAACATCAGGAAGCAAGAAGACTTGCCGGGGTACTGAACAAAACCCTAAGACATCGAAAACGGATCTCGATCCATGTTTGCACTCGAAATAAGCCACCTCGTTATGCAGATCTAGTGATTACGGATCATTTTTTTCCATTAGACCATAATGAAGATCAAAAAACGTATCTGTACCATCCTTCATTTGGTATTGAAAGACTACTTACGGATATCAATTACTGGTTAGGGAAAAACTGATAAAACCTTTGGAAAACAGATCAAAACAAGTCAGTCTATGCTATAATAAAAAGCGATTAGTAAAGGAGGAAATCCATTGGAATTAAAGAAATTAGAAGTTCCCACATCTTCGATCACAGAAGTGAAACGATCGCCGATGGATGTATTTGCTCAAGCGCGAGACGCGGGAACTGGCGTATATATATTTAATCGGGAAAAAGTAGCTGGTGTGATGCTGACCCAAGAACAATACGAAACGCTCTTGCAAGAACTAGATGTCCTTCGTCAAACAGTGAAAGAGGAACTGAAAGAACCAAAGGAAAAAGAAATACATGAAGAATCTGTCAATAAAACAGCTTCCGTCGTATCCAATGCTGAAGGGATGGAAGAGTTGGCTCAAACATTACAGCACTCGCTTATTACGGGTGTGACGATTACAGCAAAAAATCTAGATGAACGAATGGTCGCACTTGGTTTTATTACGAAAAAAACCGGATTTGGCGGGGTCGTGGATATGCTCAGCGAATTGATGAAAACCGGGAAAATCAATTACCAGCTAAGAAGAAAACCGCAAAATCGGACCATCATCGCTGAAATCATAGGGGAGCAAAACAGTCAGTCCCAATTGATGGATAAGATCATTATCAAAAAAATTTTTCTACATGAATTATAAGAAAACCCTATATGTACAAAAAGAAGAAAAACAGCTTCTCTTTGTACATATAGGGTTTGTTTTTTTAGGGATGCCGTGCTTTTTTATAAGATAAGGCTACAGCCCATAACGATCCAAGGATTTGTGGAATTAAGTAAATGCCAGCTAGAATCAAAATCAGTTGGGTCGGTTTTAAAGGATGATAAAAGTACCGCCATTCAGCAAAATTGACGCAAAACAAATAGGAAGTGACAGTAGATATAATATTGGCGATAAATAAAGATAAAATACGCCTGCTTTTTTGGAAATAATACCCAGCAAAAAGAGATAAAAATATCAACGTGATGAATCCGCTTACGGAATGATAATGGAAATCAAGCAGTAAAGCGAAATGCACATAAGGAACAAAAGATAAAAGCAATGGAAGATTCTTCCAACACGTTTTTATCATATTTTGTCACCACCTAACAAGTGTTATTATTTTGTTAGTTTTATTGTAAATTGAATCATATAATAATCAATTACTTTTTCATTATTTCTAGATTAAATGAATAAACTCTCATGCCATTATCTCTAAAAAAAAAAGTTTTTCCCCCTAATTTTTTTAGATAGAAAATTGTATAGTATGATGAAAGAAAAATTGGTTTGGGGGAACATTGATGAGAAGAAAAGCAGTAATCGATCGGCTTTATTTATTTTTTTGGTTTTTTCCTATCGTTTTGCTACCTTTTACATGGGTAAATGCTGTTGTGCAAGGGGCCGAGATATTAGGGCTGATCCAAGGAAGTGGATTTGTGGTTTCTAGAAATTTTCCAGCTTTGACTGTTTTTTACTTAGTGATAAGTGTAGGTCTATTACTGCCAAAATCTCTGATCAATCATTATAATTGGCAGCTGCTTTATTTTTCTTGTTTACTCATATTCACATCTATGTTTTCCTTGTTGCCTCGCATGATCATCGGTCCTAATGGTTTGAGCGAGAGCGGACTGAAGGATTCAGCATATCCCTCCATGTATTTCTTGACCATTAAACCGTGTTTCTATTTAGTCATTGTCTCATTTATTCTTGCGACATTCTTTTACTTCTGGACAGAGATCCGGATAAAAAGTGAACGATCTGTATCTATAAAAAATAACCGTTGATGGTGGATCATCGGTAACAAGCATATGAGCGGCGTAAAACGCCTGTTTCTCATATGCTTTTTTATTCTCGTGTAAAGATTCTAAAAAACGTTTACATGATTTTTACATAACTTAACTATATTTTTACAGCAACCATACGAGGGATTTACAGTCGACTGATAAACTTTAGTTGTAAATAAGAAAGGAGCAATAAAATGAAAAAAGTATTGTTTACTCTAGGTATGATGGGAATTCTTTTAGCCGGATGCGGCTCAGGATCAGGAAATACAGATGGCTCTGCCACACAAAATAATTCAAGTGACTCAAATGAACAAGTAAAAATCGTTGCGGTAGGTTCGACAGCATTGCAGCCTTTGGTCGATGCAGCGCAAGAAAGCTTTGTACAAGAAAATCCGAATTATCAAATCTCTGTACAAGGAGGAGGAAGCGGAACTGGTTTGAGCCAAGTCGAAGCTGGAGCAGTTACTATCGGAAACTCTGATGTATTTGCAGAAGAAAGAGACGGGATCGATGCCTCTAAACTAGTGGATCATAAAGTAGCAGTAGTTGGGATGGCACCCATCGTCAACAAAGATACAGGTGTCAAAGATATCACAAAACAGGAATTGATTGATATCTTTACAGGAAAAATCACTAATTGGAATGAAGTTGGCGGGAAAGATCAAAAGATCAACGTTGTGAATCGTGCAAACGGCAGCGGTACCCGTGCGACATTTGAAAAATGGGGATTAGATGGTGCCACACCTATACAGTCCCAAGAACAAGACTCATCAGGAACTGTTCGGCAGCTTGTAAGTCAAACACCAGGAGCAATCAGCTATTTAGCCTTCTCATATCTCGATGATTCCACACAAGCACTAAGTATCGACGGTGTAGAACCAAAAGAAGAGAATGTAGCAGATAACAGCTGGAAAATCTGGTCCTATGAACATATGTACACGAACGGAAAACCTTCCCCTGAAGTCCAAAAATTCTTAGACTACATGATGACAGAAGAAATCCAAGAAGGACCTGTCAAAGAATTGGGCTATTTACCAATCACAATGATGAAAGTAGAACGTGACCACGAAGGAAATATCAAATAACTAGCAGATAAATATGCTACAGTTATCGTGACTATCAAGGAAAAATCAACTATGTTTCCCCGCATATAGATTTTTCCTATAATTGAGAAAAAGAGCGACGACATAGAACTGTCGTCTCTCTTTTTTTGCTATATGACAGGAATGAAAGGTGTATGCAAGCTTAATAAGAGGAACACTTTTCATATCTGTTCTATACTGGATAGGAGAAGTTTGTAAATATCCAGAAAACGAAATTGATCGAGGTAGCCACATGAAGAATAAATGGACAAATCGAAGTAAAAAAAAGAAAAGAACACAAAAATCATCTGACAAAGTTATCCGTCTTTTTCCCTCGTACAAAGAAGGATTGACAGCAGAACAAGTCAAGGAACGAATAGAAAAAGGTGCAGCAAACGATTCAGTCGATCCCACATTCAAAACAAACCAACAAATTATATTGGAAAATATTTTTACGTATTTCAATTTGATCTTTCTTATCTTAGCCATTTTGCTTTGCCTAGTAGAATCTTATAAAAACTTGACCTTTTTACCAGTTATCATAGCCAATACAGGAATCGCTGTCTTTCAGGAAATTCGATCCAAAAAAATCTTGGATGAATTGAATGTATTGAATACAGCAAAAGTCAATGTCATAAGAGAGGGGATAGAGCAAACAGTAGCTATAGAAAACCTTGTATTAGATGACATTGTTATTCTAGAGACTGGACATCAGATTCCAGCAGATGCAGAGGTCGTGGAAGGAAAACTGCAAGTCAACGAGGCTTTATTAACAGGTGAAGCAGATGAGATAACCAAAGAAATAGGTGATCTATTGATGTCCGGCAGTTTCGTTGTTTCCGGAAAAGCTTACGCCCGATTAGACAAAGTCGGAGCGGATTCGTATATTTCCCAATTGACAGTCAAAGCCAAGACAATGGGAGAAGGAGAGCAGTCGGAGATGATTGCTTCTCTTAATCAATTGATCAAATGGATTGGGATCATCATTATTCCTATCGGTATTCTGCTTTTTTCTCAAAGTTACTTTTTTAATGGAAACACGATGAAAGAAAGTGTCGTCGCAATGGAAGCAGCATTGATCGGTATGATACCTGAAGGACTGTACTTGCTAACGACGATCGCATTAGCATTAAGTGCGACTAAACTAGCAAAGCAAAGAGTTCTTTTACACAATATGAAAAGCATTGAGACATTGGCAAGAGTAAATGTCCTTTGTGTAGATAAAACAGGAACGATCACAGAAAACAAAATGTCTGTCCAAAAAGTGATTGTCTCTAAAAAACAAGAAATAATCAGCCAATCAGATCAACTGGAAGAGCGCATTGCTGACTATGCAAAAGCGATGGCAGGAGACAATGCAACAATGGAAGCCGTCAAAGAATACTTTACAAAAACCACTGATCAATCCTATCACCAGGTCATTCCTTTTTCTTCTGTCCAAAAATTCAGCAGTGTAGCGTTGGAAGACAAGGTGTATGTTTTAGGAGCACCCGAAATGGTTTTGCGAGATCAGTTGCCGGAATATGCGGAAGAGTTTGTTTCTTTTGCTGAAAAAGGCTATCGCGTGTTGGTCTTTGGTGTGTACGATGGGATTCTTGAAGAACCAGTATTGACGGAGGCAGTCACACCATTAGGCTATATCCTGATCGCTAATCCTATCAGAAAAGAAGCAAGAGCCACATTCGATTACTTCAAAAAACAGCAAGTAGCCATCAAAGTGATTTCTGGAGATAATCCGCTCACCGTATCTAATGTAGCTGTCCAAGCAGGGATTTCACATGCTGATCAGTACATTGATGCGTCTAAATTATCAGAAGAAGAATATGAAGCAGCTGTCGAAAAATATACAGTTTTTGGACGCGTCAAGCCAGAACAAAAGAAAATCTTCGTTCAATTACTAAAGCGTAACAATACAGTAGCTATGACAGGTGATGGCGTGAATGACATTCTAGCCATGAAAGAAGCAGACTGCAGTGTAGCGATGGCTTCTGGCAATGAAGCCGCCATGCAGGCCTCACAAGTGGTCTTGCTTGATTCTGACTTTTCACGCATGCCGGAAGTTGTTGCAGAAGGACGGCGCGTCGTGAACAATATTGAGAGATCAGCCAGCTTGTTTTTAGTGAAGAATATTTTTTCCTTTTTGCTTTCGCTGTTTTCAGTCATCTTTGCTTTGACCTATCCTTTAGAACCATCACAGATCACATTGATTAGTTTGTTTACGATCGGACTCCCATCTTTCTTGCTTGCTCTAGAAGAAAACAAAAAGCGAATCAAAGGGAAATTCATCATGAATGTGATGGAAAAGGCTGTGCCAGGTGGACTGACAGATATGATCGTAGTCGGTGCGTTGGTGATCTGCGGGGTGACTTTGAATCTAAATAAAACAGATGTTTCTACAGCATCTACTATACTTTTGATTGCAGTAGGATTTCTCGTTCTCTATAAAATCTGTTCACCGCTGAATAAATTCAGAAGTCAGATCATTCTTTTCTGTGCTAGCGGTATCTTTTTTTCGGTGGTTTTTTTGCATAAACTGTTTTCAATCACCGGTATCTCAGCTGTATCGCTTTTGCTGTTGAGCATTCTATTTTTCTCGGCAGATTCGATCTTTAGGCATTTGACTACATTGGTAGAATATTTGTTTGAACGTAAAAATGAAAAAGAGCCGGAGATAATAAATAAATTGCCTCGGTTCCTTCGATTATTCAAAAGAAATAAATGACTAATAAGATAAAAGAAGCTTAAAAAATACATTAACCAAAAAATTGTATTTTCTAAGCTTCTTTCTGTATAAAAAACAAAGCAAATTTTTATCTAGAACTTATAGAAAACCAATTAAATCTTTACTTCAGGTGTCCTATAATCATTTTGAAAGCGTTTTTTATAAAATTGGGAGGGATGCTTCAAATGAAAAATAGAAGATTGCTTCAATTTAGTTTATTTTTAGGTGTACTGTATGGGGTTTTTTTATCCGTTTCCATTGATGCTTGTACGACGGTTTTAGTAGGAAAAAATGCTTCAGTAGATGGATCAACGATGATTGCTAGAAATGAAGATCTGAACACGGCTTGGTCCAAACACTTTGTTGTCAGAAAAGAAAATACGAATCCTTCACATTTTGTATCAAAAGGGAATGGATTTACCCTTGATCTTCCGAAAGAACAGCTGAAGTACACAGCGACCCCAGAATGGGATACGTCAGAAGGATTATTTGAAGAAGATGGTATCAATAGCAAGAACGTTGCAATGAGCGCTACTGAATCAGCTACGACAAAGGAAGAGATATTGAAAAAAGATCCATATACTGCGCATGGTATCGCAGAAGACTCTATGTTGACAGTGACCCTTCCTTATATTGATTCAGCAAGAGCAGGAGTAGAACGATTAGGAAAAATCGTTGCTAAGCAAGGAGCTGCGGAGACAAATGGTGTGATTTTCTCTGATAAAAATGAAATCTGGTATATGGAGATACTTAGTGGTCATCAGTGGGCAGCTGTCAAAGTTCCAGATGACTGTTATGCAGTTATTCCTAATATGTTGTCAATTGATTCATTTGATTTGAAGGACAAAGATTCTTATCTTTGTTCAGCAGATTTAGAATCTTTTTTAGAAAAGAATCAACTGATAAATACGAAACGGGATATTTCTTTAAGAGACATATTTGCAGATAAGTCAAAGGATGAAAAATACAATCTTCCTAGGATATGGGATGCACAGAGAAAACTGACACCTTCAAAGAAACAAAAAATAACAGACCGTTCATTTGAGATGTTCATCAAACCAGATAAACCTATTTCAATTGCAGAAACAGCTTATATCATGACATTACACTTTAATGGTACTGAATATGATACCATCGAAGGGACAAAGCCAGATAAGTATCGTCCAATCTCTGTGCCGAATACGATGGAATCTCATATTCTACAGATAAGAAACAATGTACCAGAAGAAATCAGTGGTATCCATTGGTTAGCGTTGGGGATTCCTGATACAAGCAATTATATACCATTTTATAGCAATATAAGCGAGACACCCGAAGCTTATCAAAAAGGAACAGATATGCCAGATGATATTTCTGCTTACTGGACATATCGGTTGACGAACATCTTGACGAAGCCATACTATAGTGATTTCAAGAAAAATATTACTTTACCAACTCGCCAAAAAGTTCGAGACCATCTATCGAAAGAGTTAGCAAGTACAGACCAACAAGCAAGAGAATTAATAGTAAATCATCCCGAAAAATTAACGGATTATTTGAATCAAAAAACACAAAGTTTTGCTGATTATGCTATAGATGCTTATCAGAAAATGAACCAGGAGCTGATTGTGAAGATGTCAGAAAAGACAGCTACACATCATGACAAAGATTTATAACATGTGGCTCAGCGTTTTTAGCTAATAAAAAGCCTGCTTTTCAGCGTAGTAGATGATCGTTAGACATCTAAACATTGCTGCAAGCAGGCCTTATTTAATTGCTTTTCGGAATGGTAACGGTGAAAGTCGAGCCTGTTCCAAGATGACTGTCTACAGTAATCGTCCCATGAAGGAGTTGCACGTAGTCTTTTACAATCGCTAACCCTAGTCCGGTCCCACCTGAATGCCGGCTTCGCGCCTTGTCTACACGGTAAAAACGCTCAAAGATCCGTTCCTGATCCTCAATGTCGATACCTATACCAAAGTCTTGGACAGAAAACGATAATTCATCTGTTGCCTGATAACGGATAATGATCTCGCTGTCGTTTTTTGAATATTGGACAGCATTTTCAATCAGGTTTTTGAGGATTGGATAAAGGATATCTGTTTTAGTAGTAAATGGTTCGTTCTTTCCAATCAATCGAATCGTCAACCGTTTCTTTTCGATGATTGGCTGATAATTTTGAACGATTTGGTGGAAATAAGGTTCTGTATAAATCGTCTGGATTTCGTAAGAATTCTCACCGTCTTTTGACAGCTGGATGATTTCCCGAATCAATTTATCTAACCGAATCGCATCTTTTTGCATGATCTCAAGAAAAGAAGTCAGAGTTTGCGGGTCATATTTTGCACCATCCAATAAAGTCTCGGTAAAACCAATCAATGAAGTCACAGGAGTTTTTAATTCGTGAGAGACGTTGCCAACGAAATCCTTTTGTAGCTTTTCTAAACGTCGCACTTTCGTTAAGTCATACGCTACCCCTAGAATCTGTCCGGTACCTTCTGAATTAGTAAAGTAGCGCAAACTCAAGTCTAATGTCTGTCGTCCTTCAGTGATGGTGATCTCCTGATGGATCAGCGGATGCTCAGGAGTCACTTGGTGAATCAGCTGAATGAGTTTTGGCTCTTGGATGACTTCTGTGTATCGTTGTTCAGGTTCATAGCTTGTCACGTTTAAATGCAACTGCATCTTTGGATTAAGCAGTAGTAAACGAGAATCAGCATCATCAATCAGGAATACGCCTATCATCAGTTCATTTAATAATGTGTACAATTGTTCTTCTGTTGTAGTATACGCTCGATACATCTTACTCATTTGTTCGCTCAGCTCATTGATTGTTTGATACAATTCCTCCCATTGGTCAGGTGTCTGCATGATTACTTCTGCTTGGTTTGGATTTTGTACCATTTTTCTAAGAACAGGCAGGACAGTTTTCAAAGGCTGATTTTTTTGGTAGATCAGGTAATAAATCATTCCTGCAAGAACAAGGAAGAAAGACAGAAAGAAGAAAAAGACCCAACGGCGAAAGCTCTCCGTTCTCGGTAAAAATCCGCTTGTCGGTTCTGCGATACGTAAAATGGCTTCTAACTGGCCTCCTTTTTTGACTGGTAATGCGACGTATAAAAGATCCTCATTCAAAGTAGTACTTTTGCGCAAAGCGCTACCTAGGTTCCCACCATTCAATACAGCTTTTATTTCTGGACGAGAACTTCGCCGTTCATTCAATGTTTCATTGTTTGTGTCAAATAAGATTTTTCCAGTAGCATCCATTAAAGTGATCCGTTCGTTCGACTGATGGACGAATTCTTCCAAAGCAGTTTTGTTTTGCGCTGTTTGGAGGTTTTCGACATCTAATTGCCGGATCAGTAGTTGTGCTTTTTTTGTCAGGTAGCTTTCTTGCTGTTCGACGATCTGTTGTTGGAAATAATGGGAGATCAATTGCCAACCACCAAAAAACAAACTAATTAAAAGAATAAGAAAGAAGAGACGCTCATAAATTTTTTTCCATTTCATCGTTTTGGTTCCTGAAACTTATAGCCAAATCCTCTAACAGTCACCAAGTACTTTGGATGTTTTGGATCTCGCTCGATTTTTTCTCGCAAATGACTAACGTGTACATCTACGATACGGCTTTGTCCTGCGAAGTCAAAATTCCAAATGCGGTCTAGCAATGTGTCGCGATCGATCACACGGTCTTTTCGTTTCATGAAATAAACGAGTAATTCAAATTCTTTCGGTGTGAGTTCAATCAGATGATCGTCTACGGTGACTTGATAATTGGTCAAATCAGCAGTGATTTGTCCAATCGATAGATATTCAGGCTCAGCTTCATCTTTTGATTGCTTACGAGGTTCGATCCGTCTGAATATGGCTTTCATACGGGCTAATACTTCACGTGGACTAAATGGTTTGGTCAAATAGTCATCAGCACCTATCTCCAGACCAATGATTCGATCCACCTGATCATCTTTAGCCGTCAGCATCAAAATCGGTGTTTCATTTTTTTCTTGACGCAGCCGCTGAGTGATCTCCAAGCCATCCATCGTTGGAAGCATCACATCTAAAATGATGAAATCAAATGATTGTTCTAATGCTAATTCTAATCCTTCGCCTCCATCTGCGGCACTGGTTACCTTATAGCCTTCTTTTTCCAAATTGAACGTCAAGAGCGTCACAATAGAAGGTTCATCATCAACAACTAGTATTTTTTTCATTCAAATCTCCTTTAAATAGGTTTCATTCTGTTTATATTTTAGCATAGAATCAGTACAAGGGGCTATTTTACAGAAGAAATAAATGGTATAATAGGAAGGCACTTTGCTGAATAGAAAGGAAGAGCAGTCAATGATTGGAATCAGTGCATGTTTAGGCGGTCTGGCCTGTCGCTATGATGGACAGAAAAAAGAAGTACCAGAATTGATTGAACTAGTTGAAACTGGCGAAGCCGTCATGGTCTGTCCAGAAGTAATCGGCGGATTGTCAATTCCTAGAGATCCTGCTGAAATCATTGGTGGAAATGGGTTCGATGTGTGGAAAGATCAAGCAAAAGTATGGACGACAAGCGGCGAAGATGTAACGGAAGCGTACAAAAACGGCGCGATCAAAGCCTATCAAAAATTGCAGGAAAAGCACATTGATCTAGTCATCGTGAAGGAAAAAAGTCCTTCATGCGGGACCCATTCGATTTATGATGGAAGCTTTTCCGGAATAACAAAAAATGGCGCCGGAGTGGCCACTGCTTATTTTATTCAGCAAAAAATGACTGTGCTCTCTGATGAAGAATGGCTGAAAACTAGAGGTGAGCAGAATGGAAATCGAAAAGACCAATCGAATGAACGCGCTCTTTGAATTTTATTCGACCTTATTGACAGAAAAACAAATGAACTACATGGAGTTATATTATGCAGATGATTTTTCATTAGGCGAGATCGCGGAAGAATACGAAGTAAGTCGTCAAGCAGTATATGATAATATCAAGCGGACAAGCAAGATCTTGGAGGATTATGAAAAAAAACTCCATCTCTTCTCTGATTATATTGTCCGAGAACAGATATTGGAAAAGATGACCGCATATATTACTGATAAGTATCCGGAAGATAAAAAACTGCTTGAATATGTACAGCAAATTCAAGCAATCGAAGAATAAATAAAAGGAATGAAGAAAATATGGCATTTGAAAGCTTAACTGAACGTCTCCAGCAGGCGATGGGAAAACTAAGAAAAAAAGGAAAAGTATCAGAAGCTGACGTAAAAGAAATGATGCGGGAAATCCGCCTTGCCTTACTAGAAGCCGATGTTAACTTGCAAGTAGTCAAAGACTTTACTAAACGCGTACGCGAACGTGCGGTAGGGGCAGAAGTGCTGGAAAGTTTATCACCAGCACAACAAATCGTAAAAATCGTTGATGAAGAATTAACAATCACACTTGGTTCTGAAACAGCAGAGTTAAATAAATCACCAAAAATACCAACTGTTATCATGATGGCTGGTCTACAAGGGGCAGGTAAAACAACTTTTACCGGTAAATTAGCGAATTATTTAAAGAAAAATGAAAATGCTCGTCCGCTCCTAATCGCAGGGGACGTATATCGGCCAGCAGCGATCGACCAATTGAAAGTATTAGGTCAACAGCTAGATGTTCCTGTATTTGATATGGGAACAGAAGTCAGCCCAGTAGAAATCGTTCGTCAAGGGATGGAGCTAGCAAGAGAAAAGAAAAACGACTATGTATTGATCGATACGGCAGGACGTCTACACATCGATGAAACATTGATGGATGAGTTGAAACAAATCAAAGAATTAACTCAACCAAATGAGATCTTGCTGGTTGTCGATGCCATGACTGGTCAAGATGCCGTCAATGTAGCTGACAGCTTCAATCAGCAATTAGGGATTACTGGAGTAGTCATCACTAAACTTGATGGGGATACTCGAGGCGGGGCAGCATTATCGATCCGCTCAGTGACAGGCGCACCAATCAAATTCATCGGTTCTGGTGAAAAATTGACTGACTTAGAAGTATTCCACCCAGATCGTATGGCTAGCCGTATCCTTGGTATGGGGGACATGCTGACACTGATTGAAAAAGCGCAGCAAGACTATGATGAGAAAAAAGCGGAAGAACTTGCACAGAAGATGCGGGAAAACTCATTTGATTTCAATGACTTTATTGAACAACTCGATCAAGTGATGGGGATGGGCCCACTGGAAGATCTAATCAAAATGATCCCAGGAATGAATCAAGTCCCTGGAATCGAAAACGTCAAGGTAGATCCAAAAGATGTTGAACGCAAAAAAGCGATGGTTTATTCTATGACACCAGCAGAAAGAGCAAATCCTGATCTGTTGAATCCAAGCCGTCGTCGCCGAATTGCTGCCGGTTCTGGAAACAGTGTGGTTGAAGTAAACCGAATGATCAAGCAATTCAAGGAATCAAGAAAAATGATGCAACAAATGTCCAAAGGGGATATGAACATCCCAGGTATGGACCAAATGTTTGGTTCAGGCGTCAAAGGAAAACTAGGCAAAATGGCGATGAATCGAATGATCAAGAAAAATAAGAAGAAAAAGAAAAAACGGAAATAAGATGAAAAAAACAGCTTCGGTACAGACTGAAAATGTCTACTGCCGGAGCTTTTCTATCAGCAATTTTTATTCTTTACTGATACAATTACTCTAAACGAAGAGGTGGTACAAATGAGATGTCCGTGGAGTGAACAAACAGAAAGTATGCGGCAATATCATGATACTGTCTGGGGTGTTCCTGAATATGATGACCAAAAGCTGTTCCGAAAATTGATGCTAGACATCAATCAGGCAGGATTGAGCTGGCAGACGATTTTAAATAAAAGTGACGCATTCGATGAAGCATATGATCAATTCGATATCCAAAAAGTCGCAAATTATGGAGAAACAAAAATGAGCGAACTAATGGAAAACAAAGGAATTATTCGGAATCGCAGAAAAATCGAATCAGCTGTCCAAAACGCTAAAGCAGTCTTGAAGATTCAAGAAGAATTCGGCAGTTTTTCTGAGTATCTTTGGTCGTTTTCTAATGGAAAAATCGTTGATTCTTCTTATCATTCACAAGAAGAAGTCCCGACAATAAGTCCTCTTTCAGATGAATTAGCAAAAGATCTAAAGAAAAGAGGATTTAAATTTATTGGCAGTACGACAATCTATGCTTTTTTAGAAGCAGTCGGGATCATCAATGATCACCTTGACAGTTGTTTCCGCAAAGAAGAGGTCGTACGTATCGGCAGAAAATAAAGAAAGGGCGAATAAAGCATGCGAAAAATCATATTTTATGGCGCTGTAAGTTTAGATGGTTATTTGGCAACGAAAACGGATGACCTTCAATGGCTTTTTGACACTCCGACAGGTGAGCAAACCACTTATGAAGATTTTTATGAAACAATCGATACGACCATCATGGGCAGGAAAACTTATCAAGAAGCAAAAAAATATTTAGAAACCGAAGCAATTTATCCAGAGAAAAAGAATTTCGTTTTTTCAACCAATGCACAATTACAATTACCAGATGCTGAGGTCGTACACGAAGAGCCTGTTGCTTTTCTAAAAAATCTACAAATGACAGAAGGAAAAGATATCTGGGTCGTGGGTGGCGGTCGATTGATCAAACCGTTAGTAGAACATCAAATGATTGATGAATGGTATATCCAGATTGCCCCTGTATTATTAGGGGACGGAATCCCTTTATTCCAAAAAGGAACCTATGAAGCACGTTTTGAATTGCTAGATACGACACGATTCGGTGAATTTATCGAATTACATTATGTACGAAAGTAGAAGCAAATAAAACAAAAGAAGCGTGAGACAAAAGTGTTCTTTACTTTTGTCTCACGCTCTAAACACATATAAACGGCGGAAGCAGAAGCAACTCCTTCGGAAATAAGCTGAAATTCACAAAAATTTGAAAAGCAATTTTCGTGAATTCCTTCTTATTCTTGGAGTTAAACGCTTCTGTCCCAGCCTCTTTTTTTATTATTGTTCTGATTTTATTCTGCTAATTTGTTAGAAAAATCTAGATACGCATCTAAAATCGTTTGGAAGAAACTTAATGTTCCTTCAACGATATTGCCGTTTTCATCAATTAGATTCGCAACGTTTCCGATATATGCTTCCGGTTGTTGCAAGGTTGGCACATTCAAAAAGACAAGTGATTGGCGTAGATGGTGGTTTGCGCCAAAGCCGCCAATCCCACCTGGTGATGCAGTAACGACTAAACCTGGTTTATGATCCCAAACACTGTGTCCATAAGGTCTTGAGCCTACATCTAAAGCATTTTTCAATACTGCTGGCACAGAGCGGTTGTATTCAGGAGTAACGAAAACGACACCGTCTAATCCGCTCACCTCCTCACGAAAACGAGTCCATTCAGCAGGAGCTTTTTCTGGGGTTTCAAGATCCTCATTGTAAAATGGCAGATCATCGAATTTTACAAATACACTTTCGTACCCTTCAGGAAGCAATTTCGCAAAAGCTTCTGCTACTTTTTTGTTGTAAGAATCTTTTCTTAAACTACCAATAAAAAATCCAATTTTTTTTGTCATACGATTTTTCCTCCTTCAAACTATCTATAATAATCTTACAAAAAATAAGTAATTGGAGCAAACAAAAACACTTACTGGCAAAAGTTTCGTTTTAGTTGACAAATGATCGCGAAGTATCGTTAGTCTCCATTGCCAACCCTCTTAGAAAGTCTATATAATGAAGAAAAAGGAGGGATAAGATGGAAGAATTATCATTATCGAAAAATGTAGCAAATTTACGAAAGAAAAAAGGCGTGACTCAAGAAACTCTAGCTGAATTCATAGGTGTGACAAAAGCTTCTGTTTCCAAATGGGAGACAGGCCAAAGTATGCCTGATGTACTCATATTGCCTAAATTAGCCAGTTTTTTTGATGTGTCTGTTGATGAACTGCTCGGCTATCATCCTCAATTGACGAAAGAGAAAATCAGACACTTTTATCAGCAGTGGACCACCGCTTTTTCTGAAGAGCCCTTTGAATATGTGATGGAGGACTGTAGAAAAGCGGTCAAACAATATTACTCATGTTATCCTTTTCTTCTACAAGTAGTCGTTTTGTGGTTGAATCATTTTATGCTAACAAAGGATCTGGAGGAACAACAAGCAATTCTGTCTGAAGCAGAAGCGTTATGTACGAAAATCGTTGAAGAATCAACAGAATTATCTCTATGCAATAATGCTTCTTTGTTAAAAGTAGCGGTCATGCTCCAGTTAGGCAAACCAGAAGAAGCTTTATCTGAAATCGAAGAAAAAGCGGACCCTTATCGTTTTGCCCAGCAAAGCGACACCTTACTTATCCAAGCGTACCGAGCCGCTGGTCAAACAAAAAAAGCGGTAAGCTATACTCAATTCAGCATGTTTTCTCATTTAATCAATCTCGTATCTTCAGCCACTCATTATCTATTGATCCAAATCATTCAATTACCGGTTATAGAAGAAACTGTCAATAGAATAGATGCTGTGATCCAAGCATTCAACCTGACGGCGGTCCATCCCAACAGTTGTGCTCAATTTTCTTACGCTGCAGCCTGTGCTTATGCGAAACATGAAAAAGAAGAACAAGTAATAAAGTGTTTAAAACAGTTTGTGGATTTGACACTTATACTTTTAAGCGAGGAAGGCAGGATCCTTCATGGTGATAGGTATTTTGATGAGATAAATGAGATATTTGAAGGAGCAGATCTTGGGGTACAGCAAATAAGAGACACGAAAATCATTAGGGAAGGGGCATTGAGTGCATTAGAAAATCCGATTTTTCAACAAATTGAGAAATCAAAAATTGTAAAACTAAAAAAACGATTGGCGGGCGAGTAATATGAGCATCAAAGAATTTCTTCCGTTTTTAATTCCTTTAATCATTGTACAGTTTGGATTACTTATTTATGTACTTCATCATATCTTTACACATTCTGCATATAAACATGGAAATCGAATGATATGGGTGATTATTGTTATTGTTGGTATGCAGTTCATCGGTCCTGTCCTTTATTTGATTTTTGGCAAGGAGGATGCGTAGTGGCTATCTTGACACTTGAAAAAGTCTCAAAGTCTTTTGGTACAAACAAATTGCTGGATGATTTATCTTTTTCTGTAGAAGAACAGACGATTTTTGGTTTCATCGGTAAAAACGGTGCTGGAAAAACGACAACTATGAAACTGATCTTAGGTCTTATCAAAAAAGACAGCGGAACGATCCGAGTGAACGGAAAAGAAGTAGAGTACGGACAAACAACGACCAATCAAGAAATCGGCTATTTAGCTGATGTACCGGTTTTTTATGATTATATGACCGCTTCCGAGTATTTGATCTTTTGCGGCGAACTCACAGGAATGCCTAAACAGCGGATAAAGGAAAAAACCAATGAACTGTTGTCACTTGTCGGTCTGTCGAATGAAAAGAAGCGGATCAAAAAATTTTCCAGAGGGATGCGACAACGTTTAGGGCTTGCTCAAGCCTTGTTGAACGAGCCCAAATTACTCATTTGCGATGAACCAACTTCTGCTCTTGATCCTGTTGGTCGAAAAGAAATCTTAGGTATCTTATCCTCTGTGAAAGAGCAAACGACGATTTTATTTTCAACTCATATTTTATCTGATGTGGTGCGTATCTGTGACAAAGTTGCTTTTTTGGATAATGGAAAAATCGTGTTGTCTGGATCAGTGGACGAATTGAAAAAGCAAACAAATGCTAGTGGGTTTGAGATCGTATTTTTTTCCAAAAAAGAGCGCGAACAATTTGAAGAGCTTTTACCTGGAGGGATGATCCGAAGTGAATTGCGTATAGCTTATCCACAAAAAAGTAAAGAAGAAATGCTTTTTGCTATGGATTTGCTAGCCAAATATCAATTGCCAGTCCAATCAGTCCAGATGGAAGAACCTACGCTAGAAAAACTCTTTTTGGAGGTCGTTCAATCATGAGACAACTCATTGCCTTCGCCAAAAAGGAGCTAAAGGAAAACTGGCGTACTGGAAAAATCATCACGCTAAGTGCGCTCACAGTGATTTTCGGTATAATGAATCCATTGCTAGCTAAATTGACTCCTTATTTAGTGCAAGCTATGTCAACAACTCTGGCAGAGTCAGGGATTTCTGTTCAGAAAATCATAGTTGATGCAACGACTTCATGGACACAATTTTATAAAAATATTCCGATGCTGTTGATTTTCTTTCTTCTTTTATTCAGCGGGATATTGACAAGCGAATACCAAAACGGAACAATCATCAACTTGCTGACAAAAGGGATGAAGCGATGGAAGATATTTCTGTCGAAATGGATCATGGGTATACTATTTTGGAGTGTCAGCTATTGGTGCTGTTATAGTATTACGCTAGCATACACGATTTATTATTGGGACCAGTCGATTATCTCCCATCCTTTATTTATCAGTTTTACTTATTATTTTTTTGGCTGTTGGCTTTATTCATTGATTTTATTTTATTCAGCTTTTCTTTCTTCCAATTATGCGGTTCTGTTGGCTAGTGGGGGAACGGTCATTCTGAGTTATGGTGCTGGGTTGTTCTCTAAAGTAGCAGAATATGTACCGACTTATTTGATTTCTTCCTCAAATTATCTTACGAAAGAAATCCACCTTACAGATTATACTCAGTCATTAGCAGTGTCATGTTGTTCTATCGTCATATCCATCGTAGCTGGGTGGCTTGTTTTTAACAAAAAAGAAGTCTAAAATCTGCTATTTCCTAAAAAAATCGAATTTAATCAAGCTGTAAAGAAAAAAAGCTTTACAGGGTAAAAAAAAACTGTTACACTACATCTTGTGAATAAAACAATGGAGGTGGAAATAAATAATGGCAGTTAAAATCCGTTTAAAACGTATGGGTTCTAAAAAGAGTCCTTTTTACCGTATCGTCGTAGCTGATTCACGTTCTCCTCGTGATGGACGTTTCATCGAAACTGTAGGTACTTACAATCCTTTGAAAGACCCTGCAGAAGTAGTTTTAAAAGAAGACTTAGTTCTTGACTGGTTATCAAAAGGTGCACAACCTTCTGACACTGTACGTAATATCCTTTCAAAAGAAGGCGTTATGCAAAAACACCACGAAGCTAAATTCTCAAAGAAATAAGGTGACCGGATATGAAAGATTTAAGCGACTTAGTCTTAACAATCGTTCGTCCGCTAGTCACTTATCCTGATCAAGTCAAGTTAGATGTCGTAGAGTCGAAAGATTTTTACGAGTACAACCTAACAGTGGCACCTGAAGATATTGGCCGTATCATCGGAAAACAAGGGCGTGTTGCCAAAGCAATCCGCACAATCGTTTACGGTGTTCGGATCAATGCACCAAAAAAAGTGCGTTTGAATATCATCGATGATAAGGAAAAGTAAATAAACGTGCTGTACTCGAATTTCCGAGTACAGCTTTTTTGTTTTTTTATTAATTGAAGAAATGATTATTTGGCAAAAGAAGCATGAAAGCGTATCCTTATAATAGGAGGGAGTGAGCAGATAATGAGAAATACTATGTTATTTATTCCGTTTGTCTTATTGTTAAGCGCCTGCAGTTTGATTACTGAAAGATCAGACAATACGCAACCATCAAGCAGTACATCTGAAACTGTTGCAAGTACAGAAAAAAGTAGTACTAAAATGGCTTCATCTACTGAACAAACAAGGGCTACCTCAAGTAATGAGGAAAAGACTGCTTTAAACCAATTGAAAGAACAACAACCAAACGTGCCCATGCCTTTAGATGTACCGATTTCTTCTGGCTATCTCAATGTCGCAGCGGCACAAACAAAGCAAGGTTATTCTATTTTATATTACGGATCAGATCGTCCCCTCAGGTTGAATGCTGACGAATTGAATCAAGAAACGCCTATTGCAACTTATCTCTATCAATATGGATTTGCTTCTAGTCAAGAAACGATACAAGTCTTGCAGCCATTTGAGATCGATACAAATGGGCAGAAAATGGATTTAGGTCATCAAATCACGGGGTATCAGCAAGGAGCAGCAGGTTCAAGCTACCTTGAATGGCAAGAAGGAAATTGGCGTATTCGGATCCGTGGGAATAATATTGATGGTCAAGAACCCTTGCCGTTAGCTAAAGAAATCGTAGCCTATTTGGAAGAAAACAGGCTGCCAGCACCTGAACAATTTGGTAAGATAACTATTGATATGGGAGATACGACGAATCGAGCCGTAGAAGTAAGTTGGCAAGAACCGAAAAATGTCTATACGATCACTCGTCAAGACCCTATGGCTGCATTGAAGATGGCAGTTTCTATGAAGAAGCCATGACAGAAGTGCTGAGCTTCAAGAAATAAGAAGTCATCAAAAACAGTACGCCACATTTTTGCAATAAATTTGGCTTAATACCCTAAAAGAAAACTAGAATTGCCTCTCCGCACATGCTAAAATAAAACAGACAAAAAAGAAATGGGGATATAAGTTGACTGAATACTTGAATGTAGGAAAAATCGTAAACACACAAGGTATCAAAGGTGAAGTCCGTGTGATCTCAACAACGGATTTCCCAGAAGAACGTTACAAAAAAGGGACGGTGCTGACATTATTCCAAGATGGAAAAGCACCTATTGAATTAACGGTCAAAAGTCATCGTAAACATAAAAATTTTGACTTATTGAGTTTTGAAGGTCATCCTTCCATCAACGATGTGGAAAAATATCGGGATGGCATATTGAAAGTGTCAAAAGACAACTCTGTAGATCTAGATGAAAATGAATTCTATTACCACGAGATCATCGGTCTGCGTGTGGTGGAAGAAGATGGAACGGAACTAGGTAAAGTAAAAGAAATCTTGTCACCAGGCGCTAATGATGTTTGGGTCGTTCAACGTCCGAAAAAGGCTGATATCTTGCTTCCATATATCGCTTCTGTCGTCAAAGAAGTTGATTTAGAAGCTGGAGTGATCCGTGTAGAAATCCCAGAAGGACTGATTGACGATGAAGATTGATGTATTGACTTTATTTCCACGAATGTTTGAAGGTCCTATGGGTGAATCCATCATCGGCAAGGCTGTAGATAAAGGTTTATTAGACATCAATATCTCTAACTTCCGCGACTATTCAGATAATAAACATCAGACAGTAGACGACTATCCATATGGCGGAGGAGCAGGTATGTTGCTCAAAGTCCAGCCAATCTATGATAATATCCAAGCAATTGAACAAGCTGCACCTGATGTCAAGAAACGAGTCATCCTTCTTGATCCAGCTGGTAAACGATTCGATCAGAAAATGGCAGAAGAATTTTCACAAGAAGAACACCTGGTATTCATTTGTGGTCACTACGAGGGGTATGATGAACGTATCCGCACATTAGTGACAGATGAAGTTTCCTTAGGGGATTATGTCCTTACTGGGGGAGAATTAGGTGCGATGGTCATGATCGATGCAACAGTTCGGCTGTTGCCAGATGTGTTAGGCAATCAGACTTCTGCCCAAACCGATTCTTATTCAACTGGTCTATTAGAACATCCCCAATATACTCGTCCAGCAGAATATAAAGGGATGAAAGTACCAGAAGTATTGACAAATGGAAATCATAAATTGATTGAAGAATGGCAATTAAAAGAGTCGCTAAGAAGAACCTATCAACGCCGACCTGATCTCTTGGAAACACTTGAATGGACGCCTCAAATGACGAAATTTTTAGAAGAAATCAAGAAAGAAGAGCAAAAAAAACAGCAGATGTAGGCAAGTAACTTTTTCTAAAATCTTCTTTACAGTAGATTGATAGTATGTTAGTATTTTATGGTGAGTGCACAAGCACTTAACTATTACGATATTCCGCTGTGAGAGAAGCTCATAAGAATATTTGGAATAAGGAGAAGAAAACCATGAATCCATTAATCGAAGAATTAACAAAAGACCAATTACGTTCTGACATCCCAGCGTTCCGCCCTGGTGACACTGTGCGTGTTCACGCAAAAGTTGTCGAAGGTACTCGTGAACGTATCCAGTTATTTGAAGGTGTTGTTATCAAACGCCGCGGTGCTGGAATCAGCGAAACTTATACAGTACGTAAAGTTTCTAACGGAGTGGGCGTTGAGCGTACATTCCCATTGCACACACCACGTGTTGCAAAAATCGAAGTAGTTCGCTACGGTAAAGTACGTCGTGCAAAATTGTACTACCTACGTGCATTACACGGAAAAGCTGCTCGTATCAAAGAAATTAGAAGATAAACACGGAAAACTTCCTTGGAAATCTGAAATTTGTGAAAAGTCCTTGTATATCAAGGGCTTTTTCTTTTTTCTCTATCACAGTTTTATGCCATTTTTGGCTGTTTTGGACCATTTTTCACTCATATTCCCCTAAAATGTCCTAGATTGTCCGATATTGACTATCAGTGTCGTCAAAATAGGGCAAAATTTAGTAGTCAGTCTGACTGCAAATTTAATACGAAAAATACCAAAACATTTACCGAATTTAGCAACTTTTGAACCCGAGTTACTAAAAAGGTTGACTTTTTTCAAAAAAGACAAAACATGTACTTTTCTACTAAAAAGTTGATGTGATAGGTTTCTATCTAAATAATTCTTAGGAGTTTTTATCGTGAAGCAAGATGATGGACGAATCGTATGGAAAAATTTGAGTGATCTCAAGCTAATTTTGCTAATCAATCAATTCATCGAAAAACACGGAATAAAATCTAGTCGTCAGTACCAGAAAAAATTATCAGAGAATCCAAATTCTGCACCAAGTATGTGGTTTATTAATCAAAAATATGGATCATGGGAAAATTTATTGGTTAGTGTTGGTCTGGAGAATACAGAATATGGGAAATGGTCAAAAATATCAGAAAAAAAATTATTGGAAATAGTAGAGTCCTTTATTGTGGCTGAGAAAATAACTTCTCAGCGTAAATATGAACAAAAATCAGTGGGAAAAGATGTTCCTTCATTAAGTACATTGAAAAAGAGGCTTGGAGATGTAAAACCTCTATTCAGAAAGAAAATAGAGAAACCTTCACTTACTGATTTTGAACTGATGCTTGAACTAAGAAATGAAATAATCCGACTAAAATTACAGGATGATTTATCAATGACAAAATTTCGGAAACTTGTCCAATCCTCGAAACTTCCGTCAGTTGATACAATTATGAAAAGAACAAATAAAAATTGGGAGGAATTGATGGCAGAAATAGGATTTGATTATCGAAGAATCAAAATCTATAAACAAAGAAATAACTTATCTCAAACAAAGAAAACTAAATAGTAATACGAGAGATTAGACGTTCAAAACTAAAAATTTGAACGTCTTTTTTTATTTCTCAAAAACGAAAGGAGATTTTATTTTATGAAAAAGCTGAGATTTAAAAATTGGCGATTATTTGCGACTTTAGCTCTGTTGGGTCAAACAATTGGCGGAG
>ERZ507072.5-NODE-5-length-184671-cov-29.075264_pt1 | contig 184671 bp, 166 predicted proteins | sample MGYA00512864_ERZ507072 | MGnify/ENA metagenome assembly ERZ507072 | reverse complement strand
CATTTGGTTTGTCTTACTTTGTTCAGTTTTCAAAGGTCTACTTCATCGGAAGTGTCTCTCCGATTTGTTTCGGCTGCCGCAGCAACTTTTATATTATATCAAAGCGACAAGTGATTGTCAACTCTTTTTAAAAGTTTTTTTCGATTTCGTTTTTCGAAATCTTTCAGCAGCTCATTTATCATAACTTATCGTTTGTTATTTGTCAAGAACTTTTTTTGAAGTTTTTTTCGATAGAATCAAGCTTCGTAAGCTGTTCTTTTTTAACGACTCAGTTATCTTATCATGTCATCATCAACATGTCAATAACTATTTTTCAAGTTTTTTTAATGCTGCTTTATTTGCGTATTACTTAAAACAACAAAAATGAATATATCATGTAAATTTACACATGTCAATATATTTCTCAGCCTATTTTCCCTCGTACATTTGAATTTTGACCAAATAAATCGAGCATATCTTTTATAGTAGAAAAATAAAGACAAAAAAAAGAACACATAACACACTTGATGTTAAGTGTTCGACTGTTCCAACTGTACGAAGCGCTCAGAAATTGATTAAAATAGGTAAAGACTATTTATTTAGGATAAGTTGCTCCATCAACTGCTCATTGTATCCAATAAATAGAACTTCATCGATAATGATCAACGAACGTCTAAGGAGTTTTGTATGTTGTGTACATAAAGAAATCAGTTGTTTTTTTACCTACAGAGGAAAGGTCTATCGCAATGTTATGGAAAGCCTCAGACCAAGTCGCAAATAGCTGTTCTGCTTGCACTTCTTCAAAACTGCATAATTCTTCTGCTTCTTCTGTACTTAGATCGCGTTCTTCTAAGTCAACAAATTGATAAGGCAATTGATGGTATTCTAACCATTGTTTCGCCTTCAGACTGGTTACACAGTGCGCCGATCCATAGACTTTCACTTCCACGAAGACTCCCTCCCTATGAATTTAAGATGTTATTGTTTTGTAAATAGATTAGGTTTCTAGCAACACACCGAATTTCACGAGGGACAAATGACCGGATTTCATCTTCATTGAATCCGATTAGTATTCTTTTTTCATCAATCAAAATAGGTCGTCTCAATAATGAAGGATATTCTTTGAATAGGACGATCATTTGCTTTAAAGTTAATTCGTTAAAATCTATTCCCAACTTCTCGTAAATTTTCGACCGAGTGGAAATAATATCTTGAACTCCTCCTTCAGTCGCTGCTAAGATCTTTTTGATCTCACTTTCTGTTAACGGTTCGGCAAAAATATTCTTCTCTTCAAATTCAAGTTGATTTGCTTGCAACCATGCTCTTGCTTTTCTACAGGAAGTACAGCTAGGCGAAGTATATACTTTTATCATTTTCTCACTCCTTTTTAATTATAATCCAATTCTACAGCAATTTCTTTTAAAATACCAATTATTAGCTAATAAAAAATAAAAAAAGTCGAAAAAAAATCGATTATTTGCGTTTAAATAATGAGAATCATTCTATTTATTCCCTATTTTAATAATAGTATTCTCATTTTTCAAAAATAAATAAGGGAGGTGTGACAAAAATCTTGTCACACCTCCCTTTTCCGAATAAACGGTGTTCCAGAAGTAGCTTCTTCGAAAATAAGCCGAAATTTTACAAAAATTTGAGAAGCAATTTCCGTAAATTCCTTCTTATTTTTTGAAGCTGACCACTCCTGTCACAACCTCTTTTCCATCACTTTCCTTTTTTCATACGACTACCGGTTTCTTTGACAAATCTCGATACTTTCAATTTTCTTGTATTTTTCATTTGAGGTACACATAGATACAGACGATTTCTTGCTCTAGTCATCGCAACATAAAATAGTCTTCGTTCTTCTTCTATCGTCGTCGCTGGTTCTGCTTTTATTTCATTAGAGTCAATGACTTTCTTTTCTGTTGCTCCGTTATAAGGCAAACTTCCTTCGTTACAGCCAATTAAAAAGACATTTCTGTAACTAAGACCTTTACTTTTATGAATGCTCTGGATACATAGCGCATCAAGTTTTCCTTGTCTGTAAGCAATCAAGCGGGTTTTTAATTCTTTAGCTGTTGCTTGGGTTTCTTGCGATAAGGTTTGGATACTTCTAAAAGTAGCATGTTGCTTTACTTCTTCTCGTATCCATTCTTGATCACTCTGATCGATTTCCTTAGCTATACGTGGCAGATGAAGATAGCTTTGTACAAGCGAATAGATTTCTTGATGCTGGTCTGTTTTACGCAACGCTTCCTCAAACTGGCGGATTTCTGCAGATTTGGATTTTAAATTAGGTCTTACCGACAAAATATAATCCGTAATGGCTATATTTTGATATTTAGGAGAAAAGTATTGATCACATTCATTTTTTTTCAGATAGCAGTCTACCATCAGCTGCCGCAACAACTGCTGATAGGCCTGATTTTTCTTTTGCGGATTCTGTGCTGTTTGCCAATGAACGATTTTTTGATAGAACTGTTGGAAAAACTTGATGCCAAAGATACCTTCATATGGACTATCTGCTTCCAGTACAAAAGGAATATTCGTTTTCAGCAGAGATTGGACAAGTTGCTGTGTTTGCGAAGCCGATCGGTATAATATGATCGATTCCTTATATTTCCCATTTTTTTGAATAAATGACTGAATTTGACTTATCAGCCACTGGCTTTCTGCTTTTGTATCTGAGAACAAATAAGCCTCCATAATGCCCGCTTCTTTTTGTGCTGGAATCATCGCCTTTGGTATCCGATCATTTTTGTTATAGCTGATCAATCTATTCGCTCCTTGGACAATAGCTGCCCGAGAGCGGTAATTAGTTAATAAGAAAAGAGTTTTAGTAGGATATTCTTTTTCAAAGTTCTTGATATATGCTGGCTCTGATCCTCTGAATCCATAGATACTTTGGTCATCATCTCCAACAACGATTAACTTGATCCCGTTTTCCTTTGTCATCCGCTTCACGATTTCCCATTGAAGTGGATTAGTATCCTGAAATTCATCAATAAATAGATAATCATATTTCTGTCCAATATAGCGCTGAATCTCGTCATTCTCCAAAGCGCTTTTCAAATTTTGGAGTACATCATTGAACTCTAACAATTGCTGCCTTCTTTTTTGTTCTTGGAGTTCTGTGAGCAATCCATACAGTCGTTCTGATATCGGTTGTCTTGTATTCTTATCAATGGAATCATATTTTTCTTTAACTAACTGGATCATTTCTTCTATTGATAGGTTCATATTCTGCCAATAGTCTAAGCGAGAAGCAATCGTTTTTTCTCCATATTGATCAAAAAGATAAAGATTATATTTACGTATCAGCTGTTGCAAAACAGCATTTACTTTTTGCGCAGTATCTTTTGAAAAGTCTCCTTGTATCCCTTGCATTGCCACATCAGGGAATTTTCGACAAATCTCATTGTATATCCTGAAAAAGATACTGTGGAATGTTCCGATATGGACAGCAGTTTTCCTTTGGCTGAAATTATCTACTCGTTTTTTTAGTTCATTTGCAGCATTCCGTGTAAAAGTAATCATCAGTATGCGTTCTTCGTCTACTTGTTTTTGTGTCATCAGGTACACAGCTTTTGCACAGATTGTTTGCGTCTTGCCGCTCCCAGCTCCCGCTATGATTCGAAGATGTTTCTGCATATCGTATGTGATAGCTGCTTTTTGTTCTTGATTGAAACGATTATAAGAACGTTTCTCCATCATTTTAAAGAAAGAGTTGTTTTCTTTGCTTTCTTTTTCCTGCATTTCTTCCTCAATAAGTCCAGGGGCTTCTCCATAAGCCGCTTCATAGGTAGCAATGATTTCTTCTTGTAGCCGAAAGACTTGTTGAAGCTTTTTATATTTGTTCTCCCAACGATTCAGTTCTTTTTGTAATCGGAGAATTTCTTTTTCATCCAACTGATTGATTTCCTTCCCATCTTTCTTCTTTGAAGTTGTTTCTTCCAATTTGATTATTTAAAATCTCGTTGTCTATTTTTTCTTTATACTAACAGACCTTTCTAAAAATGAAAATGGGGAGCGAGATGATTTTAGTTTTCTGAAAATTTTTCCTTTTTTTCAATCGTTTATGCTAAGATAAGGAAGACAAAATTATATTCATAAAAGGTGATGAAAAAAATGCAGACTTCCTTTCACGAAGGGCGCACAATAGGTCTTTTGCTGACATTTATCGGAGGAGCAATGGACAGTTATACTTATATCCAGTATGGTGCTTTTGCCTCTGCTCAAACTGGCAATATCATCCTATCGATCATCCAAGCTTTTGACGGAGAGTGGCTAAGCGTTGGCAAAAAAGTATTGTCTACCCTTTTCTTTTTCTTAGGGATTCTTCTAACAAAGTATTTGATTGATTATTTTAGAAAAAAAGAAAAACATTTCTGGCGCTTATTTGTTCTATATTATGAAGCGGTGATTTTTTTCTTTGTCAGTTTGACACCTGTCCATGAACATCCCGCATTAGTAACGATTTTAATTGCTTTTACGGCCTCGATCCAGTGGGTGGCTTTTGATAAAATCAACGGGCGTGCCTACACCAATTTATTCACAACAGGAAATTTAAAAGGGGTAGCAACAAATTTATATGATTATTGTATTTCTAAAGAAAAAGCAGATTTTGATCGATTTTTCCACTATTTAACTGTCGTTCTTGCCTTTATCGCAGGGGCTATTGTCCTTGTATTCTGTCATCATTTGTTTGGCGCCTATTCGATTTTGGTCGTTTCTATTTTATTCTTGATCATGGCCCTCACTCAGACATTTCAGTTATGGCAGTTTTATCATACGAACCGTTTCACCTTTTGATTCCCCTGAATCAAAAAAACTAAGCAGGATGCTGTTCACAAAGAAATTTTGTGAGTGAGCAATTTGCTTAGTTTTTTTATTATTTAGTTGTAAAGATACCCTTTGCTTTCGGGTTATTTGTAGTGTAGCGGATCGACTGGCCATCTGCCTCTTCTGTCATTTTCTTTGCCCGCATCTTGATTTCTTGTACGATTTGTTCTCCACATGCTGGATCGGCTACGAAATCGTATTTGTCCCCATCGATTACTATTTTGGGACATATATCAAACTGTTCATACCATTCTTCATAACGTCGATTGAGTTCTTTATAGTAGGAATAGAGTTCAGGATCTTGCTCTAGCTGTTCATATTCCCGACCTCTTTTTTTGATTCTTGCTAACATAGTTTCAAAGGATACACGAATATAAACCAGTAGATCCGGTTTCTTTTGCGGCGAAATTTCTTCTAATTCCTTCAGCATCGTCTCTAAAAGACCCTCATACTGCTTTACTTCTACTTCAGAAACACGCCCTAAATCGGCATTCAGATGAAACAACATACTATCTTCGTAGATGGAGCGGTCTAGTACATTGTCATCATGGCTGAAAGCATCTTTAATCGCCAAAAAACGTTTGTTCAAAAAAAATATCTGCAATAAAAAAGTATACTTTTCCGGATTAGAATAAAACAGTGGCAATACTTCATTATCCTCCACGTTCTCATAAAAAGGTTTTGTTTCTAAATCTTGGGCAAGCATTTCAGTCAGTGTGCTTTTCCCTGCACCGATCGTTCCTGCAACAATAATCACAATTATCGGCATCCTTCCTGTAATAAAATCTGTTCTTCATTTTACTACTTCATTTATAGAAATAAAAGCCTTGACTTTATCTGCTCCTTAAAGGCTGCTTAGCCAATAGTAGCTAGAAGTCACGCCTATTCATGAAAATAAAAGAGTAGAATGGATGAACTTCTACTCTTTTATGCTCTCAACATTTTATCTGTTTTTATTCTTCTATTGTACTTGATTTGCGTACGACTAACTGCCAGTGCAGATTATGAGCGGTATCATTGTCTTCTACTGCGCAATTCATGACACGTATCATCACGCTATTTTCATAGATTTTTTCTATTTTTCCTTTTATTGGTGATTCAAATAAATCAGATTTAAATGCATATGTTTCGCCGACTTCAAACAATTGTTCATTTTCCATAAGAATCCCTCCATCACCTTTTCTAAGGTCAGTAAATTTTTAACATAAAATACTCGAAAAAACACAAACTTGTCATAAAATGTACTTTTCGTATCAAAACTGTCACCTTTTTTGGAAAGGATTTAAAAAAATGAAGATTTTTTTAAGGAAATCATGACGGTTTTGATGTCAAAACCACTTTTTATGAAACAAAACACGTTTTTTATTTTTTTTAGCATAGAATTTGTGGTGGAGGTACGTATGAGATGAAAGATAAAGTTGTGAACAAATTATTAGAAACCTTATTCAGCGGAGACAAATCGGAAGAAGATATGGTGTATGTCCAAGTAAAATTTGCCTTAGAAGTTTTATTGAACAACCTTGGAAAACTAGCGGTCGTTCTAGTGTTTTCTCTGGTGACGGGCTCATGGGCGGAAACAGGAATCACCTTTCTTTCCTATATCTGCATCCGCAGATATGCTTATGGATTGCATTCCGACTCTGAATTCGTTTGTCTGCTGTGGACACTGCTTTATTTATGGGGCGTTCCTTTGGTGATGAAACATCTGCAATTGACTATCTCCTTCCCAATGATGGTCTTTTTGTTAATCAGCTGCTTTTTGTTACTGCTTCGCTATGGATCAAGAGGTACAGCCATCAATCCCATTGAACCCGAGAAACGTCCACCATTATTAAAGAAGGCGATCAGCATGTTTCTAATTTTTTCTCTCATCACTTTATTTTTCTCAGCTTCTTACTTTTCTACCTATTTGCTACTTGGGATTGTTTTAGAAATAGCTACGTTGCTCCCTATTACAAACTACTTGATGAATTTTGGAGGAATCTTTCATGAAAAAAACAATCATTAAACAATTAACTAACTTATCTGACTTTTTTGTATCTGGCTGCTGCTTTGGTATGAGTTCTGAATTCAAAATCCCTGAAAAATTAAAAAAATAATACGCTAATTGTGCTATAATTTGGTAAAAATCAATGGGAGCTGTACTTTATGTTTTTATGGTCCATAGCGTTGCAATATTTGATTTACACAATTTGTATCTTATTGATTGACCATCATATCCGATACAATTATCTGTTTGCAGGAGTCACTCTGATTTCTTGCATTTTGATTGGATGGGTCTACTCAGTTTTAGGGATTTTTACTGCTCTAATTGCTATAGGAATGCTGATGCTTACTTTTTTCTTCTTTTCGACTTCGCGTCAACAATTAGTTTACGCGCTTCCTTTTGGATTATTGACGTCGCTTTTAGGAGATCATTTAACAAGCATCGGCGATTTTTTTGTTTTGAAATCTGCGGTTGTTGAACCAGGAGATTCCTTGCAGTATTTTCACATTGCCTTATCCGCTCTTTTATCTGCTTTATTAGCTTTTTGTTTTAAAAAATCGTTAGAGACTTGGTTTCACACAGTGGACCGCCGTATGATCGGTACGATTGGGACGTTGATATTATTTACATACTATATCATTATTTTTTATACCCGTTTTTCTGGTGAAACACCTGATGTCTTAGCTTTGAATACTAGTTTTTTTATTCTCTATCTGTGTGTCGGCTTGATCATCTTGGTTTATTATTGGAAAATCTCTAATAAGAAGTTAGCTGATCAGTTGTTAGAGCAACAAGTCAGGATGCAGCAGGATTATATCAAAGATCTGGAAAAAAACTATCAAGACTTGAGAGAATTCAAACATGATTACCAAAATCTGCTCTTTTCTCTTCACAGCTATATTGCAGAAGGCGACTTGGAAGGATTACGGTCGTACTACGATCAAACGATATTGCCTACACGCCAGATGATGAACCTTTTCCCGGCCAATCTAAGTATGTTGGATAATATGAAAGTTCCTGAAATACGCAGTTTGCTGTCATTAAAACTTATGATGGCACAGGAAAAAGGATTGATCGTCCAGCTTCATTTTCCTAAGCCAATCGAGTTGGATACGAAACATACGGTAAACCTTGTACGTATGCTTGGTATTATCTTGGACAATGCGATTGAAGGAGCTAGTGCTGCAAAGAAGAAAAAGATCGAATTGACAATCATCAAGAAAAATCATTCCGTGATGATTCGTGTAATCAATACAACAACCAATACATTACCGTTAAACCAGTTGAAACAAAAAGGTTTCTCAACAAAAACAAATCCAAAAAACGAAGGACTTGGCTTGTTTATCTTGGATGAATTGACAAAGACAAACCCTTATCTTTTCCTTGAAACATCAATTGAAAACCAACGTTTTTCTCAAACGATTTATATACAAATAAAATAAAGGAGTAATGATATGATTCCCATTTATATTTGTGAAGACGATCCAAAACAATTGGAAGTTTTATCAACGGTGATCAAAAACAGGATCATGATTGAAAACTTAGACAGTTATGTTCATATTTCTACCTCTGATCCGGAAGAACTTCTCAATGCGGCCAAGATCAGAACTTCTTCTTTTGGTATTTACTTTTTAGATATTGAATTAGAAGACAGTGAAATGGATGGCGTAGCGATTGGTAAATTGATCCGTGAATTAGATCCTTTAGGAAAAATCATCTACGTGACTTCTCATACGGAAATGTCGATGAAAATCTTAAAAAGCAACATTGAGCCGACTGACTATATTGTGAAAGAAGACCTTTATGATTTAAAAGAAAATGTCGAGCAGATCCTGAGCAAAATTTTTGAAGATTTTCAAATGTCCCAGATCCAAAAAGATATCTTCAAAATAGAGTTCAATGATGAGATCAAATTTTTACCGATCAAAGAAATCCAATATTTTTCTACTTCGTTAGGCGCACCACATAAATTGGAAGTTCATTTGACTCATGCTCAATTGCAATTCTACGAGAAGATCAAAGAAATCGAGAAAATGCATCGGAATTTTATTCGTTGCCATAAATCTTATGTTATCAACACACAAAACGTGCGGTCGATTAATAAAAAAACCAGAGAAGTCACGTTGGCAAACGGTGAGACTATCCCTGTCTCTATCCGTGGATTAAAAAAGTTAATTTCATAAAAAGAACCGAATAGTTTGGACCGACTAAATAATCAGCCGATCCAAACCCTTCGGTTCTTTTTGTCTCTCAGTGCAAAAGCATTTCCTGTGCAATTTCACGGCCATCCATTGTGTCTGGATAAAATGTTGGCCAATTTTCCATTTCTTTTAGCAATGCTTCTTGACTTTCATTTCCTGCATATAAATGAAAATGTTCGGAGTCAGCCGGTGCAATCGTGTGATCACTGAATTGAATATATCTAAACGCGCCACTTTCCTTATCTTCTGCTTCGAATAGATACCTTACACCACGGTTTCCTGCCTCGTAGGTCAAGATTTCTTTCCCTACATAACGATAATTTGAACGTTTCGTTGTTCCATCCTTAAACGTAAATGCCATCTCTTTCTCACCGATCTTGATTGAAGCAATATCTGTTTGATAGCCCTTCGTATAGTATTCTTTATATTCTTGTGCTGTTTTATCCTGATTCAATTTTTCTTTATATTCAAAAACAGGATCAAATGTCCCATCTTCTACATACGTATCTACTGTCTGCCAAGTTCCTGACCAATCTGAAAGAGAGCGATCTTGTACATCCTCGTCTTCGAAATAACCGTTATAGACGCTCTTTTCTTTTTTGGGGGTCAAAGTATCTTCTAACGGGTTTTCTGTCTCTGTCGTTTTTTTCAACGCTTCGAGGTTTGCTTCCATGATAGAAAGATAGTTTTCTCCATTTTCTATTTGTTCATTCGTCAACCCCTCCAAAGGATTCAATACTTCTAAAGATACACCTGCTTCGTTTGCTAACGTTCTAGCAATACTATCTTTGGCGTTTTCTTCAAAATAAATATAGTTGATCCCATGTTCTTTAACAAAGTGTTTCAGTTCAGCGATTCTCGCCGCAGAGGGTTCTTCACTAGAATAAAGACCAGCAATAGATACTTGATTCAATCCATATTCTAATGCCAGATAGTTGAATGCAGCATGTTGCGTGACAAAAGATCTTTGTTTTGCTTGCTTAAATGTTTCTTGATAAAGCTGATGGAGTGCTTGAAGTTTCTCGGTATAGGCTGCTGCATTTTTTGTCCATACTTCCTGTTTTTCTGGGTAGGCTTCAATCAGCTGATCACGTATGCTTGCTACCTGCTTGATTGCTAAACTTGGTGCTAACCATACATGCGGGTCTAACTCATGTGTATGACCTTCTTCCCCGTGTTCATGGTCATGATCATGTCCTTCTTCACTTCCCGGAAGTAAAAGCATACCTTCTGTCGCCTTTATCGTATGGACGTTGCCTTCTTGTAATGTTTTTTGGATTGCGGGGACCCATGTTTCCATGTTTTCATCATTATAAACAAAGATATCTGTATCTTGGATCTTTGCCATGTCTTTAGCAGAAGGTTCATAATCGTGGGAATCAGTCCCTGCTGGAATCAATAATTCTACTTCTCCTTCATCCCCGACGATTGCTTTTGTAAAATCATACATAGGATAAAAGGTCGTCATCACGCTCAATTTTTCTTTACTGTCCCCTGCTTCTCCACTTGCCCCGCAACCAGCTAACATACCTGTTAAAACCAGTGTAGCCAATATACCTATCAGTCGTTTCATTTATAACACTCCTTCTCATCTTCTTTCATAATGTTCCGATTCGCCTCTAGTAAATCGTAATAGTTACGTTTTAGCAACAGAATTTAATTTATCATAGGGTTAAAAGAGCTGTCAAGCGTTTTCTTATTTTAATTGAGGAGAACTTTTGTATGGATGATTCACGATATTTTTTCAATCAACCTCTATCATTTTCCTTTTATCCCCTCTTTTGTCTATAATAAAGTTATAGACAAAGGAGGAAAATGAGTGAAAAAAGAAACAGATACAACGAATCGTTTGATCCGCTTTTTGGGAGGCAAAACCTCTTACTATGTTTTAGGTATGGTGATCCTGCTGGCACTGATCATTTATTTTTTCCATCAGATTTCATTTATATTCAAGCCTGTTGGGATTATTATCGCTACTATCTTGCCCCCATTATTGTTTGCGCTGATCTTATATTATCTTTTGGAACCAGTCATCAAGCGTTTAAGCAAGCACCTTTCGAGGAACCTGTCAGTCATTATTGTTTATGTGATTATTTTATTTTTATTGGGGCTTGGAAGCGTATGGCTTGTTCCTTTTCTTGAAGAACAGACAAAAACATTGATTAGCAGTTTGCCAGATTTATTTCAAGATTTCCAAGAGAGTCTCCGTCAATTTTTGGAGAAAACACCTTTTGCCGATTCATTTAATCAATTTTTTACTTCTATTGATGACGTGACGTCTGATATAGCTGGCTTTATTGGAAATTATTGGGAAAGCGGCGCACAACGGATCAGCAATATTTTTTCAACTGTTACAGCTATTTTCATTACTTTATTTACTGGGCCCATTGTCACTTTTTTCCTTTTGAGAAATCCTCAAAAATTTTATCAGTCAGTTTTAGCCATTGTCCCACCAGCCTTTCGTACAGACTTTAAAAATTTGACAAAGATTGCTAATCAACAATTGGGTTCATTTTTAAAGGGGCAGATCATTGCTTCATTTATCCTTGGAGCAGTCTACTGGGTTTGTTTCTTACTGATCGGATTAGAATTTGCCAGTGTTTTAGCTATTTCTGCTGGGTTATTATGTATTATTCCATATATTGGACCGTTTATCGCTTTTTTCCCGGGTTTGATCATTGCATTCCAAGACTCTACTTTTATGGCTGTCAAATTTGTCATTGTCTGGTTTGCCGTACAACTTCTCCATGGTGACTTGGTAATTCCTCGAGTAATGGGTGATCGTTTGCAGATCCATCCGATTACGATCTTGATCGTTTTGCTTGTCATGGGTGATCTAATGGGAATTGTGGGCGTTATTTTCGGTATTCCTATCTATACGCTAGTCAAATTACTCGTTACTTTTATTTTCCGTAAATTCAAACAACGCTACAATAAATTTTATGGCGACAAAGGAGAGTATGAACACTCTTCATTTTCTGAAGAAGATTATTTTAAATAAAACACAAAACGTCGATCTCACGAGAATAGCTCGTAGGATCGGCGTTTTATACTTTTTTATTTTAGTTTTTCAGTAAAGCAATTGCCTGATATGGTTTTAGCTCCAGGTTTTGATGGAGAACAGTATCGGAATAATTATCGATAAGAATATCGGCTTCTGTGAATCCTTCTGGAATGGTGATCCTTGTATCTTTATCATAGAAATTTGTTAATACAAGTAGCTGCTGCCCTTCAAATTGGCGAAGATAGCCATAAACTTGCGGATGATCTGCTCCATAAGCATGATAATCGCCTTGTGCAACGATTGGATATGTTTTTCTCAACCGAATCAATTTCTTATAATAGGACAAAATAGAATCCTCAGAAGATCGTTCTTTCTCTACATTGATCTCTTCTAACTTACCTGCAACTTTTAACCAAGGTTTTCCTGTAGTAAAACCTGCTTGTTCTGCATCGGACCATTGCATGGGTGTTCGAGAGTTATCACGAGATTTTGCTTTGATTCGACGGAACGCCTCTTTTTCTGTACATCCTTGTGTAAGGAGCAACTTGTAAGCATTCAAACTTTCTACGTCAATATAGTCGGAAATCGAGGAATAGTCTGGATCGACCATGCCGATTTCCTCTCCCATATAAATGTATGGTGTTCCACGATTTAAATGGATCATGGTTGCTAGCATCTCTGCTCCTTGTTTTCGATACTGATCGATAGCTACAAACCGATTGAGCGCACGTGGCTGATCATGGTTATTAAAAAATAAAGCATTCCAGCCATTACCATCACTCATCTTTTCTCCCCAAGTATGGAACAGTCGCTTTAATTTTGCAAAATCAAATGGAGGAGTTGACCATTTATTGCCATTTTCATAGTCGACTTTCAAGTGATGAAAATTAAAGACCATTGATAATTCTTCTCTACTAGGTTCTGTATACAAGATACAATTTTCGATCGTCGTAGAGCTCATTTCACCGACTGTGATGATAGTGGAATCCGTCCCAAACGTTGCTTGGTTCAATTCTTTTAGATACGTATGGGTGATTGGTTTGTCTGTATATTCAGGTTTACCATCATTTTCTTTATTATTTTTCAATTGCTCGTCTTTACCGATAACATTGATAACATCGAAACGGAATCCTTTTACCCCTTTTTCCATCCAAAAACGAACTACTTTGAATAATTCCTCTCTTACTGCTTGGTTCCGCCAGTTCAAGTCAGCTTGTGTCTGATCATATAAGTGCAGATAATATTTCCCTGTATCTCCAAAGGGCGACCAAGCACTCCCACCAAATTTTGATACCCAGTCCGTTGGTTCTTCTCTTAAAATGAAGAAGTCCTGATAATACTGATCCCCTGCTAGTGCTTTTTTGAACCACTCATGTTCTGTCGAAACATGATTCAATACCATATCAAGCATGACTTCTATTTGGTATTCTTTTGCTTTAGCTATTAGTTGCTCGAATTCTTCCATCGTACCAAAGATAGGATCGATGGCTGTGTAATCAGAGATATCATAACCGTTGTCTTTTTGAGGACTTGGATAAATAGGATTTAGCCAGATCATATCGATCCCTAGATCATTCAAATATGGCAGTTTTTCTTTAATTCCTTTTAAATCTCCAATTCCATCACCATTACTGTCTTTGTAAGATTTGGGATAGATTTGATAAATGACTTTGTCTTTAAATGTCATGGATATTTGCCTCCATTCAACTGATTTCTTACTTATCACAACTTATATATACAAGTTATCATTTATTATTATAACTGAACCGAAAGCGTTTGTAAAATTTATCTTTATACTTCCTAAGAGGGTGTTGTCCAATAAAAAACAAGAGAACAGACATGTATTTGTCTAGTCTCTTGTTTAAAGTTCTTGTTTCTTCTATAAATGTTGTTCAGAAGCTTACATCTACGACAATAAGTCCTTTCAAATGAAAAATATGAGGAGCTGTTTTCGTAAATTCCTTCTTATTTCTTGAAGCTGACCACTTCTGTCACAACCTCTTTCTTAAACGGTGTTCAATCAGCTGGCCTTCGGTATTAGCTCAAAAAACGGCAAAATATGAGGAACTATTTTGCCGTTTGTTTCTCTAATACTCAGGTCAAACCGCTGATTTCACAACCTCTATTTTTATTCATTCGATTTCAACGCATCAATCATATCGATATGCTTTAATTTGAAATGGGTAACAATCATCACAATAACCGTGAATACGATGGTTAATCCTGCTGATAAAACATAAGCCCACCATGTAATCACTAATGGAAAGATGACATTCTCCATAGATGCTTGTTGTAAGATAAAGTCAGTCAATACATATCCTACACCAAATCCTCCAATGATCCCTAAGAGAGTAAAGATGATATTTTCTCGAACAATATACATCGTGACTTCTTTATCAAAAAATCCAAGGACTTTTATCGTAGATAATTCGCGTACACGTTCAGAAATATTGATATTAGTTAGATTATACAAGACGATAAAAGCCAGCAATCCTGACAATACGACAAAGATTAATACAACTGAGTCTAAGTTCGCCATTGATTCTTCTTGCGTTTCGATTTGTTTGGACATGAAAGACGTATTTGTCACAGCGTCTGTAGCCAGCAGTTTCTCGGAAAGCATTTCTTCTTCTTTCGTTGTCATCTTATCTGTACGCAGCAAAAATGCATTATCCGACATCGATTGATCAGTCACTGAAGCATAATATTCAGGGGACAGATAAATAAAGCTGCCTAGATAGTTTTTCACGATTTCTTTTACTTCGACTTTCCATTCTTTTTGATTTTCATCATAAAGCGATATATGATCTCCTGTAGATAAGTCAAATAGTTCTGCTGCTTTTTGCGTAATAGCGATTCCTGCTTTAGGTAAGGAACGTGGGTTCTCTTCAAGATCTGTTAAATGGATAAAACGATCAAAATCAGCTGTTTTACTCGGTACGATCACTGTCAGACTTTGTGAAGCATGCCCTTTTTTTCTCAATTCTACGGTTTGAGTATGAATAGCTAGGATCTCATTTACTTTTTCTTGCTGCTGCAACATATCCGCTGCTTTTTGATGATTCTCTTCCGTGGATGAATCTAATGTAACAATTGCTTGATAGTCAATGATCGGTCCAAATTGTTTGGCTGAGACAGAACTTAGAGAATCTTTCAATCCCACGCCCGCAACCATCAGACCGGCACATCCAGCAATTCCGATAATCGCCATAAGCATTCTTGACTTGTATCGGAAGAGATTTCGATAACTGATTTTTTGATTAAAGCTAAGGCGTGACCACAGCGGAGTGATGTATTCAAGAAAAATACGTTTCCCTGGCTTCGGTGCTTTCGGCTGAAGCAGTGCAGCAGGCCGTTCTCTTAAATCTTTGAACAAAACAATCATTGCAGCGCCAAATGCGGCAATGAAGAATGCGGCAGCTGCTTGTAAAATCGGTGGCCAGTCATAAAAAACAAGGGCACTCCCAATGTCATATCGCTCGTTAGATAGTTCAAAAATGATCCTTGGTAAAAGATTCGTTCCTAATATCGTTCCTAAAACAATGCCTATTCCTGAGGCTAGACTTGCATAGATTGCATATTTTTTTGCGATTTCAACTTTCGTATAACCTAACGCCTTCAATGTTCCTATTTCCCTGCGGTTTTCTTCTACCATACGCGTCATTGTCGTAAAGGTGATCAATGCGGCAATAAAGAAAAAGAAAACAGGAAAAACATTGGCGATTGCTGCGATACGTTCAGCCAGATCACCAAATTCTTGAAACCCGACATTTTCTGAACGTTCATTGTATAGGTATGATGGTTTAGTTAAATTTTCAATTTTTTCTGCATTTTCGTTCCATTCTTCCTCTGCAGAAGCTAGTTCTCGTTCTTTCTCAACTAACTGCCTTTCTTGTTCAGCGAGTTGAGCTTCTTGTTGAGACAAAGTTTGTACAGCGATTGTCCGTTGCGCTTCAGGAAGCTGCTGGATAGCTGCTGACTGCTGCGCTAACTGTTTTTTAGCATCTTCTAACTGTGTTCTTCCCTGTGCTATTTGTGCTTTGCCTTCTGTTATTTTTTGCTGTGCTGGTTCTAATTCTTCGTTTGCCGATTTTTTCAGCTCTTCTAAGCGTTCTTCGGGTCGATCTTGTAAATACTTTTCTGCCTTTTCTTGATTTTGCTCCATTTTATCTTTGTAAGCTTTGCTGTACGTATTCAAATTCTTTACGTTCGTAAAATCCAGATATAAGACAGAATAAATATCCGTCTTGAAATTGGATTCAGGCAAATAGACAAAATAATCCACGCTACCATTTCCGACATTCGCGTATCCTCTCTCCAAATTGTTGATGAACAATGGAGAACGGACAAAGCCAGTGATGGTATACTCTTTTTCTTTCAATTCATCTGAATCAATCTGATAGACATCACCGATTTTATACCCTTCATTCTCCGCTTTTTCATCTAATAAAAGTTGGTTGGATTTTTCCGGGCGTTTTCCATCAATTAATTGTAGCTTGTTCTGCCTGCTATTTTTGTTATAAGAAAAGATTTGAATCACTTCATTTTTGCCAGTATTGGAATAATAGAACTGTTTTCCTGTTTCTACTTTTGCATCTGGAATCTTTTCTGCTTGAGCGATATCTTTTTGTGTCAAACCACCAGTAGAAACGATTTGCAAATCAGAAAGTCCTGCTGTATCAACATAGTGATCCATCGTTTTTTGCATGACAGGTCCAGCAGTTTTGACACCTACGAATAAAAGTGTTCCTAGCATGACAATAAGGATGATTGCAATGAACCGCCCTTTAGATTGCCGGATTTCGCGAAAACCTGCTTTAAGATATGTTTTTGTTTTCATAAAATCCTCCTACCATACAATCTCATCAATGGATGAAGGATGCTCATTCAATTCAACTGACCTTACTTTCGCATCATTGATGTGGATAACTCTGTCAGCGATGGGCGCTAAAGCAGAATTATGTGTAATGATCAAAACAGTATTGCCGTGTTGTCTGCTAGCATTTTGCAATAATTTCAATACTTGCTTTCCTGTTTCAAAATCCAGTGCACCTGTCGGCTCATCACATAAAAGCAGTTTAGGGTTTTTGGCTAATGCTCGAGCAATGGAAACTCTCTGCTGTTCGCCTCCTGATAATTGGGACGGAAAGTTATTCAATCGATGAGCTAGGCCCACTTGCGTCAATACTTCGACAGGATCAAGCGCATCAGGGGAAACTTCCGTTGCCAATTCCACATTTTCTTTTGCTGTTAGATTAGGAACGAGATTGTAGAATTGGAAGACGAACCCTACATCTGTTCGTCGGTAAGCAGTAAGCTGCTTGTCTGAAAATTGTGCAATATCTGTGTTATCAATAATGATCTGCCCTTCATCAGGTGTGTCCATCCCACCTAAAATATTAAGAATCGTTGACTTTCCCGCTCCACTAGGGCCAAGTATAATCACTAATTCGCCTTTTTCAATTGAAAAAGAAATATCGTCATTTGCTGTAATGGTCGTTTCTCCCATCTTGTATCGTTTGTATTCATTTTTTACTTCGACATACTTCACTCTGATTCCTCCATTTTCACGATATTTCTCGCTATATCTATGCATCGAATGCGTTTTCTCACACTTATTCATTTTACCATTGAATTTCTCTAGACTAAAGAAAGGAATTCTTTATTTAGTTGACAAATAAACGATTTATGATTTACTTACATAAAAAACATTGTTATTTGAAAGAAGGAACATCATGAATGATTTAAAGAAAAATATGATTTTTGATTTATCAAAAACTGCTTTTGTCGCGATCGACATGCAAAAAGGGATCGTAAATAACGGTACACTCTCTCCACACACTGCAGCATCTATTCTGACAAACAATGATTCGTTAGCAAAAACATTGAAACGTACCGCTGCCTTGAAAGTTTTAGTGAATGTAGACATCTCCACTTTCCCTTATTTGAGTCAACAAACTGATATGGGTGGAATGACTGCTGCTTCTGTACCTCCAGAATTCACTGATTTACTTTTGAAGGATTCTTTGAAAGATACAGACAATATGTTGACTATCACAAAATACAATCCAAGTGCTTTTTTTGGTACTTCTCTTGATCTTCAACTTCGCCGTCGTGGAATCGAAACCATCATTTTAAGCGGTGTAGCGACAACAAACGGTGTATATGCTACTGCATTAGATGCCTTTCAACACGGGTACCATGTCGTGCTTGCTGAAGATGCTTGTAGTGATCGCGACAAAGAATCGCATCAATTGTTCATAAAAAAGATATTTCCGAAAACTGCACGAGTACGTTCAACGAAACAAATAATCGAAGCGATCCAACAAAGCAAATAGGGTACTAGCGTATGTGATTTTCATTTACTTCTTTTTGATTTCATGGGAAAATAACCACAGGATTTAGATAGGAGTATGAACATGGTGAAAAAAAAGATCACAATCAAAGAAGTCGCTAAACTTTCCGGTGTTTCAATCACAACTGTCTCCTTGATATTAAATGGAAATACAGAGAAATTCAGTCCAAAAACCGTTCAGAAAGTTTTAGCTGCTAAAGAAGAATTAGGCTATCAACCTGATTATTTTGCTAGACAAATGATTACCAAGGAAACGAAAACGATTGGCGTACTCGTTCCTGATATCACGAATCCATTCTTCAGTACATTGATGCGAGGAATTGAAGATATCTTGTACAATCAGAACTTCGTCACGATATTATGTAATGCTGATTCTGATCATCAAAAAGAAATCGAGTACCTAGCCGAGCTCACACGTCGAGGTGTGGATGGATTCATTATTGCGACTTCTGCTGTCTCTACGAATGCAATCAACGAAAATTTGAAAAAACAAGGCCGGCCCTTCATTGTTTTGGATCAAAAAAAATCTGAAGGATTTAGTGATGCCGTACGAACAGACGATTTTCGCGGTGGTTATCTGGCAGGTATGCACCTACTTAGTCTAGGACATCAAACGATCGCCCTTGTCTATCCTGAAAATCTGCCAGAAAATGTCCACGCTCGGATTGATGGGTTTAAATCTGCTCTTGATGTTTACCAAATCCCTCATGACCGACTGATCCTCTTGCCTACACAGTTCTCAAAACAAGGCGGCTACCAAATCACAGACAAACTTCTTGATTCTGCTGCAACTGGTGTGTTTGCTTTAAATGATGAATTAGCTTTTGGATTATATCGCGGATTAGAGGAAGCTGGAAAAAGCATCCCAGAAGACTATAGCATTATTGGCTATGATAATATAGATATGTGCGAATATATCAAGCCAAAACTGACGACAATCGCACAACCAATCTTCGAATTGGGGCAAACATCTGCCCAATTATTGTTAGATCGAATCCAATTCCCAGAAAAAGAGTGGGAAGAAAAACGGCTACCTGTACGACTAGAAAAAAGATTTTCGACTGCACCCTTGAAATAGCTTTCAAGGTGTGCTATATTTTTATCGAACTATTAAAACGTTTTACTAAAACGTTTTAAAAAAATAATTCTTCCCATCAAAATAAATGAGATAGTTGGAGGTTTGTGAAATGAACACGGTTACAGTAATTGGAAGTATTAATATGGACACTACCCTTCGTTTAACCAAAATGCCAAAACCAGGAGAAACGATGCATGCACATGAGATTTTTCACGCTGGCGGAGGCAAAGGCGCCAACCAAGCAGTGGCAGCCAAACGTTCAGGCGCACGAACATCTTTTATTGGAGGTGTTGGAACTGACAGTGAAGGACAGCAATTGTTGGATCTACTGACGAAAGAAAACATCGATACATCTGGAATTGCTGAAATTGAGGGCGCCGCAACCGGACAAGCAATGATTATGGTGGACGCAGCAGGAGAAAACAGTATCTTGATTCATGCAGGCGCAAATAATGCTTTCCATGAACAAGAAGTTCGAAAGAACAAAGAATTGATTACAAACAGTGACTTTATTATTGCTCAATTCGAAAGTAGTTTAGATGCGACGATCCTAGCTTTTTCTATTGCAAAAGACGCAGGAAAAACAACGATCCTGAATCCTGCACCAGCTAGAGAAACCATTCCTACTGAACTACTCGAAAAGACAGATATCATTATACCAAATGAGACAGAAACAGAAATTATTACAGGAATCAGAGTTACAGACCATGACAGTTTGGTCGCAGCAGCTGAAAAAATGCATGAATTAGGCATCGGAACAGTAATCATTACATTGGGTAGTGCCGGTGCTTTCTACCACACAGAAAAAGAACAAGGTATCGTCCCTGCTTTTAAAGTAGATGCTATCGATACGACAGCCGCAGGTGATACATTTATTGGGGCATTGAGCAGCACACTTCAGCCAGACCTTGGTAACTTGAAAGAAGCGATCCTTTATGGAAATCTAGCCTCTTCTATTGCCGTACAGTCTTATGGTGCGCAACCTTCTATCCCTTACCGTGAAGCTTTAGAACAATCAGCAGTCATAAATTAACAACGAGAGGAAGAAACAAACATGAAAAAAGGAAAAGTCATCAATTCAGATATTTCACGAGTAATCGCACAAATGGGACACTTTGACAAATTAAGTATCGGGGACGCAGGCATGCCTGTTCCCTTTGGTACTGAAAAAATAGATTTAGCTGTTTCAAATGGACTTCCAAGTTTTTTATCTGTTTTAGAAAACGTTTTAGAAGAACTTGAAGTACAATCCATTGAATTGGCGGAAGAAATAAAGACAATGAATCCGGAAATATTGGAAAAAATCAAACTACTGTTACCAGATACACCGATTAGCTTTATCCCACATGAAGAAATGAAAAAAGATTTGAATAACTGCCATGCATTTATTCGTACAGGCGAGATGACACCTTATGCCAATATTATCTTAGTGAGTGGAGTGGTCTTCTAATGGAAACGACAATGAATCCTGAACAGATGGTACTGTCCGAGCAGATTCATCTGCTGATTGATCAGTTAGGAGGAAAGGACAATATTGATTCTGTCCTCCCATGTGCGACTCGGCTTCGTATCAAATTACAAAAACAGCCAGCAGCAAATGTAGAAAAATTAAAGCAGCAAATCCCTTCCATCAAATATTTCATTTTACTCGATAGATATGCAGAAGTAATTATGGATCAGGGATTGGCTCCTGCTTATAAGGAATTGACACGTCAAATTGATCATACAGCTCCGAAAGAAAAGCTAAATCCGATCGAAAAACTATTTGGTTTGATATCGGAAATCTTTACGCCAATCATTCCCCTATTTGCCGGTTCTGGTATATTAAAAGGTCTGGTTGTTTTAGCGACTACGATTGGCTGGCTTAGTGAAACGAGCGGGACTTATCATATTTTGTCTGCTGCGTCGAATGCTGTCTTTTATTTTCTACCTATCTTTCTCGCTTTTTCTGCCGCCAAAACGTTTAAAGTGAATGGATATATCGCGGCTGTCATTGCTGCAGCGCTGATTGAGCCAAATTTGACCTCTTTACTTTCAGATAGTGGTAAAGCAGCTACTGATTTTCTGGGGATCCCTGTAGTACTGATGCAGTACACCTCTACTGTCATGCCGGCGATTTTAGGTATTTTCTTTTATTCTTTTGTCGAAAGATTCCTTAAAAAATATATTCGTGAAAACATGCAATTAGTATTTGTACCTTTACTTTCATTAGTCATCACGGTTCCTTTGACATTAATGGTCTTCGGACCTGCCGGTGTTTATCTTGGTGAAGGTTTAGCTGCAGCAATTACTTGGATGATGGATATTAACGGTCCAATCAGTGGAGCAATCATCGCTGGAGGCTGGAACATTTTGGTGATATTTGGTATCCAATGGGCTGTAAATCCTGTCATGATCAGCAATATCTCAGCTTATGGGTTCGACCGTATCGTTCCGTTGACAGGAGCAGCTAATTTTGGAATGGCTGGTGCAGCTTTAGGGGTATTCCTCCGAAGTAAACGTTCAAAAACACGTTCGATTTCTGGTTCTGCTTTCGCTTCGATTTTACTTGCGGGAGTGACCGAGCCTACTGTTTACGGAATCGCGATTCCATTGAAAAAACCATTTGTTGCTGCTTGCATCGGTGCAGCTGCTGGTGGAGCTGTCATGGGATTTGCTCAAGTGAAAGCGATCGCTTTTGTATTTGGTAGTCTGACCACATTGCCAGCCTTTATTTCCGGTACTTTTTTCTGGTACTTAGCAGGATTGGCTGTTAGTCTAGTCGTAGCAATGATCACCACCCTTGTTAGCGGGTTTGATGAAGACCTAATGTCGTACGAATAATGAACGAAAAAAGACTGAAGTATGAGATGCTTATCACATATTTCAGTTTTTTTCTTTTTTAGGATCGTTATTTTTATAAATTTTTTGTGATACTCTCCAATCTTTGGTATAATTTACATATGCATGACCATTTTTATCCCCACTTGTTTATCCCCAAACAAAGATGGTTTATGCAATAAAATGAACATCAAACCACAACGAATGACTGCTCGTTGCTTTTTTACAACTTGTTTTATTTAGAATACACAAGCAGATTCATGGAAAGAAAAAGCTTTTCGACACGATTATCTGTTCAATCGAATAACTTATGAATGCTGAATAAAACAGAAAATCAATGAAAGGAAAAGGACTAGTTTATTATGAAAAACAAAAAAACGATGCGTTTGCTAGCTGCTACTTGGCTGATTGCTCCTACTGTTTTGTCGACTAATGCCGTATTTGCTGTAGATAATCAAACAACCGATCAAACAGTCTCAACAGGTACGTCTACTTCCAGCTCATCTACTAGCGAAACTACGGATTATTCTACAGAAGGCACAACCGGAACAACTGACTCATCAACAGAATCGTCCGAACCAACTGATCCGGCTGATCCATCAGAAAATGAAAAACCAGCCGAGACATATACCCTTACGATTGCTCCTTCTTTGATAGGGAAGATCCAACTAACTGCTTCGTCAGAGGATACCGCTGAACAGCAACCTTTGAATATCACAGAAAGCGGAACGGTAGAAGGTTTATCAGCAGGAACAAAGGTGACTTACACTATTACGCCAGCTGAAGGTGAACAAATTGCTTCCGTCGCTGTGAATGGTGCTAAAGAAGTGAACTATGAGGCAAAGACTTTTACAGTAGGTACGAACAATTTATCTATTACTGCAGAATTTGAACCTGTACCGGATACTTCAACAGAGGAACCAACTGATCCTAGTGAAGAAGTCCCTAGTACACCAGATCCGGAAACGCCAAATAAACCAGATGAGGGTAATAACAACAATAGCAACAATAATAATGGTTCAAATAATTCAAATAATAATAACAATAATTCGAACAGCGGGAATTCTTCGAATCAAACAAACCCATCTGGATCGAATAACAATGGAAATACTCAGAGAGAACCAAACCATCCAAACAATGGTTCATCGAATGGCGGAACGAACAATGCTTCGTCTCGTCCAAATACAGCAAATCAAAGCGGTATAGAGAATCCATCTTCTGCTTCTTCTGATTTTGTTGTAAAATCACCAATTGATGCTGTATTGCCTACAAATGCAACAAATGTCCAACAAGCAATCGTTCGAGAAGCATTCAAGCATCTTGGAAAACCATACGTATGGGGAGCAAAAGGTCCAAATACTTTTGACTGTTCTGGTTTGACTTATTACGTATATATGAAAGCAACCGGTCATTATATCGGTGGCTGGACAGGCGAACAGCAATATGCAGGTACGCAGATTCCAGTAAGTCAGGCCCAACCTGGCGATCTCGTCTTCTGGGGACCTTCTTCCGGTGTTACTCACCATGTAGGTATCTATATTGGGAACGGACAATTTATCCATGCGCCCCAACCAGGAGATAAAGTTCGAGTAACTTCTATTTCAGATTTCACGCCTGATTTTGCTGTCCGAGTAAACTTAGCAGGTTTACCTGCTGCTTCAGGTTCGCTGACAGGCGGCTCATCTATTTTAGATGGATTAGATGGCTCGTTCCATTTCAGTCAAAACCAAACAACTGATCAGTTCCTGAAAAAGATTGCAGATGATGCACAGGAAATCGGCCAAAAAGAAGGAATCTACGCATCAGTCATGATGGCTCAAGCCATCCTGGAAAGTGGATCTGGAAACAGCTTATTATCAAGCGAACCAAATCATAACCTTTTTGGTATCAAAGGATCGTATAAAGGAAGCAGCGTGACCTTCAATACACTTGAACAAGATAGTTCGGGACAAAGCTACCAAATCCGCGCCCAATTCCGTAAGTATCCTTCTTACAAGGAAAGTTTGGAAGACTATGCCGACTTGATCAAAAATGGACTGACTGGCAATCCTGACTTCTACAAACCAACTTGGAAGTCGGAAACAAAAGACTACAAAGAAGCAACCAAATATTTGGAAGGACGTTATGCTACAGATCGCCAATATTCACAAAAATTGAACGCGATCATCGAAGCGTACGACCTGACAAAATATGATGAACCGAAAAAAGAAGCAACAACAACTGAAGAAGCAAATACTGAAATTCTCCATATGTCTAAGCGATTCGATGTGCCAATCAAATGGACAACAGATGGCGTGCCAATCACAGGATTAGAATTTTCAACGATAAAACGCGTCAACAATGCTTCTTCCATCTTCCGTGTCGCTTCAATCTGGGATTTGTGGAACACGTTCACGGCAAGACAGATACCAGAAACAACTACTCGTACAGTTAAAGCTGCAACTGTTCCTGTACTAACTTTGTTAAGTTTAGACAAATCATTCTGGCTTGATCTGCCTTTAAAGAAATAGAATAAATAAAAAAGGGCGTGTGACAGTGTCACATCCCCTTTTTTAATTTATTCTATTTCTTTATATTTATTTATTTTGTATTCCGTTACAAATTCGCGTACTTGGTTAGGTTCCAGAGTGACATCTCCAAAACTTTCAAGTCGCTCTGCTCCTGGTAGTTCTTGAGTCTCAAATGTGATACCGCCATGATCTACTAATTTTTTTCCACGCATTTCTGGCCCATCTTCTCCAAAATTTGCGGTAAAAATCACGATTCCCGAAGCATCCGTTTTTACTTGGATTGATACTTTTTCATCAGGGCTCGTCAATTCCGCTGCATTTAGCAGATCAGCCTGTTTTTTTAATAAAAATGGATGATCGATACCGCCTACCATCGTTGATTGGCGAAAATCACTGGCGAATACCTCACCTAATTTTTTAGGATGTTGAAAGTCAAATGCTGTACCGCTTACTGAAACCACTTCTCCTGTAGGCGTCGTATCTTTATTGAGCGTAGCGAATAATCGGCTGTTCAACCAAAGCGTATGTTTGTCGATTGGCTGTGTTGGATCACCAGTTAAATTGAAATAAACATGATTCGTCGGATTGAATACTGTTTTCTGGTCACTGATCCCTTGGACTGTCACTCGCCATGTATCATCATTCGTCAGTGTATACCGTACTTCTACGTCTAAAGTGCCAGGAAATCCATTTTCCATGTCTGGACTAGTCTGATAGAAAATGACTGAGGCTTCGTTCTCACCATTAATAACTGTATAATGCCACTGCTTGGCTTCAAAGCTAGGTGCACCGCCATGTAAACAATGGCCAGTATCTGGATCTGTTTTTACTTTGAATGTTTCATCATCTAATTTGAATGTGCCATCCGTGATCCGTCCAGCCATACGTCCGATTGAAGCTCCGATATAAGGATCTTTTTCCAGATATTCTTTTGCTTCATCAAAGCCTAGAACCAACTCTCGTTTTTCATTATCGATCATTGTTTGAAAATGGACGACTCGTGCACCTAGATCACTGACAGACAAAGATGTCCCATTTTGATTCGTGATCGTGATCAAGTGATAGTTTCCGCCAAAATTTTGTTCATTGATTTCCATGTTCCTTGCACCCTCTTTTCTTTCATTTGTACTGATTCCAGTATACATGGAAACCGTTTTCTTAACAGCTTATTCCGTGAGTAACGAGAAAAAATTTACTATATTCTAATAAAAGATCACGAAAGAGGGACTGTGACAAAAATCTTGTCACAGTCCCTCTTTCTGAACAAACGGTGTTCCAGAAGTAGCTTCTTCGGAGATAAGCCGAAATTTCTTGAAGCTGATCACTTCTGTCACAACCTCTTTTTCAATACGATTCCAGTATACAACCATGTCGTCAGTACATAGTAGATGAAATACAATACGAAGAAGATCGTAAATGGCACCCAAATATCTTTATATGGATTTTGCATGAATAGACCAAACATTTGTAATCCGAATAAGACATGGACTACACCTAAGATTCCTGGTGCTAAGAATAACACACCTACTTCTCTACGGATCGATTGTTTAAGCAATCCGCGTCGTGTTCCTATCTTTTCAAGCATTTCATAACGAGCGATGTCACTCTTGCTTCCTGACAAGATCTTGAACATCAAACAGCTAGCAAGCATAGTCAAGAAAGCTAAACCTAAGAAGAATCCCATAAATTCAAAACCAGAGAATAGACTATTATATCCTTCATACATTTCATACTTCTGGTTACTGTACTCTACTTTTTGCAAAGATGGATTGTTCGTTTTATTTTGTGTAGCAAGTGCTTTGATTGGTTCCAAGTTTGCTTGGAAGTCTTTGACCTGAACTAGCTGTAAAGTGGATTGTGGCAAACTCAGTTGATCAAATTCCGATTGACTGACTACCTTGATTTCTTTTTCTTGCTGTTCAGGCAATTCATAGCCACGAAGCTCATCTTGTACAGTCAGTTCATTCATTTTTTCAGCAGGAACTTTTTCTTTCGTGATTTTCGGCGGTGTCCCATCTTCATGTTTTATCATGATCAATGGTTGAGCCGCAAATTCACTTGCATTATAGTAAATCGTTCCCGCATCTTCTTTTTGAGTATAAGGAGCAGAAAGTGTTGGTGATAGTTCTTTGATTTTTTGCTGATCTTCTGCCCGAGGATTATTCATCACTAGGTCATAACCAGCAGCATTTTCCGTCATTTCCGAAATTTCATTTCTAAATCCTAGACCTACTGTCAAAGCACCAAGTGCTAAAGCAAACAGCATAGCAACCATGGAGAGCATTTGTGTATATTCACGAATACGAAAACTTAACTGTGACAATGTGAAATTGTTCAATTTTTTCAATGAAATCTGTTCTGATTTCTTTAGTAATGATAAGAAGAAAATGATCACAGAGTGGAAAATGAAATAAGTTCCTAATACGATCGTGACTAGAGCTACTCCCATACCAAAAACTTGATAGGTCCCCACATGTTTCATCATATAATAACCGCAGCCTAGAAAAGCAATCCCTAGTACTACTTCAAGGAAGAACAAGAATTTATGCTGCTTGATTCTTGTTGGTGTCTGATCCGCACGAATCAATGCTAAAATCGGTTTTTTGACAATCGAAAAAGCATTGACAATAGCTGCTAATAAAAACAAAATAGCAAAAAACAAAACGGTGATCAACAACCCATGAATGCTAAAAGGTGTAAAATGCGAAATATTGATATCTAACTGATCCACTAATAATCGGTGGACGATACTTGTCAATCCTACACCGACAGCTGAACCTACTAAAGTAGCCGCGATCCCTACTACGAATGTTTCAGAAAAAATCATCTGTGCGATTTTTCTGCCTTTTGCTCCTAGCATCATAAACATGGCATAGTCTTTTTGTCGCATCGTCATCAAAAAGGAATTCGCGTATAAAATATAAACGAATGTGATGATCCCTAGTAAAACAGAACCTAGTCGGAAAATGATAACTGTAGCAGCAACGACCGTATTGCTTTTCAAAAAGGCTTCGTTGCTCGCCATTGATTCAAACATATAAAAAATAGCAGATGCCATAACTAATCCTGAGAATAATACCAAGTAATCTCTTAAACGGCTCTTGATCCCAGTAAGTGATAATTTCCAAAGCATAGTCAATCTCCCCCTACTGTTCCAAGTTTCCAAGAATAGATAGTATTTCCCGATAGAAGGAATCCCGGCTTTGATCTCCACGTTTCACTTCTTGATGGATACCGCCATCCTTGATGAATAAAATACGTTGGCAATAACTTGCAGAAAACGGATCATGTGTCACTAGAAGAATCGATACATGATCTTTTGTATTCAATTCGTCCATCGTATCTAAAAGATCACGGGCACTTTTAGAATCCAGCGCACCTGTAGGCTCATCGCCTAATAAAATCGTTGGTTGTGTGATCAATGCACGTGCGGCAGCGACCCGTTGTTTTTGTCCACCGGAAATCTCAGAAGGATAGCTTTCCAAAATATGAGCAATCGATAAACGTTCTGCAATTTTTTGGACACGTTGCTTGATTTCTTTTGGTCTGACACCTTGTAAAGAAAGAGGAACAGCGATATTTTCTTGTGCTGTCAAACTTTCTAATAAATTGAAATCTTGGAAAATAAAGCCGATTTCATTCGCACGAAAATCTGCTAGTTGATTTCCTTTTAATGTCGTCACATCTTTTTGATTGATTCGGATATGTCCATCTGTTGGTTTGTCTAATGTGGATAAAATATTCAAAAGCGTTGATTTACCTGAACCGGAAGCACCCATGATGCCAATAAATTCACCTTTTTCTACATCGAAGCTGATGCCGCTTAATGCTTGCGTCTTTTTCTCATTGTTTTTCCCGTATACTTTTGTTACATTCTGTACTTCGACTATTTTGTTCATTTCTTTCCCTACCCTTTAATTAGTTTTTCTAGTGCTGTTTTCGGCACATCTTTTTTTTCGACTTCTTCATATGAAGTGACACCTTTCTTTTTGTTCCAGGTGATTTTCAAATATGCTCCTTTACGAAGCGGTCGAGTCAATTGCCCATTGAAATCTAGTTCTTTTTCCTTACCCTCTTTCGTATAACCAGGCAGGATATATCTATAGTTAACTGTTTCTTGTCCAGAGTCTGCTTTGGATACTGTTTTTGCACCATCTGTCGTAATCTGTACATAGTATTCTTCTCCGCCCATCACTACGTAATCTGCGATTTTCACCCCTGCAAGTGCCACAACGATGAAAACAAGTAGTCCGATCAGAAGTTTTTTCACTTTTTCCCCTTCTCTCTTACTTTATATATTGATTATAGAAAAAAACGAACAATTATGCCTTCGAATCATCTATCATTCTTCTTTCAATTTTGTCATTTTCATTGAACAACTAAAAAAGAGTTTAAGACAATCGTCCTAAACTCCTTCTTCCTATCTTACAAAAACTATATCACTTACGGTCTTTCATATCGCCTGTATTGATAACGGGTTGCGTTCCTTTGTCTGTAATGATTGAGACAAGTAAATTATTGATTAATTGGACTTTTCGATCATCGGTGAAATTGATTTCTTGTCCTTCTTCGATTTGTTCCAAAGCCATTTGAGTGATCGTGACAGCTCCTTCAACAATGGTTTGTCGAGCAGACAAAATAGCTCTTGCTTGTTGACGTTGCAGCATGGCACTGGCGATTTCTGTTGCATAGGCTAAATGATTCAATCGTGTTTCGATTACTTCGACACCTGCTACTGCTAAACGCTCTTGCAACTCCTTTTTCAACTCGTCAGACACTGCCGTAGTATTTCCTCGAAGCGTCAAATCATCATCATTGAAGGTATCATACGGATATTGGCTAGCGATATGCCGGATGGCTGTCTCACTTTGGATTTCTACAAAATCTTGATAATACGCTACATCGAATGATGCCTTTGCTGTATCAATGACTTTAAACACGACTACCGCTGAGATTTCGATGGGATTTCCGTCTAAATCATTGACTTTTAAAACAGAACTGTTGAAATTCCGAACTTTCAACGAAACAGTCATTTTTTGTGCCAAAGGAATCGTAAGGAAAAAGCCATTTTCCCGGATCGTACCTAAATATTGTCCAAAAAACAAAATCACTTTTGCTTGATTAGGGCTGACTACAGTTGCCGAACTTAGCAACAGTAACGCGATCAGCCAAAGAAAAATACTTAAAAATAGTGCCCAAACTTTCGCTTGCCACATGCCTAAATAGAAGAAAAATAAACCAACTAAAGCTAATACGACCAAACCGACGATTCCTGCATAACCATTGATATAAATTGCTCTTTTTTCTCTCATTCTACTTTCTGCGCTCCTTTATCCTTCAATAAATATAGTGTTGCTTTTTAATCCTTTTTTCGAATTCGCGCCATTGCACCTTCTAGTTCCAAATCTTTGTCTTCAGTGATGTACCAACCGCTTGCTTGTGTTCCTCCGGCTGCTTGCGACAAATAATCCAATCTTGTTCGAACCCAGTGTTTTTCTTCTGTAAAATAGTCTTCTACCAAGATTTCTAGATCCATTCCTGCTGAAAGAGGCAAGTCTTCCCGAACAGATTTAAAGATAAATCGTTCCTTCTCCCCATCATACTTCAATATTCCTGTATCGATAATCGGTAAAGAATAATAGTCCAGTTCTTTCTTCACCGTCAATAAATGTTTGAAAACTTCATGGTACACTTGCTCTAATTGACGACCTTCTGAATTGTTCGGATAGTTGACCATCACTTTTTCTTTATCTGGATCATAAAAGGTTTGACTTAGTTGAGTGATATAAGTATGTAATCTTTCCATTTCTGTTTTTAACTTTTCTCTTTGACCTTCTTCTGCCTTCATATACTTTTTCACCCTGTTTTCTTTATAGATATGTTCTTACTTATTTTACTATAGTTATGTGTGTTAAGCGATGAAAAACAGCAAAGATCCTTCCGATCTTTGCTGTTTTTTCTTAAACTATCCAGTTGTTTGCTAGATCAATCTGTTTCATCGTCTTCTTGATCTGTCGTGATATTGATCGAAGTGTCTTTGGCAGTGATCTTCAGCCGTTTCTGTCCTTGCTCTAACAACGTATTTGTTATTGGCTGGTAGTCTTTTTCAATATGAGATTCACCAGATGTTTGGAGAGTATAGCCACTGTTTTCCATCTCATGCAAAGATAAATTACTATTGTTTAGAGTGACGTTTCCTTCTTTGCTGACCAAACTGTCTTCTAGATGTAAATTGCTGCTTTCTCCTATGACGGTCAAGTTATCCACCTTGACTTCATCTAAACGAAGAGAACCTAATTCATCTTTCGCCGTTATTGTTCCTCCCGTAAATTCATTGAATGATACCCAACCATCGTGTGTCATAGTATTTACTTTTTTGATCGATACTTCGTTGATGTCGATTGCACTATTATTCCCTTCGATTGTCAATTCAGATAATTCCTGATCTGCAGGGACAACAATAGTGATTTGTGCACTGGTGTCTTCCAAACTAATAATCGCACCTTCTGATTTTTTGACTGCATTCACGGTCAATACACCATTTTTCTCCTTTATTTCTGGCTTTTCTGTCTTATCGTAGGTCGTTTTTATCTCAAAATCCAACCCGCGTATGACTGACACTGTTTGATGTTCTGCATGGATGACGATTTTGTTTGCCTCTTTGATTTTTTTCGTCTCCGTCACCATATCGATCAATCGAGGGCCATCATCCCAAGTCAGACTCTTTTGAGCGCCTAATGTATAAGTTGCACCTGCTAGGAGTCCGCCAGTAACCATCAGGATAATACCGGTAATCAAAAAATGTTTCAATCTCATTTATCTGTCCTCCTTCAAGCGCCCGCTGAATGCAGATCTCTTTTTGTAATAAAACGCCGTCCCATCCATTTAACAAAGTTCATCATGACATAAAAAAGCCCTTTTGTTCCTTTCAGCAACAGTGGCGAAATAAATACTGCGCTTCCCGTGGCGAACAGACCAACACCGATAAAGAATAACCCACTCAGAATCGATTGACCAAACACACTGATTCCTGAGATAATCATGAATAAGCCAATACCTAAGATACTGATACATAGAACATAGATACTAAAAATGAGCGCCAGCAAAGCAATCAATAGTCCCCCAATAACCAATATAAACCCCAATGCTAGTGGAATGAGGACAGGAGAAGCAAATAAACCGATAATGATTAACCAAATCAGACGCATTTGTCTTTTTGGACTCCTCACTAACTCGTCTTCTGCTTGTTCTTCTTCTGAAAAGTAACTGATTTTTAATTTTAAAGCAAACTGCTTTGGTGTACCATATTCATCAATGACCTGATCTAATGTTTTTCCGGAATCTAAAAAATACTCCTCATAATATTGGATCAAATCAAAACGATCGTCTTCAGGAATTTTTTGAAGATGATCCACAACTTCATTCAAATAATCATTCATTTGTGCTCTCCTCCAATAACCGGTCTAAAGAATCTCGAAAAACAATCCATTCATCAATAATTTCTTCTAAATGACGACTTCCTATTGGTGTCAACGAGTAATATCGACGGTTCCTACCTTCAAAAGGTTCATCATAGGTCTCAAGATACCCTTCTTTTTTCAATCTTCTCAAAACCGGATAAAGTGTAGATTCACTGACTGAGAGACTTTCTTGTACGATTTTTGTTAAGGCATAACCATACATATCTTCTTTGCTTAATGCTGCTAACACAGTGCCATCAAGAAGAACAGTTGGAATCTGGATGTGCATTACGTCACCTTCTATTCTCAAGTGTAATATTTTATTACAATCTATATTATACATCATATAATATAGTTTCAAAATCAGTTTGTCAAATACAAAAAAACTGACTAAAAGGTTTGATCCCTTTTAGTCAGCAAAAAATGGCTTCTCTTTGATTATTATTATAACAGTGGCATGATCCAATTCGTCCACATCCAACTTAGTGGCATGATAACGATCATCGCTGGTATCATGTCAGCTACTGGGAACATTTTCACGTTGATCATTCTAAAACCGGTAGCAACCATCAAGAATCCACCGCAAGCTTTAAAGTCTAAGATCATATCTGGTGTAGTCAATGGATAAATAAATTTTGCCAATAAGAACAAGATATAAAAAATAATGAATTGGGGAATCGCTACTACGGAAACGACATATCCTAAATTACATGCAAAAATTGCTGCTGTGAAAAAATCAAGGACAGATTTAGAAATCAAAATCGTACTATCTCCAGTTATCCCAGAATCTAAGCTTCCATAAATCCCCGTACCACTTGCACAAAATAAAACAATGACCGTCACTAATGTGCTGATAAATTCATCGTGGGTCATACCAAGCTTTTCACTAGGAAAGATTTTAGAAATAGGCACTTGCATCAACGCAGCGCCCTTGTTAATCCCATTACCTAAATTAACAATCAGTCCAATCGCTGTTCCTATCACCAAAGCAAAAATAACAGCTGGCATATTTTTCATTGGCGCAATGGAATAGATACCCATCCCCATTGAACACACACCAAAAACCATCGTCAGCTGCGCTTTAAAGTGTTCGCTTAATTTATTTCCTACTAATCCGCCAATTAGTCCGCCAAGCAAAACGGAACCTACATTGATCAAAACTCCAGTTGGCATCAAAAAAACTCCTCTCTTTCTCTATAAAGCGAAAATTATTACAGAAAATTTTCTGCAATCACTGCTTTCACTGCAAGAAAGATTGTACCAGACAGAATAGGTTACACCAATTCATTTTTTGTGTTAAAGTATTCTTTATTGGAATAAGTAGGAGGAATATGATGGATATCCATAAATTTGAAGTTTTTCTTGATTTAGCCGAAACGATGAATTTTACCAAAACTGCTGAACGACAATTCACCACCCAAGGAAACATTTCTAAACAGATTCTTTCGTTAGAAACAGAATTAGACGTCAAATTATTCGAACGTGCCCATAGAAAAATCGAGTTGACCGAAGCTGGAAGCTTATTGCTCCCTTATGTAAAAAATGTCGTAGAACAATACCATGCCATGCAAGAAGTGCTTGAAACCTATACGCAAGAAAACAATCTTTCATTAAATATCTTAACGATACCAACCATGATCAATTACCAAGGCTTTTCCAAGATTACCGAATTTTTGAAACATCATCCTGAATTTACGGTCCAGTTGAAAGAAGTAGAAAGTATCGAACTGACTTATGACGATACAAATGAACATAGTGATACGATCCACTTTGCCAGAAGCTTCCAGGCCCCACCAAGTTCGATTGAGTGGCTACCTACTGAAACAGACGATTTTGTAGCAGTTCTGCCTAAAACCCATCCTTTAGCTGCTAAAAAGAAATTGGATCTAAGTGAACTGAAAAAGGAGAATTTTTTGGTTCTTGGCCCTACTACGAACTTGTATCAACCTGTGCTGGACTTGTGTCGCGAAGCTGGATTTGAACCGAGAATCTCTTATAAAGGATCTAGGACCGACTTGATCATCAATATGATTGCAAATGACATGGGGATTGCTATTGTTATGGAAAAAACAGTCAAAAATCTGTTAAAAGAAAATACTGTGATCCTCCCCATCTCTCCAACAAAAGAAAGTTATCTCGCATTTACGCGTAAAATCGGTGAACATTCTTTGGCTTCAGACACATTTTGGGAGTATTTGAAACAAGAAGAGAACTAGGCCCTTCATTTTCTGTCTATCAATCCATCCAAAAAAGAGAGCGACTCATGACTTTCGCTCTCTTTTTTGCATCATATCCTTGTTTCAATGACACATCTATCATTTCTCGTAGTTCAATAAGAAAGCAGCGATTTTATGTCGAAAGAACCGTAAGAACATTTCCCTAATCACAAAAAAACGACTCCCCCCCTAAAAACCTTCAATCGAATTTTTAGGGGGTTTTATTCTTTTTCCTATTGTTTACTTAACCGTATCATTGCTGTCGTTCCTACTCCTTCGATACTGCTATAATCAATACGACCATCATGCAGTTCTAGAATTTTTTTGACCAGTGAAAGTCCTAGCCCATTCCCAGAAATTTGACGGCTTGTATCTCCTTGATAAAATTTTTCAAACATTCGATCTCTGGTCTCTTCATTCATTCCTACACCTGAATCGGTCACTTCCAGTACAATCTCTGTGGCTGTCTCAAATAGTTTGATATGAATCTGTCCATTGACTTGATTGTACTTTATGGCGTTATCCATGATATTCAACCACACTTGGTACAAAAACTCTTCATTGCCTGTGTAATTTACTGCAGCCAGTTCGATATCCAATTCTAGCTGTTCTTTCTCCCATTTAGGCTGCAAAAAAACGATTACTTCTCGAATTTGTTCATCTAATCGGTACTCTTTTTTTTCCAGTTGGATACGTTGGTTTTCCAGTTTGTTCAATTTTAAGATATTCTCTGTTAATTGTGAAAGCTGCGTGATACTTTCGATAATCCGATATAAAAATATTTGGCATTCTTCGTCAGAGAGATTTGGGGCTTGTAACAATTGTACATATCCTTGGATCGTTGCTAATGGTGTTTTGAATTCATGGGATACACTGGACACAAAATCATTCCTCAATGTTTCGATACTATTTAGTTCTTGGACCATAACATTGAAATCTTTATACAGTTGCTGTACTTCTGCTACTTTCTGCTGCTCATCCATTCGAATCGAAAAATCTCCCGTTGCTACCAGACTCATATTTGTCCCTAGTGCACTGATTGGATGCAGAATACGCCGCCCAACAAAAATCGATATTCCTGTACCCACGATCATACTGAACCCTGCAAAGACGAATAACGGGTATAGCGTTGGTTTTCCAGCCGATTCAGCAGGTGAGATAGAATGCCGAGACAATAAGAAAATAAAACCGAGAAAACACAGCAGTGTCACTAAGATCGAAATGAAGACAATACTGGCAAAATAGATCCATAATTGTGAAAATAGCTTTTTTTTCATCTTTAAATAACCGCCTTATAGCCTAGTCCCCGTACTGTCATGATTTGAAAATCTTCCGTCTTTTCAAAACGGGTCCTTAAACGTTTGATATGTACATCGATCGTTCGTTCTTCTGTATTCGTATCTAATCCCCAAATGTCATCCATCAACTGTTGGCAAGTGAAGATCTTGTTGGGATAAGACAGTAATTTATACAGAAGCAGAAATTCTTTTTGAGGCAGAATCAACGAATGCTGATCTTGTAACACTGTATAAGTATCCAGCTCTAATTTTGTTTGTCCAATCATCAAGCTACTGCTGTAATTGATTTTTGAACGTCGAAGCAACGCTTCCACACGTAGGATCATCTCATTGACATCGATGGGTTTTGTCATATAATCATCTGCTCCTAGTTTGAACCCGCGTTTCTTATCCTCAAAATCGGCCTTTGCCGTAATCATCAGAACAGGTGTGTCAAATCTGGTGCTACGTAATGAGTCTAGCAAGTCATAGCCATCCATTTTCGGCATCATGATATCTGTAATGATCAATTCTATACGTATCGCTTCTAGTTTTTTCAGCGCATCCTCTCCATTCAGTGCAGTGATGACTGAAAAGCCCGCTCGTTCCAACACAGAACGGTAAAGCAACTGTAATTGCGGATCATCTTCTACTATTAAAATACGATTCATTGTTCTCCCTCTGTTTTTTGAAAAATTTCTAGATTTTTTCTTGCAGTTCATCTTCAGTTAACATTTATTTTGTATACTACGATCATTGTTCTGATATACTTATTAGTATACCGAATATTTCACTACGGGAGAAGGGTGATTATGCTTCAATTAAAAGATATAAAAAAATATTATAAAGTCGGCGAAACCACCACTAAAGCATTGGATGGTGTATCTGTCGCTTTCAGACAAAAAGAATTCGTAGCGATTTTAGGTCCTAGTGGTTCTGGTAAAACGACTATGCTGAATGTGATTGGTGGACTAGATAATTATGATTCCGGTGATATGGTGATCAACGGAAAGTCTACTAAAGACTTCAAAGACAACGACTGGGATGCCTACCGAAACGATTCTATCGGGTTCATTTTCCAAAGTTATAACTTGATTGGTCATTTAGGCATTATTGAAAATGTTGAACTTGGGATGACATTAAGTGGTGTTTCTAAAGACGAAAAACGAAAACGGGCAGAAGATGCCTTGCATCGGGTCGGCTTGACAGATCATATGCACAAAAAACCAAATCAGCTATCTGGTGGACAAATGCAGCGGGTAGCAATCGCTCGAGCGCTAGCCAATGATCCAGATATCCTTTTGTGTGATGAACCAACCGGAGCTTTAGATACAGAAACAAGTATCCAGATCATGGAACTGATCCAAGAGTTATCGAAAGAAAAATTAGTGATCATGGTCACACATAATCCTGAACTGGCCAATCAATATGCAGACCGGATCATTGAATTTTCTGATGGTAAGATCTTAACGGATTCCCATCCTCACATCGAACGACCAAAGGATGATCAATTTAACCTACGCAGAACGAAGATGAGTTTTTGGACAGCGTTGAAGCTTTCTTTCAACAATATCCGAACAAAAAAAGGACGTACTTTCTTGACTTCCTTTGCTTCCAGTATCGGGATCATCGGAATCGCGATCGTCCTTTCCCTTTCTTCTGGTTTCCAAAAGCAAATCGATAACACGCAAGCTGAAACAATGGCGAAATTTCCGATCACTATTTCTAAGGTAACGACTAACCAGACCCGTGACGATGCTGGATTGGGCGCAAGCAAAGCAGATTATCCAGACAGCAAAACGATCACAGCAAAAGTCAGCGAAGAAGACAAAGCACAGCATACGAATAAAATCGATCAAACATATGTCGATTATGTAACAGACATCGATCCTAATTTAAGTAATAATATTGGGTTTACTCGTACAACAGGAATCAATCTTTTACGTGATGTAAATGGGAAAGTACAGCCTGTAAGTTTCTCGAATCAAAACCCTGATGCGGAATCTCTTTCCTTGTCTAGTACGATGTCAGCAATGACAGGTGTGGGAGTGTCAAGTTTCCCTACACAGCTTGACACTAGCAAAGAAAACTTTTTAAAAGACAATTATTCTTTACTTGCCGGAAGTTATCCAGCCTCAGCAACAGATGTCGTGCTGATCGTAGACGGCAACAATAATACTAATATCAACGCATTGAAGAATCTTGGATTTGATGTGAAGGAAGACGAAAAACTTGATTTCGATGATATCGTCGATACAACATTCAAGTTAGTAAACAACAATACTTACTATACAAAACTTCCAACTGGGAATTTCATTCCTAATACAGATTATGACTCGATGTACCAGAATTCTTCAGATGAATTGAAGATTTCAGGAATCCTACGCGTGAAGTCTTCTTCTACAATGAATCTCTTATCGCCAGGAATCGCTTATAGTGATCAATTAACGACTCAAATCGTCAATGAGAACAAAGAATCAGAAATCGTCAAAGCCCAAAAAGACAGTGATGTAAATGTCTTAACTACTGAAAAAGTTGACGAAAACGCCAAACAAACATTGCTTAGTTATTTAGGCGGAGACAGCTTGCCTTCAAGTATCATGATTTATCCGAACAATTTTGAAGACAAAGAAAAAATCTTGGATTATTTAGATGATTACAATACAGGCAAATCAGATGAAGATAAAATCATTTATACTGATTTAGCTGGAACGATGACTGAACTGACTGGCGGATTGATGGATGCTATCACTTATGTCCTCATTGCTTTTGCAGGGATCTCTTTAGTAACAAGTATGATCATGATCAGTATCATTACTTATACATCTGTGATTGAACGGACAAAAGAAATCGGTGTACTAAAAGCTTTAGGTGCACGGAAAAAAGACATCACTCGCGTATTTGACGCAGAAACGTGTATTTTAGGTATTTCTTCTGGGATACTAGGTGTGTTTATTGCCTGGCTAGCTACATTCCCTATCAATAGCATCTTGTACAGCATGACGGATCTAAAAAATGTTGCGCAACTAAATCCTGTCCATGCGATCATTCTAGTGATTGTCTCTACTGTATTGACGATGCTTGGCGGTCATCTTCCTGCACGAATGGCAGCGAAAAAAGACGCTGCTATCGCTTTGCGTGCAGAATAAAGCTATTCGTTTTTTCCAATTACTACAAAGGGTGGTGACAAAATTGTTGTCACCACCCTTTTTTTGAATAAACAGCTTTTCATAACCTCTCGATAAACGGCGTTCTCCTTCCAACTCCTCGGTCACAACCTCTGATTCACGGTGTTCCTGAAGTAGCTTCTTCGGAAATAAGCCGAAATGTCACAAAAATTTGAGAAGCAATTTTCGTATATTCCTTCTTATTTCTTGAAGCTGACCACTTCTGTCACAACCTCTTGCCTATTTATAATTCTGGAATATGGTTTTCCCCTTTGAGCCACAGTTCTTGCGGTGTATATTTGTCTTTTCCATTTATGAATACTGTTCCATCTGCTTCAATCGTTACTTCAGTCCCAATCCACATATTAGTAGACAAAGCGAGAAGATTTTTTCTTTTTCCTCTTCCTTTTTTTCCAAATTGCAAGGCATCGGTTATCTCTTCTGTCCAATGAGATTTCACGTATTTTACTTCCCCGTTTTCAAATGTAACTTTCAAAATATTCGCTATATTTTCTACTTTTACTGCTTTAGGAAATGACTCCTCCATTTTTTTCACTTTCCTTCCATTAGCATTTAGTATGCGCTTTCTTATTGTTGTAAGTATATCATAATTTATTCTATTATCAAAAAACCGTATCCATTCCATTAAGGAATATTTTATCAAACAAGTTGAATTGTTTTCCTCCTTTGTACCTTTTACTATAGATAGGTAAAGACAACTAAGGAGGAATTTTTCATGACAGATCAACCGTATGATTTAAGAAAAGTCATCGAAGAACTAAAGACACTTCCAGGTCAATATCACGAAACAGATATTGAAATCGATCCTGAAGCAGAATTATCTGGTGTTTACCGTTATATCGGTGCTGGCGGTACAGTAAAACGTCCGACTCAAGAAGGACCAGCTATGACTTTCAACAATATCAAAGGTTTCCCCGGCACACGTGTGAACATCGGGACAATGGCTAGTCGTAAACGTGTAGGTGAAATTTTGCACCATGATTATCGAACACTTGGCCGTTTCTTGAAAGACGCTGTAGAAAATCCAATCAAACCTGTGAAAGTAGACAAAGCAGACGCTCCAGCACAAGAAGTCGTTCATCTAGCTACCGATGCAGACTTCGATATTCGCAACATTTTGCCTGCACCTACAAATACTCCTGAAGATGCAGGTCCATACATCACGATGGGTGTAGTCTTAGGATCAGATCCAGAAAAAACAATGAGCGATGTAACGATCCATCGTATGGTCCTAGAAGACAAAGATACGATCGGTATGTACATCATGCCTGGTGGGCGCCACATTGGTCACTTCCAAAAACAATTTGAAGCATTGAATAAACCAATGCCTATCACTATCAATATTGGTTTAGATCCAGCAATTGCCATTGGTACGACTTTCGAACCACCTACCACTCCACTTGGCTACAACGAACTATGGTGTGCAGGAGCTTTGCGTAACGAACCTATTCAAATCGTTGATGGTGTAGCAGTCGATGAAGTGGGTATTGCTCGTGCTGAATTCATCATTGAAGCAGAAATCATGCCAAATGAAACAATGCAAGAAGATATCAACACGAACTCAGGGAAAGCAATGCCAGAATTTCCTGGTTATACTGGGGATGCTAATCCAGCTGTACAAGTAGTAAAAGTCAAAGCAGTTACTCATCGAAAAGACAATCCAATCATGCAAACAACAATTGGTCCAAGTGAAGAACACGTATCTATGGCCGGTATTCCTACAGAAGCAAGTATTCTTGCCTTGGTTGATAAAGCTATTCCAGGAAAAGTAGTAAATGTCTACAATCCTCCTGCAGGTGGCGGTAAATTGATGACCATCATGCAGATTCGTAAAGAAAACGAAGCGGATGAAGGTATTCAACGCCAAGCAGCTATTCTTGCCTTATCAGCCTTCAAAGAATTGAAGACAGTCATTTTAGTCGATGAAGATGTTGATATTTTCGACATGAACGATGTAGTTTGGACTTTCAACACTCGTTTCCAAGGAGATAAAGACATTATTGTGCTCCCAGGAATGAGAAACCATCCATTGGACCCATCAGAATTACCAGAATATAATCCTGGTTCTATTCGTTTCCGTGGGATGAGTGCAAAAACTATCTTTGACGGTACAGTTCCTTTCGATATGAAAGAACATTTTGTACGTGCAAAATTCCAAGAAGTAGAAGATTGGGAAAAATATTTGAAATAATGAATGATCTGCAACTGTTTTGACATCATAAAAAGGAGTGCGGAAAATGGAACAATTGGCACAACGGAAGAAAAAAATCGTGATTGGTGTAAGTGGCGCTTCGGGCACCATTTATGCCATCAACCTAGTGAAGAAACTAAAAGAATATCCGATGGTAGAAACACACGGAATCATCAGTCCATGGGCAAAACAGAACTTAAAGCTGGAATCCGACTTATCCCTAAATGAATTCGAAAGCCTGTTTGATTACCATTATTCAAACAAAGATCTAGGTGCTGCTGTCGCCAGCGGATCATTTTTGACCGATGGAATGATCATCGTACCGGCAAGTATGAAAACAGTCGCAGGTATCTCTGTTGGTTTAGGCGACAACCTGATTGCACGTGCTGCTGATGTAACAATGAAGGAGCAACGAAAGTTAGTAATTGTCCCTCGTGAAACGCCATTAAATGCCATTCACTTGGAAAACTTGACTAAATTAGCACGACTAGGTGTGCAAATCATACCACCGATCCCTGCTTTTTATAATCAGCCTCAAACGATCCAAGATCTTGTTGATCACCATACAATGAAACTTTTGGATCAATTTGGGATTGTAAATGAACATTCAAAACGTTGGCAAGGTGATTAATATGGAAAAAGAAACGATAGTTGAAGTAACAAAACTAGGTTTCACGATCCAAGCTGCTGTTAAAGTAATCGGTAAAGACTTATTGATTACTTTAACAGGCGGAGATACACCACATATCGGAACAGTCACTACATTTTCTCGTGATACAGAGATCCAAACTGTACGTTTCCCTAGCCACGATGGTCGTTTCCACAAAGACGATGTCTTAGCCGAAAAAATAGCTGTGGTCATCAAAAATGCCGTACCAGGAAGCTGTACGATCACTTCCGGTATCCATGTTGACCATATCTCCAATGCACAAATCAACGCTTCTTTTCCGATGTCAGAAGAGTTAGGTTACAAGATTTTAGATTGGTTGGAAAAAACAGATTTCCATATCAAAGAACCCGTTTATTATAAAGATGGTGAAAAACCATTATGAAAGAAGAGGTTGTGACACATCTTTTGTCATAACCTCTTGTTTTTATTTTTGCTTCACTGTAACTGCTACGATATCACCAATATCTTTTCCGATGTTTTTACGAATATCTTTTCGTAGTCCAAGGATATAGCAGACCGAACCATCTAAATTTTTCACGCCCATATTCACGATACTGCCTTCGTACGGCACATTATCAAAAGTTGCTTGGACTTTCACTCTTCCAGCACCGAATTCTTCTCTTATGTCATATGGAAAAACAATATATGCGCCACCCTTGCCGACTTCGGAAGCATAGATTTTTGATTCAAAAGAATAAGTTTTCCTCATTTTATTCCTCCTATTTTTTACATCTAGTATAGCATAGCAAAAAAAGAAGGAACTGTGACAAAAGTCTTGTCGCAGTTCCCTTTTTTTGAATAAACGGTGTTCAATCAGCTGACCCTCGGCATTAGCTCAAAAAACGGCAAAATATGAGGAGCTATTTTTCCGTTTTTTTCTCTAATACTCAGGTCAAAACACTGATTTCACAACCTCTTCCTTAAACGGTGTTCAAAATATTATTCGCCTTTTGCTTCTTTCACTAATTTCGCGAATGCTTGTTGTTGGAATTCAGCAGTTAAGGCTTTCGTACGTTGTTCTTGTTCTGCTTTGCTCATTTGCGGATTTTCAGTCATTGCTTTTACCATACCGTCTTGCACATAAGCTTTTGCTTCACTTTCCATCGTACTTTGCTGTTTCTTCACTAATTCAGCTAACTTGGATGCTTGGTCCGTACTTAATTCTACCCATGTCTCTGGGATTTTGAATGTATTCACTCGGCTGTCATATTCGTGATTGTTATCAGCAATATTGAACCAGAATTTATACATGTCGTTTTTGTATTCCCAATAAGTAGTTTTCGTCACTTTTTCAGCATCGCCGTCTGTCTTTTCTACTTTATTTGTTTCGTTATCCGTACCAGTTACTTTTGGTTTCTCTTGTTTTTCATTCGTTCGGTAAAGATACACTTTTTCTTTTCCATTCCCTAAAGCTTTATACAAAAGCATATCTGCTCCTTGGGAATCAGCACTGGAAACAATTTTTTCTGTTTTCGTTTCCGTTACTTTTTCCATTCCAAAGTGATTGGACAAATTAGCGACGATCAAACTTAGTGAAGCGACGAAGATTAGTCCGAAAATCAAAGATAAAAAGGTTTGCCATGTTTTTTTAGCGAACACGTTCGTTAAAGCAAAAGCAAGCAAGCTGACAATCAAAACTCCAATAATCATGCATTATCCCCCGCTTTCGTTAGAACAGGTTCTTTTTTCTTCAATAAAAAGGCAATAATAAAGCCAAGGATCCCAAAGATGATCGCTACGATAAACGCGGCATGGTAACCTGACAGTGTGGCATTGATTGCCTGATCTTTATAAGCTAATGGTGTATTGTCCAATACAGATTTGCTTGGGATATTTGCTTTTGTCACATTCGTCAACACACTGATCAAAATAGCTGTACCGATCGAGCTTGCAATTTGACGGAATGTATTATTTACCGCTGTCCCGTGACTGATCAAGTTATTTGGCAATGCATTCATACCAGAAGTCGTTACCGGCATCATGACCATGGAGATCCCAAACATACGGATCGCATAAAGGATCACGATATATAAAACTGGAGTCGTTTTTGTCAAGAAAGCAAATGGTGCAGTTGCGGCTGTCAAAATGAACATCCCTGTAATGGCTAAACGTTTCGCGCCGTATTTATCGAAAATCGCACCTGTAACGGGCATCATAGCCCCCATGATCAAAGCACCTGGCAACAACATCAAGCCAGAATGGAATGCTGATTCTCCGCGAATGTTTTGGATATACAACGGCACGACCATTTCTGCCCCTACCATCGCCATATTCGTTACACCGGCTAAAACAGCTGCAATCGTAAATGTAGATGATTTGAATACACGAAGCTCCAAGAATGGATGTTCCAAATGTAATTGACGCCATGAGAACAAGGCGATGAAAATCACACCAACGACTAAGAAACCAATTACTTTCAAGCTTCCCCAGCCATCATCACCTACACTAGAAAATCCGTAAAGCAAACTACCGAATCCAATCGTTGACAAAATAGCTGATAAAATATCAATGCTAGGATTTGACAATGGAATAACACTTTTCATTAGGAAGAATGCTAAAACCAAGACAAGAACAACGATTGGCAGTACCATACCAAACAAGTCACGCCAATGGTAGTTATCAATGATGTAACCAGATAATGTAGGTCCTAAAGCAGGAGCAAGCCCAATAACGATTCCTGACATCCCCATTGCTGATCCTCTTTTTTCTGGTGGGAAAATAGACAACATGATATTTTGCAATAATGGCATCGATACTCCCACACCGCAAGCTTGGATCAAGCGACCGATTAGTAATGTACTAAAATTAGGTGCTGTAAAACAAGTAATCGTTCCGATCAAAAAGATCGTCATGGCAGAAAGATATAAATTTCTTGAACTGAATTTATTGATCAGCCATGCTGTTATTGGGATCATGATCCCGTTGACTAGCAAGAAACCAGTCGTTAACCATTGCACATCAGATGCTGAAATATCGAAAGCTTTCATCAATGTAGGAAAAGCTGTCGTCAATAAGGTCTGATTCAAAACGGTACAAAATGTACCAATTAATAAGACAACAACTAAAAGTGTCCGATTATATGGTTTTCCGTAAATATCTACGGGTTGGTTGTTACTCATATTTCTCCTTCTTTCTGAATTTTTTCTGAAACTACTAGAATACTTTAGTCCTAAATCCGCCATTTGTCAACCTACTTGACACATTAGTTAATACAGATATAATTAAGGAAAGTAAGAGGACAAAAGGAGTGACAAAAATGGTTGGGGCTTCCCTTAAACGTTTGTTGGAAAACGATCAATTGGTTGTTGGCATCAGTGAATTAAGTGATATCGTCGGTGTGTCTCCACGTCAATTAAGGTATTGGGAACAAAAGGGATTCATTCGTTCAATCGAAGCTGATGCGAATTGTCCTAGAAAATATCGTTTGCCTACAGTTATAAAAGTAGAACTGATCAAAAAATACTTAGATGACGGATTTACCTTATCTAAAGCTGCAGAAAAGGCAGAAATCCGACAAAAGAAAATGCATCATGTCCGCAAAGTTTTTTCAAAAGCAATCAAAGATATCGAATTGATCGACGAACGCTATACGATTTTACAAATTGGCAACTTCAAAGAAGAGAATGCGAAGATGTACATCATTCATGACAACGAGACAGACGAATTGTCTTACAAACTCCTTCCTGTCGATGAAAAAGCTGACTACGAGCAGCTGTTAAAAGAACTCTAAGCTCCGCTAATCTCCTAAACATCAGACTTTTTAAAAAGTAGATGATACATATAACACTTAGAAAAAGCCTGTTTGAACATAAGAATATCCGAACGGTGATCTGCATTTCTTTCATATAGAAAGGAAGCATCCATCACTGTTCGGATATTTTTTAGTTTATTTTTTTCGGTTGTTTTCTTCTTCCAATACATCTGTCAGCCAACTTGCATATTCTGTTTCCCGATTGATCGCATGCGCTAAAATCAAGTAATGTCCGTAATTTTCATGTTTTTCTTTTTCTGTAGGAAAGATTGTTTTTTTTCGCTCTAATAGATGAAGGCGTTTTTCTTCATGAAGATCACGCTGCTGCTGGATAATTTCTACTAATGCCGGATCATTCACGTCTTTGACGAAATACAATTTTAAAACGAATTCGTCTCGATTAACCGGCAGTTCATTGGTCGGTGTATGAATCCACTCTGCTAATTGTTCCTTCCCTTCTTCTGTTAATTCATAAACTTTTTTTTCCAATTTTTCGCCTGTGATCTCTACTTGATGTTGAATGATTCCTTGCTCTTCCATTTTTGCCAGCTCAGGATAAATCTGGCTATGTTTTGCTTGCCAAAATTCTCCTATTTCATTTTTGAATGATTGATTCAATTCATATCCTGTCATCTGCTTCTTACTTAATAACCCTAATAAAATATAGCGAAGTGTATTTTTTCTTGCCATCAGTTTTTCCTCCTTGACAAATCTTTAAATCCATTCTATCATAAACGAGTAATCAAAAACATGTAGTTTATTACATGTTTTAATTTAGAGGGAGATGCTTAATCATGAAAGAATTTAAAGAATTGGAAGATTTTATTGGAACTCACTTTATTTATACGTATGACAACGGTTGGGAATATGAATGGTATGCAAAAAATGACCATACTGTCGATTACCGTATCCACGGCGGAATGGTCAAAGGTCGTTGGGTAAAAGACCAAGAAGCTGATATCGTTAAATTGACAGATGGCGTATTCAAAATTATTTGGACAGAACCAACAGGGACAGACGTTGCATTAGACTTTATGCCAAATGAAAAGAAACTTCACGGAATGATCTTTTTCCCTAAATGGGTTGAAGAACATCCAGAAATCACTGTTACTTTCCAAAATGAACATATCGCAGAAATGGAAGCAGCTCGTGAAAAATATGAAACTTATCCAAAATTACTTGTTCCTGAATTTGCTACCATCACTTATATGGGTGATGCAGGTATAGACAATGAAGATGTCATTAGTGAAGCGCCATATGATGGCATGCCTGATGATATCCGTAGCGGAAAATACTTCGATGAAAATTATAAACGAGTAAAATAAGGTTGTGAAAGAGAGGTTGTGAAATCAGCGTTACGCTTTGAGTAATAAGAACGCTAGTCAGAAAATAGCTTTTCATATTTTCTAGGCTAGTGGGCTTATTACCGAGAAGCAGCTGATTGAACACCGTTTATCAAGAGGTTGTGAAATCAGCGTTTTGACCTGAGTATTAGAGAAACAAATGGAAAAATAGTTCCTCATATTTTGCCGTTTGTTGAGCGAATACCGAGGATCAGCTGATTGAACACCGTTTAGTGGAGAGGTTGTGAAAAAGCTGTTCTGCATCAAGTAATAAGAACAGCCAAGTAAAAACAGTTCCTTATGTTTTTAAATTGGTTGGACTTATTACCGCAGATGCAAGCTTTGAACACCGTTTATCAAAGGTCGTAACAACTGCATCTTCACACAGTTAAATTAGTGACTTCAAAATGAAATAATGCTCCCAGCAAAAATTAGGCTGGGAGCATTATTTCGTTACTCTGTTCATCAAAAATCATTGGTTTGATTCCATTGCATCACAAGCTCCTCCTCATTTACTGCTTCATCTTTTTGCAGTATTTGAATTGCAAAGCCTTGTGAAAGATAGAAATGAATAGCTGATTGACTTTTTTGATAGACTGTCAAAGTCAGTGTTTTATTGGTTTCTTTTATTTTTTTCATTAGTTGCGTACCGATTTTTTGTTGCCGATATTCCCTCTTTACAAAAATCCCTGCGATGAACTGATCAATCACCCCAGCAAAACCGACGATTTCTTGATCTATTTCTGCTAAGTAAATCACTGCCTCTGGCAAAGCTTTCCTAACAGATTCTATTTGACTCTCCCAATAAGTTGGTGAGATGAATCCATGAGAATCCAAATTAGCATGCAGCCAAATCGATAGAACAGTTTCCAGTTCTTCAGCAGACAATTCTGTTGTTGTACGAATCATTTTTTCTCTCCTTACTTAGTCATTGAGTTTAAACCAAAAACCATTTTTTTGAAGCTCTTTCACCAGTTTTCGCCCCTCAAAAAAGTACATCTTTTCTTGTTTTAATTTTCTGATACCAAAAGAAGCAGCGACTTTAGGATCATCAACTGACACGATTCGATAAGTCCCACCAGGCAATTGATCCAGCTTGACTTTCCCATAATGATCGCTTTGCACTGAAAACGGCACACCGTTTCTAGTAAGTGTTTTTTTCTTATGTTTCAAAATAAATGAGCCACCCTTTACTGGATTTCCTGCTGAATCACTTATAATAAATGAAAAATCAAGCACTTTTTTACTTAACCGATACTGATAAATCAGTCGACCAATAAACAGTAACAGTATAACTACAGCTATTATCGTTCCTGCAAGAATAAGCAACTGTCGCAAAGTTCTTTCCTGATTTCCTTTTTCTTCTTCGTTTTTTACCGATTCACAATAAGGAATCCGATGTCCCGTCACTAGCAAACGATGCGTGTTGATCATATACGGTGTACATGTAAGCAAGGTAACTAAGTCTTTTCCTTCTTCAATCGTTAGAACAGACGTGTCATCTGGCAGTACCACTTGTATATTTTCAACTTGATAAGCCAATTTCTCCCCAAAAACAGTCAAAATAAACGTATCTCCGTGTTCTAAACGATCTAACTCGGTAAATAATCGTCGATTGGGTAACCCGCTGTGAGCAGAAATCACTGAATGCGTCGAATTTCCACCAAGTGGGAAAGAAGTTCCTTGTAAGACGCCTGCTCCATTCTCAAGAATCATGCCGTTAAGCCGGTCATAAAGTGAAATATTTATTTGGATTTTAGGTATATTGACACTTCCAATCAGCCATTCCTCTAATTGGCTGGATGTCGTGCTTTCATTTCTGTTCTGTTCATCGAAAGGATCAGCCCCAGGATTGAATCCTTGGTCAGTTAATCGTTGGTTTTGCTCCTCCATTTTCTTTCGCTGCGCTTCATTTTCGGCTGCGGTTCGTTTTTGTACTTGTTCCATTCGTTTTTGATCCATAAGACTATTTAAAGAATCCACATAAAATGGATACAAAGCGATTAGTAACCCTACGACGATACATATCAATAAAAATAAACGAAACAAAAGCCGACGAGACTGTTTTTGCTTTCTCTGCTTCACATGCGTCCTCCCTTGCAAGTTTTTTTGTTCTTTCTTTTATTATATGGGTTCAGGAAAAAAATAGAAAATGAAAGCCGATGAGATTGTGAAAAAGCTACTTTGTTTCGAGTATTAAGAAAATTTTGACTCAAAACAAGGAATGCGACATGGCTTTGCCACATCCTCTCTCCTTAGAAATTTCACTTATGTTTTTCTTGTAAAATTCATAAATATTTTCATGAATTTTCTAATTTCTTGCCTCCCTACCGCATAGGATATATGATGAATTTATCTAAAGTTTGCAAAGGAGTTCGACAATTGAAAAAATATGGCCCGTTTTTAGCAATTTTTTTCATTGCTTTGGCATTTCTCATGCCTCATTTATTCACACATAAACTAATTTTGGGTGCTGATGCCCCCTTCCATTACAATCGGTTCTACGATGCTGCGCAACAAATCAAACATGGGGATTTCCACTATTTTCCTTCCCTTTATGGATTCCAGCAAAGCGGTAGGATCGTTAATGCCGTTTACGGCCCATTTTTTGCTTATTTACAAGGATTGATTGTGTTGCTTGCAGGTAGTTGGTTTCACTATCAGATTCTTTCAAATTTTATTCTTTATCTTATTTCAGGATTTTCTATGCTGATCTTACTAAGATATGTCAATGTTCGGAACTGGGTAAGTGTACCAGTAGCCGTTTTATTCATGAGTACGTATTCTATTCAATATTGGTCTATCAATCAAGGATTCACTAGTTGGGGGACTTGTTTCTATCCTTTATGCATGATCCCTATTGTTGATTTCGTCCTTCATAAAAAGTTTCCTGTAATCAAAGTTGCGATCTCAGTTGGACTTATGACGCAGATTCATCTACTGTCTTCGATCATGTTAGCCTTGATGTATATTCCTTTTTATCTTTATTACTTTTTTAACCAGACTGAAAAAGGAAAAGCACTGCTTCAACTGATCAAGTCGGTCTTGCTTTATTTTGTCCTGACAGCAAATATTTGGGCAGGACTGGCTATTGTTTACAGCGGGAATAAGATTCTTCCTCCCTTTGTTAACAGAGAAATGAGTCAAAAGGCGATCGACCTGGATGGCAGTTATTGGCTTCATTATCCTAAAGCCTTTCCGATATTGATATTGTCAGGTTTTTTGCTTTTTATTTTCTTTCAACAAAAGAATACCTTGTTCCAAAAAATCGTGTTGTATACAAGTCTTGTTTTCTTTTTTCTTTCTACTAGCTTGATTCCATGGACGACATTGATCGAAAAAAATGTGCCTTTTATTAGCTTAATTCAGTTTCCATTTCGATTTTTCGTCCCATTTACGCTATTGCTTCTGCTTTACCTTTCCCTATCACTAAATCAATGGTCTGAGCAAAAGTGGTTCCGTCTTTTAGGTATATTGGGTATTCTTATTTTTTCTGCACAGACGATCCAAAACTTATACCAGCATCTAGAAAAGTGGGAGAATGAAACATTTGTCAGTCGACATACTTATCTATTCGATACACCGGAAGAAGCAAGGAAAACATTCTTCAGCAAAGATATGTCTACCAGCTTATTCGTTTTCCAAAAAACCACCCCTGACTATCTGCCAATCTATAAGGAGACAAAAGACAACAAATACGACCGATATAACGAAGAAATATTAGAAAACGAAACAACTTTCATAAAAACACATCCAGGCGGTCTTTTGACAATCAAGTGGAAAAATACTGGGGACAAAACGGTTCATATCCCTGTTATCGTTTATGATCGGACTGTACTACAGCAAAATGGAAAAACATTGACTGATTATGAATTAACGGATATCGGGACCCCAATCGTGAATCAGCAAAAAGGGATCAACGAGCTCACGCTTCATTATCGAACGCCGATCTATTTCTATTTCATTCTTTCTCTTACTTTGATTGGTTGGTTTACCTTGCTGTGCTTATTTATTTATCATAGATACAAGCATCTACATGCTTAGTCAAAACGGATGATACATCCAATCAAAAAAAAACTCTCCGAACGGTAGGATCGATCGGAGAGTTTTATTTTGTTTAGTTTTTTATGTCATATTTTTGTTCGTTCATCGTCCATCTATTTCGATTTCAGCCCCATAGTGATCACTGATGATTGGACTATCGACCCCGTCAAAAATCCGTTGATATTTTTTTACTTGTACTCCTTCAGGGACAAAAATGAAATCTATACGCAATTTTTCTGTGTTTTGTTCCCAACCATCAATCTTCTTTTCCACAGTAGCAGCTTTGCCTTTTTCATTCGCGATAACATACGAATCTTGAAGAAGAAGACCACTTTCCTTTACTATATGATAACCTTCAGAATCTGCCGGATTATTGAAATCACCTAGGAAAAAAAGTGGTGCGCGGGTTTCAAAAAAGTAGTTTTCCAAGTTTTTCCACTCAAAATAAAAGCCGCTTTTTTTATCTGTCCACCAAGAAAAGTGGCAACTAGAGACAAAAATATCTTGATCATCTATCTTTGTTTTCCCAATCAAGATCTTGCGCGTCCGATAATCTTCTTTCTTTTGAGATTCGGAGACGGTGAGGACCTGACTTTCCAATGGTCTTTTCGCAAGCAGCGCATTTCCTTCTTCATATTTATCATAACCGATGTGGCTCATTTCCCAACTCCAAAAATACTCTTTTCCTTGTTCTTTTAAAAGCTGGACTAAACAGTAGGCAAAATTATCTTTGCGGATAGGAACTTGATTCTCTACTGGACAGAACTTCATTAGTTTTGCAGGGTCTGCTTCTTCAGATTCCAGTAATTGGTTGATTTCTTGCAAAGCGATCACTTCATAATCTTCTAACAGGATCTTCTCTGCTAATTCCTGTAATTTTTTCTCTGGTTCTGGCTCAAGCCAGCTATGTGTGTTCAATGTCATGAATTTCATGGTTCTTCTCCTTCTCTTCATTTCGAAACAAAAGGGGTTGTGACAAAATTTTGTCACAACCTCCCCAGTAAACAGTGTTCAATCAGCTGACCTTCGGTATTAGCTCAAAAACGGCAAAATATGAGGAGCTATTTTTCCGTTTTGTCTCTCTAATACTCAGGTCAGGGCGCTGATTTCACAACCTCCCTTTATATTTTAATGGAGCCGATCACTTTACCAGCTGCCACTGTCCCTAATTGCTTGATCACTACTTCTTCCACTTTATCATTCGTAAATACGATCATGATCGTTGGATCTTTTTCTTCGTTTTGGATCACTTCAAGATTCATTTCAGCTAATTTCGATCCTGTTCCTACTTCTTGTCCTTCTTTGACAGCAATCTCAAAAGCTGACTGATTCATTTGGACTGTATCAATCCCCATATGGATCAAAACTTCGACGCCCTCTTTCGTTTCTAGCCCAATTGCATGTTTGCTAGGGAAAATACTTGTCACTTTTCCAGCGATCGGCGCAACAACTTCTCTTGACGTTGGAATAACAGCAAAACCATCACCCATCATTTTTTGTGAGAATACTGGATCTTTTACTTCAGCTAAAGGAATCACTTCCCCAGAAGCTGCGGAAACTAGTTCTTGTTCTATACCTAAGTAATGCTTACTATCTGCTTGTCCATTTCCTGTAGAAACCATTTGCGGCTCTGGAATCTCTGCTCCTGATTGCAGCAGATCTTCGATATCTGATTTCAAGACATCTGCTTTTGGTCCATAAACTGCTTGGACTCCATTGTCTTTGACGATCAGTCCCATTGCTCCTGCTCGTTTCCAGGCTTCTTCAGTCCCAACTTTTTCCCGATCGTTTACACTTACACGTAAACGAGTCATACAGGCATCGACATCTTTGATATTTTCTTTTCCTCCCAACAAATGGATGATCTGCACCACTTGCTGGTCTGCAGTTCCTGTTCCACTGTTAGATACAGTGGTTTCTTCACTGTCATTGTCATAATTTCCGTTACGCCCAGGTGTAGCAAAATTGAATTTTTTGATCAAGAAATTTGCTAAGAAATACGTAACAACACCAAAAACGATCACACATAACACAAAGTTGATAAGATCTGCACCTAGACCCGCTTTGATAGCTAATGGTGTCCGCGTCAGCAATTCGATATTTCCAAATGAATGGACCCGCAATGGTAAAATGTCTGCCATCGCAAATGCAGCTCCCTGAATGACTGAATAAATGGCATATAATGGTACAGCCGCAAACATGAACATGAACTCCAATGGTTCTGTTACACCTGTTAGAAAGACAGCTAACGCTGCTGAAAAATACATTGATTTATATCTTGCTTTCTTATCAGGATCGACATTACGGTACATCGCAAATGCCATCCCCATCAAAATACCCGAAGAACCAATCATTTGTCCTACTTTGAAACGAGCAGGTGTCCAGTTATGCAACACAAATTCATATTGCGACATATCCCCTGCACCTCTAAGATTCACTAAATCAGTGGCCCAAGCTAACCATAACGGATCTTGTCCAAAAACTTGTGTTCCTGCCTGTGCGCCTGATAAAATCTCGTACGATCCGCCAAGCTGTGTATAGTTGATAGGAATTGTCAGCATATGATGCAATCCGAACGGTAATAGCAAACGTTCCAATGTACCAAATAAAAACGGTGCTAGAATCGGTGCGCTTTCCTGTGATTCTGCAATCCATAAACCAAAATTATTGATTCCGGCCTGTACGTTTGGCCAAACAACAGCAAGAATCAATGCCACAATCGTTGACCATAAGATAACGACAAACGGAACAAAGCGCTTTCCATTGAAGAAAGACAAAGCATCCGGTAATTTTCTATAATTATAGTACTTATTATAAGCCATTGCCCCGACAAAACCAGCGATGATCCCTACAAATACACCCATATTCAAAGCTGGTGCTTCCAACACACTTGTAAAGAACCCTTTAACCATGATCTTCGTACCGAAAAGAGTGTGAGTAAACGCATCTTCATTCGCAAGCATATCGCTTGTGACCCCAAAGATGGCCCCAGTGATCCGATTGATCAAAATAAATGAGATCCCAGCAGCAAATGCCCCACCTGCCCGTTCTTTTGCCCAACTTCCTCCTATTGCTAAAGCAAATAAAATATGAAGATTCCCAATAATTGCCCAACCAATATTTTCTATTACTCCGCCCGTTGTAACAAGCGGCGTCCACTCAGGATTGATCAAAGGAATTGATTTCCCTATACTGATCATCAATCCAGCTGCCGGCATCACTGCCACCACAACCATTAAAGCCTTTCCAAATTTTTGCCAAAACTCAAAACTAAATATCTTTTTCATTCCGTTTAGCTCCTTTACGCAATCGGTTTCGTTAAATGTATTATAGCGTGCGTTTTCTTTTTTGTAAATGCTTTATTTTTTATTCTTCTGTCTATACCATTCTACAAAACCCATAATACATAAGTTTCCTTCTATAAATAGCTCGAAAAAATTTTATTTTTATGCTTTTTTCTATGAAATATTTCCTATTGTCTATTGACTTGCGCAATCGGTTGCGTTTATTATGAACGTATAAAACAGCTCATTAGGAGGAGAACAATGAAACAGATCAAACGACTATTTGCTATTGATCCATGGAAAATCAGCACGACCCAATTAGATAAAAAAAATCTTCGACTGCAAGAATCTTTGACAAGTATTGGAAACGGTTATATGGGGATGCGTGGGAACTTTGAAGAAACTTACTCAGGGGACCACCATCAAGGTACTTATTTGGCAGGTGTCTGGTATCCTGATAAGACACGTGTCGGCTGGTGGAAAAACGGTTATCCAGAGTACTTTGGAAAAGTAATCAATGCCTTGAACTTTATCGCAATAGATATTTCGATCAACAATCAGCTGATCGACTTGGCTTCTTTGGAACCAGAAGACTTTTACTGGGAACTAGATATGAAAAATGGTGTGCTATCTCGTACGTTCACAATCACTACTTCTACTAATAAAGTACGTATCTCCTTTGAACGTTTTTTAAGCATTGTCAAAAAAGAAGCGGCTTACATCCATTTGACTATAGAAATGCTTGAAGGTAATGGAACAGTCGACCTCGTATCGAAATTGGATGGAAATGTCCAAAACGAAGACAGCAACTATGATGAACATTTTTGGAATGAGATCGATCGTGGAACCATAGAAGAAATCGGCTATTTGACAACCAAAACTATTCCAAACAACTTCGGGATCGAACAATTCACTGTTACTGCAGCAATGCGTCATTTCGTTAACGGAAAAGCAGTCGTTCCTGACTATCACGAAGATACTTTAGCCTTACATGGTTGCCTGTCTGCTGAATTATCTCAAGGCGAGACATGGACAGTAGAGAAAGAAATCATCGTTCTTACTAGTCGAGATATCCCAGAAGCGCAGCAAGCAGAAAAAGCCGTCTCAGAATTAGCAAATCAGACAAACAATTATATCCAAGCAAAAGAAGAACAAACAGCGGCTTGGGCAGAACGATGGAAGCTTGCCGATGTGGTCATCGAAGGAGACGAAGAAGCACAGCAAGGTATTCGGTTCAATTTGTTCCAACTATTCTCTACTTACTACGGCGAAGATGAACGATTGAATATCGGACCTAAAGGATTCACAGGAGAAAAATACGGCGGTGCCACTTACTGGGATACAGAAGCGTATGCAGTCCCTCTTTATCTCGCTTTAGCCAAACCCGAGGTAACTAAGAATCTTCTGAAATACCGGCATAACCAGCTGCCGCAAGCGATCCACAACGCTCAGCAGCAAGGATTGAAAGGCGCGCTTTATCCTATGGTCACCTTCACTGGCGTCGAATGTCATAACGAGTGGGAAATCACTTTCGAGGAGATCCACCGAAATGGTGCAATCGCCTATGCAATCTACAATTACACGAATTACACCGGTGATACGGAATATTTGAAAAATGAAGGTCTGGAAGTTTTAGCAGAAATCGCCCGCTTCTGGGCAGACCGTGTCCATTTTTCAAAACGAGCAAATAAATACATGATCCACGGAGTGACTGGACCAAATGAATATGAAAACAACATCAATAACAATTGGTATACAAATACGATCGCAGCTTGGGTCTTGCGTTACACGCGAGAAAATTATTTAACTTATCAAGAAGAAGCTGCTATCGCTATCAGCGAAGAAGAACTAGCCAAATGGAAAGATATCGCAGAGAACATGTACTTCCCAGTGGACGAAGAATTAGGTATTTTTGTCCAGCATGACACATTCTTAGATAAAGATCTCATGCCTGTATCCGATATTCCCACAAGCGATCTTCCTCTGAACCAGCATTGGTCTTGGGACAAAATCCTTAGATCTTGCTTCATCAAGCAGGCAGATGTATTACAGGGGATTTATTTCTTCAACGATACTTTTACAAAAGAAGAAAAACAAAAAAACTTTGATTTCTATGAACCAATGACTGTCCATGAGTCTTCCCTTTCACCAAGTATCCATTCGATTTTAGCAGCAGAATTAGGAATGGAAAACAAAGCTGTAGAAATGTACCAACGAACAGCTCGCTTGGATTTGGATAATTACAATAACGACACAGAAGACGGCTTGCACATCACTTCCATGACTGGCAGCTGGTTGTCGATCGTCCAAGGATTCGCTCAAATGAAAACCGCCCATGATCAATTGAAATTCGCACCATTTCTGCCAAAAACCTGGAATGCTTATTCTTTCCATATCAATTATCGCGGACGTTTATTATTCATCTCAGTTACAGATGAACAAGTTACTTTCGAGTTATTAGAAGGTACGCCTCTGGAACTTTTCGTCTATGAACAGTCTTACACTTTAGAGGATCGCCTAGAAATAACGCTAAGAAAGGAGGAAGCAAATGTTTAAAGGGGTATTGTTCGATTTAGACGGCGTCATTACCGATACTGCCGAATTCCATTATCGTGCTTGGCAAAAGCTTGGTCAGGAAATCGGCATTACGATCGACCGCACATTCAACGAACAGCTAAAAGGCGTCAGCCGAGAAGACTCTCTCTCTTTGCTTTTAGCTTATGGCGGAAAAGAACACTCTTTTTCAAAGGAAGAATTTGCAGAATTAGCAAAAAGAAAAAATGATTATTATTTAGAGATGATCCAGACGATCGAACCAAAAGATGTCTTCCCTGGGATCGTCCCTTTACTGGATTCTTTAAAAGAAGAAAAAATCAAGATCGCTCTTGCTTCTGCAAGTAAAAATGGGCCTTTCCTACTTGAAAAAATGGGTCTCACACCTTACTTTGACGCTATTGCCGACCCGGCAGAAGCAGCAAACGGAAAACCTGCGCCAGATATCTTCCTCCTTGCAGCAAAAGCTGTCGGACTAAAAGCAGAAGAATGTATCGGGATCGAAGACGCGCAAGCCGGTATCCAAGCCATCCTCTCAAGTGGTGCTCAACCAATTGGCGTGGGACGTGCTGAAGACCTTGGAGAGGAGATCCCGCTTGTCCCTGATACGACTTTTCTTACGATCGATTACTTAAAAGAAAAGTGGCACGAACATGGATAATCCAGAAATCTCCGTCGTACCAGTTCCAGAGACTGAAATAAAGAAAATCACGTTGAAGAACGACTATTTAGAAGTCGTTCTTCTCAACTATGGTGCCCGCCTGCATCAAATCTTCGCGCCAGACAAAGAAGGAAAATCAGAAAATATTTTATTGTCTTACGATCGTTTCGAAGATGTTCTAACAGATAAAAGCTTTTTTGGCGCAACTGTCGGACCTGTAGCTGGAAGGATCCGAGATGCTTCCTGGGGTGAGCATAGATTGGAAAAAAACTGCGGATCACACCATATCCACGGTGGCACGAAAGGCTGGTCTTTCCAATATTGGGAAGTAGAAGTTTTCAAAACTCCTTCATCAATAGGCGTGGTCTTTTACTTAAAAGATGAATTTTCTACCTATCCAGGACCAATCACTGCTACGATCACTTACCGTTTGACAAAAAACGAGTTAGAGATGACGACCTCTGCCAGTAGCCTGGTCGAAACCATCTGCAATCCGACCAATCATGCCTACTTCAACCTTTCAGGAAATGGAAAAAGAGACATCTATGACCATCAGTTAACGGTCTTCTTAGATGGTATACTTGAATTAGATCAAGAAAAACTACCTACTGGAAATTGGACGAAAAAAGAAGACCTGCCCATCGACTTTAGAAAATCTCCAACACTGCAAGAAATCCTTGCTTGTTATCCAGCTGGACTAGATGATGTATTTCTTTTGCATCATCCTAGGCTTTCCAGAACTTCCTTACAATTATTCGAGAAGCATTCTGGTCGTCAAATGACTATAGCAACTTCCAATAAAAGTATGGTATTATTTTCTACGACTGGATTTGAAGCTGATTTCTCTGTCAACGGAAAACAGATGCATTCAAACTACGGATTAGCAATCGAACCGCAAGAAATCCCTGATATCGTTCATTTTCCCAACTTTGGATCGATCAACCTCCATCCTGGTCAAGAACGGGTCAGTCAGACGATTTATCGGTTCTCTGCACAATAACAAGAGAAAGGTGTTTTTATCATGGCTATTACTGTAAAAGATGTGGCGAAAAAATCCGGTGTTGCTACCTCGACCGTCTCTCGTGTTATCAATGATCATCCTAGTATTTCCGAAGCAACAAAGAAGAAAGTCCGAAAAATCATGGATGAACTAGGTTATGTTCCTAACATGACTGCCCGCAATCTAGGAAAACGCATTTCCAGTGCCATCGGCGTGATCTTACCCCCTCTTGATTCAAAAGAGCGGATTGGGAATCCCTTTTATCTTGAGATCATGGAAGCAATCAACGAAGAAGCGCGGAATTATGATATGACGACAGCGATTGCTACTGCTAAAAATTTTGATTTACTGTTAGAGAACGTCCAGCGTATGCATCTACAAAAACAAGTAGATGGCTTTATTCTAGTGTATTCAGATAGTCAAGACCCTGTCATTGATTATTTATACCAAAACCATATCCCTTTCACTTTGATCGGACAGCCTTATCATCACGAAAACGAAATCGTTTATGTAGATAATGACAACCAGCTTCTAGGCAAACAAGCAACAGAATTTTTGATTCAGAACGGACATAAGAATATCCTATTCGTGACGAATACGACTCATGAGAGTTTGTATTTCGAACGATATTTCGGTTATCAAAAAGCGATGATGATGGCTGATCTTCCTGCGTTTTCCAGTGTAGTACTGGAACATACAGAAGATTATCTGACCTTTGAGAAAACGTTGAAAGAAAACGAAGCCACAGCATTGGTAGTCATTGACGATATCTTCGCCCTTCGCACGATGCAGTTGGCACAAATGTATGGTTATGTCATTCCAGAGACACTTTCTGTCATCAGCTTCAACAACTCGATATTCTCAACATTGACACATCCTTACCTTACAAGCATCGATATCGATATCTCCGAATTAGGACGTGTCGCTATGCAAAAACTGCGTGAACTGATTCATGAAGAATTAAGTAGCGGCGTACGTTTGGTCATCCCTCATCGCTTGATCAAAAGAGAGACAGTCGTTCCCTTAGAAAGCACGAAACTTAGTTAAATCACTGAATTTGCTGACCATTTATCCTATGGTCAGTTTTTTACATAAAATATGTTATTTCTATAAGTTTGAAAAGAAAACATTAAATAACATTAATATTAAAATAAATAAATCTATCCCTTCTTTTTCTTTATCAGTTACGCGAACGATTATGCATCCAAAACAAACGATTATTTGACATAACTGCTGTCTTCCATGAGAATACACGAAGGAAACACCAATAATATAAAAAACATTTTTTTAAATTGATTTTTTCTATTACGCCTTGTATTCTTTTGTTTTTTCAAGAATAATTAAATGTGTAAGCGAATACGAATGAACGGAGGTGCAAAAGACCCCCTTGTCGATCAGTCGCACGTGTTCTTGAAAGGAGAAAACATGAAAAAACTCACTCATTTGTTTTTTGTTGTGTTGACACTTCTGCCATTTGCTGCCACGCCTGTCCAAACGCACGCCCAAGAAACGTATACGATTAAAGCAGAACAACATGCGACGACCGAAGTTGTTCCTGAACTCCCGTCTATCTCTCGTATCCCTGTCACTACCCAAGAACCAGATCCGCACAACGCAGCATTGGTTCCTTTAACCGGTGGCGTCAGTTTCTCCTCTTTTCTCTCTCCTTTTTCTGCTGTTGGTGCTACATTAAGTTCTGCATTGGTTTCCCTCCCTGCTTCTGCTGCAGTAGTTTCTGCTATCCTAGGAGCAGGACTTGGTTATAGTTTTTACCAATTAGGTTCTTCCTTAGGTGTCGCCACTGCAGACTTACTCAAAACGAATGCGAGCTTGTATGAATTATCTTCCAATAATCCTGCCCTGCAACAAGAATTGGCCGCTTTTGCCACTTCGGGAATTGATTCCACTACTAGTACCTATAATTTCTCGCAAGGTCTGCAAAAAAGATACGCGCAAGACGTGACCAGTCATGCATTGATGCGGGAATATTTGACAGGAACAACGGATCATGGTGCTTATCGCTTTTCGATCAATGACCATCCGGCATTCCGTAAACTGATCTCTTATGGTTCTCTTTCTACTGAAACGGCTCGGACTGGTGTGATTGGACGTGATGCCTCGGTAGCTGATCGAATGTTCATCGAAGATCAATTCTTCTTACTGGAAATGGTTCGTGTCATGGAAACTCGAGTCGGCAGTGATACAACATTACTGACGATCTCCGGTCACAATTATGGCCATCGGGGTAGCAACGGTTCCTTCGTCTATGAAGTCGAATTAAGTGTCCCGATGTCTGTCTTGATGAGCCAGATCGCGACTCAAGAAGACTTTCTGGAATACATCCAGCAAAACACCACTTTTGAATTTGGGGTGATCGAAACACCCTCAAGAGAAATCGCTGTCCAGACGGCTCAGCAAATGGCGCAAGCCTATCATACACGCACTGCCGATATACAAAAGAACTTAGCGGAAGTCTTGGCACCGACTGAAAACGGATTGAGCTTCGATCCTTCTGGTATAATCGCTACCTTATACGGACAAACGGTTGTCCTTGATGCAACAGGAAAGTTCGTGTACGCTGACACTCGAGTAGCCGTTCCAGAATACCAGTGGGGAGCGATCGATTTTGCTTACAGTGAAGCAGCCATCCCAATAGATGACTCGATCACGATCGATGGGCGAAGAGGTGTATTAGATGAAGAGACTGGAGACATCGTAGAAGATGGTACAGGTAAAACATTAGTCGAAGGCGCAATGGGCGCTGCATGGAATGCATTGAGTCTAGCTCGCGTCCTTGAAGCAATCAAAAACTTCAAAGGGGATGACGATGATGACGATGAATTCGAATGGTATTCCCCTCTTGATTTGTACTATGACGAATGGTATGCAGACGGCGGGAAAGGGCATACGATGGAACGGCATGTGGGACAGTCTGAGGATGCACTACGAGCACGATTGGAGGACATAACCTATTCCGCTGCCTTCCATACTACGGAACAAGCTTTGATATTTATCAACTTCGCGATCTATACTGCCAATAAAAAATACTTAGAGGGTACGATCAAGTTACCTCTAGGTGATTGTTCTTTACAAGATGGTAATCGTGTAATCTATCGATCGTATAAATCAATCGCTCTTGGGAAAACATTAGGGTGGGGGTTTTATAGATTAAATCAGGATACTCATATTCAATACGACTCGATCTATTACGCCAAAGTGATTATTCAAAGAATGCCCAACATCGTATGGAAAAAACGAAAGTATTATATCCTAACCGCTTATCCTGACTTACGAAGAACTGTAAAAGAGGAGCCGCCAAGGGCGGCTCCTTCCTCTTCAAAATTTTTATTTATTTTTAGTCTGAAAAAATCAAATCATCACTAACCTAGCATCGAAAACAGTGAATCGCTTTCTCTTTTCGTCATACACTGACCACACATAAGCGCCATCCCAATAACGACCTTCATTATAATAATTCGTAAATTCATTGTTCCAAAGGTAAATATACAGATGATCTTTATCTGGGAAAAGACGATCATTCAACTGGTTAAATTCCTCTTCCGTTCCCTCTGCTCCTTGAGTTGCTTCAAGAAAAGAAGTCCGATAGATACCATCGTCCGCCCAGAATGATTCAGGCGTGATTCTTTCGCCTTCATCATTTCTTTATTCACATAAATAGGATACTTTTTCATCTTGTCAAAAAATCGGATATCCGTATAGATGATTTTTTCTTCTCTGAATTCGTAAAGTTTCTGTGCATATATTTTTTTAGAAACTATAAGCCCTTCTTTGATTCGCCATGACCAACCAGCACACAATCTGCTTGAGTAATTGAGAAATTCTAAAACTGCCTCCTGATGACTATTTAGTCCGTCATACTCTTCGTCCTTGAAAAAAGCATACCGTAACACGGTCCAAGCACGCTCCAAATAAAAATCAATACTCTCTTTTTCTAATAGTTTCATCTTCTCTCTCCTTTTGTTCTTCTAACGGCACTCCTGATACACCAACAAATCTGACCCTTTCATCTGCCACGTCAATACATGTTTCTCTCGAATTTTATCTATCCATTTTTATTTTATCGCAACTATCAAGGCTTCTATTCCTATTATTTCTTTTTAAAGAAAAGATAGTTTTTCAATCGTATAAATCGCTAGTTTCGCAAAAAAGGCTGTGACAAAAATAGTCACAACCTTTTGATCTTTTCTTCAATTTTTCACATGTCGGCGATTCAATAAAAAACCGCCTATTATTGTAAAGACAGGAGCAAGGATCGAGAAAAAAGCGAATGGCAAGTAATGCAACGCGCTAACTTTCATCGTCCCCATAATGAATGTGCCGCTAACTCCCCACGGTACAAGAGAATTGACGGTTGCTCCTGAATCTGCTAGCGTCCGTGTCAAATAGTTTTTTGATAAGCCAACCTCATCAAAGGAGCGTTTGAATGTTTCTCCCGGAAGAATGATGGACAAGTACTGCTCTCCAACGATCAGATTGACTCCGATACAACTCAAGGCAGTAAACCCGACTAAACGAGAAGGTCGGTCCATCTTTTCTTTTAATTCTTGCACGATGGTCTCAACAATCAAATATTTGATCAATAAACCACCTAATGCCAATGCCAGTAAAATCAAACTGGCTGAGCCCAACATACTCATGATCCCGCCTCGAGAAAGCAGTTCATCTAGCTTGGGATCAGGTGTATGCGCGACATAACCATTCATCAAGATGTCTGCTGCTTTTCCAATCGTCAAACTTTTCTCATGGATAAAGGAAAGAACGAGGGCGGCTGTCGATCCTGCTAATAATGTAGGGATAGCTGGGATTTTTTTGATTGCCCCGCCAAATAAAATAACTAACGGAATCAATGTCCAAGGAGAGATCCAAAAGCTTGCTTTCATATTTTGGATCATTTCATTGATACTGGCTAGGTCGGCTGAATGACTGTTATGTCCTAATATCGTATAAAAAAGCAACGAAAGGACGAATGCCGGAAAATCCGTATAACGCATGCCAGCGATATGTTCGAATAGATTGACTCCGCCGATACCAGCCGCCAAGTTCGTCGTATCCGATAGAGGCGAGCAGTTATTCCCTAAAAATGCACCAGAAACGACCGCACCTGTAGTCATTGCATCGTTGAATCCAAGCAAATGACCGATTCCCAAAAAAGCAATCCCAATCGTCGAAATCGTCGTAAATGAACTGCCGACTGTCACTCCGACAATTGCACAAACAAGAAATGCTGTCGGTAAAAAGAAACGTACAGAGACAAGCTTAAATCCATAAACCATGATCGTAGGGATGGTTCCAGATAGAATCCAAGAGGCAACCAAGATGCCAATCAAAAGAAAAATCAGGATCGGAATGATCCCCGGGGTGATTCCTTTGATGATTCCGTCATGGATCTCATCCCATGAAAACTTTTTAAATCTGCCATAAAACAACAAACACATGAAAGCTGCAAGGATCGGGATATGTGGCGAGAGTTGGAATCCGATGATCAGTACTCCTAGGAGTACCAACAACACGATCAATACAGCGATACTTTCTTTTAAAGAAATATTTTTATTCATCGTCGATCTCCTATTTCAAATGAAAAGGCCCTGCCATGAAAAAACTATTCACTTGGCAGGACCTCCTACTAAATCAGCGACAGATCGTCGGCTGAAAGACTTATTTTTTTATTTTTCTTCTAAACTTTTTTCTACCTCAATCCCCCAAGAATCTTTCTTGAAGTGATTGATGATCAATGGAATAACGAACATGACCACTGTGATAGCTGCTACTAATAATGCATCACTCAATGTCGCTGTACCTAATGTAGCAAATACGACAACGATGATAGAGAAGATCAGCATGCAGCTGACTACCCAAGCTAAGCCGTTTCCGTTTTTACCAATTCGGTAAGGACGTTCGAATTCTGGATGTTTCTTACGCATTTTAAGCAATGAAACAGCAATCAAAATGTACACGATACAATAAATAACAGTTGTAGCATTTGTAAGTGTCAAGAATACAGCACTTACGTCATCCATTACACCATAAAGCAAAGCAAATAATGAAATAACGATTGATTGTGTTAGAACGACATTTCTAGATACGCCGTATTTGTTTTCTTTATGGAATCCGAATTTTGGTGGAAGGAATCCTTCACGAGCTACTTGGATGATTGTTTTTGATGGTCCAGTAACCCAAGCTGATAATTGTAAAAGCACACCAATAAATACCATGAAGCTGAAGATATTTCCGATCACTTCTGGTAAGCCTAGGATTTGGCAATCAATCAAGATTGGCTGCGTGATATTTGCTAATTCCATTTTTCCATCTGGTACGACATTGGCAACAAGCATCGCATTGATGACATTCAATAAAACTAATCCGATCAAAGCGATAAATACGCCTTTTGTATAATTTTTTGTTGCGTCTTTCAAACGAGGCATGTAAACAGAACTCATTTCGATCCCAACAAAAATAAATGTGATACCAGCTAAGTATTTCAATGAATCAATATGTTCCAAGTCAGGGAAAGCTTTTGACCATGAAAAGTCACCTAGATAGCCGTTTGAGACTAGTCCGACTTTGAAGGCTGCCAAAACACCTAAAACGAACATGATGACTACTGGGATATATACCCCTAGCCATACACCGATGTTCCCGCCGACTTTTGCCATATCGAATTTCAAGTTCAAGATCGTGATGATCCAGTAGATAACTAAAATACAACCTAAAACGAACCAATGATTATTGCCAAGTTCTACATTACCAAATGTGTTTCCTAACAATGGTCCTAAAGTAGAAGCGACCATTACCATACCTGGGAACATTTGCACCCATAATAGCCATGCAACGACAAATCCCCATTTGCTGCCCAGTGCTGTTTTTACCCATAACTGAGGACCGCCTTCTTGAGGAAGCATCGTTGAAAGCTCACCGGAAACCATTGATATCGGACCGGCAAAAAACAAAACTGCAAAAATTGAATAAAAAATCAATGTCCAACCGACTGCGGCTAACGTAGGAATACTCCGAACCGTTGCACACAGTGCCATTGTCAGACCGATAAAGGTCCCAAGACCCATTTTACTTACTTCAGATTTACTCACCGTTGACACTCTCCTTGATTTTTTGGATAAAATAACGGTGTCTTTGAAGTAGTTTCAGCAATAAACGAAACAATTCAGCGAATATTTGAGGGGATTCTTTGAGTCTATTGCTTGAAGGAGTTCTTCAAAGACAACCTCAAAACAAAGGGATCGAAGAGCTTAGGTCACCCCTTGCTCTTCCGATCCAAACATGCGTCAGAAACAGTTAGCATTCAAGCTGTTTTCTAACATGATTACCTTGCTTATTTTGCTTCGCTTGCCAATAATTGGTCTGCGTAGATTTTTTCCAATTTTTCTTGAAGAGCTGCTTTGATTTTTTCAGCATATTCTTCAAAGTGTTCTTCTTTGTTCATGTATGGTGTCATTACGCTGGCACGCAATACAGTTACTTTTCCGGCACGGTTCCATTCTTCATCTGAGAATCCTAGTTGGTTCACGAATTGCAATGGGCTGTTGCCATAGTCTGGGATAGCAAAGTCAGTATGTGAAGTTAAGAATTCATTACCGTAAATGCTTCCTTTCACGTATGAAGAATAATCGTATACGTCATGGTTCAATTTATTCATCGCAACTAAATCGTCGTTGCCTTTTTCTTTGAATACGTAGTCTACCATGTTGAAATCTGGATAAGTTAATGGATGAACTTCGATTTCTTTGTCACCTACTTTGAATGACAAGTCATTCAAGAAGTTGTAGAAACGATGTGCCCCTTCGATTGATGCACCCATCAATTTACCGTATCCTGTGACATTCAAAGGTAAGACATGATGTGCTGCCCAAACGCTGGCTGCTGTTGCCCCTGCTTTTGAACCTTCCAAGATATACGCTCCAAGTAATGCTGGGATATCTGCACCTTTTTCAAATACATATGTTGCGAAGTAAGAGATAACGTCTCTCATGCGGATATCTTTGATGACGATACCACCGGCAGAATATGGAACATAGCCCATTTTATGCGGGTCGATCGTTACAGATTCTGCTTCTTCGATTGCTTTATATGCACTGTGTACTTCTTCTAAGATATAATCTTTGTTTTCTGTAAAGACATTGTATTTGTAATGAACGTCTTTTAAATCTTCGAATGGAATGAAGTTGTTGTCTTCGTCTAAGAAAATCGCACGGCCATATCCGCCATAAGCAGCATCTACATGCAAGTAGAAGTAAATACCGTCTTTTTCTAATACGCGACGCAATGCAACGATTTTATCGATACCGTCGATTGCTCCTTCTTCTGTTGACCCTACAACACCGACTACACCTAAGATTGGTGTTTTTTCAGCTGCTAGACCACGAACGATTTTTTCAAGTTCGTTGATGTCCATGCGGTAGTTATGGTCAACTGGCACTGGAATTACTTGGTCTAAACCGATACCGATGATGTCGGCAGCTTTTAGCCATGAATAGTGTTTTGTTTGTGGAACCAACCATTTTCCTAATTTTTCTAAATGTTTTCCGCTACGTGCTGAGTGAGCTTTGATTTCGTCGATTTTTTCTGGAACACTGTCTAACAAGTTCATGATTTCTTCTGTTGACAAGTTCATCAATTCCCAATCGCTTTTTCCAGCAACTAGTTCAGGTGTCACTTCTTTCATAGCAAGTGGCAATGATTTGATGTTGCGGGCATACCAAAGTCCTTCTAAGTTTGCTAAAGAACCATCAGCAACGATGTGTCCCCAGCCATCTTTATAGCTCATTAATTTTGCAAATTCCATGCCTACTTCTTCTTCCATTTGGCTTGTTGCAGGAGAAGATTCGTAAGCAACGTTATTACCATTCCATAGCATAGCAAAATTATACGCTAGTAAAGATGGCATCAATGTTTCAGAGTTCATATGACCCCAGTAGCGTCCGGCATTATGCCAAGGAACGGAATGGGTACGCATCCGCGCTGAAATTTCTGATAGAACATCTTTTGTTTTATTCACAGTGTGTTCAAAACTAGCACTGCTTTTTTCTTCTGGCGTAATGATAGGCATGTCTTGAGGCATGTAGTTTTGACGCCAGCCTAAATGTTCGTCCACCAATTCATTCAACAAAGCTTTATAGATTTGGCCGTTCTCAGCTTTGTCCCCAATGAATAGGGCATTTAGGTTTAGATCTTTCGACAATGATTCACTCATAGTGAAACCCTCCTAAAAAAATATTTAAATTTTGTCGAGCCCTACATTACACCTGTTCTCCTATTCTGTAAACTAAGCTTTCGACCGTTTTTTAATCGTATTTTAATATGTATCAATTATTCGAATTGTTCATACTTTTGAAATAATTAAAAAAACGAGGGAATTTACAAAAGTAAACTCCCTCGCAAAGATTGTATTAACGACAACCAGCGTTCTATTTTAGGATGGGTTTCAAAATTGGAATGTTGTAATAGTATTCCCCTTTTTCAAGGCAAAAACTTACTAAATTCTAATCAATTACTTTGGCCAAAAAGTAATTTTTCTTACCTTTTCGAATAACCACAAACTTACCATCGAATTCATCGGATGGATTTATGACAAAATTTAAATCGGTAACGCGGTCACCGTTAATACTTATAGCTCCGTTTGAAACATCTTCCCGTGCCTGACGTTTAGATGGTTCAATTTTTGTGGAAACAAGTAGCTCCACGATATTTTCAGGTGTGCTTGAAATTTCAACGTTCGGCATTTTACCGAATCCTTGCGCGATTTCTTCCGCATTTAGTTCTTTAATATTTCCAGAGAACAATGCTTGTGTTATTTTTTGCGCTTCTTTCAAGTCTTCTTCACTATGCACAAATCTTGTGACTTCTTCTGCCAAACGGCGTTGTGCTTCACGTTTCTCAGGTTCTGTCTCTACTTTTTTCGCTAATTCTTCAATTTCTTCTTGAGATAAGAACGTAAAGAATTTCAAGTATTTCACTACATCACGATCATCTTGATTCAACCAGAATTGGTAGAATTCAAATGGTGAAGTTTTCTTAGGATCAAGCCAAACGGCACCACCTGCGGTTTTTCCGAATTTCGTTCCGTCCGCTTTCAACATCAATGGAATCGTCAAACCGAATGCTTCTGCTTCTGGTCCTTCTAATTTTCGGATCAGGTCTAAACCAGCTGTGATATTTCCCCATTGGTCTGCTCCACCGATTTGTAGTTGTACATCGTATGTTTTATGCAGATGTAAAAAGTCGATGGATTGCAGGATTTGGTAAGTGAATTCTGTGAATGAGATCCCTACTTCCAAACGGCTGGCAACGATATCTTTTGCTAACATCGTGTTGATGTTGAAGTTTTTACCGTAGTCTCTCAAAAATTCAAGTAAAGAGATTTTTGACAACCAGTCGTAGTTGTTCACAAATGTGATATTTGCGTCTTTACCAAACAATTTTCTCATTTGATTGGAAAGTGCATCCACGTTATGTTGCACTTGTTCCATCGTTTGCAACACACGTTCTGTTTTACGGCCGCTTGGGTCGCCGATCGTTCCTGTTCCGCCGCCAATCAGAATATATGGATGATGGCCTGCCAATTGGAATCTTTTCATCATCATAAATGGGATCAAATGTCCGATATGCATCGAATCACCAGTTGGATCAACGCCGCAATAAAGTGAAATGCTCTTTTCTTCAACGAGCTCGCGAAGTCTTTCTTCGTTTGTTTGCTGATTAATGGCGTCGCGCCAAGTTAATTCATCAATAATATTCATTTTACTGACCTCCGTGTAGTTTTTTATGAAAGCAGGAACCTGCTAGCATGCGTCATTAAGTATTTCTTCGGGATGGAAAATAAAAAAAGTCCCTTGGCATATAGCCAAGGGACGAAATCTCGCGGTACCACCCAATTTGTATGTCTAGATATCCAACATACCTCTCAAACATTTAACGCTGTCGCGTGGCAATCACTGCCAGAGACTCCTGAAATGTAATTCGCTTTAAAGCATGTACTGGTTTGCAGCAACCACCAGCTTTCTGAAACATTGGCTTTAACAACTACTTCGTTTCGATCTTCGTCTTGTTATTATTAATATGTGTCTATCATAGAGCGCAACTTTTTCTTTGTCAACAGAAAAAGGATATTTTTTTTAAATTCCTCATTTTTTCTTTTTTGAATCCGTTCTAATCCCGAACATTTTATTTTTAATATTGTTAAAAGAAACTATTTTTTCTGTATTTTTTCTGCAATTTATCGAGAAGTCACTTTACTTTTCCTCTTACTCTTTCTTCGTTACAATGAGCAATGGGACGAGTAAAAAAATGAAAAAGCAAGGGACGAGGTATATGGAAAAAAAGCAAAAAATTATTTTAGGAGCTACTTCTGCTTTAACTGTCGTTATTTTAATTTTAAGTCTGTTTTTTGTCATCCGAGCATACACAAAAAAAGAACCGATCATTCCTGAAAAAAAAATAACAGAAAAGACAAAAGAGCCAATGGATGATAAGCAACAGCTAGTTACTCAAGCAAAAAATCTGGCACAAAGCTATGATTATGACCAAGCGATTGCTTTATTGGAGAAAAACAGTAAAAACGGATCTGCAGAAACACAGCAACTTCTTCAAACACTGAAAAAGGAGAAAGAACAACTGATTGACTGGTCTGATCCTACTCAGATCTCTCACGTCTTTTTTCACAGCTTGATTGTGGACCCACAAAAAGCCTTCCACTCTCAACAGTCGCAAGGATATAAAGACTATATGGTAACTGTTGAAGAGTTCAACCGTTCGATCGAACAACTCTATCAAAATGATTTTGTTTTAGTCAATTTGAATGATTTGATCCAAAAAGATGAACAAGGAAATCTTTCCTTTAACGGACTCGCGCTACCTGAAGGAAAAAAACCATTAGTTCTTTCGCAAGATGATGTCAGCTATTATGAATATATGGATAATTCCGGTTTTCCTAGCCGATTGGTCGTATCAAATAACAATGAAATCAAAAATGTTTATAAAGAGAATGATAAGGAAGAAATTGGGGACTTTGACATGGTTCCTCTGATTGATGCTTTTGTCAAGAAACATCCTGATTTTTCTTATCGAGGCGCAAAAGGCACCTTGGCCCTGACGGGTTACAACGGTGTTTTAGGTTATCGAACATCCAAGTCTCAATACGGAGATAACGAGAAAACAAAAAAAGAGATCGAAGAAGCTAAAAAAGTAGCTGATCAGTTGAAGAAAGATGGCTGGAGCTTTGCTTCCCATACCTGGGGACACTTGAATATGACTCAAGCTTCATTAGAGGATGTCAAAAAAGACAATGAATTATGGCAGCAAGAAGTTGCACCTATCCTAGGAAAAACAAATATCCTGATTTATCCATTTGGTGCAGATATTAGCGACTGGCAGCCTTATTCAGCAGAAAATCAAAAATTTGTTTACTTAAAGAGTCAAGGTTTCGATATTTTCTGCAATGTAGATGCTTCTACTCCCGCTTGGGGACAATTAGGTACGGATTTCTATCGAAATGCTCGAATCAATATCGATGGCATTCGGTTCCAATCAGATTTAGACGGACAAAACCCTATTCTTGATCCATTCATCAACGTTCATGATGTCTATGACAAAGAAGCACGAGAATCCGCTTGATTTTACGTCATTTATAAACCAAAAAAGCCGAACTGACATTTTATCGTCAGTTTCGGCTTTTTTGGTTTATTTCCTCTTCGGCGCGATTCCCTTGATCAGGACTTCTGTCCATTCTGCTGTATATGGAAGCAGTTTTGCGTATATCTCCGGCTTAGAAATTCCTTCTACCATTGCTTGAAAATAGAGGATCAAGAACTCATCCGAATATTTCAAATCCACTTTTCCCTCTTTACGCCCTCGATGGAAAAGATCAAGCATGATACTGAAACTTTCTTGCGTATACGCATCCATCGCGTCAGAAAATTCTTTTTTTTCTTTTTTTGTATAGTATATCATCAAATCGATATAAAATTGTTTGTTCACTCGATTGAGATAGCGGATTTTATTTTCACTCATGGCAATCAACGTTTCTTCAAATGGAAGATTTTCCGCAATCAACGCTTTCGCTTCTTGCCCTAAATCATTCATAAATGTGAAAAATACTTCATAAATCAGCCCTTCCTTGCTGCCAAAATATTTAAAAATCGTCGCTTTACTTACCTGAGCGCTCTCAGCTACCTTATCCATCGTCACTCCGGCGGTTCCTATGTCTGTGTTCATCAAGTCAAAAGCTGCTTGTAAAATCTCTTTCTTTTTCTCTTGTGCTCTCTTTTCAAAACCGTTCATTTGTAGAGCCTCCCGTAATTTTAAACTTTTATAATATATATAGTTCAAATTTATTCTGAGGTTTATTATAACTATCTATTGAGAAAGTATCAAGCCAGCAATTCCTTGTTTATGAATTCATTGACAGAAATTTATAAAAAGAATATTATGTACTAAAATAATAAAAAAAGTTTTATAAAAAGGCATAAAACCATTTTATTAAACCGTTTAATCTTATTTAGTATATATTTTCAAAAAAAGGAGTGGGGTTTTTATGGCAGAAATCGTCAAAGTCACACATTTGATAAAGAACTTTGGTCGTTTCGAAGCTTTAAAAGACGTCTCTTTCACCGTACATTCAGGTGAAGTCGTTGGATTTATCGGACCAAATGGTTCTGGAAAATCCACGACGATTCGGACACTTTTAGGGATTATAAAAAAAGACGGCGGAACGGCAACGATTTTTGGTCAAGATGTATGGGAAGATAGTTTATCTATCCATGAACGTCTTTCTTATGTTCCAGGTGACATCTCTTTATGGGGAAATTTGACTGGAGGAGCGATCATCGATCTCTTCATGAAGCTTCATGGAAAAGGGAACGCTCAAAAAAAGGACGAACTGATTCAACGTTTCTCTCTTGATCCTAAGAAAAAAGCAAAAAACTATTCAAAAGGAAATCGTCAAAAAGTGGGCTTGATTGCTGCTTTATCTGTTGATTCGGATCTCTATTTATTTGATGAGCCTACATCTGGTTTAGATCCCTTGATGGAAACCATTTTTCAAGAAGAAGTTGAAAAACTGAAAGAACAGGGCAAATCCATCCTGCTTTCTTCTCATATTCTCAGTGAAGTCGAACGGTTGGCAGATAAAGTCGTGATCATCCGCGAGGGAACAGTCGTAGAAGAAGGAACACTCGATGAATTGCGTCATTTGACCCGCTCGACCATTACTATAGAAACAGAAGCAGATAACAGCCACTTAGCACAATTGAACGGTGTCCATGATTTTGTGCAAAAAGGCCACCTTGCTCAATTTGCTGCTGACAACGAAGCTTTCGATGTGATTTTAGCTGAAACTTCCAAATTAGGAGTGAAAAAATTTGAATCTATTCCACCGACTCTTGAAGATTTATTCATGAGGCACTATGAAGGATGAGGAGGAATCGAAATGACTGATAAATTTTCACGCTGGTCCACCCTTTTTTCTCAAAACCTTAGCCGTGACTGGAAAAAAATTTTGATATGGCTAGTCGGTGTCACTGCTTTTTCTGGTGGTTTTGTCCCTGCGTTTGAAGAATTGACTTCAGGACAAGGGTTAGCTGGATTATACGAAACAATGCAAAATCCGGCAATGATAGCAATGGTCGGACCAACTCCCGCTTCGAATGCTGCTGAGTATACTTTAGGAGCGATGTATGCAAACGAAATGTTGCTTTTTTGCAGTTTGTTTGCTGCTGTGATCTCTGTTTTGCATGTGGTGAGCCAAACGAGAAAAAAAGAAGAACTTGGTCTGATTGAACTTATTCGTTCCTTTCGAGTCGGACGTCAAGCAAACTCTTTAGCTGTCATCGCTGAAAGTATTCTGATCAATTTGCTTTTAGCAATATCGATCAGCTGTACGATGATTTTTTTTCAAGCAGATTCGATCACTGCAGAAGGTGCTTGGCTTTTTGGGCTATCTGTAGGTAGTACGGGGATTTTGGGGAGTGCCGTTGCACTGTTTGCTGCACAACTGATGCCAAGTTCAGCCAGTTCGAATGGTCTGTCTCTAGCGTTTTTAGGTGGACTCTACCTTCTAAGAGCAATAACAGATGTAGCTGTTTCCTCCCTTTCGATGTGGAATCCTTTAGGCTGGTCTTATTTGACCTATCCATTTACAACTAATAACTGGATTCCTTTGCTTTATTTGTTTTTGTTCAGTCTCATCTTGATAATCAGTTCATTTGTTTTAGAGGAACATCGAGACTTGAACACCGGCTATATCCCCGAACGTGAAGGAAAACCGTATGCTAAACGTTCTCTTCTATCCTTGCGTGGTTTATTATTCTATCTAAATAAAGGAATGACAATCAGTTGGCTTATCACTTTTGGTTTGATGGGGGCGGCATACGGCTCTATCTACGGGAATATGCAACAGTTTTTAGAAAGTAACGACTTAATGAAACAGATGTTTATCCAATCTGGCGTCTCAATTGAAAAAAACTTTACAAGCACGATCATGGTCGTCTTGATTTGTCTAGCTGCTATTTTACCAATTGCTAGCATCAATCGTTTATTTACAGAAGAAACCCACGGACGTATGAATCAGCTGTTCGCAACAAAAATTTCTAGGAACCAACTTTATTGGACAAATCTATTACTAGCGATCCTGTTTTCTATATTGTCGATTCTGATTAGTTCTGGTGCGCTAGGACTTTCTGCTTTGGCATCGATGAAGGATGCGAAAGATATGGATCTATTGCTGTTTCTTAAAGCCGGATTCAACTTTCTGCCTGCTGTTTTAGTGTTTATCGGGATGAGTGGCTTTCTATTCGGATGGCTTCCTCGAATGGGTAAATTTGCTTATATCTACTTAGCTTACTCCTTTGCGCTCAATTACTTTGGCGGGATTTTGGATTTGCCAGAATGGTTCTCCAAAACAGCGGTCCCTAGCTGGGTACCACGGATGCCAAACGATTCTTTCGATCTTTCCGTATTCCTTACGTTATCCTGTATCAGCCTTGCACTGATCGTCCTTGGTGCTATCGGTTATAGGAGAAGAGATTTAGTGGAAGGATAACAAAAAAGAGCATGTTCAATTTCATACTAGCCTCCAAATTGGGATCAAAAATCCAACATTTGGAGGTCATTTTTGTATTTACAAGTCTTCTAACTGCTCTTTATCAATGATCCAGACTTCCCGATTCTCTCTTTTTACATAACCATTCTCCTCTAATAATTTAAATTTTCTAGATAAAGTTTCGGGGGTCGTACCGATAAATGCAGCAAGTTCTTTCATTTTCATTGGCAGGAAAAAGTGATTCTTCCCTGTCGCTTTAGCTAAATCAAGCAGATAGACAGCGACTCGTTCTTCTACTTTTTCCATCATCAAAAAAGTTGTCTGCTGCTGTACTTTTGTTAATTTCTCAGCGTTGATTGCTAAAAGTTTCAGACTAAGGGCGGGATAATGCAGTAAAAGTTCCGAGAAATCTTTTTGTCTCAATACACAAATTTCCGTTTTTTCTAGTGCTTCGCCAAATAAAGACTCATTTGGAACGCCTAGCAACTGGCTCTCTCCCTCATATCCGCCCGGCTCTACTACTCGTAAAAGCTGTTCCTTTCCGCTAGCAGATAATTGATACACTTTCATACTGCCGGAAGCCACGATCACTAATTGAGACTCTCCATTCGGCGCAAGAATCTGTTCTCCTTTTTCCACTTTTCTGTGTGTCACTAGCGAGTGGATTTTTTGCTGATCTTCTATCTCGAGATGATTGAATAATGGAACGAGTGAAACACACAATCCTTCATGTCTCATAGCAGATTCCTCCTTTGGATTTCTTCCTTGTTTGTTATTCTACTTGTTCTTTTAACTTGGTTAATTGATTTGTATCAAGATTTTTCTTTTTGTGCGATAAGTAAGCAGACACATGCCGTTTATGACCACGATCAGAATACTCATTTCATGGAAAAGCATACCGCTTGCCATCTCGGCCACCAGGATCAGACTCTCGGTAATAATGGTGATGAGTGTTTTATGTCCTAAAATCATTTTTTGATACTATCTACAAGTAAAATTGAAAATTGCCGCTTATGTCAAATAGGAGCTGTGACAAACGCCTTGTCACAACTCCTATTTTTTGAATAAACGGTGTTCTCCTGCCAACTCCTCGGGTACAAGTCACAATATCATCAAACATGAGAAGCTGTTTTTTGAAATTGTTCCTTGTGACTCAGGGTTAAACGGCAAGTTCACAACCTCTTCCTTAAACGGTATTCAAAAGCTTGCATCTACGATACTAAGCCCAATCAGATGAAAAATATGGAAAGCTATTTTTCTCTGCTTGTTCTTACTGCTTGATGCAGAATAGCTTTTTCACAACCTCTTTATTACTGTAGCTGATTTTCTAAAAACTTACTAACATTCGGCTTTTTTTACTAAATGCCGCTGTTACTTTTTTGCCGAAACGACCCTTTACTGCTTTTTCCAATCCAGTCGTTGCAGAGGATACCGCTTTTTTTGCCGTGCTTGCTTCCACCTCTGCGGCTTGTTTCGCCTTTTTGCATTTCGTGACTTTGTCTTGAGTCATCGCAATCCCTAAAGATCTTGCTGAGATTTTTTGTATCTCTTTCTGGTAGTCTTCCCAAATTTTTTCCTCTAGAACGATCACTTATTATCTCCTTTCCTGTTACTTTTTGTTTAATCGTTGCAGATCAGCACGATAACGGCGTTCGACTTCATCTTGCTGATCATAGATTTTTTTTCGTTTCTGCATCAATTCATGAGAGAACCTCTCTTCTAAACGTCTGAGTTCTTTTTGTGCAAAATACAAAGAATCCTTCGAGCATTCAAAGGAACGCACCGAAAAACGTATATTGGAATAAGTCGTTTCTGCCAGCTGCTGCATGTTCTTTTGCATCTGTCTGAGCTGATCTTCCTGATCTTCTAGCTGCAGTCGTTCTTTTCGGTATGTTTCATGAATCTGGTTTTCTTTTTCCATCTCACTACTCCTTGTTTTAAAATAATTGTCGTGCCAAGTCCCGATCACGTTGGACCAGCTCATTGATTTTCGCTTCGATCTCTTTTGCCAAGGTAGAGAATTCTGCTGAAAGCTGCTTGATTTTGAAGATTTTTTTTCCCGGAATTCCTGCGTAGGTTCATCAACGATCGTCTGCTTTGTACAACCGACTTCTCGCAGAGCATCGAGCATTTCGTTCTGAGACAAAAGCGGTGTCTGTCTGCGGACCATCGCAAGACCATCTGGCCACAGCTGTTCCAAATCACGAATCCCACGCTGGTAAATGACTAGCACTTGTTCCATCGCTTGATTGAAGACGGAAGCCGCATGTTTCACGATCATCAGCGCCTGCTGGTCGTCTAAATAGATCTGTTCATTAGTCGATAAACCGCCGCTGCTCGCTGTGAATCTTTTCCGCCAAGTCACTAGCTTGGAGAAAGCACTGATTTGTAGCTGGAGCCACTTGTTTTCTTCTTTCAGTTGACTGATCCGATCTTTCTCCCATTGATTTTTTTCGCCATATGTCTCCATTTGACGGATCATAGCTTTGTTTTTGATGATTTGCTGGGCGAGTAAGGTCTGTTCGAGGGCGACCCCTCCATGTTGGTCGGAATAGATGACGATATCGCCATATTTATCGATGTAATTCCCGTTTTTGTCGAGATTGAACTGATTTAGATCGTGTCCATAGTTTTTCCAGCCGGCGTTGTCGATTCCGAAACTGTGAAATGGCAGTTGGCCTTTCCCGCCAGTCAGCCAGCCACTAGTCACGATGTCTGAAGTGTCATACAGATTGATGATCTGCCCTTCATAATTCATGAGCTGCTTCTCACTCAAGCCTGGGCCTGCCGCTGCATATGTAAATCCGTGATAACCTTTTAAAACAGCGACATAGATTGCCTGCGCTCCACCTAAAGAATGACCGGTCGTGGAAATGGTGTAGCCGTCTTTGACAGAATAGGTCTTTTCGATTGCATCGGCATACGCTAAAGCCGACTGGAAGGCGCCGTTGTCGTGTTTGTCCTCAAAGCCGACTTCTCGGATGTTCGTTTTCCAGTCCTGCCAGTTTTTAGTGCCCGCGTAGGCGATGGTCAGGTCTTTTTTGATGACCGATTTGGGGTAGTCGGCTTGCTTTTTCAAATCATCTTTATCATAGCCTTTGTATTTATCCTTGATTTCAGCCACGACCATGGCCTGCATACCGTTTTTCTTTGGTGTTTTTTCTTTTCCGATCGTATGTTTGTCGGTGTTTACCGTATCAAGAATTAAATATTCATTGCGTTTCCCCGTTCTATCACCATTTTTAATTTTTCCTACTTCTACTTGATAAACTGTTTCTGAAAAAACTCGATTCTGATTCATCAGTCGATCCCCCCATCATAGAATGTGACGATATTCATGGGTATGCTCCTATTGGTCTCTTGGTCTTTTCTACTGAGATAATGATCTTGCCCTTGTTTTTCTATACCACTATCAATCCTATAGATCCACTGACCTGTTTCTGCAGACTTTACTCCTAATGTCGCAGTGTGGGAAAGCAGGTCATTGATTTCGAAGTGTACCTCTAAAGATTTCATAGGGGTTACAGAGAAACCTGTAAATTCTATTTTTTCGATGTTGAAATATTGCCTAGCATTTTTTAAACTCTCTAAGTATTCGTCATCTGTTATTGTTCCATTACCACCATTGTATTTCTTATCTGCTTCATCGATTTTGTCCTTATCTTTTGTATAAATCTCATAATGATTATACAAATAATTTGCCAGATCGGTTTGGATGGTACGCAGTTCTTCATTGTCTTTTTCTCTTCTATCCATCAATATTTTCCCTCCTATACTCAGTGCGATGATGACGATGACTCCTCTGAAAATGATTTTTTTCATGCTTGCTCCTTCTTACTTCTCTTCGTAAAGAAAACGCTTTAAATGGATTTTACCATAGGCTTATCAGTGAAAAAAGAAGCCTTTTTCTTACTTTTCCTTGTTTGATAACGAAATGAATATTTTTTCATTTTTTCTGTTATGTAAATCGAAACATATATACAAAAGAATGAGCAGGACGCAAGTAATCGTCGTTTTTTAGAGTTCGTTAACCGTTATGTTTTTAAATTTGTTTAAATTTTTATTCTGATTTGGCTGATGGAAAAACCAAACAGACACCTGCGAAAAAATCATTTTTTTGCAGGTGTCTGTTTATGTTGCATCATGAGAGCAGTGGATTCGATGATGTGCCATCTATTTAGTACGCAACGCAATCAGCTTTTTCATAACTTATTTTTTATCGCATGATACAATGGCGCTAGTTCTTTGAGCGCCTCAGCAGTTTTCTCTTCGATGTTTGTGTATTCATTTGGAGAAAAAAACAGTTTGCCAAGTTGGAAGGTTCGATTGCCCATTGTCTCTCGCAGCTCTTCTTGCTTGCTCTTATCTGATAAATAAACGGATAAAGGCAAATGATCTTCCAGCTCATTTTCAGGCTGAGGCCAGATATAATATTCTTCAATCGCTACCTGAGTACTCCATTCCTGCAGTAAAGATAGCAATTGATTGTATCCTTCAACGCTTCCTTCTCTCGTGTCACTTTTATAGTGCTGATACATCAAATAGATTTGGTATTGTTTTTGATTCAACAAAACTGCTAGACAGGCATTCTCGTCTTGACGAGATTCGCTTCGGTACGCGCTCCAAAAATGACTGCGTAAATTCCAGCCATTCGTCCAACTCTCGATTTTAGGTTTGCTCATGCTATACGTATCAGGCAAAAGTGCAGCAGTCTGGAGTTGGATCTCTTTCCATTTTTGCCAATGTGCTTTGTATTCTTGTTTGATTTGTTCGACTTCATCTGGTGTATGTATTTCTTTGAGTTGTTTGAATGCATAATTGTCTCTGTCAAATAACTGATAGTCTTCTTTCATTAGATCCATTTTGTTCCCTCTTTTCTTTTTTATTTTAACTATCTTATTTAAAAGAAACAACTGTAAAAAAGCTGAATCGAAAAAGCAACTGCTTGCTTTTCGAGTTCAGCCTCTGTTTCCATTTACAGGAACGGTCATGAAGTTTTGATCACATTGAGTAGTGTCGTAAATAAAATGGCACTGGAAGCAGCTCCCGGGTCGATATGTCCGATTGCACGCTCTCCTAGATAGGAAGCTCGTCCTTTTTTAGCTACCAAGTCTTTGGTGTGTTCTTTTGCCTGTTCAATGATTTCTTTTGTTAGATTTCCTGCTTTCAATGCCTCTGTAACTGGTAGCCAAACATCTAACATCGTTTTATCGTCAGCTTCTGCCTTTCCTCGGCTTTGAATACCCGCTGTTCCCTGCTCGATCACTTCTCCTAATTTTTCTTGAGAATCAATAGAATCGACCTCTTTTGTCGCTTTCATCATGTTCATGAATGCAGATCCGTATAACGGACCAGAAGCACCACCAACTTTCGATATCATCGCCATAGAGAATACTTTGAATGTATCACTAATTGTTTCAGGATGATCGGTTTGAAAAGCTTCTTCATAAGCTGAAACCCCTCTTCCCATATTATTTCCGTGGTCTCCATCGCCAATCGGGGTATCTAGATCACTGAGATATTGTTTGTTCTGATTGATTGCCTCTGCAAATTGTGAGAGCCATTCTTGGATTTCTTGAACGGTTAGTTTCATATTATCACCCTTTTATCTTGAGATTGTCTTACCATGAAATCGTCTGTACATTGCTTTCTAAAGAATCTTTCCATTGCGTCTCCGTCAAGTCGATCAGCGTCAGAGAAAGGCCTTGCATATCTAGTGAGGTCATAAAATTACCGACTTTTCGGAAAACTACATTGACGCCTCTTTCTTCCAACAGAGCTAAAACATCATTCATGAATACGAACTGTTCCATCAAAGGCGTCCCGCCCATTCCGTTGACGAATACACCTGCTTCTTTTGGCAAATTCGAGTAATCATCTAAAATCTTAGTAACAAGTTCCTTTGCCAGTACTTTAGAAGGCTGCATTTTTTCTCGACGATAGCCTGGCTCACCGTGGATACCAACACCGTACTCGATCTCATCTTCTCCTAGTTCGAATCCTGGTTTCCCTACTTCTGGTACAGTTGCTGCTCGAAGCGCTACACCGATCGTCTTAGTTGCCTGTACGACCTTTTCTCCCAATTCTTTCAACTCTGCTAGGGAAGCACCGTTTCTTGCTGCATCGCCCACGATTTTGTGTACAAGGACAGTACCTGCGACTCCGCGTTTTCCAGCAGTATACGTACTATTTTCAACGGCAATATCATCATCTACGATCACACTTTCTACTTCAATATCGTCCATAGCAGCTAGTTCCTTTGCCATATCGAAGTTCAATGCATCCCCTGTATAATTCTTAACGATTAGTAAAACTCCTTTTCCACTATCCGCTTCCTTGATAGCCGTTTGAATCTGATCTGGAGTTGGAGAAGTAAACACATCACCAAGCACCGCTGCACTTAACATTCCTTCCCCTACAAACCCGGCATGGGATGGTTCATGTCCGCTTCCTCCACCAGAAACCAAACCAACTTGTTCTGCTTTCTGATTCTTGGCTACAACACGGGAAGATTCTACACGATGAACAAGTTCTGGATAGCTTTTTACTAATCCTTCCAACATTTCTTCGACAATATTGCTTGGATCATTCATGATTTTTTTCAATTTATTCCCATCCTTTCTTTCCGGCATTTTGTGCTTCTGTTAAGATTTGCTGAGTATCATCCGTTATACCGGCAGTGATGGCTGCTGCAAAAGCTCCTTCCACTAAAGGCGCATCCACCAGATGATAACGTTGCTGCTGTTCTTCTTCCAACATGTCTTTTGCCAATTCCGAATTCAATACCGCGCTGCCGATATCCGCAAAAACAAAATAACTAGCTGCATCACTTGATTCATTGACAGCTTCTACGATTTTCATCGGGTCTGAACCGATCTCGCCATTTATTCCGCCGAGAGAAAAGATCTGCACCTCTTCGGATTTTTGCATCTGCTCAATCATTTCTTTAATACCATCTGTTACTTTTTGACTATGAGAAATAAGCAAAATACTCTTTTTCACAAGAATCTTCCTTTCTTTTACATAGTTGCTAACGATTGGTTTCGCTTTCATTAATGAACAATTCAAGTATATAATAAATTCCTAATTTTGGGAAAATATGTGTTGCGCATCTTGAACTTTGTTATACTTTCATTAAAGAGAGGAGTGATCGAATGATTACAACAACCACGAATAGTGTGGAAGGAAAAACCGTAGTAGCTTATAAAGGAATCGTTTTTGGTGAAGTTATTACTGGGATCAATGTATTGAAAGATTTTGGGGCTGGTTTGCGAAACGTCTTTGGCGGCCGTTCAAAAAGTTATGAAAATGAACTAATGGGCGCAAGAGAAGAAGCCCTTGAGGAAATGGCCGAACGTGCAAAAGCATTAGGAGCTGATGCGATCATTGGCGTAAAAATGGACTACGAAGTATTAGGCAGCGACAATGGCATGCTAATGGTCACATGTAGTGGAACAGCTGTCTCCACAAGATAAGTAGGAATAGCTGTCTTAATAAATAAAAAGAGATGGGACATGTAGTGGGACCCAAGAGTTAGATTTTTCAGTCTAACTTCGAGGTTCACTACCTTCCCATTCTCTCTTTTTTATTGCTTTTTGCGAATGATTCCGTAAGCTGCTGCAACTAGCACACCTGTGCCTACGAAGGAATAATTGACAGAAGCTGTTTTTTCATTTGTTTTTGGTAAAGTCTGACTTGTTGATTCGGATGGCTCTGTCGTTTGCTGAACTGTTTCTGTCGTGGTTCCAGAGGCCACTGATTTTTCTCCTGCCGAATGCAAAATATCTTTTATTCGTTGGAAACTAGCTGCTAAGTCTGCTTTTTTTGCTTCAAAATCATTAGCAACTGTTTGCGCTTCGCTGATCTTTCCATGGATCGCTTGACTGGCCGCTGTGATATCCGCTTGAGTTTGACTTAGCTTTCCAGAAGCTGTTTGAGCAACCTGATCTAATTGTTGATTGAACTCTTTTGCTTGTTGGATCTTCCCGTCAAGATCTTTTTGGACAGCTTCCGCTTTTGCTTTCGCTTCAGCAAGCTTTTTCTCAAGTTGTGCACGGTCATTTCCCGCTTTATTTTTAAGATCAGCTAAATCTTGATCGATTGCTGCTTGGTCTTCTTTCAATTTGTTTTTTGCAGCTTCTAATGCTTCTTCGAGTTCTTTTCTTTTATTTTCCAAGTCTTGCAAATGATCGATTTGGTCAGAAGAGGTAGAACTATTCGTTGATGTATCTTCTGAAGACGAAATCGTTTCTCCTGAGTTATCTGTCGGTACATTGGAAGTCATTTCTGTTTCCGAGGTTCCGTTTTCAGCATCAGAAGAGCTTATAGTTGTTGAAGGCTCTGTTTGAGCAGGTTCAGAAGTTTCTGCAAAAGCTGTGTGTCCGAAGAAGAAAATACCGGAAACAGCAATCGGCCAGATCAACGGCTTCATTCTTTTTTTCATCACTTTTCCCATCCTTACTACTTTTTAACTAATTTCTTATTATAAGCAAAAATGATTGGAAGAACCATAAACACAACAGGCTGTTTGTCTAAAAAACGGTGCATCTTTTATTTTTTTGTACGTTCCGGACTTTTCCATGTCCCGCTTCCATAACCTAAAATCGTTTTGACTGCTGGAATGAAAGTCGTCACGATCGTTATCGCGTTCACTATCCAGAACAAAAGCATATATAGTGGCGCGAAAAGAAGATATTTCAATTTTCTTCGTCGATCATCTACAATCAGCGAAGCTAGCAACTGGAAAAATCCTGCGACCATTTCAAAGCAGATGAACACAAAACTGAATGTAAAAGTGACATAGATCTGTTCATAGTTTCCTTGGTACACATAATGCCCAATCAATCCAATAAAAAGAATCACGGAAATACAAAAGAATATTGACCAGACAATACTCAATGTTTGATCAATGAAGATGATCGTTCTTCCGATATGTTCAAAAGGATGGAGCATCACTTTTTTGAAATTCGTCAGCCAGACTTCTGTTCCACCTTTTGCCCAACGTTTTCTTTGTCGATATAGCATCTTCAACGTCACAGGTACTTCCATGAAAAAGATGATCCCAGGAGCAAAAACAGATACCCAATCATTCAACTGATGATCCCACGCAATACTGATGTCTTCTGTCGCTCGATCTTGCCTGAATCCGCCCACATCGATCAAGGCTTCTTTTCGATACATCGTATTTGCCCCACTGTACGCATAAAGGCCACCGAAAACAGCTGACTGTGTTCGTTTGATGATACCAACGATACTCGAGAATTCAACCGTTTGCGATTTTGCAATCAACTTGGTAAGATTTTGGACATCCATATTTGCAGTGACCGCAGCAATATGTCTTGCACCAGGGCGAATGAAATAATTCACATACCTGTTCAGTGCATCTGGCTCCGGTACCGTATCTGCATCATTGCTTAAAATCAATTTTCCTTTTGCAAAGGCAAGTCCGATATTAAACGCATGGGCTTTCCCTTTATTTTTTTCGATCCGAACCACACGAAGATTAGCGTATTTTTTCATCAGTCTGGCTAATATTTCTGGTGTTTGGTCCGTTGAACCATCATCGGTCACTAATACTTCATAGTTGTGATAATTCAATTTCGTCATCAAATACTCGATCGTATCTTCGATCACGATCTCTTCATTATGGGCTGGCACCATGATCGTAATGAACGGTTCGACACCCGATGGAACATCTACCCATTCTTTTTGTTTATGTTTGTATAAAAAAACATAACACCAGACACCAATAAACCATGCAAATCCGCCTAAAATCGGGTAAGAAACGAGAAAAAAATACATGATAGACAAACAAGTATCTAGGAATTGATTACCTGTATGAGTGATTGAGGTCATTTCAGTTCCACCCCATTTTCTTTATACAAATCTGCAATGAGTGTCGTATCTAGATTTTTCTCTTCGGAGACAGAATAAAAACGGACCGTTTCTCTCTCTTCTTTTGTTCCAAAACGTTCCGTATACATTTCTTCAAGTAATTCTTGTCTTTTTTTCAATTCTTCATCTTCATATTCAAAAGACTTATTTACTTTTCTATACAAATTTCGATTGTTCCATCTAGTCAACACAAATGAGATAATCAGGAAGCTGAAAAAGATCAATGCAAAAAAGCCGATGAAGAAATACAGCATTTTCTTTTCCAATAAAAAAGCGTACAAGTAAAAATCTTTGGCTCTTTCTGGTCTCGTCAATGGAAAAAACACCCATATAAAAGGAAGAACAACGATCATCCAACCCAAAAGAGCCACTAGCGTTTGCCAAATTTTTAACCAATAATTACCTTTTGAAAAATACTTATCTTTCACCAAAATCGATGCAACTTCTTCTCTTGTTACTTTTTTCATATCCTCACCTCACATTTTTGTTACGACGTAGGAGTTTACCATACTTTTCATTTCTTTTCACATAAAGTGTTCCTAAATTTTTCCTAAGAAAAAGAACAAAACATTTCTCATCGGCAAATGAAAAATATTTTGTTCTTTTTATCAGTTATTCTTTTTATTTTTTTATCTCTTAATTATGTTTCTCTTTCCAATACGACAATGCTTTTCATTCCTCTAGATATCGCCGTGTACATTTGTCTGCGTCTTCTTTGCTCATCTCTATCGTTTTCAAATGGATACAAGATTACATGATCAAATTCCAGTCCTTTTGCTAGACTCAAAGGGATGATCTGGCAGTTTTCTAATCCATATGAACTTTTTTTAATCGATTCTTGTAGCGTTTGGGTTTCCTCTTCTGTTTGGGTGATAATTGCCGCTTTTTCTCCTTTTAGAGAAGCCAAAATCTCAGCTAGTATTTCCAACAATTCTTCAGAGGATCGAAAAGAGCGGTATTCGGGTTCTTTTCCTTGCGGTCGGATCGATACGATGTCGATCTTCTCTTGATCCACAGCATAGGTTTTGAAAAGCTCAGTGATTGCTCCGCTAGAACGGTAACTATTTCTAAGATCATACCGATGGATCGGCAGATGGTAGTCGTCGAAACAACGCATAATATCAGCAAAAGTAGTGGAAGAATTAAAGATTGCTTGATTCTCGTCACCTACTAAAGTAAAGTGAGTTTTTGGAAATAATTCGATCAATAGACCTAATTGTGCCAGGGTATAATCTTGTACTTCATCAATCAATAGATAGCGAAACGCTGGTACATTTACCTTCTCAACAAGCAAATGATGAATAGCTAATAAAATGACTGCTTCATCAACAGTACGTGTGTGTTGCCAAACATAAGCTGAGCCATATCGTTTTTCATAAATTCTTTCAAACAATCGGTGCTCATCCACCCATGCCATTTCTTCGATTTGTCTGGTTATTTTTCGATAGTTTTTTTGTAAAAGTTTCCTTGCATAAGCTGCGATACTTTGTTCCGAATCATCAGAAATCAATTCACCGAATAATTTCAACTGTCTATCTTTTGTCAACGAGAGTACCTGATTCTGCACAGCAGGACTTTTTGCTTGTTTCAAAAGATGATTCTTCCATTCGCTCATCAGTGCCTTTTTCGTTGCTTGAAGCCTATCGATCAATTTAGGATGAGCAGGGACTTTCTCATATATTTTTTCGATCGTTTTTTTAGAAAGAACTGTTTTTCCATTTTTAGTAAGTCCACGGATAAAATCAGGATGATCTAGAAACAAAGGATCTGATCGTTTTAGATCATCAATATACTCTTTACTACGCAAGTGTTCTGCTTGCTCTGATACACTTTCTTTGGTGATACGTTTGAAATAAGCTTCTTCACCTTCTATTTCCTCTGCTGAAAGCTGTGAAACTAACTGCAAGATGGTTAGATTCAGTGGATTTCTTTCGCCTAATGATGGTAGGACATTCGAAATATAGTCGATGAACCGATGATTAGGCGATAGAATCAGCAAGTCATCAGATGTCATCGTATCTCGATATAAATAGAGCAGATACGAAATACGCTGCATGATAGCAGAGGTTTTACCACTTCCTGCTACGCCATTTACCAAGATATTTTGACTTTTCACATCCCGAATGATTGTGTTTTGTTCCGATTGGATCGTAGCAGTGATAGCCTTCATTTCATTGGTCTCATCTTGACCTAACACTTCTAATAACACATCGTCTTGGATAGCTACAGACGTATCAAAAAACTTGACCAAACGATCTCTTTCCAAAATAAATTGACGTCTTTCTTTGATAACCGTATCGATTTTATTTTGACGAACCGTATAAGAAGATGGGCCAATCATGTTATTGTAAAAAAGTTCGGCAATTGGTGAACGCCAATCATAAACAAGATTTTCATCTGCATCATCTGTGAAATTTGCTGTACCGATATAAAAGGATTCTTTTGGCTCATTATCCAGAAAGTCTACAACGACTTTTCCAAAGTAGGGACTTTTCAATAAACGTTCGATCTTTGCTAGCTGATTTTCTGCGTTTTTCTGTTTGATATTCATCTGATCGATTTCTCTATTTTTCATTTCAATCATCGAAAAAGTATCCAGGTTATCTAAGTAACTATCAAAATTCAATCGAAGCTCGCCAGCCATTTCTTTCAGCGACTGGTTTCCTTCTACTTTTGCCGTATCCATCGATTCACGCAGTTCGTTTCTTTTATCGATTAGCTTTTGATACACGTTCTTCAGATATGCTTCTTCTAACTGTTTTTGTGTGTTGACCATACACATTCTCCTCTTTTTTTAAAGTGGTGGAACCGATTAGTTTACCTCTTTTAAGAGTCGAATGCAAGCTTTTTAACGAGTATCATTTGTTAGGATATATCAGTTCTTCAGGTCGGACAGTTTGATATAAAGAAAATGCACCATCAAGGTTTTTTACGTGGTAGCCAGACTGCTTCATGATTCTTTCCGCTAGATAGCTACGTAATCCGCTATGACAGCTGACGATATATTCTTGTTGGCTGTCTAATTCATTTAATCGGTCCCGAAGTTCATTCAAAGGGATATGTCTGGCTTCCTTGAATTTGCCTTTTTCCAATTCTTCTGCTGTTCGCACATCTAATAAAATTTTTCCTTTGGCTAATTCTGTCGGCAATTCCTGCCATTGTACGGTTTCACTAAGCCCTTCTGCAATGTTCATTGCTGCATATCCTAGCATGTTTACTGGATCTTTGGCTGAGCCAAATGGCGGTGCATACGTCAATTCTAACTCCGGCAAATCGAAGATCGTCAAATGCCCTTTGATTGCTGTTGCTAAAATATCGATCCGTTTATCCACACCTTTTGCCCCAACACCTTGTGCACCATAAATCTCGCCAGTCTCTGGATGGAAGATCAACTTCAGTAAAATATCTGTTGCTTCTGGATAATAGCTTGCATGATCTTTTCCTGACACATGAACGACTTCAAAAGACAGCTCGTTTTCTTTGGCTGTTCTTTCACTTAATCCGGTGGATGCGGCAGTCATTCCAAACGTTCGTATAATTGCTGTGCCAATACTGCCTTGATTTCTTCGAGAAATTCCGGAAATCGTGTCCGCAACTTGTCTACCTTGACGATTGGCTGGTGAAGCAAGAGAAATAAGTGCATCTTTTCCAGTGATTGGCTGTTTTACAACGATAGCATCCCCCACCGCATAAATATCAGGAATATTCGTTTGATAACGTTCGTCTACTAGGATACCCCCGCGTATACCTAATTCGATTCCAGCAGTCACTGCTAGCTGGTTATCAGGACGAACACCAATGGATAAAATAACTAAATCAGCAGAAATGGTACGCCCGTCATCCAGTCGCAATCGTTTCCCATGGTCTTCAAATCCAGCGACAGCATGAGAAGTAATCACTTCTACTCCTTGATGAGACAATTCTTTTTCTATAAAAGCTGCCATTTCTTCATCCAGTGTCGGAAGAATATGCGGTGCTTGTTCGATCACCATGACTTCTAAACCTCTTTTTTTTAGGTTTTCTGCCATTTCCAATCCGATGAATCCTGCACCAACGATCACGGCACGCTTTGGCTGTTTTTCTAACGCATGCATCACTTTATCGATATCTGGTACATTTCTAATAGAAAAAACATTGTCGGCTTCTGTTATCCCTGGAATCGACGGAACAACTGGTTTTGCACCAGGAGATAAAACCAATACATCGTACTGTTCCAAGTGTTTTTGACCCTCATGTACGACTTCTACCGTTTTGTTTTCAGGAAAGATAGCTGTCACTTCATGATTTGGACGCACATCTAAACAAAAACGAGCGGATAATGATTCTGGCGTTTGGACAAGAAGATTTTCCCGGTCACTGATTTCACCAGAAAGATAATAAGGCAAGCCGCAATTTGCAAAAGAAACATACGGTCCTTTTTCAAAAACAACGATTTCTGCATCTTCCATTAATCGGCGAAGCCGTGTAGCAGCAGACATTCCACCTGCTACACCTCCGACAATAACGATTTTCATCTTATTTCCCTCCTACTGTTCGATCAAACCATTGATTCATACCGCCACGTACATTCACCACATCATAACCAGATTTCTTTAATTCTTTTGCTGCTTGTTTACTCCTCATCCCTGATTGACAAATCACATAAACGGTCTTTTCTTTGTCTCCATCATATCTGTTTATGCTTTGTAATGGAATATTTTTAGCTCCTTTTATATGCCCACCCCGGTATTCTGCAGGTGTTCTAACATCAAGTAATACTGACTTTTCTAAAAGCTTTTCCTTTAATTCTGGGACTGTTATCGATTTTATTGGCTGAAATAACAAACTCATTTTCTGCACCTCGTTTATATTTTATAAATACCTTACAGGGTATATTAAACAGGTGCTTTCTTATTCTGTCAACCAGAATGACTCTTCATTTTTTTAACTGATTTTTATATTTGCATAAAATACCGATTAGGGGTATTATCGAGTTATAAAAAATAGAGGAGAATGTGCTATGGAGATTGAGAATAAAAATATCCTGAACCGTTTGAAACGTACAGAGGGGCAAATTCGTGGTATCCAAAAAATGATCGAAGATGAAAAAGAATGTATGGATGTCATCACTCAATTAAGCGCTGTTCGTTCTAGCATTGATCGCGTAATGGGAATGATCGTTGCAGATAATCTGAAAAATTGCTTTGAAAATCCCGATAGTAATCCAGAAGAACAAGCGGCTAAATTAGAGCAAGCGATCAAGATGATTATTAAAAAGTAAAGGAATGATTTCAATGAAAGTCGTTTTCCATATTGATGAATTAGAAAAATGGTCAGAAACAGGGAAAAACGTAAAAAACCTGATAAAAGCTTCTCCTGAAACGACGATCGTCGTTTCCGTCAACGGTATCGCAATTACCGGTTATCTAGACTCTGCCAATGCAGAATTCTTAGATTTGAAAGAAGTCGTTTTTCACGCTTGTGCGAATGCTATGCGTGCTAATCATATTTCAGAAAGTTCTTTACCTGAACAAGTAATCGTTGTACCAGCAGGTGTACTTGATTTAGTTGAACTGCAATCCCAAGGTTATGCTTATATCAAGCCTTAGTCAGTAGAGGTTGTGACAGAAGTGATCAGCTTCAAGAAATAAGAAGGAATTGACGAAAATTGCTTCTCAAATTTTTGTAACATTTCGGCTTATTTTTCGAAGAAGTTACTTCTGGAACACCGTGAATCAGAGGTTGTGAAATCAGCGGTTTGATCTGAGTATTAGAGAAAAAAACGGGAAAATAGCTCCTCATATTTTGCCGTTTTTTGAGCTAATACCGAAGGTCAGCTGATTGAACACCGTTTAAGGAAGAGATTGTGAAAAAGTCGCTTAGTTTCGAGTATGAAGAAAAATTTTGTGAAAACGGCTTTCTACATTTTTGCATAAATTTGGCTTAATACCGAGAAACTGGCTTTTGAACACCGTTTACCCAGCGGTTGTGAGCCTACCCATTTAACTCCGAGTTACAAGAAATAATTTTAAAAACAACTTCTCATGTTTTTGGTTTGGTTGGCTTATTATCGAGAAGTAGCTATTGGGAGTCTATTTATCAAAAAAAGGAGTGCGACATAGGTCACACCCCTTCTTTATTTTCTTTGAAACATCTTTCGGTACTCGACAGCATACAAGACAAAAGATTGTAAAAGACCGTAAGTGATGACGGCAAAAATGACTCTCACCCACAGCGTTGGTAATTCTGGGAAAAGCAGCAAAAGGATCATGCCAACATAGATGACAGCAGTCGCTACTTTGCCATACCACTTCGCACCACTTAATTTGATATTTTTAGATAGCCCGATTAATCCAGCTACAAACATAAAGCCTTCTTTTATCAAGAATAGACCAAACAACAGCCAAAGCCACGGTCGATACCATGCCATAGACAAAATCAGAAAAAGTTGTGTCAATTTATCTGCAAACGGATCAAGCACCTTCCCTAAGTCTGTTACCTGATTATATCTCCGAGCAATGACCCCATCTAGATAATCAGACAGACCTGAGACAACAATGACCACTCCTGCTACATAAAACGACTGTCTCAGCACAAAATAAAGATAAATCGGCAGCAAGAGAATACGGAATATCGATAAAAGATTCGGAATTGTTTGGATTTCTTTACGCCAGTTTGTGCTTATTTTCATTTGACCGTCCCACCTCCTCAGCACTCTTTTTTTTATTTTAGCTTACATAGAGAATAAAACCAATGATTTTACTGCTGTTATTTTTTTGCAATCACTGATCATATGCGTTGGTCTGAAATAATCACTTGTTGTTTTCATCTTTTGCTCTTCTTTCATCCTGTCGTTTACGCATTTCTTTTACTAACGCTTTATGGGCTTTTTTTGATCCTCGCTCTAGATCACGCTGCTGTTTCCGTGTTTTAAAATCAATAAACAGACTGTCTAAATCGTAACCTGCCGGGTACAGATTTTCTGCTGAACGCACCAGACGAACACGCTGACGAGGCACACGGATCATTTCTTTTTCTAAATATACGGCAATCGTATCTTCACCTATATCCTCATAAACTAATGCTTCTTTTTGGTATTCATTCACAAATATTCGATCGCCTTTTGCAAAGAGCTGGCGTTCTTTTTTATTGTCCTTCCTATTTATACCTGCTGTCTTAGGAGGAAATTCTTTTTTCTGTGTCCGATAGGCTTTTTCCTCCAGGTAACGCTCTGCTTGCTGGATCAATTTCATAGACATAGCCATTTTATGAGCAATCCATAAAGCTTGGCTTTCTCCTGTTTCTCCAACACGCAATTGATATTTAGGACGAAGTGCTTCCCGATCGAAAGCCATAGCAGCCGGCACAAAATCTTCATGATCCCTAGCAAATTTCTTAATTTCTCCATAATGGGTCGTGGCAATGATCAATGCCCCCTGCTCATACATAGATTCCATGATTGCGATCGCTAATGCAGCCCCTTCATTTGGCTCTGTTCCACTGCCAATCTCATCCAGAAGTACCAATGTATTCCTTTTTATCTTTTTCAAAATAGCAGCAATGTTTTGCATATGACCAGAAAATGTACTCAACGCATTTTCTAAATTTTGGTGGTCACCGACATCGACGAAAACCTCATCAAAGACAGCAAGCTCTGTCCCTTTTTTTGCCGGAACTTGCATGCCGAACATCGCCATCAAAGTCAATAAACCGACCGTCTTCAACACGACTGTTTTGCCGCCGGCATTTGCTCCGGTGATAATCAAGCCTCGATAGTCTTTACCGATTTCAACATCCAATGGTACCGCATGATCAGGTAAAAATGGATGTCTGCCTTGTTTGATGACGATATGTTCTGATTTATTGATTTTAGGCGTGATCCCATTGATTTCTCGACTGAATTTTGCCCGAGCAAAAATGATATCTAATACCGTCATCGTTTCGATCAATAAATCGATTGCTTCTTCATTTTCTGCAATAGCACCAGTCAATGCAGCCAGAACTTGATATTCTTCACTGATTTCTTCAGCTTTTAACAACTGATAGTGTTCATTCAGTTTAGAAACCACAGTCGGTTCAATAAAAACCGTCGTTCCTTTATTCGATTCATCGATGATCGTCCCATCTACTTTATTTTTATAGCTGGCTTTGATAGGAATCGTATAGCATTCACCTTTTTGAACGATTATTGCTTCTTGGATCATTTCTTTGTTTTTCGGATGACGCAAGAATTTCAGCAATTTTGACTGGATTTCTTTTTCTATTATTTGTAATTGTTTGCGTACTTTACGCAAATTACGTGAAGCATCGTCACTGACTTTATTATTTTTTATTTTTTGGTCAATCAACTCTTCTACATTTATCAAATCAGGAAGATGCTTGCTATAAGCAAATAACAAAGGTGCCTGGTATTGATTCTTATCAAAAAACTTTGTGATCATCCGACTGCTTCTTAGAAAATCCGCATATTCAATCAAATCAGCGGGCGACAGAACCAACCCTTTTTTGACTTGTTCTGTCAGTGCATCAATCCTCGGCAATCCCATAAATGGAACATGCTGACTACTTTCTAAGATCAAGCGTGCTTCTCTTGTTTCTTCTTGACGATCCAAGACGGTTTGTAGGTTTGACGAGGCCGTCATCTTACTGATTCGTTTTTTGCTATAGTTTCCGATTGCTCTTGCTTGGACTTCCTTTTTGATCTGATCAAATTGTAATTGACTAATCATTTCGTTGTTCATACTCTCTCCTTTTCTTGAAGAGATACCTGTCCCAAAATAAATAAGGGCCTAGAGATAAATAAAAGGATAGAACACAGCTTAAAAAAGTCATGTCCTATCCTCATTAGAATACAAAGATATTGTTTTCCTGACAGGTACCGTTTCATAAGCACACCAAATAAACCTTGTTTATTGGCTATTCGACTTACTGATTAGATACCAGCTACACTCACAAAACATTCCCCATTCTTCTAGGTCTTATTTATTTTCCACTTAACTATAGCAAGACGCCTTTTGATTGTCAAACCTTAGTATGTTTTATAGATTTACACCATTAATGAATAGACACCTACCGCGATAATTGCTCCGATCATTGGACCTGCGATTGGTACCCATGAATATGCCCAATCTGAAGTTCCTTTATTAGCTATTGGCAATACCGCATGTGCTAATCGAGGACCAAAGTCCCGAGCAGGGTTGATTGCGTATCCTGTTGGTCCTCCTAATGAAAGACCGATGGCTAAGATCAATCCACCTACAGCGAATACGTTCGTTCCAGGTGCAAATTCGTTTTGCCCAAAAGCTAGCAACCCAAGAACTAATACAAATGTACCAATTAATTCTGTGATTACATTTGCTGGATAATTCCGTATAGCAGGACCTGTTGCAAACGTACCTAAAATCGCACTTTCATCTTTCGTTGCATTCCAATGCGGCAAATAAGAAAGCCAAACAAGAATGGCCCCTGCAAAAGCTCCTAAAACTTGCGCAATGATGAAAGGAACGACAAGATTCCAACTAATTGCCCCTGTCACCGCCATAGCTAGAGAGACTGCAGGATTCAAATGAGCTGGGCCCATGAATCCAGAAATATAGACAGCCATTGTTACAGCGAGTCCCCAACCAAATGCGATGACAATCCAGCCAGAAGCTTGTGCTTTACTTTTGTTTAGATTCACAGCCGCACACACACCATCTCCAAGCAAAACTAGGATCAAAGTCCCAATAAACTCCCCCATGATTTGAGTCATATCACTGTTCATTTATTTCTCCCCCTTTAGTTCCCGCAAATCTGATTCTGCGATCAATGCTTCTAAACGTTTAGTCTGTTGCGCCTTCTCTTCTTCTGTCCACCCAAAATACTCAGCAATTGCATCGATCACAGGTTGCTTGATCTCATCCAGCTGATCTCGTTCAAACAACAGATGATTCGTCCGACGAATGAGATAATCACCTGGGGCTAAAACCATTTCTTCTTCTAAGCCATAACGTAACCGAGCTGACTCAGCGAGACTCAAACCAGGATAAGGTGTCATTTCTTTTGCTAATTCAAAGATACGTCGAGCATTAGTCCCGTAAAAATCAGCGATATAAGTAGCATCTTCTTCCTCTAAACCGGCTGCTACTCCTTCTTTTGCTAATTCCCTCACTGTTTCTTCTAATTTCGTTGGATCGAAGTTTCCACCTGAAATCTGATATTTTTTAGAGTCGATTTCTTTCGTCTCTATTCCGTATTCTTCTTTTAACAGCTGACGAATCAATCGTAAAGCTCCTTCTGCCATCTTACGGTAATCAGTGATTTTCCCACCTGATAAAGTCAACAAGCCATCTGGTTCTCTTTCTAAAGAACTACCTCTGGAAATCGTAGAAGGTGCTTTTTCGTCGCGGCTGTTTTCCAAATGGTTCAACACATCTTCTACTTCAGCACGAGAAACTTTATTTTCCTTATATTCACTTACTGTATCAACCACTTTATTGAAGCTCTTGTCTGAAATCGATCCGTTATCTCCGCCATTATAATCAGAACCAGAATTACCAATCAATAGTGGACGAAGCCCTGCCCAGCTTGCTTCGATATCTGCCAATGTGATATTTGCTTCTGGATAGCGATGGTTGATTACATCCAATAGATAATCCACGTCTTCTTGTGTGACTTTTGGATCCGTAAAGTCTCCTTGGTAATCCGTATCTGTCGTACCAAAGTAAGTTTTGTTTTCTCTTGGGATAGCAAAAACCATCCGCCCATCTTGTTTTCCTGTATCGAAGTATGTGGGTTGCGGTACAGGCAGTTTTTTCGCATCTACGACTAAATGGATTCCTTTGGTTGGACGCATTTTAGGAGAGACTGGACGCGTAAAATTCAAGTTCCGTACTTTATCTACCCAAGGACCACTCGTATTGATCACTAATTTTGCTTTGATCTCTATCACTTCATCTGTCAGCAGATCACGAGCTTTGACACCAACGATTTGATCGCCCTCATATAAAAAGCCAACCGCTTTCATTTTACTTACTAGATAAGCCCCATCTTCTGCAGCCTTTTTGATATTATCGATCACTAAACGGGCATCATTGTTGCGGAAATCCAGATAAACACCTGCACCTTTTAGCCCTTCTTTTTTCAAAAATGGTTCTCTTTCCAATACTTCTTCTGGTGTGAGGGTATAGTTCTCATATTTAGTTCCTGTCACATTTGCCAGTTTGTCGTAAAGGTCCATTGCTACTTTGACAGAGAACATATTGAAGGTTGTTGCTCCTTCATCTTCATAGATTGGTAAAAGCATTGGATCTGGTTTTGGGATGTGTGGGGCAATACCTTGTACGACTGCACGTTCACCAACTGTGTCAGCTACTACTTCCACATCAAATGTTTTCAGATAACGAATACCGCCATGCACAAGTTTGGTCGAGCGAGAGGACGTCCCTTCTGCAAAATCTTGCATTTCGATCAATCCTGTTTTGATTCCTGATGCTGCTGCCTGGACTGCCACACCGGCACCAGTGATTCCGCCACCGATGATCAACAGATCCAATTCTTCTTGCTGCATTTTTTGAATGCTATCTTGTCTTGTCTTGTTTGAAAACATATGGATTTCCTCCTTATTCAAATGCTTGGGTAGCTTTTACTGCTTTTTTCCAGCCATTGTAAAGTTTTTCTCGGCGCTCTTCCTCCATTTGAACTTCAAATAGCTTGCCAGCTTCATAAAATTCACGAATCTCGTCTGTATCTTTCCAATAGCCGACAGCTAATCCTGCTAAAAATGCTGCCCCTAGTGCTGTTGTTTCCAAGTTTTCTGCTCGTTGGATCGGTACATTCAAGATATCTGTTTGGAATTGCATCAGATATTCATTATTTGCTGCACCGCCATCCACTTTCAATACAGGAATCTTGATTCCAGTGTCATCTTGCATCGTATCGATGATATCTCTCACTTGATAGGCAATCGACTGCAGAGTAGCTTTAATGATATCTTCTTTTGTCGTTCCACGTGTCAAACCAAACATAGCCCCTCGTGCTGCCTGATCCCAATAAGGAGCACCCAGTCCAACAAATGCAGGAACAACATAGACCTCATCTTCGTTCGTGGAGCGTTTTGCCGCGGCTTCCGAATCACTAGCCTTTTGCAACATTTGAAGACCATCTCTCAGCCATTGAATCGAAGAACCAGCCACAAAAATACTTCCTTCTAAAGCATAGTAAACCTTTCCATTTATACCGTAACCAATTGTCGTCAATAAATTATTTTTGGATAATTGCGGTTTTTCACCGGTATTCATGACAATAAATGAACCTGTACCATAAGTATTCTTGACCATACCTGGTTCGAATGCCATTTGTCCGAATAATGCAGCTTGCTGGTCTCCTGCCATCCCTGAAATTGGTGCTTCGCTTCCATAAAAATGATAACCTTGCGTATAACCATAAACTTCTGAGTTAGAAGTAACTTTTGGTAACATCACTCGAGGAATATTCAATAAATCCAAAATTTCCTGATCCCAATCTAGCTGATGGATATTGAACAACATCGTCCGACTGGCATTCGAGTAATCAGTAACATGTGCTTGTCCATCGGTCAGTTTCCATACTAACCACGAATCAATCGTTCCAAACATTAACTCGCCTTTTTCAGCGCGTTCTTGCGCACCTTCTACATGATCAAGAATCCAGCGAATCTTCGTTGCTGAGAAATAGGCATCGATCACTAGTCCTGTTTTTTCGTGGAAAAATTCTTGATATCCTTCATTTTTTAAGTTATCTGCAATTCCAGCTGATTGTCTGGATTGCCAAACAACTGCATGATAGATTGGACGTCCTGTATCTTTTTCCCAGATTACTGTTGTTTCACGCTGGTTCGTTATGCCAATCCCAGCAATCTGGTTTGGTTTGATCCCTGATTCGATGAAAGCTCCGGCAATAACTGACTGTACAGAATTCCAGATTTCATTTGCATCATGTTCAACCCAGCTTTCTTGCGGGAAATATTGCGTGAACTCTTTTTGAGAACTGCCGATATGTCTTCCTTTCTTGTCAAAGATAATTGCTCGTGAGCTAGTTGTACCTTGGTCAATAGCCATGATATACGTTGGTTCTGTCATTGTGATTCCCTCCATTATCTGCAAACGCTTTCTTTAACTGCTTTTATCATACTACTCATTTAAAAAAAGAAACTGTCAAAATTTTATTCTTTTTTTCTTTTTTTTGACAGTTTTTTATTATGATGCTAGTTTTTGATCAATTCTTTTCTTTTTTCAACATTTCTATTCTTCTTTTCAATCGGATAATGTCATAAGGCGACGCAAATTCTGATAGATAATATTCACTCTGTTGCTTGTTTCTCTGACAAAACGTTATGACCAAATCATAGTTTTTTCCTTCTTCATAACTTTCAATCTCAATACCGCTGACTCCTCTCAGTTCTCTGATCAGATACTGTTGGAAAGCAATACGGTAAATAGGCAAACTTTCTAAATCGATCCCTATCACTACTGGTTTCGCAATATAAAAATCGATCATCAAAAGAACATTGGCATACTGGATCATCAGATAACTAAGTGCACTGTCTTCGGCGCTTTTCCTTGGCAATTGCTGCATCGCTGTTTCCTGTAGTTTCTCCAATAACTGCGTTAAGGAATGCCCAAGCATTTTTTGCTGCTGCTCCAAAAGCCGATCACGCTCGTAGACTTCGATCTTTCCAACAAAGAAAAACCATTCATTGTTGATTTGTGAAATTTGGTAGCCTACTGCTTTTTCCTCTTTGATTTTCAAACGACGAGGACGATAATGCCATAGCATCGTTTCCCGAATATAAGTATCCAAAACAGCGGTGGGTAACTTTTTGCTCCGTGTCAAATCATATTGATAAAATATTTCTTCGTCGACTATCGAAAAAGAAACAAAAAAGCTGTAAAACATCATTGTTTCGTATACATTCAGTTCTGCTGCTGTTCGACTAAGATGCATCACGATGATTGGATCGATTGCTTGATAAAGCCGGTCCGACTGATAGAGTAATTTCTTTTCTTTCAGAGTTTCGTACGTACTTTTTTCATTCAATAGTCTTTTTTTCGTGATCCCGAGCCAGCAAGCAATCTGTGCTTCTGCTGATGCCGTAAACGTCGTTTCTAATACGCGGCCCAATCCTAGAATGAATGGTCTTTTTTCTGGTGTATTTTGCAAAAAAAGCGGTCGTTGATCTTCCGGGATATATTGGAATAATTCATAATAAAAATATCGGATCTGTAGCTCTTCTCCGTATAATTGTCCGTTTTTGATTTGTAATCCAAATTCCTCTAAGAGCTGGTTCAATTCTTTGATCTTTCGAAAAACAGAAGACTCACTGATATTAAACGCTGTCGCTAATCGAACGATGGATACTTGCTGGTGTTCTAATAAATAGACAAGCATTTTAAACTTCAAGCTTTCCTGTAATAAAAACAAAAGAATTTTTTCCAAACTGACATCTTCATCCAACACAAGCAGCGCCTGATACTCGTTTCGCTGTACTTCTACTTTTTTTCCCATCATCCGGCCAATCAATTCAATATCTTCCAAATATTGATCAAAAGAGGTTTTTGACAGTTGGACATGCTCTCTCAATCCATTGATAGAGGCTGTTCCCCCTTGCAGAACAAGGTTTCGCAAAATCAGGATCTGTAACTGCTCTTTTCTTTCTAATAATGCTTCAATCTTCATAGGCAGTATTCGCCACCTTTGACCACACCATATTAGGCACACGATATTCTGGCTGGAAAAACAGCTCATGTTCTTCTAACTGTTCTAACGTCCAGCCTTCTTCTACTGCGATTGTCAGTTGGTCAAGAAGATGGAACATTTCTTTTCTGCTTTGGAGCTGTGCTCCAAGAATCTTTTTTTCAGAATCAAATAGGAATTTGACTTTGACTTTGCTCTGGTTTATTGCTGCAAGCTTGTATTCCGCGTACCCTGTTTCAATTTTTTGGGGATAAAAAATGCTTTCTTCTTCTGTCATACCTACGCTTCCTAAGAAATAGCCAAACCACTGATTACCAACTGGTCGATAGGTTCCCTGATCCTTTGTCGCAGAACCACTAATTGTCTTGCTGACATTTCGCGCTGTACGGACAGCGTTATTTACTAGAGAAACGTACATTTTTTCATTTGTTGGGCGAAAAGTGACTTGGATTGCATCGCCAATTGCATAGACGTCTTTTTGAGACGTTTGCAAATAGTCATCTACCCAGATCGTTCCATCATCATTCAATGTTAATTGTTCTTCCCACATCTGATTGTTGGGGCGAGAATGGTTAGCCAGCAAAACAAGATCATAGTTTTCCCTTCTTCTTTCCGTCTCTACTATAGCGGTTTCATTTTCGGACAAAGATACGACTTGCTCTTCTAAGAAAAGCGATATCCCTTGATTTTTCATTTCCTTTACTAACGGCTCCGTCATTTCAGGGTCTAGGTAACGAAAAAGAATCGACTTTCGGCTTTCATAAAGATGGATTTGTGTTTTTCCTGATGCTAAGCCTTCAGCTATTTCGATCCCTGCTTGACCTGCTCCAATGATGGCAATTTTTTTTGCATCCATGATCTTTTGCTGAAGAGCAGCTATGTTTTGTATCTTTTTAACTGGGTGAATGAACCTTGCTTCTGCAGGAACATTTCGAAAATTTTGATTTGAACCAGTCGCCAAAATCAAACGATCAAAATCCAGTTTGTCTCCGCCTGCTAAAACGACTTTCTTTTCTTCCAATCCTATTACCGTCTTTTCTGTGTAAACATGAATACGATAGCGGTCGATCAGCTCTTCTTTGGTGATCCAAAAAAGTTGTTTTTCACTGGTGACCTTTCCTTTTACTATCAGATTGAACCCGCTGGGAATCCACCCTAACTTCGATTGCTTTTCAATCAAATATATTTCACTTGTTGGTATCAATTGGCGAAGATAAATAGCCGCATGAATCCCTGCAAACGACCCGCCGACAATTACAATGTTCATCTGTATTCCTCTTTCTTATTAAGTGTGCGACTGCCAACATGGGCTGAAAGCACAATGTTCTTAAACCATGTTTACTCATTCCTATGATCCATAGCAGCGTAGCAGAACACACTCTGTCCATCCTACCGTGTGACTAGGTCTGCTTCTCAGTAATAAATTAGTTGACCTAATTGAAGAGTATCATTTCTGAAGAGATGTTTCAAAAAATGTACTCTTAGAAAGGCAAAAAACTCGCCTTTTGCGTACCTCTGTCCAAATAGGAAACAGAAAAGAACGAAAAGACGTGTTTTAGCGTGTGTAATGTAATAGTTAGAATAGGCAAAACATTTTTATGCTGACAATTTTTAATGCTTTAATGCTTCAACCACTACTTCGCCCAATTGATGAGCAGATTGAGGGTTTTGCCCTGTAAGAAGACGTCCATCGATTTGAACGACTTCTGAAAAAGTTGGACCTGACTGATAGTCAGCTCCTTTTTCTTTCAAAGCATCTTCTGCTAAGAATGGTACTTCATTCGTTGTACCATTGGCTTCCTCTTCTTCATTACTGAATCCAGTCACTGTGCGTCCAGCTAAAATAGACTTTCCAGATTCATCTGTAACTGGCAACAATCCGACAACACCGTGACAAACAGCTGAGACCAGTCCTTCATTTCGATAGATTTGTGAAGCAACTTTCCCAAGATCTGTTGCTTCTGGAAAATCCCACATTGTTCCGTGGCCACCAGCATAATAAACTGCTGCATAATCTTTTGCATCCACATCATCAGGACGTAAGGTATTTCCCAAGGCCCGATTTCTGAAATCTTCATCTTTATAATAGGCCCAATCGATTTCATCCATATTCAAAACACTTTGCGGTTCTAAAGGTACATATCCGCCTTTAGGACTGACAAAATCTGCATCGATCCCATTTTTTACTAATACATCATAAAAATGAGTCAGTTCACTTAACCACAAACCTGTAGGACGCTCGATCTTTTCGTATTTTTCTACATTTGTTAATACGATCAATACTTTCATTTTTCCATCCTCTTTCTATAAAAATTGAGTTATTGATAACGTGCTTTCAAGAAATTATATAATGGACTTGGCAAATAAAGCTCTTTATATGCTTCTTCAAAAGGTTTCGTTACAAATTCATCCTCACGGTTTTCCAATAATTTCTCTGCCCAGTCAGGATCGACGATCATTTGCTGTCCAATTGCTGCAAGTTCTGCATATTTCAGTACTTGCTCTACGTCTTTGCGAGTACGGATGCCTCCGACACCAATTAAAGGGATCTTTCCTTGGATCGTGTCATGGACAGCTTCAAGAATCGACTGATCGCTGTATTTATCAGAACGGGCTCTTCGATCATACGCATTTAATGAAACATGCAGATAATCTAATTTTGTCTCACGTAATCGTTCAAGAAGCCAGATCGTGTCTTCAAAACGGATACCTGGTGTTTCATATTCTTCTGGCGAGAAACGATACCCTACGATGAATGGTTTTTTTGCATATTTTTCAACCGTTGAGAAAACCGTTGTTAATAATTCGTCAATAAAACGATAGCGATTTTCTAAGCTACCGCCCCATTGATCCTCTCGTCTATTCGAATGCGGAGAGAAAAATTGTTGGATCAAATACGTATTTGCTCCATGCAACTCGATACCATCAAATCCTGATTCAATCGCTCTGCGTGTGGCTTCGCCAAATGCTTGGATTGTTTCTTTGATTTCATTTTCACTTAATGCTCGCGGTGTTTCTGCATCAGGTCGTTCCGCTGCAACTGCACTTGCAGATACAGGCTGTTCTCCGGATAGAGTAGCTCGACTAGTCATTCGTCCACCGTGGAAAATCTGAACAATCGCTTTTGCACCTTCTCCTTGGATTGCTTTAGCTAGTTCACTTAACCGAGGAATCATTTCATCGTGAGCGATGCTCAGTTCACCTGGCCAGCCTTTTCCGATATCTTGGACATTTGCAGCACCAGTAATAACAGCACCAAGTCCTTTAGAACGTTGTTTATAATAAGTGATCTCATCTTCGGTGATCACTCCATTGAAGAAGCTGAGTTGTGTCGTCATAGGCGACAGCATCAATCGGTTCTTCAATTGAACTCCTGAAGGTAAAATAATTGATTGATCAAATTGTGACATTGTCATTCCTCCCATAATTCACTCTGATTAACCTATCGAGAATCATCTATCATTAAACCACTCGGTTAGTTGTACATGCAACTAATTTGCTTAAAAAAATTTTTATTTTTTTTGTAACTTATCTGTTGCTTCATTCATTATCTCGGCTAATTCTTTACTTGCTTCATTTCCCAAGACTGCTTTGTACGACTGATGGAGTTCTTCCCAGCTACCATCGACTTCCTTAGTAAATTGGCGTCCTTGTTCTGTAAGATAAACTAATGATAAGCGCCCTTCGCTAACTGTTTTGACGTATCCTTTATATTCTAATTTTTCAACAAAACGAGTGATTGTTGAAGGCGCAGAATAGAGCATTTGTGCAATATCTTTTTGCGGTATACCATCTTTTTCTTTTAATATCAATAAAATAAATCCATAAGTTGGTGCCAGACCTGTTTTTCTAAACGCTTCATCCGCTAATTTATTCAATAGGCGATCTAGCTTTTTCACGCTAAAGAAAAGACATTCATCCAACGCTTTTTCAATTGGCTTTTCCATTTCATCCCCTCCATTGGCGTACATATCATAGTATGATTTTTATTTTTTGTCAAAAAACACGGAGTAATGACCACCTCCTCTGTTTAGTTTTGAGAAAAAGAAGTTGTGACAAAAAATGTGTCACAACCTCTCGGTAATACGTTTCAATCAAATAAGCTTTTCTTTATTTACTTCCACCACAAATGCTTCATATGGTCGTAACTCAACTTTGCCGTCTGGTAACTGTTTCAGAGGATAATTTGACACAATAATCCTTAAAGCTTCACGTGGAACAGTGAACACCTGTTTTTCACTGGACATATTGCAAACAACGAGCCATCGCTGGTCTTCATATATGCGAGAATAGGCAAAGACATGCTCTGGCGTCTCTTCTACTAATTCATAGTCTCCCCAGACGATGATGTCATGTTTTCTACGCAAATCGATCAATTTCTTGTACATATAAAAAACAGAATCTTGATCTGCTAACGCTTCTTCTGCATTGATTTCTTTATAATTTGGGTTGACTCGAAGCCATGGAATTCCAGTAGTAAACCCAGCATGTTCACGGGCGTTCCATTGCATAGGCGTCCTAGCATTGTCTCTTCCTTTCGCATTGATTGATTCCAAGATTTCCTCTTTTGTAAATCCAGAAGAAATCCTTTCGTTATACATATTGATTGTCTCAATATCTTTTGCTTCCGAGATATCATCAATTGGGCAATTCGTCATGCCTAATTCTTCTCCTTGATAAATATAAGGAGTGCCTTTCATCATATGAAGCAAGATAGCAAACATCTTGGCACTTTCTTTTCGATACACATCGTCATTTCCCCAACGTGAGACGATTCGAGGCAGATCATGATTATTCCAAAATAAACTATTCCATCCTTCATTACCCAAAGAAGTTTGCCATTTCGATAATACTTTTTTCAGTTCAGAGATACTTAAAGGTTTCAAATCCCATTTGTCTTTGCCTTCTTGCTGATCTAATCCTATGTGTTCGAATTGGAAGATCATGGATAATTCATTTCTTTTAGGATTGGAATAAAGTTTAGCAATCTCGGTAGTTGCTCCCCATGTTTCGCCAACGGTCATCAGATTTTTGTCGCCAAAAGTTGCTTGATTCATTTCCTGAAGATACTCATGCAGTTTAGGTCCATTACTTGTGATTTCTTTATCCGGTTCTTTGCCAATCATATCGATCACGTCCATACGAAAGCCGCCAATACCTTTGTCGATCCAGAAATTCATCATTTGATAAATCGCTTGGCGAACCTGTTTGTTTTTCCAATTCAAATCAGGTTGACGCTTGCTATACAAGTGCAGAAAATATTGCCCTGTTTGCTCCTCCAACTGCCAAGCAGGTCCACTGAATATCGAGCGCAATCCATTAGGCTCCTCTCCATTGACTGGATCACGCCAAATATAGTAGTCACGATAAGGATTTTCTTTATTTTTACGTGCCTCAATGAACCACGGGTGTTCATCAGAAGTATGATTCACCACCAGATCCATAACGATACGGATGTTTCTTTTCTTTGCTTCTTCAATCAGTTCCTCCATTTCTTCCATCGTACCGAATTCTGCCATGATTGCTTGATAATCGCTGATATCATAGCCATTGTCATCATTTGGAGACTCGTACACCGGCGAAAGCCAAATCACATCAATGCCCAAATATGCCAGATAATCCAATCTGGAAATAATCCCTCACAAGTCTCCAATCCCATCTTGATTTGAATCTTGAAAACTTCTTGGATAGATTTGATAAACAACTGAATGGTGCCACCATTTTCGTTCCATGATTTCCCTCCTATAAATGGATGTTTCTATTTTTCGCTTAATCATCTAGTTTAGTTTCTTCCACCAAAAATTGTAACGCTTTCAAATAGTCATTGCACCTTGTTATCGGTAACAGAATAAAACAAAAAAACAGCTGAGGAAATTTCCTCAACTGTTTTTTGAAAGGATTGATTGATGCAGGGAAGAACGCTGATTTCACAATCTCTTTATAAACGGTGTTCACTCAGCTGTCCCTCGGTATTAGCTCCAAAAACGGTAAAATATGAGGAACTATTTTTTCGTTTTTTTCTCTAATACTCAGGCCAGAACGCTGATTTCACAACCTCTTTATTTCACATTCAATATCCACATGAATCCCACGAATACAAAGAACAGACCATACATGATTGGAGATACTTCTTTTCCTCTTTTAGCCGCTAACATCGTAATTGGATAGAAAATAAAACCTAATGCAATCCCATCTGAAATACTATAAGTTAAAGGCATGCCAATCAAGATTAAGAATGAAGGGATCGCGATTTCTAATTTTCCCCATTCGATTTGACGTAATGATTGAGCCATCAAAACACCTACCATGATCAATGCTGGTGCAGTTACTTGTGAAGTAACAACTGACAGTAATGGAGAAAAGAACAAACCTAACAAGAAGAAAATCCCTGTAGTAATAGCTGTGATTCCTGAGCGTCCTCCAACAGCAATCCCAGCTGATGATTCTACGAATGCACCAACAGGAGAAGTACCTAATAAGGAGCCCGCAAGCATAGCTGTTGAATCAGAAGCTAAAGCTTTCCCTACACGAGGCATCTTGTTGTCTTTCATAAAGCCTGCTTGATTTGCTAATCCAACTAAAGTTCCTGCTGTATCAAAGAAAGTCACAAGCAAGAATGTTAGTACTACGACCCACATTTGAAGAGAATTGATGTCCCCTACATGTTTTAACGCAACTAAAAATGTTGGTTTCAAACTTGGTGCTGCAGCAACAATTTCAGAAGGCATTGGAATCAAACCTGTGACCAGACCTAAAATCGTTGTAGCTGCCATCCCGATGAAAATGCCACCTGGTACACGTCGAACAAGCAAGATAGCCGTGACGACTAATCCAAAAATCGTCAACCAAGTAGAACCAACGTTGAGTGATCCTAATCCTACTAATGTAGATTCATTCGAAACGATGATCCCACCTTCGCTCAGACCAAGGAAAGCAATAAATAGACCGATACCACCAGAAATCGCATATTTCAAATCTGCTGGGATCGCATCAATGATCATTTCCCGCAGTTTGAAGATTGTAATCAAAATAAAGATCAAAGAAGCAACGAATACGCCGGACAATGCTGTTTCCCATGGGATCCCCATCCCTAAACAAACAGAATAAGCAAAGAAAGCATTGATCCCAAGAGCAGGTGCCGTTCCAATTGGATAACGGGCTAATACCCCCATCAAAATACAGCCGATTGCACTGGCTAATGCAGTCGCAGTGAACACCGCTCCTTCATCCATTCCAGAAGCGCCTAATACAGTTGGATTTACAAATAAGATATAGGCCATTGAAATAAATGTCGTAAATCCTGCCAGTACCTCACGTTTTACCGTGGTGTTCAATTTTTCTATTTCGAAGTAGGAAAGTATTTTTTCCTTCATCTTCCATCCCCCTAAATCCGAACATTATAAATAAAGTCCGTTAAAATTTCGATTGATTAATAAAACAACGTGTTTTATCATATACTAAAACAAAACATAAGTAAACAAAAAATTCGGATTTCAAGCAAAATCCGAACGTTCCATCTGATCAAATCCTTTTATCTCAAAGTCCATGAACATTCACTTTGGATCAAAAGAATTTCTTTATTGTGTTAAAAAAGTTTCTTCATTCTAGTATCAAAATCAATAGTGTGATTTGACTTTACCATTTCGTTTCTGCTCTTCTTTGATGAATTCTTTTGTATCGACAGGATTTAGGTTATTTAGTCCGCCAAAACCTGTATCGACCATTTTTCCCCAGCCTTTTGTCTTCTTTTTACCTGATTTGAGATTCCTTGCTCGAAGCTTCTCACTATGTTTTGCTCGCCGATACTTCAAATAACCTTCTAGCCTTCCCATTAGATCCACTGTTTTTCCTCCTTTTTATTCAATCAGACGACTCAGCTTTTCCTATAACAAAATAATTGCCTTCAGGGTCCGAAAAATTGAAAGTCAAGACGCCATTGTTGTCTGTGATTTCTCCAGGTTCGTCCATGTTCTCGTAAATAGTTTCAAATTCATTCGTAAAAAAGACTAAAGAAGGTGGCGGTCCCAATACTTCTGGTGAAAACTTCTGCACAAATACTTTTGGAAATATACCTAATTCTAATTCTTTTGAGATACTCAGTACAATACTCTTAAATTCTTCTGGCAATTCGATCGTTTCTGAAATTTCTGCACCAATTTTTTCTACAAAGAATCGGCAAATCATCTCTACGTCATTGACATAAAGCATCACACGTGTTTTTTGTATCATCGTTTGACCCTTCTTTCTAGTTGATTTTCTTTCCTGTCTATAAACTGATTCCATTATATCACGAAAGCGTAAACACCTTGTGTTTGATCCTATTCAAAAAAATAAAGCAATAGTTTCTAGACTTGATGTACTCCATTAATTTTTTCACAAAAAAAGAACGGCAATGAATGCCGCTCTTCTTTTTTCGATTCTTTTATAATTCTGCCTCTGATTCATCTTTGGTTAGTGTGTGTCTGACACTGGACACGCCAAATGTTTGATCGATTTTTTCCTTCAACGCTTCGATTGCCTGTGCGCCGCGTGCCGCTTGTTCAGCATTGATGGATTCAATGACCAGCACCGCTGCTTGCGTTTCTTCCGTCAGCATCGTTCTTTGGGCTTCACGCCAGTTGAGACAGCGACAGATTGCTCCTTGTTCATCATAGTAGATGATTTCTTCCGGAAGTGCCGGAGCATCGGAATCTGCACCTAAAGGCAGGAATGATTCGCCACCTTGGGCTTTTCCTAGATGCAGATTTCCTGAAATCTTTTCGATATCTTCTCCGCCACAAGGTACGCCAAAAGACAAGGAAATACTATTATAAATATCTACAAGCGGATTGATTGGGAAAAATTCCCGTTCTTGATTTGCACGTTTCAGTAAAGCTTCAATAGAAGAACGTGCACCTTTTTTAGTCTTGAATGTGGTAAAAGCCTGACGCCACTGAGCAATGACTCCGTTTTGGCTGAATGTTTCTTCCGTAAGGTAATTTCTTGCTTCTTTTGCCGCGCTATTCAATAATTGATGATACGTTTCTTCATTTTCTTCTGTTACGTGATTATCGATACCACTCACGGATAAGATTTCGATGGTTGCTTCAGGAAATACTTCCCAGAAATCGGCATCCACTATTACTTTTTTCATATGTTCACACCTCTTGATTAGAATAATTGTTTGATGAATAGATAGTCTGTTTGGGGATCATCTCCCATATAAAAAACATGTTCACTGTACTTGGTAAATCCTCTTTTGCGATAGAAAGCAAGCGCAGCATCGTTATGTTCCCACACACCGAGCCAAATAGCTTTTTTTTGCTTTTCTTTTGCTTTTTCAATAGCTGTATCTAGTAAAAATGTACCGATACCTTGATGTTTAAATTTTTTTCGTACATAGATTCGCTCGATCTCTAAAAAATGATCATCCATTTCCTCAGATTGACTCGTTCCTATATTTAGTTTCAGGTAACCCGCAGGCTCTTGGTCGATACTTACTAGTAAAAAATCGGTTTCTTTCTCTTTTAGCTCTTCTGTAAGTTTTTCTGGCGCATAAGCTTGTCTCAAGTAAGCAGCTAGATGCTCCGGCGAATTATCTTTTCCAAATGTATCTGTAAATGTTTCGATACTGATTTGTTGTAGTAAGTCTACATCTAAAGGCGTCATTTTTCGAATTTCGTATTTATTCACGGCTTCTTCCTTTCAATAGATCCTTTTATTACCTTTTTTGACAAAATTCCAATCTTCGCTAACATTCTTGCATACTTTCTTTAAAAGATATTCCAATTGTTTTGCTTCCTCGTCAGACAGACCATTTAATGCGACTGCATTAGAGTAGTTGTTTTCTCGGATGATGAAAGGATAGATTTCTGCTCCTTTTTTAGTCGGATAAAGTTTCTTGATTTTTTTATTTTCTTTATCTTCCAAACGTTCGATCATCCCATTGGATTCTAATTTCTTGATTGCTCGTGCAGTCGTTGTACGATCTACTTTGATCATTTCTGCTAGTTTTTCTTGGATGATTCCTGGATTTTCGCAAATACGTACTAAATAAAGATACTGCCCTCTTGTTAAATCAACTTCTTTGAATTCGATATTGCTGATAGAATCCAACGCTCGGGCAATCATTCCAATGTCTCGAAGAATTTCAGCCATTTCACCCCACCTTTATTTTGTTTGTAAGACTAGTTTACCTCTTTTTGTTGCAAATGCAACTATTTTTTAATAAAAGAACGAGTTCTTTTTTAGAGAACTCGCAGAGTAAACAGCTTTCTTCTTTTACGAAAAAACTCAATCGCAATAGAGCTGATTTTTGTTTTCTAAAATAAGCAACTGCTTCTTTGTTGTTCGTTTTTCTGATAGCTTTGGCAGCTCTTCTATACTAAAAAATCCCATGTCGGAAGTTTCATTGTTCTCAATAAATTTTGCATCTTCGTCGTGGATCGTACAAGCAAAAACAAGCTTATAATACTGAAAAAGCTGCGGAATATCTTTTTGTTTATTCGTATCAAAAACCGCTTGCAGCTGAGTAGATTCTACTGTTAAACCCGTTTCTTCATAGACTTCTTTCCGCACGTTTTCTTCAGGGGACAAACCTATTTCGGCAAATCCGCCTGGCAGTGACCATTCTCTCGTCCGTTTATCTTCGATTAGTAGGATCTTGCCGTCCTTTCTGATATAGGCACGAACATCGACTTTTGGTGTGGGATGACCTTCTTCAATAACTGTAAGTGCTTTTATTTCTTCGAAAGTTTCTTTTCCTATTTCACTGATCAATTCCAATGAGATCGTCCGAATCTCTTCAAATCGTTCTTTATCGAATACATCTTTTCCATAATACAGACCAGCTTGAGAAAGTGCGAGCAGTCTTTTGTATTGAGCCAACTTGTTATTCATTCTCTTCCCTTCTTTTCAGTAAATGTATGACTATGTAATCAAGTATAGAAGACTGACCTAATTACGGCAAATAAACACAAGGAAATCGGCAATAAATAAAAGAATATGAAAAAATATTTTAGAACAAAAAGACATTTGGCTCCTCTGGGGACCAAATGTCTTTTTTATTATCTGTCACTATCAAACCATTTCTTCGTTACTTATTGTCATTGATTTCTTTTTCTAATTTATCCAATAGTGGAGTGTAATCCACTTGAGTATAGTCTGTTACATCAAATTCATATAGTGTTCCTAACTGAAATTCGTCATATTTTCGGTCAGTGATGATTTTTTTGAATGCTTCTTTCGTAATATGATTCGTCCCTTTCGATCGATCTTCCAATATGTCGCCATAGTGATAATGATCCATGATATAGCTCAAATGACGATCTGGTTCACGATCACGTTTGTACCGACGTTGCCATAACACTTCAAAGTCTGCTGTTAGGCGAATCGTCATTACCTGATATCCGTATCTTTCTGCTAATTCTTGGAGTCGATTTTTTTGCTTATCACTAAAAGGATACTCTGACACAATCACTTTCTTTCCTGCTTCCATATACAGATCAAGTGCTTTGTAATAGAAAGGATAAACTTTCGTCCTTTCTTGTTTCGCCCGTTCTTCCAAGTTGTTAAAACCGATGGATTCTGCATAATATTCCTTGATTTCATCGAGCGTGATGGCATACATATCTGGAAATCGTTCCCGTAGTTTATTCATAAGATATGTTTTTCCTGTACCAGGACTACCAGCTAGAAGAATGAAATACTTTTTCATCTCATTTGTTTCCTAAGTTAATTGGACTTTCCAAGTTCATAAACAGTCCAATCTTATGCTTGACAATTTCTTTTACTGCTTCATTTGCTGGAATCACATTATGGCGAAGAGACTTGTTGATTTCTGTTTCACTAAAGGTTCCTTTAGTCACTTTTGTCCAGTTGACTAAAAGCTCCGTTCCAACATTGAATTTGCGGATCCCGTTATTGATCAATTCGGGATAATCTTCTTCTTTCACACCTGTTCCGCCATGGATAACGAGGGGGACATCGACTACTGCATCGATTTCTTTCAGCAAGGGAATGTTCACTTCTGTTTTTGATTTGAATTGTCCATGATTCGTACCGATAGCAATAGCTAATGCATCCACACCTGTAACTTCTACAAATTTCACTGCGTCTTCCGGTCTTGTATATACTTTGTCATTTTCAGCGACATGGATTCCTTCTTCTGTACCGCCGATCGTTCCAAGTTCTCCTTCTACGGAAACACCGTGTGCATGGGCATATTCTACCACTGCTTTCGTCTTCAAGATATTTTCTTTGAAAGGCAGATGGGACCCGTCATACATGACAGAAGTATATCCGCTATCGATTGCTTCTTTGATATCATCAAAGTCTCGGGCGTGGTCTAAGTGTAAGACTGCATCAACCATTTCTTCTCCTGCAATAGCTGTCATTACATTGACTAACACATGCATACCGATATATTTTGCGGTGTCGACACTTGTTTGAATAATGATCGGCGAACCCATTTCTTTTGCTGCGCCTAGCATGGCAGGAAGCATTTCTAGGTTATGCGTATTAAAAGCTTCAACTGTAAAATTCAATTCTTCTGCTGTTTTTGTTACTTCTTTCAATGTTGTATACATCTTTTATTGCCACCTTATCTTTTTATTTGTTTCCTTTGATCGTTACTTGTTTTGCAATTTGTCGCATCTCATCCATTTTGCCCATGTAGTAATCGATTCCTTGATCATCACCCGCACGAGCAGCATCTGCACGCTTCTGGTTATAGAGGCTCATCAGTTTTTTATACCCCTCTCCGATCGTCTGTTTATTTTCCAAGCTCTTTTCTAAATATTGGATGGCTTGATCGTTCTCATACAATTCAGAAAATTTAAGTCCAACTTGTTCGTAAAGTTCCGCTAATTTGGGCTTCTCTTGGGTCGTTGAAATCTCTTGGTTTAATTGTGTAATCTCTGATTGAATCTTTTCGGTCGCTTCTGGCGAGAGGATTTTTTCCTCTTTTATCGATCTTTTTTTTGGTTCATTTTCTTTTTTCTTAAAAAATCCGAACATCATTTTCCCTACTTTCAATTAAAATGCTTTCAAAATTGGGCTTAAGATCCAGGCATATAAGAGTGCGGCGGCTACTATATCTACATCGGTTGCTGTAGCATTGATGAACCCCATCGAATTAAAGATCGTTACTAGCAAAGCAGGCAATAGTGTGATAAAAAAGCCATGAGCAATACCGCCAATGATCGCTCCTCGACGTCCGCCAACTGCGTTACCAAATATCCCCGCTGTTCCTCCGGCAAAGAAATTCGTTAGCATACCTGGTAAAATCATCGCTAAGCCGAACATCGGCAAAGTGAACATGGCAATAATCGTACCGATTGTTGTCGTAATGAAACCTAAAATAACAGCATTTGGGCTATAGGGAAAGAAAACTGGACAATCTAAGGCAGGAATCGCATCAGGAACTAATTTCATAGCTATCCCTCGAAATGCCGGCACGATTTCACCTAACAGTAGAAGTACACCAGCTAGCAATACATACACACCTACTACGAATTGGATGGCTTGCAAAAAGGCAAACATGATATAGTTTTGATCTCCTGATAATTCAGAAGCGAATGGTTCACCGGCAAACAAAACAGTGATGATATATAGTGGGACCATCACGACCATGACAGACAAATAAGTATCTTGCAGAAACTCGAAATGCGTGGGCAATTTGATATCTTCAATCGATTTTTTATTTTCACCTTTCTCACCAAAAAGCTTAGACACACCAGCTTCAAATAAGTATCCAATCGTACAAAAATGCCCTAAAGCAATATCATTCGATCCTGTAATCTTACGTATAATTGGTTGCGCTACTGCTGGCATAGCAATGGCGAAACAAGCTCCGATAAAACCACCGACTAAGATCAATACGATCCCTCGCAGACCGGCGAAATAACCAAAGACCGTCGCCATCCATAAAATGGCTTGACCAGTTAGAAAAATGTACTTCCATTTTGTGAAACGAGCCAAAATAATATTGAATACAAAAATCGCTAAGAACGTCAGTGCAATATCTCTACCTAAACCTAAATCATTCATTGCTTGACCATTGATAGACTCAATAGAAGGGATGATTCCTTGCATATGAAATCCTTCAGTAAAAATTTTTCCGAAATAAGTTAAACTTCCAACGATGATACTCGAACCGGCACTCAACACTTGGAATCCTAGGAGTGTCTTTAACGTGCCAGAAATGACTTGTCCTGCTGATTTCTTCTGCAGCAGTAGACCCAACATAGCAATCAATGCAATGGTGATCGATGCCTGAGTCAAAATATTTTCGATGATAAAATTGATAACGCCCATGTTTTTATCCTCTTTTCTTTTTTATTTAGATAACTCCCTTATCTTGTAGAACTGGGGTGATTTTTTCTTCAATTTCATTTTTCGAGACAATATTTTTCAAATAGATCATCGCTGTTTTAGGATCGACTGAGAATTTTTCGAACTGCGAGCGAAAATTTTCTGCTGTGATGATCACATCTGGTTTCATGGACACTGCAGAAGAAATATCACAATGGTCCAGTTTGGCTTCTACTCCTAATTTGTTCAAAACATCCTCAGCAGACATCTGTGCTGCAAAACTGCTTCCTAAACCTGCGCCGCATACGAATAAAATGTTCAATTTGTTCATCTTTGTTCTCTCCCGTATCATTTATTATTTTTCAACTACTGAAAAAGCAGTTGTTTGAAATCTTCAACATTTGTGCACTCGATCAATCGATCCAACTTCTCTTCATTGTTGATCAGTTCGATCAGTTCTTTCATGATGTTCAGATGCGAGTAGGAATCTACTGCCGCTAAACAAAAAATAATCTTTACTGGATCCATTTCAGGATTACCGAAATCGATTGGTTGCTCAATCGTAGCTACGCTGACTCCTAACTTATTGACCCCATCTTCTGGTCGAGCATGGGCTAGCGCCATGTGTTTGCCGATCACGATATATGGCCCGTATTCATTCACTGCGCGAATCATCGCTTCGACATAGCGTTCTTCAACAATGTTTTCTTTGACCAATGGTTTAGCAGCTCGTTCAATCGATTCCTCCCAAGTAGCGGCTTTTTCTTTGATCATGATATTGCTGTCCGTCAAAATATCTTTTAACATAGGCTGGATCTCCCTTTTGTTGATTTCTAGATTGTTTATTTCAAATAATTTTTCCAACTTGCCATAGATGATGCGATCTACTCGGCCACCACTTTCTTCCATGACACCGATTATTTGAGTGAATAACTGCGTTGATTCATGACTGTTAGGTTTTAACCGCTGCAGTTCTTCATTTCTTTTCAAAAAGTCTTCTATAACTAAAATATTCGTCTCAGTTAAAATTGGATCGATAACTAAAAGCGGCTTATTGCGATAATTCAATTGAAAGGTGCTGAAAATCAGATCGACATCCAGTTTATCCACTAATTCGATTTCTTTTGAACTTAAAACTGCAGTAATCTCGATTTGAGGAAATTTTTCTTTCAGATTTTCTGCTAACAGATTCCCGGTAGCCATGCCGTGATTACAGACAACAACTGATTGATAAACATAATTCAGGTCTCGCTTGATCACACTGGCAATCGTCGAAAAGTGGATGACAAGAAAAGCTATCTCGTCCTCCAGTATCTTGCCGCCGATTACTTCTTCGATCGTAGGAACAAAATGAGTGACTGCGCGGTGGATTGGAAAATAATTTGTTCGGATGTTTTCTTTCAATGGATTCATGACTTGAATAGCATGCTTGATTCTTATGATCAGTGCAGCCATGTGTTTATAGAGATTTTCGAATAAAGCTTCTTCTTTTAGATGAAAAGGTATGTGTGTCTCGTTCTCTACAAATTGGATCAATTGGATCGTTAGTAGTTGAGCTTGTACCCACTCAATCGAATTGGAGATATCTCTAGCATTGAACGTCTCGATAGTGAAACGAAGATAATTTCTTTCTACTTGTGGGACATTGTTCAATTGAAATTCCGTAATCATGTAGTCGATAAATGCAGAGAAGCTGCTGTCTTTTATTTCTGTATTTTTCCAATTAATGGCGGAGATGAATTCATGTTTCCTGATTCGCTGGATCCAGATCAATGTAAAAAGCAGAATTTGCTTTTTATAAATATCATCCTCTTGTTTTAACAACTTATTGGAATAGATCTCCTCTATTTTTTTGATTTCCACCAAAGGAAAATAATGGAAAAAGATTTTTTGAGCCGGTGTTAATTGCGCATCTTGATTCATAAAGAAGTCGGTCATCCCCAGATTCTGATTGATAAAATCATAGATCATCGTACGGATAGATCGTTCTGAACCTTTATAAACCAGTCCCTGCTTTCCATAACTGACGATCTCGATTCCGTAACTGACCAGTGTTGCTCGTAATCGTCTCATATCTTCATCTAACGTACTTTTAGAGATTTGAAATTCTTCTTCTTTTTTGTTTAGATGGATCGGGTTTCGGCTGTAAGCAATGGCTAAAACTAAATCAAAAATACGTTCCCGCCGATTCAAAAAGCCGTCTTTCACCTCTTTTATTTCAGTTTCTAATCGAACTTGCTTGTCATTCTCCAGTTTCAACGAAAAACCTTTGTTGCGAATTGTTCTGATTTCCGGAAGCTTTTTACTACTCAACCAGATATTCGCTTCAAGAACTTCCTGAAGGATCGTCCGCTGACTGACATTGAATTCAGCTGCTAGACGTTCCGCTTTTACTGGATATTGGGCTGTCATGATTCTGTGAAGTATTTCAATTGTTCTTGTTTTCATAGAAATGATCTCCTTCTGATTCCAAGTATATGGTTCCGCTTACATAATAAAAAGTAGATATTTCTGCCACTTGAAGTGGAAAGAAAGTAAGCCTAGCAAACAAAAAATAAGCCGTATGCTTTTTCAACTTCTCAATGAAAAAGACATACGCCTATTATTACAAAAATTTTGCCCATCTATACAAAAAAGAGGTCATGAAAAAGCTGTCCTGCATCAAGTAAGAAGAACAGCCAAACAAAAATAGTGCTTCCTATTTTTCGTTTGGTTGAGCTTATTACCGTAAATGTAAGCTTTTGAACACCATTTAGTGGAGAGGTTGTGACAGAGAGGTTCAGCCTTGAGCGATAAGAAGCGATTTTGAAAAATAGCTTCCCATATTTTACAAAATCGTGCCTTATTGCCGATAGGCTATCTCTGGAACACCGTTTATTCGAAAAAGGAGCTGCGACAAAATTTTTGTCACAGCTCCATTCATAAATATTTCCTGTCAATCCAGCATAATCGGCTGAATAAAATCGGCCTGCCATCTTTTTTCTTTCTCAGAAAAATCAAAATACCATATCTGAGAGAAATACTGTCGTTGCGTCGTACTTCCTGAGATCAAGCGTCCATCTTTTCGATCAACTAAATAATCACAGCATCTGAAATCAATTCGGATGGCAAAACTATTCTCGTGGATCTGTCGATAATTTCCTACTTCCTGAATAGTTACTTTTTTAGTATGATTTCTTACACCGTCTGCTTTGTTTTTTTGCAGAACTTTCTGATGTTCGGCAAACAGCTTGTCTGTATAACAGCTTCTGGCTTTTTCAGGAGTTTCTTCTTCCCAAGCGGATTGGATCTTCATGAATATCTTTTGGATTTCCAGAAACTGTGCTTTCTTTTCTTTAGCCGTTCCTGACATGCGGGACAATATCTCCGCTTTCAGCCTTTTCTTTTGTCTTTTATTCTTGACAATAGAAAAAGCGGAAACCCCTCCTACTGACAAAACAGCTAATGCAAGAAATCCCGTTTGCTCATAACTAGAAGGACCTGTACTTGGACCATAATACCCATAAGAATCTCTGCCGTAAGAACGACTGCCAAAATAACTGCCCCCATATGAACGACCGCCAAATGAACTTCTGCCCGAACTTCGACCGCTAGATGTTCCGCCGCCATGACCACCTGCGACAGCGAATCCTTGGGTCGGCAAAGCAAACAAACATAACCCCACTAACAAAATGATTGCTAAATAATTGATTTTTTTCATTGTCTTCCTCGTTATCTTTTATTACAAAAAACTATTTTTATCATAGCCTTGCCGAAAAGAAGAGTCAATAACCAGATGCATAAACTGTTTTTTTAGCAGTTTTGTCTTAATTTACTCATTGAGTAACAGCGGACAGACATATGTGTTGGCAGCCCATATTTCCTCTATCTTCAGCATGAACAAGCTGGCAGACAAAAGATCTGCGCTTCCTCCAGGAGAGATTTGGTTTTCCTGACAAAAGTGCAACAGTGCTATAAATGGACGATTTGGTAAAGCACTTTGACTAGCAGCATGAGCAAGTTTTTGCATTTCCACTAACGTTTTCTGATCACTGCGATGCAATACGCAGGTGTCATCTAAGGAACTCATCAAAACTAACAACATATGCATTTGTTTCTGTACATCAGAATCATTATCTAGCTCCTTAGCAGCTTGGATTGCAAGCCTGATATGCGGATAACCCAACACTGCTTCTTCATATGCACCATTTACGCCGTATTTTTGCTTCACCGTATACCCATGAGTGGTTTTTTTATGACGATATTTTGTATCAGGAAAAGCAGCAAGCTTGCTGACATCACCGAGTATTTCCGTTAAAGAAAAAGGCTGTTCCATACTGATTTTTTGTGCAGTCACACTGGTCAATAGCCCCATTGCCCAAATCACTCCTTTATGGGTATTGATGCCATCTGTAGCAATCAACATCGCTTTTTCCGCTTTCCGTCCAATCTCAGCAATCTTTTCTCTTAACTCCTGATCGATAGCATGTTGCCATGCTATTTGAGCCATTTCTTCAAAAAAAGGAGTCAGCGTCTTCGCAGACTTAAGAAATAAAGCATAGTCCATATCGGAATGTGCACCCGCATCCAGTGCATCCACTAATCCAGGTTTTGGGCTTAATGTTACTTCTGCGAGCAATGCTTCCTCTACCAACGCAGCGAGTTGCTGAGTCACTGCTTTTTTTCGTTCGTCATTTATCATGACACTCACTCCTTCTTTCTATTACTTGTTGAACCCTTTTTTGATGGCTGCCCAAATGATGTGAAGCAACCAGCTTAAAGCAAATGCACAACTTGACGTCATTAGATAAGCTACAAGAATCATGACTCCTGAAGGTAACTGCAGCCAACTATCTTTAAACAATAACAACAGTACTTGGAAAACAAATACATTGGCTAAATACGTACGGTAAGCATAAACAGACAACCATTTGAACAATGGTAATTTTGGCGAATCATTTACAATCATTTTTGAAGCGCCCATGAAGACAGCAAAGATGATGACTAAGCTGTACAAACTTTGGATCGTATTCAAGTAAGGCGCATTCGCAAAGCTCAAGTCTCCTGGGTGTGCGAGCAATGAACGGACAGAAAAGAACGCGATAACTAAGGCAACAGGTAAAAAAAGATAACGTACTCTGTCCAAATATTGATAGACTTTTTCGTGATAAACAAATGCGGCTACCCCATAAATCCCGTAAATCATGAAACTAGCAACAAACCGATCTAACAAGTACCAGCCGTCATGATAAGGACCAGTCAATACTTGTGTTTGATAGAACAGATACCATGCAACATATAAAATCGTTGAACCAATCAATACTGGCCATACATATTTTTTATTAGCAAATACTTTGTAACCGAGCCAAACAAAAAACGGCATGAACAATTGAATCTGCAGCATCATCACGGTATACCATAAATGAGGCGCTCCATCACCTGTGACATATTTCAGTAAAAAGCTTGCAGTATCCGTATACGGAGTTTGTTGTTGGACTGCTGGAAATAGCCAAAGATAAGCCGTCGTCCATAGAAGATACGGAACGACTAGTTCAAAAAACTTTTCTTTCAAAAATTCCCAATAAGACAAATGCTGACTTGTTTTTACCATATTATAGACAATTGCAAAAATAAACATTGGTGCTGTGTATTTAACGATGACGTAAAAGGTACCAAGAAAAGCTGTATTTGTTGCGCTGTGGCTGTTTGCCAAAGCAAAGCTCAATATCGTTTGCATCATAACAGCCGTTACAGCTGATACTTTCTGGAAGTCACTTACGTTGATTTTGATTTTTTTGTTTTCAAACATCTCTTTCTCTCTCTTTTTCTTTATTACCAAAGTTCTTTGGTTAATTTAGGTCCTTCGACTGTTTTCAATAGAATTTTTTTCTCTGGCTCTCTCAAATACTCTTTTAGTGAAAATCCGCCTTGCCGAGTCACTACTTGGGTATCGAATTGCTCAAAAAAAGCAGGATGCGATCGAATTGCCTGAATTGGCAATTCAATCGGAGAATCTGCGTACAGCAGCAAATCAAAATCACTGGTTTCTTTTACTGCCGGAATCCCAGTTGATAATTCAAATCCTAAGCTGCCGCCGATTCCCCACTTGCATCCTGATAATATGTTTCTAGCAGCATGAAATTGCTGATAAACAGGATAATCCATGATTTTCTCTTGTCTATACGATTCTTGTTCGATGATGTCCCACGGATGAATGACTTGTTTGACAGCATGTTTTGAGATTTCTGTTGCCCATCTCTGATTACGGGCAGGGCCACGTAATCCAATCGGTAGTATTTCGGCGTGATCTGTCAACGCACGACGGACTGTTCCGAACATCTTTTCAGTGAGAACGACCCATTCAGGCAAGGGGAACCTTTCTATTTCATGTTTATCAAAAAGAACAATATCATGTGCTTGAATCATTTTTTATGCATCCCATTCTTCGTCCATTTTGGCACGGACTTTATTTGTTTCGACACGTCCGAATGTTTTGGCTGTTTCGTTCGTGTATCGATTTGTCAGCATCGTGTCATTTGTATTGCGGACATCTTGAATGGCTTCATTAATTGCTTCGATGACATTGTTGACATTTTGTTCTGAAGCAGCTTGGTCGGTGATATCTTCTAGGAAATGATAGATCGCTCCTAGTTTTGTATAATTATTAATATCGTAAGCGATAGCTGGAACTTTTTCAGCAGCTGCTTCGATTTCAGCAACCGAACGTTTTGTCACACGTGCAGCACTTTCTTTTGACATCGCTTGGACAGTGATTTCTTTATTGTTTAAAGCAATCAAGCGGCTTGATTGTAATCCATGCGCTAAAAATGCACCTGAAATAGCATTTCCTGCAATCAATCCAATAACTGGATGTCCAGCTTGACGGAGTTTTGCATAAGCAGCAGCACTATTAGCCAAAGCCACATGAATACCGATCAATTCTTCGTTATAGCCGTATGCTTGGCTTGGTACATCGATCACAACGACGATTGGCCGTTTCACTTTTTTATCTTTATCTTCTTCGTAAACGTGATCCAAAATTTGTCCCATGCGGAAACCTTCAACTAAACCAACTTCACCGTTTCGTACACGGTACATCGGATTTTTAGGATCAGGTACGATCGAGGTCACGATGGCTTCTTCTATGAATTTACTTGATTTACCATAATACACAGTACTGATAGAAGAAGTTGGATTTTTCATGCCAGTTAGTGCCGCAAACCAATCGTAACCAACACTTTCTGCAGCTGGTTCATTTCCTTCTGCTACTTCTGGTAAGTCCATTGATTTTGCTTGATGGTTAGCAATCGCTTCATTGTAATTGTCAATGCTCATTGGTTTTGAAAGATCCAAAGAATCAAGTAATGATAAATAAAATGCTGAGCTTTCACTGCGATGCGTGTCTTTTCGTTCGTCCATTGCTGCGATGACAGCAGCTTTGATTGCTTCTACACTATCAGCCACTAGTTCATCAATGATTTTTGATTCTACCCGTTGACGAGATCCTAATGTATTCCAAATCAAGTCTTTGTCACTAGAATCAAATTCTCGAACACCTGCTTCTTGCTCAATAACTTCTGGGCCATTCAAACCGACTCGCGCTTTTTTTGTTGCGATCAAATAACTCATCAATGCTGAAGTAATCGACATACCGCCAAATGATCCTACACGTCCTGGAATCAAACCGATGACTGGTACATATTGTTTTAGAGCAATGATTGCATTTCCGATTTCTGAAATAGATAACAGTCCGTAGTTCGCTTCTTGCAGACGAACACCGCCTGTATCTAGTACGATGACTGGAAAGATTTCATTTCCTTTTTTGTTTTCTTCTAATACATGTTCGAGTGCAGCAACGATTTTTGCACCGGAAACTTCACCGATACCGCCACCTTGGAATTTTCCTTCCATAGCGATTACTACTGCTTGTTTGCCATTGATCGTGCCACGGCTGACAACGATCCCGTCATCACTTTCAGGGACGATTCCTTGTGCTGGCAAACTTGGCGCGATGATTTGATCGAATGGATCAATCAATTCACGTCCATTGTCAAGTAGAGCGTTCACTCGTTCTCTGGTGTTTAATTCTACAAAACTATTTTTCATCTGAAAGTTCCTCCATTGCTTGCGTCAATCGTAGGTACACAACTCCTGGTGTAGCACCGAAGTCATTGATCACGATATCTGCTGAAATTGGATAACGATCAAAAAATCTCGTTAATACGTTGTTCCATACTTCTCCGAAGCCATCGCTTCCTGTACAGATTTTTACAGTAGATTCTTTTTTTTCTGTCGGAAACATCAAGATTTCCAAATCACCTGAACCGACCACTCCTACATGGATTTTCTTATTGATCGGCTGTTTCGTTGGATATTTATAAGCTAATTGTTCCATGGATCTCTCCCCTTTTTGTAAAACAGAGCATACACGTTCTGCTTATTCGTCTTTCTTCTTCCATCTGGGTAAATGGCGACAAAAGGTTTTCCTCGCCAATTTTATGACCAAGTTCTGAATTTCATTGGTGGTTCATACAGGCCATCTGACCATTCGATCAAATCATCGATGGTTTGTGCAGCTAATAATGAACGTTTCGCTTCACTACGTTTGATGCCTAGATCTTCTGGTAATTTCACGATGCCGGCTGCACGCAAACGGTCTAGTGATTCTTTAGTACTTGTCATCCCAAGAGGTGTGACACCGCCGATGGCTGCAATTGCTGCTTGTCGTTCTTCTTTTGTTTTTGCTTTGTACAAATAAGCAATTCCTTCTTCTGTCACGATATGTGTGGTATCCTCGCTATAGATCATCACTGGTGCATTGGCTAAGCCTGCTTGTTTTTGAACAGCTAGTGCATCTAATTCTTCGACAAAGACTGGTTTTTTATTTGAACCATATGTTTCAACCATTTGAACAACTAATTTTTGGCCTTTCCCTAATGGATCATCATTGTCGCGAAGTGATTGCCATGCTGGTGTAGAATGACGACGACCGCCAGGATTATGTCCCATGTTAGGCGCACCGCCAAAACCAGATAAACGTCCTTTTGTTACGGTAGAAGAGTTTCCTTCGTAATCTAATTGCAAGGTTGAACCGATAAACATATCGATGGCATATTGTCCTGCAGCTTGTGATAATGTTCGGTTACTGCGCATCGTGCCGTCTTTACCGACAAAAAAGACATCGGGGCGAGCAGCAATATATTTTTCCATACCAACTTCGCCACCAAAACTATGGATGCTTTCAACCCAACCTGATTCGATGGCTGGAATCATCGTTGGATGTGGGTTCAATACCCAGTTCTTCGCGATTTTCCCTTTCAACCCTAGTGATTCGCCATAAGTTGGCAGTAACAATTCGATAGCTGCTGTATTGAATCCAATACCGTGATTCAAAGATTGTACGCCGTGTTCTGCGTAGATTCCTTTGATTGCCATCATTGCCATTAAGATTTGCAATTCTGTGATGTTTTGAGGATCTCGTGTGAATAAAGCTTCTAATTGATAAGGTTGATCTGCTTTCACGACAACGTCTACCCAGTCACCAGGGATATCTACACGTGGTAAAGAATCGACAACTTCGTTGACTTGAACGATCACGATACCATCTTTGAAAGCTGCAGCTTCGATGATTGTTGGTGTTTCTTCCGTATTGAAACCTGTGTACAAGTTGCCGTCTTTATCTGCTTTATCTGCAGCTACTAAAACAACATTTGGAATCAAATCGATGAATAAGCGTCCATAAAGTTCCAAATAAGTATGGATATCACCTAATTTCATTGTGCCGTCTTCAATCATTTGGGCGACACGCAAGCTTTGTGCACCAGCATAAGAAAAATCGATCTTGCTTGCGATTCCTTTTTCAAAAATATTCAAATGTTCTGGTCGTGAGATACTAGACATAATCAAATGCAGATCATTCACTTTTTCTGCATCTACTTTTTCAAGACTTTCTGAAAGAAAACTTGCTTGTTTTTGATTGTCGCCTTCTAATACAACTTTATCGCCGGGAGCAATCAGTTTTTCCATTACTTCTACGATTTTTTCAGTTTCTACATACTTGCCATTGAGCAAGTTGCTGATTTTTTCCAATCGCTGCGCTTTTTTTTCGCGTTTAGAAGCCCAGTTGCGGTTTGGTTTTTCCATAATTAGTCATCTCCATTTTTGATATAGAAACGTGGCGTCATCAATACCATGTTGGTCTAGATTGATCGTACGGATCCCTTTATCTACACCAAATTTTGTATGAATCAGCTTTGTCAAAGTATTGCCGGGGGGAAATTCAATCGTCAGATCCATTCCTAATTCTTTTGCCAAGTCCATCATTTGGTTCCATTGCACAGGGAAAGCTAGGTTTTCCAACAAATCTTTACGAATCTCTTCTGCATCCTGAGTGGCTCTTCCATCCGTATTTTTTATATACAAACATCTAGCATCAGATAGATGGACAGACTGCATATACGGCTTGAATTTCTTGACCGTATCATTCATCAAGAGACAGTGAGATGGCACAGGAACTTTCAGCAGCTTCGCTGTTTGCGCTTGGTGCCGTTTGGCTTCTGCCAACGTAACGGATAAACCTTCGATACTCCCAGATAACGTATGTTGCATCGGACAATTTTCATTTGACAGATAGACTGGGTGGTCAGGATCAAATGTTTTTGCTACAATTTCCTCTGCTTCGCTTCTCGTCACACCTACTACTACGCCCATTGCATAACCGCTTGGATAAGCTTCTTTCATTAAGACTGCGCGGTGATAGACTAGTTCCGCTGCATTCTCAAATGTCAAAGATCGACAAGCAACAGCTGCACAAAAAGCACCGATCGAATGTCCTGCTGCAATATCAGGCTGAATACCGTTTTTTTCCATTTCATCTAAATAAAATACTGCTTTTGTCAGTAATGCTAGCTGGATAAAAACCGTATCTTGATAGTTTTCTTCTTTATCAACTAACCGATACCCCGTCACATTTTCTAAACGTTCCATGTACATTTCAGGGATATCCGCTAACATCCCTAACTTCTGACTGCCTTGCCCAGGAAATAAGAAACCTGTACTCATGAGCCTCGCCTCCTTAGCACTTACTTTTTCCACTGCTATCTTAGTCAATTTCTGCTATAATAAAAAATGCCAAAAAAAGAAAAAACCATAACAAAAAGGTATGGATGGGATGGATAATTATGAAATTGCTTCATCTACAGTATTTTAAAAAAGTGTTCGAAACAAAAAATGTCACCCAAGCAGCCAAAGAATTATTTATTTCTCAACCTGCCTTGAGCCGTGCGATCAAACATTTGGAAAACGAATTAGGAGTCCCTTTGTTTTACCATAGCGGCAGAAATATTGAGACAACTGTTTATGCAGAAGAATTCTATCCATATGCAGTCAAGACATTAGACACATTAGAAGAAGGAATCAAATTATTGTCTTCGGTCAATGAGAAGATCGTTACTTCCGTCATTTTGTATTTAGAGGTAGCCTCTGTTTCTATTCCGAACTTGGTCCGAATATTTATGGAAAAGCATCCTGATATCCCATTAACGATCATGCAACATCATTTACCAGATGATATTACCGATCCTGTACTATACATCACTTCGGAGATGAAGCCTGGCATGACCAATATTCCTATCATGAAAGAACCTGTTTATGTAGCCATTCCTAAGAAACATCCTCTTGCGAAAAAAGAACATCTGCAATTAGAAGATATCCAACGCACCCCCATCTTGATGCTGTCAAAGAGCAATGCCTTCCGTCATACACTGGATGCAGCACTTGAAGCGAAAAGTATCGAATTGACGATCAGTTCGACGACAGATGATCCTGCGACATTACGTTCTATTGTCAAGCAAGGCTTAGCCGTTAGCTTTTTCCCAAAAGTTTCTTGGTCTTACGATAAAAATGATCCTTTCATCTTGCGGGAAATCAAAGATTTGCCCTTGACACGAACAATTTATTTATCTTCTAGCTTCACAGAAGATCATCCTTTGATCAAAATGATTGCAAAAACGATGCGGGAATTTTATTTAGGAAAATAAAAAGAAAAGAGCTGGGACAAAATTCTTGTCGCAGCTCTTTTTTCGAATAAACGGTGTTCCAGAAGTAACTTCTTCAGAAATAAGCCCAAATTTCCCAAAAATTTGAGAAGCAATTTTCGTAAATTCCTTCTTATTCTTGAAGATAAACACTTCTGTCACAACCTCTTCTCTATTTTTCCTAGAATTCATTGCGTTGATTTGAAACTTCCATCAATCAAACCTGCTAGTTCATCTAGTTTTTCTATTTTACGTAGATCAACAGAGATCCAATGTTCTTTATTCATGTGATAGGCTGGAAAATATCCCTCTTTTCCTCGCAAAATTCCGCCAAGTTCAGGATCGACCTTCAAATCAAGGATATCGATGATCCTATGGTCACTTGCATCATCATAGATTTTTTCTTCTGGAACAGACATCAGGACCCCAAACCATTTTTTGCTTTTTTGATGTCTGAATACGCAATAATCAGGAAATTTTTTAAAAATATATTCTGGAGACAAATTGTATGTTTCATCGATGTGATCGATTAGTTCTTTTTTCGTTAGCATCTGCTTCCATCTCTTTCTTATTGATTCACTTTATTCAAAGATACCACGTAAGAATAGAAAAATGAATACTGGTTGAAAGATCAGTTGAAACTTGACCACCGTTTATTTTCTCCGTATTCTTAGAATAGAAGGGAGTCTGATTTATGTATTCACTAATGAAAAAAATCATTACCGAAAAAGATATTCGACGTCATGTTTCTTTAGTCGAACAATTGCTGAATCATACAAAGATAACCGTAAATGAATTAGCTGAAATCATAGGGACAACCGAACGAACGATTTTTTCTGACCTTCAATCTATTCGCTCTCAGCTGCCCGAAGGCTGGGACATCTTCAGCGATCAAGCAGGAATCAGTTTGCAAAACCATCAAAATTTATTAACAAATGACCTTTGGGAGATTTTTTTCAAACAATCAGTCAGTGTCGAACTGCTGAAAAATCTGCTTTTTACAAAAAAAGTTGCTGTCCCTGATTTTCTAGCGGATCACGGGCTTTCTTATGGGACATTGAAAAGACATGTGACTAAAATCAATCAGCGTTTAGCAAGTTACGACTTGCAGATCGATTTGACGAAATATACAGCTTGTATTCTTGGAAAAGAGCGTGCGATTCGTACTTTCTATCATCGATTGCTGATTCCTTTCACTCATAACAACTATTTTTTCGAGGATTATTCGATCCATGAATCCCATTATTTTCAATTTTTGAGAAACCTCAGTCAAACTGAACTAGCTGTTGAAACAGAAGAGATTTTCGGAACATGTTGGTTCTTTATCAATACGATCCGTATAAAAGCGAATTGCCGATTAGATTCTTCTATCCATATCAACAGCACACTCTCCTCCCTGTATGACTCTGCATTGAAAAAATTGTATTTAACGGAAGGTATTTATCTTAAAGACACTGAGCTTTCTTTTGCTTCTTTCTGCTTTCTGGAAAGTTGGAATTACAACAATAACTATGGACAAGAAATCGCTCGCTGCCTGCATCATTCTCCATTTTTAGAGGTCCTCGAAACATTTGTAGAGGAACTAGCTTCAGAGCTGTCTCTTGATCAACTAAAAAAAACATCTCTGACTGATAACTTGGCTCTCCTCGTATTAAAATATCATGAATCGCCGATACTGATCGAACCTTTGGAACGCCAATACCATCGTTTTTTAGAGACGTATGATCAGCAATATGCACACTTGTATCAGCAGAAAGAGAATTTACTGAACGATCTAAATAAAGAAATGGAAATCAATGAACCAAATTACTTTCTTCAACTCTTGTCTTTACTGATCCAACAAACGATTTTTTCTATCAAACCGAATTTGTTCAATGTCTATTTTATTTTCCAAGGAGAACCTTCATGGAAGGCGTTCTTGCAGCAGGAATTAAAAGATTACTTGGGAAAACGTGTCTGCTTCTTACCTATCGAACTAACCGATCTTTCCACTATTTCTTTTGAAAAAACAGATATCTTGATTTCCAATTTCCCTCTGGATTCTCTAGATATCCCTATTGTATACATTTCTTCTATTCCAACGAAAAATGAGCTCAATCGTTTGACTGAACTCACTTTCAAAACTTTTTTATAGTAACGGCTAGCGACTGAATTCTCTAGCTGTTTTTTCTTTTTTGCGAAACAGTTTATTCATGATCCCTTTTTCTATTTCTACAACTAAGAATAGAAGAAACACATTTGCCCCAATCAATAACTGTTGTGTCATCGTTAAACTTACTGTACCGATCAGCTGCTGGCCGCTTGGCAGAAAAATAACCATCCCCTGCAATAAAGCAAGGATACCCAATGAAAGAAAAAGCGCTTTGTTTTGCAAAAGACCTTGGTTCAACGACGGCTTGGACAACTCTCTGCAATTGATCATGTAAACAGCTTGAGCTAAGACGATATTTTGCAGAAGAATGGTTTGCTGTAAGCTTTGCCCTTCAAATTGCATAGCCAATAAATAGGAAGGAACCATGATCAGTAGTGCGACATAGATGATCCGAAACAAGTGATAACCTGATAGGATTCCTTGCTTTGGATCTCTTGGTGGACGCTTCATGATTTCTGGATCTGGCGACTCGAACCCTAATGCATAAGATAAAGTGATTGTCGTTACCATATTGACCCATAAAATCTGTACTGGGGACAAAGGTAGCGGCCGATTCAGTATCAGCGCCCAAATCAAGATCAATCCTTGAGCTAACGCAGTTGGTAAGAAGAAATTGATGGTCTTTTGCAAGTTATCCAAAATACGCCGACCTTCTTTTACGGCTTTTGCGATCGTATGGAAATTATCATCTCCTAAAACCATATCAGCTGCCTGTTTGCTTACTTCACTACCTTTGATTCCCATAGCGATTCCTATATCGGCTCTTTTCAAAGCAGGTGCATCATTTACGCCGTCTCCGGTCATTCCGACGATTTCTCCATTTTTCTGCAAAGCTTTCACGATTCGCAGTTTGTGTTCTGGTGTCGTTCGAGCAAAGACATCGACTTTTGGTACTTGTCGAGTCAACTCTTCTTCAGACATAAGATCCAAATCGATCCCTTCTAAAACTTTAGCAGTATGTTTCAAGCCAATTTGTTCCGCGATCGCTTTTGCTGTATCTTTGTGATCCCCCGTAATCATTTTCACTGAGATTCCTGCTTGTTGGCATTCCTTTACAGCTTTGACTGCACTTTCTTTTGGCGGATCGATCAACCCAGCAATCCCTGCAAAAGTTAATTGGGTTAAAGTCTCATGCGTGAGTTCCTGTTTCGAATCTACTTTTTTGTAAGCAAATCCTAAAACACGCTGACCTTTTTTCGCAAACGCTGTGGCTGTTTGACCCCATGCTTCTTGTTCTGAAGAAGAAAGAGTTGATTTAGCCAATAATACTTCTGGCGCACCTTTGACGTAAATCACCGCTCCTTTTCCCTCCGTATGCATCGTTGCCATATATTTGTATTCAGAGCTGAACGGAATCTTTGCTTCTATTTTTTTCAAAGGCAGATTGGCTGTTTCAGTGTGTCGAATCAGTGCAAGTTCTGTCGGATTGCCACTTAAATTTTCTGTTTTCTGTTCTTCTTTCGTCTTTAACTCCTGACAATTTTTCATAATAGACAGTACGCGAGTTTCTTCCTTTGCTGCTACATCCACAACTGTCATTTCATTTTTTGTCAATGTCCCTGTCTTATCTGAACAGATCACTGTCATAGAACCTAATGTTTCTACAGAAGGCAGTCCTTTGATGATTGCCTTTTCTTTTGCCATTTCATGTACTCCGACAGATAGGATCATGGTCAAAACAGCTGGCAATCCTTCGGGTACCATTGACACTACCAAAGCGATCATAGCTGAAAGAAGGATAGACCAATCCATGCCATAGCGGAATGTTGTAAAAACAACTAAGAACAAGATCAAACAAAGAATGCCTTGAAAAATTTGTTTGTTCAATCGGTTGATCTTTTTGATCAGAGGCGTCGTTTGTTGTTCGACCGATTGCAGTGCTTGATTGATTTTACCGATTTCTGTCGTGTTTCCTGTTTCTACAACGACACCGACTGCAGAACCAGATTGTACAAGCGTTCCTGAAAAAGCCATATTTTTCTGGTCACCGATTGATTCTTCTGCTGCCAAAACGGAATGATTTTTTTCAGATGCTTCTGATTCTCCCGTCAAAATCGATTCTTCTACTAGTAGATCATGTACTTCGATCAACCGAACATCTGCTGGAACGACGTCTCCAGCACGTAAGACAATGACATCTCCTTTTACTAGTTCTTTCGCAGGGATTTTTACTTGCATCCCGTTCGATAGTACTATCGCTTCTTGTCCCATCAGCTGCTTCAAACCATTCAACGATTCTTCTGCTTTTCTTTCTTGCCAATAACTAACGAGTCCGTTGACGATCACTACGAATAAAATAATACTTCCTTCGATGTATTCGCTCGAAGCAAATTTCAAAAAAGAGGCAATGATCAACACGATCATCAGCAGATCAGTAAAGTGCTTTACTATTTTTTTCCATCGTTTTGTCTGCTGTCTTGCTTCTATCTCATTATATCCTTGATCAGTCAGGCGTTTCTGCCGTTCTTCTTGCGACAAGCCTTCTGTTGATGTTTGATAGTTTTTCAATGTATCTTCTACCGTCAATTTGTACCAGTTCATCCTATCCCCTCCTACTTAATTGATACTTTTATTATACGTAGGGAGATCTTTCAGGCGTATCGATTATTTCAGAGAAGTCTGAAATAATTCGTTTTGCCGGATATATTTAGTCTTAATTGATATTTCTATCGCTTATTCTTTTATATACAAAACTTAAGAGAACAAACCAGATAACTAATAAAAAAGGAATAAAACGTGTCGTTCTTTCGAATAACAAGCTGAAAGCAATGGCCGCAAAAAATACCAACAAAGCAAGGTCTTTATATCTTGGTATAGTGTTCCGTTTCTTTTCTTTAACAAATTGAATATGTGCACATAAGATCGAAGACCACACAAATAGAAAACAACTCGTTGTCATACCTGCCAAAAGCTGAAAAAACAATCGACTATCAGCGACAAAAAAATGTAGACAAAGGCCTACAAGAAATAACGTTCCTGTAATCAAAATACCGTGTAAAGGTACGCCTTTCTTAGAAAGCGCACAAAACCAAGGGGGCAGACTTTTTTCTTTTGCTGTTTGATATAAGATCCTGCTAGTACTGTAAACCGCACTATTTGCCGAAGACAAAGAAGCAACCAGAATCATCAGATTGACGATTGCTGCCCCGCTTTGGCAATGGATCATTTGCAACATAGTGACTAAAGGACTTTCTTTTAAATCTAAACAATGCCATGGAACAACGAATAAAATCGACAGAATCGTTCCTACATAGAAAAAGAGGATACGCCAAGGCAGACAGTTGATTGCATTTTTCAAATTCTTTTGTGGGTCACTCGTCTCACCAACTGTTAATCCGATCATTTCAATTCCAGCAAAACTGAATAAAACCATAGGAAATGAAGCAATCATTCCAGCAAAGCCAAACGGGAGTAATTCATTGAGCTGTCCAAAATTTGCTTTGATTCCGATAGACTGGGTATGAAAATATGAGACGCTCAAACCTATACCCAATAAAATAAAAAGAACAATCCCCAAAATCTTGATGATTGAGAAAAAAGATTCCAATTCGCCAAACCATTTGACGGCAACAAGATTGACTGCCATTAAGATCATTAATGCACTACCTCCGCTTATCAAAGCTGGTACATGTACAAACCAGAAATGGATATACAATCCTATTGCTGTCAATTCCGCAAGTCCAGCTCCAAGCCAGCAAAGCCAATAAGTCCAATTGACAAAAAAGGCCCACTTTTCACCCAAATAGTAGTCAATGAAATCACTGATAGAGTTAAATTTACTATTTGCTAAAAACAAATCACCCATAGCCCGCATCAAGCCATAAATAGCCACACCGCATATCAAATAGACGAGAATAACAACTGGTCCTGCCAGTGCAATTGCCTTTGCTGAACCTAAGAATAATCCTGTTCCAATTGCGCCACCTAGTGCGATTAACTGGATATTTCGATTAGTTAGAGTCCGTTTCATTGCCGGTTTTTCCATCAAGTTCACCTTTTTCTTTTTCAAGCAGCATGGCGACTTCCTGTTCCCAAGAAGGTTTCTTTATTTTTTCAATACATAGTGGTACTACAAACAAAATGACACTGATGGCTGTGACTGCAATTAGATTGATCCATGTTCCAGCTTTCATCGTCAGTCCGACAGAAAAGCCGATTGCCGCAAATAAAACAATAACGATCGCCCAGACGCCAAGATTGCTTTTGTTCTCTTTTTTTCCAATTCTGAATGGACGGTTCAACTTTGCATGTGTATAACGTAATCTCAAAACCGAGATCCCCATAATGACATAGACGATACAATAGATTACAGTAGTTGAATTAACTAGCATCAAAAATGCTTGATTGACGCCAGGAATCAGCAAATAAAAAAGTGCAAAGATTGAGATAATGACAGATTGAGTCAAAATAACGGATTTGGATACGTCAAATTGATTTGTCTTCCAAAAATTGAATTTTGGTGGATACGCACCTTTTCTAGCACTTTCTGTCACTGTCTTTGCAGGTCCTGATGCCCAAGCAGATAATTGGACGGCCACACCGATGAAGACAAGCAAACTAAACAGATTCACAATAAGATGCGGCAAACCGAGAATTTGGCAATAAATCGAAATAGATTGTGCGATATTATTCAATTCCATTTGACCTTTTGGTACGACATTTGCTACAACCAAAGCATTCAAAATATTGACGAAAAATATAAAAATCAGCGCGGCAAATACCCCACGAATATACGTTTTCACTGGATTCTTCAATCGAGTGATATACACGGAGGACATTTCGATGCCAGTAAAAATAAACATGATCGGCGCAAAATAAACAAATGAGGATGCAGTCGTACTATCTGGTATTACTTTGTCCCATGAAAAATTGCCTAATGTTCCGGTTGGTACGATTCCAACTTTGAACCACGCAGCAAGCCCTAATAAGAGCATCATCGTCAAAGGCACATATAGACCTAACCAAACACCGATTTTTCCTCCGATTTTTGCCATGTCGAATGTTAAATTCAAAAAAGTGATGATCCAATAAACAACTAAAATAACAACTAATGTAAATTTGCTGTTCAGCCCAAGCGGCACATTATCGATAATATTACCAAACAACGGAGCGAGTGCTGAAGCAACCATCACCATCCCTGGAAACATTTGGACCCATAACAGCCAGGAGACAACGAATCCCCATTTTTTTCCTAGAGCATTCGATACCCAAAGTTCTGGACCACCTTTTTGAGGAAACATTCCGGCAAATTCACCAGAGATCAATGAGATCGGAAAGGCATATAACAATACGGCAACCAGCATGTAAAAAATCATCGTCCAGCTCGTTGCTGCCACATCTGGAATATTTCGTACACTTGCTACAAGGGCACAGGTCATCCCGATAAAGGTCATGGTCGTGATTTGTTTTGATGAACCAGCATCTTTCATCTTTATTCCTTCTTTCTTTCAATAGCGACATGTTTTTCGTTTTCTTTTATTTTTGTTCAAGAACAAAAGTGACAAGGCTTCATCGATTCAGTACAAAACCCAGTATCACCGAAACATCCATTGAACGAACTTAGTGAACTGGGTTTGATACATGAAACGAACGAACCAACTATAGAAAGATTTATAAAAAAGAATGTCTTGCTGAGGAATATATGAAAAACAGGGGGAAATACAACTGTTTTGATGAGGCAAATAATTGTCTGTTCTCCATATGTCTCTTGCTATTCTTTCACACAAAAATCAGTTCTATTTGATGATTTCGTTTAGTTTCTTTTCCATTGCTTTCGCGATTTCTTTTGTATAAAAATTGAAAATTCGATCATCATTCAAATAAGGAGTCATGATAGCCGCACGTAGCAGAGTGATTTGCTGTTCTTTTTGCCATTCTTCTTTCGATAGACCCATTCTTTCAATAAAACGGATCGGAGAATCACCGTAATCTTCTTGTGTAAATGTCGTATGAGAAGTAATAAACCGTTCACCATAAACATCGCCATCCATATAAGAAGACCGATCGAACAATTTTTCATTTAATTCATTGATAGCGTTCAAATCTGCACAATCTTGTACTTTAAATACCCAATTGACCATATTAAAATCAGGATGATTCAGTGGATAGACTTCGATCGTTTTTCCTTTTACAGTAAAGTGTAATTGTTCTAAAAATTCTCTGAATCTTTGAGCTGCTTCGATTGATGCACCAATCAATTGACCATATCCGGTCACATTCAATGGTAATACACGATGAGCTGTCCAGACTGCAGCAGCCGTCGCTCCTGCTTTTGAGCCTTCTAAAATATAAGCACCTAGCATATCTGGTGCTTCGACTGATTTTTCAAACACATATGGTGCAAAATAAGAAATGATATTTCTCATATTTTTATGTTTGATCACGATTCCTCCAGCAGCATAAGGGACATAGCCCATCTTATGCGGATCAATCGTGACAGAATCCGCTTCTGAAATAGCTCTGAATCCTTCATATACCTCTTTGTCGATCGTTACGTAATGGTGGAATACATGATGCTCTTCAAAGAATTCAGCTAAGGAAGCATATGGCACAAATTCTCCTGCTTCGTTTAAAAACAGTGAACGCGCGTACCCGCCATATGCAGCGTCAACATGTAAATAGAAATAGGTACCTTCATCTTTTAACTTTTCTCTTAACTGGATGATTTTATCTACACTGTCTACTTGTCCTTCTTCTGTTGTTCCTACGACAGCAACCACACCTAGAATCGGGATTTTTTGATCAGCTAATTCACGAATTGTTTTTTCCAAAGCGTTGATATCCATTCGATAATCCTCTTGAACTGGGATAGCAACCATCTGATCTAAGCCGACTCCGCAAATATCTAACGCCTTCATCCAAGAATAGTGTTTTGTTTGAGGAACCAGCCATTTCCCTAATTTTTGGATATTCTTTCCGCTACGAGAAGAAGCGGCTTTGACCTTATCCATCTCTTCATCCGTAAAGCTTTCGGTCATTTCCAAAATTTCTTCAACAGACAGATTCAAAAGAGCCCACTCAGACATGTTTTTCACTTTTTCAGGCAGAATTTCTTTGACAGCTAAAGGAATCGATTTGATGCAACGGGCGTACCATAATCCTTCAAGGTTAGCAATAGAACCATCTGCTGTAATATGTCCCCATCCGTCTGCCATGTTGAATAGTGAGGCAAAATCCTGTCCTACTTCTGCTTCCATCTGCGAAGTTGCCATAGAAGATTCTAGTGCAACGTTATTGGGATTCCATAGCATCGCATAATTGTAAGCTAATAAAGCAGGCATCAGTGTTTCAGCGTTCATTTGTCCCCAGTAACGGCCTGCTGAATGCCAGGGGATCGATCCTGCGCGTAATCGCTGACTGACTTCATCCAAGACTTCTATCATATGGTCGCGGGTGGCTAGATAATCTGGAGTTAGCTTATCTCCTTCGCTAATTGCAGGCATATCTGAAGGAATATAATTTTCTCTCCAGCCAAGATGTTCATCTACCATCTTGTTCAACAACATTTTGTAAACTGGTCCATTTTCAGCTTTGTCGCCTATAAAGACGGCCTTGATATCCATATCTTTCATGTTTCTTCCCTCCATATTTCGTTGGTCAATGTCTCGCAGATACATGTGCTTATCTGTAACACCTCTTCACTATAGCGCCAAAAATGAGAAAATTTTTTTTATAACATCAGATTCACGTAGAATATTTCAAACAAAAATAAATAAAGTCGGATTTTTCTGATAATTGAACGTGGAAAAACGAACAATTTTTTAATAAATCAGACTTCTAAAATGGATAGTCTAAAAAAAACGAACAAATAACTTAAATGACCATCATTCATTCATCAACTGTATTTGCATTCCTTTTTCTTGTTATAAATTCACAATCTATTTTCTAATGAAAATATTTATTTTTCAATTTTTATAACATAAAAATCTTTTATTAACGGAATTTACAGGCTTTTTCAGAAATTAATTGATGATTTCCAAAAGAAAACATGTCATAATATTTTCCATATTGTGCAAAAAAATACAAGATGGAGGCTTTACTATGATTGAAGAATATATTGAGAAGAATATTTTGAGACAGCTGTTTTTATGTGGACAATTCTATGTAAATAAAGAAGTCAATCTAGAAAAGCTCTCCAATCTTCTACATGTTTGCAAAACCACTTTACTCAATGATATCAATAACATAAAAAAAGAATTTGAAGAACAAATTGTTTATACACATCGGGAAAAGGATTGTTACACTTTATATTTTTCAGAACATATACCTCGATGTAAGATCATGCAGCAATTAACCCAAAATTCGTTGTTTTTAAAAACTTGCCTGCTTTATTTGGAAGAAGATGAACCTGATTATCTCCAATTAACTGAGTGTGAATTCATCTCTGTCAGCAAAGCTTACTCCTTAAAAAAACAAGTATTGGCTTATTTTCATGATTGTGGGATCGAAATCGACCGCTACTCCCCTCGATTCACTGAAATGGAAAGACGTCTGTTGCTTCTTAATGTGGCTTATCGTTTAGGCAGCTTTAAGTCCTGGGAGCTACCTGAATCGTTTTTTGAACGTGCGGATCGTTTCATTGAATCTGTAACGGAGAATAGCGGTAGATTTTATGATAAAGAAAATAAAGAAATCTTATCGATTGGTTTTGCTATTAGTTTCTTGCGCCAACAGTTGTGTACGGTGACAATAGATCCAACATTTATCGAAGAAATCAAAAAACGTCCTATTTACAATTATGTCGAGTCAGCATGGGAAACCACTGATTTCCAAACCTATTATAAAAAAGAAGAATTTGTCTTTATTTTGACACTGTTCAATCTTTGTAATTATGGTTTTCATTCTTATCAGTTGATTGCGGAAGATTTTCAACAGCTACACCAAGTGTTTATTGATAATACTCCCGAAATAAAAGAACTAGTTGCTACCTTTGAAACTCATTTCCGTCAAGAATTATTCGGGAATCAGCCATTTGAACGTGCACTGATTCATCTGATGCGTTCGGCTTGGGATAACTATCAATTATTCATGCCGGAAAAATTTTATCTTCTAAATGAGGAACAGGCAAATTTATATAAAGACGTCCAAACACTTTTTTCCAGTTGGGCCAAACGGCTACCTTATGATCTACGGTTTAATCCTAATTGCATGCGAGCTTTTGTCATCGAATTGAGTGGAATTCTCCGTCTGACAAAAGAACGTCTGACTATCTATATCGTCACAAATTCGGATGTTCATTATCTGATTTATCGGGAAGCCTTGGAAGCTGTAACTACTTTCGATTTTCAAGTTGCACCAACAATCTATGCAAGTATATCTGATATAAAGAAGTATGCAAAGCAACCTTCGAACCGAGTGTTATGTGAACGTACATTATATACACCGGATGCAGTCCAATATGAGAATATTATTCCTATTTCAATCAATACGATCGAACGAGCAATCGTTTCAGCTGTGCAAAATAAATAAGAGGCTGTGATAAACATCATGTCACAGCCTCTTATTCTGAATAAACAATATTCCAAAAGTAACTTCTTCGGAAATAAGCCGAAATTTTCATAAATTTCTTCTTATTCCTTGAATCTGCCCACTTCTTAACAACCTCTCGATAAACGGCGGGCTCATAACCTCACTTATTTGGGACATCTACTGGCCCGATTTCTTTATTTAAAAAATAAGAAATGATCGTTCGGATAACTACCAATGCAGCTAGCTGGAAAATATCCTGCAAAGTAGGTTTGATAATCGATTCGATGATCCCAGCCGAAACAAGAATTTCTAAACTTAGGAGTATATAACCTCCCAACATCTTTTTAATAGCATTGTTCTCACTGACTCGGTCGTTTTTCGCTTCTGTATGGACAAATAAGTATTTCAAGAAATCCTTAATCGACAGACAAACTCCCCAAATCAATAAACAGATAGCAAAAATATCAAGTCCCAGTACAAGTTTTTCAAAATATGGAAGAAGAAACTGCATCAACTCTGTCGTCATCCCATCTCTCCTCTTCTTTGTTTCTCTTTGTCTTCTATTTCCTGATTCAAGAAATAAGAAATGACTGTTCGAATGATAATAATAAGTGCAAGCTTCAAAATATCTGTCCAAGTCGGCTTGATAACTGACTCGATGATATCAGCAACGACTAGTACTTCCAAGCTTAACAAAATATAACTTGCTAACAGTTTTCTTGTATCTGCATTACGAGTATTACGTTCTGCATAGTTTTTCTTGACATGAGACCAATCAAAAAGTTTGAATAGAACAAGAACGATCCCAGCAACTAATATACCGATAGAACAAATATTTAAAATAGCAATGATCCATTCTAGAAATTCAATCAAATTTGAGTGAAACATATAAGCTACCTACTTTCTTTTAATTTGTTCCTATTCTTTTATTGTAAAAGAAAGAGACCTTGTTCGTCTATTTAAAAGTTGTTTTATTGATCACACCTTGCCTAAAATCCTCCTCTTCCCGTTCTCATTCTTCACCATCCATACATCATGGAAGTATCCAAAACAACATAGCAAGTTAAAATAAGGCTTAGTCCGTCATCAGCTTTTCAAAGTGGCACTGTCTCGCGCTTTTTTTACCCAAATTTCTAAAAATAGAACCATACATCTCCTCAAAACTTTTCTTCTTCCCTACCCTATTACTAATTACAGGAAAATCAGACACTTCTTCTTTTTTGTCAAAAATTCCTTTTTCTTCTCACCCTATCATTTGGCATTCTCATAAAAACGAACTATCCTTGGATATAGAAAGAGAAAGCAAGGAGGCGTTTTTCATGAGTAAAAAATTAATCAAAGTCGGCATCGGTTTAGGTTTGCTTGCCCTTGGCGCTGCATATCTAGGAAAAAAAACAGGGCTATTCGAAGATGACAGTCATTTATATGATGAATTTGAATCCATCTAGCATCCTATTTCGTTGAATCACTACGGACATACTTGGAAGACATTGGAGGAATCACAATGAGAAAAAGTAAAGCAATAATGATTGGTGCCGGTATTGCCAATATGGCAGCGGCTGTTTATTTGATTCAAGAAGGCAAATGGAAAGGGGATCAGATCACCTTTTATTCATTGGATGATCACGGTTCAAATGATGGTGCACCGACCGACACTGTAGTGGATGAATATTGGAATAAAAATCATCCATTAGAAAACCAAAAAGGCTATATTGCTCGAGGCGGTCGCATGCTTAATTACCGTACCTATGTAGATTTGATGGATCTATTAAGTCGAATACCTTCTGTTACTGAGCCAGGAATGACTGCTGAAGAAGATACGAGAGATTTTGATGCAAAACACCGTACCTTTGACAAAGCACGTTTGATGGAAGGTGGTAAAGGGATCATTGACGGCGGAAAACTGGGCTTCAACAACAAGGACCGTATTCTTCTGACTAAACTGATTGCCATGCCTGATTCAGAAGAAGAAAAACTAGACAATATCACTATCGAAGAATATTTCAAAGATGATCCACACTTTTTTGAAACAAACTTCTGGTTTATGTGGGAAACAACATTTGCTTTCAGAACACGTAGTTCTGCTCAAGAATTGCGTCGCTATATGCATCAAATGATTTATGAATTCACTCAAATCGAGCATTTAGTGGGCGTCAATCGAACACGTTACAATCAGTACGAAAGTATCATGCTTCCTTTGATCGAGTACTTGAAAGAACAAGGATGCAAAATCATTTTGAACCGCCGTGTCACTGACTGGGAATTCAAAGATACACCGATGCAAGATGAAATCACTGTCACTGGTTTGAAAATGACTAATACATTGACTCAGGAAGAGGAACATGTCACGGTAGATGAAGATACAGCGGTCATTTTCACGAATGGTTCCATTACAGATTCAGCTACTTTGGGAGATTACGAAACACCAGCTGTAGAAAATATGGACTATGGTGCAGCTTCTAGTCTCTGGAAAAAAGCCAGCGAACATTTCTATAACTTAGGAAATCCCGATAAATTTTTCGCGGATCGAGATGCGAGCGAATGGGTCAGCTTTACTCTGACGACGAAAAACCACCTGTTATTGAATGAAATCACCCGTATCACGACTCAAGAACCAGGAAATGCCTTGAATTCATTTATTTCAACTACACCGATCACGCCATTAGGCCAAAAAGATGTCAATATGTCTATCGTCGTGCATCATCAACCGCATTTTACGTCTCAAAAACCAAATGAAACAGTTATTTGGGGTTATTTCCTTTATCCAAGACGACGTGGCGAATTTGTGGATAAACAGTATATTAAGATGAACGGAAAAGAAATGTTGGAAGAACTGATCGGACAACTTTCAAAAGTAGATCCTGGTCCAGTGAATATTCGGGAAAAAGAAACAGAGATTTTCGACAGCGTAATAAATAATATCCCTGTCTATATGCCTTATGCTTCTGCATTATTTAATAACCGTGCAAAAAGTGATCGACCAAAAGTCATTCCTAAGCATTCAACCAATCTGGCCTTTACAGGAGAATTTGTTGAGCAGCCTTATCAGATGATCTTTACTGAACAAAGTGCTGTACGTTCTGGAGAAATCGCTGCTTTCCATTTTGCGGGCATCCCTATGTCCCGTCTTGTCAAAACACCGCGTTACGACAAAGACATCCCTACTCTAGCTCGTGCCGCAAAAAAAATGTTTGAATAATCAGGAGGTTGTGAAAAAGCTGCCTTGCATCAAGTAATAAGAACAGCCAAGCAAAAACAGCTACTTATGTTTTTGACTTGGTTGGACTTATTACCGCAGATGCAAGCTTTTGAACACCGTTTACCAAGAGGTTGTGAAAAAGTCGTTTAGTTTCGAGTATTAAGAAAAATTTTGTGAAAATGGCTTTCCACATTTTTGCATAAATTTGGCTTAATACCGAGAAACTGGCTTTTGAACACCGTTTACCAAGAGGTTGTGAACCTACCGTTTAGCTCTGAGTCACAAGAAGCAATTTCAAAAAATAGCTTCCTATGTTTTATGAATATTGTGACTTTTGACTGAGGAGTTGGTAGGAGAACACCGTTTATTCATAATAAGAGGTTGTGACAGATTTCACGTCACAACCTCTTATTATTTATATTCGTTTCTTTTTGAAAAAACCTTTTTTTCAGTATTCACTCTCTTGCCAATCCACCATAATCCAGCTGCTATCACTACTTCAACGATTGCTACTACACTAAAAAATTGGATGAATGACAAAATATATGTGTCTAACAAATGTTGCAGTGCTTGGGTTCGAATATCTAACTGACTGGTCATATCGTACAAATAGAGACTGACTGACAGACTTAATAATTGGAAGCCCGCACCTCCTATCACCACTGCAAATGACCAAAGAACTTTCTTCCAAGACATTCTGTATAAGTAAAACACTCCGCTCAGCAATACAAGTAAGATACTACTGATCACTGGAAGAAAAGAAACCATTCGCTCTCGTATCGTCAATATCTGATCGATGAACGACATCAAATAAATTGATTGTATTCCTCGTCGAAAAATCCCAGAAGTCATATAGATGAGTAAATTGTTTTCTTCACTAGCAAATGGATCATCCTCTGCTTCTTCTTGTTTGTATGTATTGATTATCTCTTGGAGCTTTTCTTCTACTTCTTTTTCTCCGATCAGCTCTGCTGCTTCTTTTTCATATCTGTTGCGGATGAAAAGCTCGATATTTTTTTGTACTAGTTCTTCAGAAACAATCTTTTCCAATGCTTCAGCCGGAGCTCCGATTTCATAATGATAGCTTTGGATCTCTCGATTGATCTCAGCAGCTACTTTTTTCGCATAGTCCGATTGCATGTTTTGCTCTAACATAAAATGTTGATTTGCCAAGGTGCTTATTAAACAAAGCATAACAGTCAGGCAAAACAGGCAGACAGAACTAATCATAACAATGATCCGTTTATTCCATTTATTTTGAATTTGTTTCATTACGCCTCCTCGTATTTGTTTTTTCACTGAAACGAATGATGGTTGGTTATTGTTTAAATAGTTAAAATGATTCAATAGTTCAACTATACTTTACTGTACGTAAGGATACAATGAAGGCACACTCCTTCTTTTTCTAATAAAAAAAATTTTTGGAACTCTTGCTTTTTTGAGGATTTTTATGTTGAGAAAAAAGCGTTTCATTATCAAAAAGATAAGAACTCCTTTAGAATGAAACTATCTGTAGTACCAATAATGCAGACAATTTTGTGAATCTGAAAGGAGCATCTCCAATGAAAGCAGTCACTTGGCAAGGAAAACAAAAAATGGAAATCAGAAACGTAGATGATCCAAGAATATTAGAACCAACAGACGCAATCATCCGTATCACAGCAACCGCCATTTGCGGATCCGATCTGCATCTTTACCATCATGGTGAAGCAGTTTTGGAAAAAGGGTATGTTGTAGGTCACGAACCTATGGGAATCGTTGAAGAAGTAGGATCACAAGTTCAAACATTGAAAAAAGGGCAACGAGTAGTTATCCCTTTTAATATCAGTTGTGGTCATTGTCATTTCTGCCTGAATCACATGGAAAGCCAATGTGATGAATCAAATCCAGATCAGTTATATGGCGGGCTTTTCGGTTTTGGCAAGTTGAATGGCAATCATTGGGGTGGGCAAGCAGAATACCTAAGAGTGCCTTATGCAGACTCTACTTCATTTGTCGTTCCAGATAATAATCTTCCTGATGAAAAAGTTTTGTTTTTATCAGATATTTTGCCTACAGCTTATTGGAGCGTTGAAAATGCAGGCGTAAAAAAAGGCGATACAGTTGTGATTCTAGGATCTGGTCCAGTCGGTCTATTTGCTCAAAAATTCGCTGTAATGGCTGGAGCAGAGCGCGTGATTGCAGTGGATCCAGTACAACATCGTTTAGATAAAGCGGCTAATTACAACGGCGTGGAAACTTATTTCTTAGAGGACACAGCATAAGCTGGAACGGAATTGTATGAGTTGGCTAAAGGTGGTGCCGATGTCATCATCGATTGTGTAGGAATGGATGGGTTAGAACCTGTAAAAGAAAAAGCAAAAAATTTGGTGAGCCTACAAAGCGGCACGATTTCTCCATTACAGATGGCTTCGCAAGCTGTCAAAAAATTCGGAACCGTCCAAGTAACTGGTGTGTATATGACGCCAGCTTCTTCTTACCCGCTTCAAGAGTTTTTTATGCGAGATATTGCGGTCAAGCATGGACAGGCACCAATTATCCATCTGATGCCGAAAATCTACGAAATGATTGCAGAAGGACTATTTGATCCTACACAAATCATTACTCATTCGCTACCACTGGAAGAAGCAGCACAAGCATATGAGATCTTTGACAAAAAAGAAGATAAAAATATAAAAGTTGTTTTGAAACCTTGAAATCAGTAAAAAATACAGGTGATTTTCTTTATGCCCAAAATCAAACGAAATACCCATGAGATCGAAATAGGAAAAGAAGAAGATATCGAAATACGAGGACGTCGCTTCCGCTTCTATTTCCAAAACCGTTACACATTGATCTCACTAGCTGTCGACTTATTAACCGGGATTTTCTATATTTTTGGAAGCCTTGCTTCCTTAACTAAAATCCCCGATCGATATGGCACCTATTTTTATTTGGCTGGTGCTGTTTTCTTGACGATTCGTCCTATTCTCAGAATCGTTAGGAACATTTTTATTTACGACGAGAAAAGAACAAGGAAAAAGCATGGGAAGGCAGTTTAGCCTTCTCCATGCTTTTTTGTTATTCTTGTGTTGTGCATATTTCGCATACTGCGATTCGAAAAAATTTCTAAGTATAGAACAATTTTTCGGTTTCCTTCTCTATATACTCACGTCTATGCTGTTTCATGTATCTACTCTTACAGCGTCATTTGGTACACTCGCACAGGAATTCCTTCATTATCCTGAGCCATCCCGATAAACTGCCAATTGTATTTTTCATAAAAATCCGTATGATCCGTCACAAGGTAAAGCACCTTTACGCCCATTTCTGCAAAGTCTTGCTTGATCGTTTCTAAAATCATTTTGGCAATCCGTTGGTTTCGGTAGTCTTTTTCAACAAACAGCGCACAGACATTCGGAGTCAAATCTACCCGATCATGAAAATCATTGTCAACAACACCTGCACCTGCAATAATCTCTCCCCATTCATTCAATACCACATACCATTGCGGAACCGATGTGTTTTTTCTCGTGCTTGCTTGGATACTTTCTTCATAAACAGCAACTGGCAGATGCCATTTTGAAGCAAACCATTCGGCTGTTTCTTTTATCAACGTCGGTCGATCCCGCAATTTTATGACTGTTCTTCTCTCCATTTGTACTCTCTCCCATTCATATTTGGTCTATTATAGCACCTTGTATTTCAAATAGCTTTTCAATCGCTCGATTTTTTTGAATGAATGGGATTCTTTATTTATACACAAATTTCAAGACAAATATACCTCGATTTTCTCATTCATTATTCGATCCTAAGTTTTAAATTACTTGTTTCCATAAAAAAACAGAACCAGATAACCGGTTCTGCTTTCTTTTTTCATTAAGCATCCAAAGCTTCTTTTCTTCTTTCTTGGATCGTAGCTACCTTGACGAACGGCAGATAGATCAAAATAGAAAGGAGCAGATTGACAGCGGCCAGTACACCACCTGCAATACTCTTCGTTGCCAATACACCGCCAATAACTGGTGGTGTTACCCATGGTGGCATAACAGTAGCTGCTGGCACTAAACCTGTAGAAGTCGCAAAGTACGCAACACTAACTAAGACCATTGGTGTCAAAATAAATGGAATGAACATGATTGGATTCAATACGATCGGTAAACCAAACATCGTTGGTTCATTGATATTGAAAACACCTGGCGCAATCGACAAGTTTGTTACAACCATATACGGTTTGTTTTTACGTCCTACTAAATAAATAGCTAACAGTAAACCTAATGTTGCACCTGTTCCTCCTAAATTGACAAAGCTGTCGAAGAAAGGTTTGTTCACGATAAATGGTGCGCTATGTCCAGCTGCGATCGCATTGACATTTGCTTCGATTGCCGGCGCATTGATCGTTTGCATCAAAGGATCGACCATATTCGCCCCGTGTAAACCAAAGAACCATAAGAATGGTGTGATAAATGCAAGCAATAATGCAGATGGATAAGAGTTCGCAAGTCCCATAAATGGTTCTTGGACCACTGTATAGAACGAACCTACGATATCATCAACCCCAAATGCAGCAAAAATTGCAGCAACTAAAGCAAAGGCAGAGATAGTGATCATTGCTGGCAGTAATGAAGCAAATGCTTTCGCAACTGCTGGTGGCACACCATCAGGCATTTTGATGATCAATTTTTCATTTCCGCTTAAACGTACAAAGATTTCTGTTGAAATAATCCCAACAATAATAGCAATAAACAAACCGTTTGAGCTCATACCTAATGCTCCGCCTAAAGCAAAGAAAGAGCCTAAAGAAATCACACCTGCGGAAACACCGTCTTTTCGGTAGCCGTTAGCTAAATGATACGCAAGTAAGAAAGCAATCAAGACAGAAAGAATGGCAAATGTGCCGTTCCAAGCTGCAGCCCCGAATCCTTTCCATGATTCACCGCCAAAAATTGAATTCATCAATTCTTGGAATCCGGGAATCGGTAAGTTATTGATCATTACTGCTAATGCTCCTAAAATCATTAACGGCATACTCACCATAAATGAATCCCGAATCGCAACTAAATGCCGTTGTGCACCAATTTTTGATGCGACAGGTATAAAATGTTTCTCCATAAATGCAACAAATTTATCCATAAATCTTCCCTCTTTTCTTTACTGTGAATTACGCATCCAACCGACGATACAGATCAATGATTTCTTTTGCTAAATCTGTAAAAGCAATAGATGTCATCAGGTGATCTTGACTGTGAACCGTCAAAAGTGTTACTTCAACGTGGTTTCCTTGTGCTTCTTGCGTCAGCATCTCTGTTTGAGAGTGATGTGCTTGGACTAAAGATTCCTCTGCATCTTTGATTTTTTCATCTGCTAAAGTGAAATCTCCTTTTTTCGCAGCAGCAATCGCTTCCATTGCATCGCTTTTTGCATTTCCGCCAAACATGATCAGACCCATGATGGCTTCTAGATTTTTTTGATCTTCCATTTCTTGTTTCCTCCGATATTTTTATTATTTGTTTATTAGTTTTTCTGCTTGGTCGAGTACTTTTTCACCATTCATCATGCCATAGTCAGCCATATTGATCACATCTAAAGGAATGCCTTTAGGTGCTAGCTTTTCAGCAAATTGATTTTGCATAAAACGTACTTGCGGACCTAAAAGTAAAACGTCTACATTTTTAGATTCTAGTTGATTATCTGCATCTGAGGCAGAGACAGCAAAGATATCTGCTTCCATTCCTTTTGCTTCTGCTGCTTTTTGCATTTTTGTGACTAGGAGGCTTGTACTCATTCCCGCTGAACATACAAGCATGATTGTTCTCTTTTCCATTTTAAACACGTTCCTTTCTATTCTTACACTTGTATATAAAGCAAGTAGTGTGCCAACTTTAAAAGCGCTTTAAAAAGTTGATAATATCACGTTTATGGTCTATACCAAGTTGCATACACACTAAAAAAGAAAGCGCACACTAAACACACAAATTCTTTTTTATTGTATTTATTTCTTTTAACGTGCACAAAAAAAGTTGTGACAAGTCTTTTGTCACAACTTTTTTGAATACGAGGTCAAAATGCTACTTTCACAACCTCCTTTATTCCAAATAACCATCAAATACAATCAATATCTTCGAAAAACTTCTAGTTATTTATAGGATTCATTAGGCAAGTTTAATTCTCTCTTATCAATCAGAGACTGATACCATGAAGCAGACTTTTTCAATATTCTGCTCCGTTCATCGTTCAATTCGATTCGAACTAATCCATATCGATTCTTAAATGCATTCATTGGTGAAACACAGTCAGTGAATGCCCATAGCATATAACCTTCGCAATTTGCACCTTCTTCTGCTGCTTTGATCAAATAACGCAAATGCTGTCCGATAAATTCGATACGATAGTCATCTTGCACGATCCCTTTCTCATCCATGTACTGTTCTTCATGTTCTCTTCCCATACCATTTTCTGTTATCAGCCAAGGGATATTATGATAATTTTCTTTTAGATACATGGCTATATCGTACATGATTTTTGGATAGATCTCCCACCCTCTAGAATTGTTCATTTTCTTTCCAGGTAAATCAAAGACTTCATAATATCGTTCTGGATGGAAAGGTGTCTCTTCATTCCATTGGTAACGAGGAGCACGAACGCGTTTAGGGTAATATTGATTGATCCCAAGGAAATCTACTGTATGATGCTGAATCGTTTCTAAATCCTCTGTTGCAGGATCGAAATAAATCGATTGTTTTCGACACAACTCTAGGAACTCTTCTGTGTAGTACCCTTTTACCATCGGATCAAAAAATACTCGATTATAAAACAGATCATACATATAAGCAGCTTTTTGGTCTTCTGGAGAACTGGAACGAGCATAGACCATCTCAGGATTTAAAATACAGCCAATCCTTCCGCCATAATTGCCACTATGGTAAATTTCTACAGCTTTAGCCGTTGCTAATACTTTGTGATAATTCCACATCATCCATTTTTTTGTGTTTTGTTCATGCGGCCAGCGAACAGCATCCAAATAGCAACGCGTTTGGGGAACGATTGGTTCGTTGAATGTAAACCAGTTTTTTACCCTGTCACCGTAACGATCAAAAGCAATCTTTGCGTACTTAGCATAAAAATCAACCACTTTTCTTGAAGACCAGCCATCATATTTTTCCAAAAGAAAAGCAGGGACTTCGTAGTGTTCTAAACAAATCATCGGTTCTACGTCTGCTTCGATCAAAGAGTCGATCATTTCACTTATATGCTGAGCATATTCTTCATCTACTATACAATTCTCGTAATCAGTGAAAAAACGAGCCCAATTGATAGAAGTCCGATAATGTGTCAGATGGATGGATTTCATCAAATCTACATCCTGTTGGTACTGCTCCATAAAATTAGTTGCTACGGCTGGACCATACCCATTATGCCAAACAAAATGTTCATTTTTATACCAGCTATCTATAAACGAATCCTGTCCTTCTTTTTTTCCTTTCCAACCTTCCGTTTGCCAAGCAGAAGATGCTGCACCAAGAATAAAATTTTCTGGAATAGTAATTTTCATGATTTCCTCCTGTTTTTTAGATCACATCATTTTCCACACGATTTGCTACTTTTACGAATGGCAGATAGATCAAAATAGAAACAACAATACAAACAAGTTGCGTAATAACTGCACCGATATTTCCTGCTGTGGCCAGATAAGCATTGACGATCGGCGGCATCGGCCAAGGAACCATTACAACTGCTTTTGCCGCAAATCCTAAAGCGGTTGCAAAATAACCGATCGTTCCTGTAACAAGCGGCGTTAAGATAAACGGGATAGCTAAAATAGGATTCAGCATGATCGGCATACCAAAAATAACTGGTTCATTGATGTTGAAGATCCCAGGAGCAAGAGATAACTTGGTGATTTGTTTCATATCTTCTCGCTTTCCCACTAGCAATACTGCTATCAGTAGACCTATCGTGACCCCAGACCCGCCCATACTCATATACATATCCCAAAATGGCATAGTGATAATGTTTGGTACTTCTTTTCCAGCTTCAAAAGCTTCCGTATTTACAGCAATTGCCGCTAAAAGCAACGGTTCTCGAATTGGCTTCACCATTTGATTTCCATGGATACCAATCACCCAAAAGACTTGCGCAATGAACATCAATAACAAAATACCTGGTAGCCCTTGAACGACACCTTCTAATGGGCGTTGTACGACATTGTAAATGATATCATAAAGGTACATCCCTGTAAGTTCTTTGATGATAAATCCCGCAGCCGCGATACCTGATACTGTCAGAATCGTGGGAAATAACGCAGAAAAACTGGCAGAAACATTCGTTGGCACGGTATCCGGCATTCTCAGCTGTAGTTTCTTCTGTTTCCTCAACCAGCAATAAAGTTCAATGGAAAGGATGGAGACCAACATTCCCAAAAATAACCCTTTCGTATCTGTATATTGTTTAGCCAATACGTTTTCTACTATAACAGTCTGATTTTCATTCACTAATTCATAAACAGTTGGATTAACAGATAAATAAGACATCACTGCGATAATACCAGGGAATACACCATCCACTTTATTCAGCTTTGCTAATTCGATCCCTATCAGAAAAACAGCATAGATGGTCAAGAAACTTAGTGTGACATAGCTGATGGCAGATGCGATAGGTTTTAATTCTTCTAAAAAACGCAAAAAACTTATCTGTGCTAACCCATTTTCCGAATCAAAGACCATTGCTGAAAACAACGTGCCAAAAGCACCCGTAATAATTACCGGAATCAATGCAGCAAATGCGTTTTTTATCACCATGATATACCTTAAATTATTGATTCTCGTTGCCACGTTCCCTAAAACATTGGCTAATTTATCCATAAAACTCATTCCAGATCCCCTCATTCCTGCTTCTTCTCCTTGCCGTCATCTCTTTTTGCCTGTTAGTCAGCGCTTACATTTCGGTGAATAAAAACTATTTGCTTGTCCGTTTTACCAAATATAAAACAAAAATTCATCTGATGTATTTATCATAAAATACATCAGATGAACTGTCAATTAGTTTCTTTCTTCCCAATTATTTTCTGTAATTCTCTCCGATTTGTTGCCATATGGACAGTCATCGCATCAAATGCCGCAAGTACATTCCGCCTCTCGATAGCCTGAACGATTTCTGTGTGGATATCGATCGTCTCGATTTTCAAATGCTGGATATCATAATTTTTGTTAAATAAAGCAATCGATTCATTAATGATCGGAATGATATGCAGTAACGCTACGTTTCCGCTAGCTTCTGCAATCGTCGTATGAAAATCGATGTCTAATTGAACATGATCTTGTGTACCTTCTCGAAAAGACGTTTCAATCTTTTGCGTTAAGCTTTTCATTCGGCTGATTTGATTTTTCGTTGCATATTCCGCCGCTAACCCTGCCATCTTTGGCTCCAGTAAATATCTCAGCTCAAACAAGTCTCGTATCATCCGGTCCTGATCTTCAATCAAAGAAAAACCGAGTGGATCATTAGCAATCCCTCGCTTATCACTGACAAATGTCCCCGCCCCTTGCCGAACTTCAAGAATATTCCTAGAAGCAAGCGCTCGGACAGCTTCTCGCACCGTGCTGCGTCCCACCTCTAAATAATCGGACAACTCATATTCATTCGGCAATTTATCTCCTACTTGCAACTGCTTTTCCTTTAAATATCTAAGGATCTTGTCCGTGGTTACTTCTACTAGGGTTTTATTTTCTTCCAAACCACATACCTCCTTTTCATCTGATGTATTTTTTCGTAATTATTATAACACGTTTGAATCATCTGATGATTTTTTGTATAAAAAGATGATTCATCCGTTCATGGATATACAAACGAAGCTATTTACCATAAAAAAAGACTAGGATAAAATTCACTCCTAGCCTTCGATCATTTTTATTTTGAACGACAAAACGTATGATGTTCAATAATAGATGAGCTTCATTCGATTCTTGATGACATTTTTTGATAGATGGATAAAAAGTTTGATTACATCGTTTCTATTCTAGAATTTGGTCGATCTTCAATTCTTCTTCTGGTGAGAAATCTAAATTATCCATCATTCGAACACTTTCTTGTAACTGACTTAACCGACTTGCTCCAACCAGTACACTCGTAACAGATTTTTGTCGCAAATTCCATGCAAGGGCCATTTGCGCTAATGATTGCCCTCGTGATACGGCGATTGTCTGCAGTGCTTTGATTTTTTCCAGAGTTGATCCAACTTGTTCTTCTGAAAGGAATGGTATTTCCTTACGATGTGCTCTAGAATCTTCAGGAATCCCATGCAGATAACGATTTGTCAGCAAACCTTGGGCAAGCGGGCTGAACGTGATTGCTCCTAGACCTTCTTCTTCTAATACTGGAGATAAGTCGTCTTCTAGTAGTTCACGAGAAAACATATTGTAGCGCATCTGATGAATAATGAACGGTGCTTCTTTTCTTTTTAAAATTTCAGTCATTTTTTTGGTATCTTCTCCATTATAGTTGGATATACCAATATATAATGCTTTTCCTTGTCTTACAAGTTGCATCAATGCTTCTGCTGTTTCTTCCAAAGGTGTATCAGGGTCTGGACGATGATGATAGAAGATGTCGACATAATCTAGCCCCATTCTTTGGAGACTCTGATCACAACTTGAAATGATAGATTTACGAGAGCCCCATTCTCCGTATGGACCTTCCCACATATGATAACCTGCTTTGCTAGAAATAATCAGTTCATCACGGTAGGCTTGAAAATCTTCTCTAAAAATACGCCCGAAGTTTTTCTCTGCAGCTCCAGCAGGGCCTCCATAATTATTCGCAAGGTCGAAATGGGTAATTCCCATGTCGAATGCACCTCTTAAAATCTCTCTTTGGTTATGGATAGGATCATAATCACCAAAATTTTGCCATAATCCGAGAGATAAAATCGGTAATTTCAAACCTGAATGACCGGATTTACGATATTCCATTTTTTCATAACGTGCACTATCTGCAATATACAAGTTTTCTCCTCCTTACCATTTTTAAAACGCTTTCTTTCGTTCTGGTTTTAGTTTACTACATTTTAAAGAAAAGGAGTTAGTCAAAATGATTTTTTCTTGTATTTTTTTACCATTTGTTTTTTATTCGTTGATAGATCAGAAATTGTTTACGTGCTTGCTGAATTTTTTTATAGCGTTTCGGTTGTTTTTTGTAAAATTGCTGATGATAATTTTCTGCTGGCCAAAACGTACCAGCTGGTTCAATTTTTGTGACGATTGGTTGGCGGAACGTTCCTGAACTGACTAGTTCCTGTTTCGATTGCTCCGCTAATTTTTTCTGACGTTCGTCTTGATAAAAAATCACCGGACGGTACTGCTTCCCTCTATCTTGAAATTGTCCAAAGGCATCTGTGGGATCAGTTATTTGCCAATAGATTGTCAACAAATCGCTATAACTTATCTCTCTCGTATCATAAATGATCTCCACAGCTTCCACATGGCCTGTGTAACCACCACTTACTTGATCATAATTTGGTTTTTCAACATGTCCGCCCGTGTATCCTGACAAAACGGATAGGATCCCTTTTTTCGATTCAAACGGCTCGACCATGCACCAGAAACATCCCCCTGCAAATACTGCACGTTCTTGATAGTCAGCATCTTGCATAGCATGCTTGGAAAAGTCATATTTTTGCTGCGTGTCAAATCCTTCTGTAAGCAATAAATAAAAATCCATTACGTCAGGCGTTAAATTCATTCGGATAGCTAATGGACGTAGTGTTGCTTCTAGTTTTGATAACTGTTCTTTAGCGGATGTATTCTCTCTTATGTCATTCTTTGTCTGGATCAATACTTTTCGTTCCCAATCTCGTGTATTCGGATTTAAAATCAGATTATAAAGTGTTTGAATGAATACTTGTTCCTTATCCATAGACTCTCCTCCTTTCCGAAGAAGACAAGCTAGTGACTTTAGCTGTAATTTATCATAAAGTGAGGAAATAAGCGATTACTTCATTCCTTACAGATTTTGCGTATAAAAAAAGAGAGAATCCTTATCGACAGATTCTCCTTTTTAATCAATTTATTTTATAACTGAAAAGTTAATTTACCTTTTATGAAAAATTATTTTTAAAAATAAACATAAATATGCAGTTAATGTAACAAGATAAGAAATAATAGTCGTTACTGTATAATTTGTGCTTACTTTAATATCAGCAACTCCTTTGACTCCGCTTATTTGTACCAATCCATTAGCATTCACCTGCTCCTTTACAGGTTGATGATTTATTTCTACGTTCGTTCCTAAATAAGCATATACAGGGAGTGTGATTACTTGGCTCTTCTCATTAGTTACTCTATATATGATAGAACTACCAGTTGTTTTATAAGGAAGGTTTACCCATTGACTGTCGATCTTTGCTTCGTGTTTTATTATATGCTCCTTATTCTCCAATGAAGCGATAGGAGAATAATCATATAAAAAATAATCCATTCCTTTAGTGGTATACGCCTCTACTGTTTCTTTGTTTACAACAATATGTCCCGGCTGAGAAATTATTTTTTGATTGAAATTTTTTTTACTAGAAACAGTTAAAGTGATTAATAACAAAACAGTCATAAATAAATAAAATAGTTCTCTTGTCTTATTGTATCTTCTATTTTTGAAAAATATCATCGTTAATATAAGAGAAGAGAATATTATTTGCAAGCTTAAGATCCGCCAAGGGAATTGTAACAATTTGGCTGGCGTATTTTGCAGAAGATACCATGGCACCAAACTAGTTGTAGCTAGCCAAGTCAAACACGTACCATAATAAATCTTTTTTTCTACGTTTGTTAATTTTTTAAATAAAATCAGGGGAATACATAAAGATAACAGACCAACTAGTCCCATTGAGTAAGTAGTTAAGTCGTTGTTCATAGCTTCAGTCAGACTATCGAACACATTAGATGCATGAGCATATAAATTTGTCACGCTAGGTTTGTTGATTTTTTGGTAGAGCATTTGTTCCAACATCGGATACCAAAAAGCACTCGTCAGAACCAATGTCATTCCTGCCGCACTAAATAATTTTTTAAATATAGCAATAAAATCTGCATTCTTGAAACCTTTAGAAACCAAACGAATAAAAATAAAAATGATAATTAATGCTGTACTCATTAATGTTGATAGTACATGGCTGTACACTAGCAAACTCATACTCAATGCTAGCTTTACAGACGGATACTTTTCTTCTTTTCCAGAGATGATTTGATAAGCATAAAATAATACAGGGATAACAAGTGTTATTGCAATAGCTTCGGCAATTGCGGAACGATAATAGATGTCTACTGTCCGATAAGCAGAGAAAATATAGAGACAACTAAATAAAAAAGCTGCTTTTTTTTGTTTTAAAAACCGCTCGCCATAATGATAAGCTACGAGTGTTGTACACAAGTTCAATAACCAAACGTAAATAATATAGCTTACAATCAAATTTTTTATCATCCAATATAACATTACAGCTGGGAAAAAAGTCAGAAAGGGATAAAAATAATTTACACCATATCCAGTATAATTGAATGTCTCATAATTAATTGGACTGGTAAAAATAGTCGATAACCCCTTGATTCGAGATAAGTGAAAAGAAAGATCTCCAGTGGTATAAATACTCTGTGTATTTCGGAAAAAGATGAAAGAATATATACTACTAACTATAATTAATCCACTCAATATTACTACTTTTTTATTTATTTTCATTCTTCTTGTTTATCTCCTTTTTAGTCACATATCGAGAATCTTTCAACTTATTAGGTGCAAATCGTTTAAAACTTGAATATACCACTAAGCAATAAGTCAGAATACTGATCCATAAAGCCATGAGAGCAGTTGGAGTATATTTTGTTGTAATTTCTATCTTATTTTCTCCAGCATTTACCTCTACATTCACTAATCCATGTTTTTTATAAGAGTCATTTACGACTTTACCGTTTACTTTTACCTGTGTACCTAAATAAGCATATACTGGTACTGTCACTTTTTGCTTTTTGTTACTTGCCACTGTGTAAGTAATGTTATTATCTGCAGCTTTATAGTTCCCTTTTTCCCACGATTCTCCTACTTTTACTTCATGTTTTTCTAAGTGAGGCCTTTCTTTTATCGCTTCTGTTGGGGCGTAATCGTACAATCCTCCCATATCTGATGTTGTATAACGTGGGAGTGTTTCTTCATTGATAACAATATGTCCGTGTTTTGATTGGATAACTTTTGCGTAATTTTCTTTTGCTGCTATAGACGTGACGAGTAGAAACGCCACAGTAGCGCCAATGATTAACCATGAATATTTTTTATTCATAGTCTTTTTCATAAAAACAAGCGTTATGATCATTGAAGAAAAAAAGATTTGGATACCTAAGATGCGCCAAGGAAACTGAAGCAAGCTTATCGGTGTTTTTTGAAACAAAAACCATGGAAATAAATTAGTTACGCATACCCATGTAGAAACTACTCCAACATAGATGATTTTTTCTTTTTTCTTCATTTCTTTCAGTAGGAATAAAGGAATAATCAACGCCGCCAATCCTAATAGCCCCATAGTGTATGTTGAAATATCGTTATTTAACGCCTGAATGATACTTTCTGAAATAGAAAGTGCTTCTAGCTGCAAATCTGTTTGAAAGGGACTGTGTATTTCTTGATAACTCATCTGCTGCAACATAGGGTACCAAAAATAGCTAGTTAAAGCACATGTCAAAAAAACAGCCTTTACCAAATTTGAAACCACAAATTCTATATCGTCTTTTATTTGCTTGCTTAAAAACAAACGAACTATAATCATACAAGCAATCAATGCACTACACAATAGCGTAGTTAAGACATGGGTGTACACAAGTAGACTTATACTGACAGATAAAGCGATGACTTTTTTTTCTCTATTGAATATCAAGCCATAAGCATAATATAAAACAGCTGGGATAATCGTAAGAGCGATTGCTTCTGCAATTGCGGATCGATAATAGATATCAACTGTTCGATAAGTTGCAAAAGTATATAAACAACTAAATAAGAAAGCAGCATCTATCTTTTTAAAAAACTTTTCTCCATAATAAAAACTAATCAGAATCGTACAAATATTCAATAACCAAATATATAGAACGTAACTTAATATTAAGTTATTTGAAATTCCATAAAAAACGACTGCAGGAATTATTGTAAGAAAAGGGTAAAAATAGTTCAGTCCATCTCCATAATTGTTAAATGTTGCATAGTTGATTGGCCCTTCAAAAATAGAAGATAACCCTTTGATTCGTGAAAGATGAAAAGATAAATCACCTGTTGTATAAATTTCTTGAGCATTTCTCATAAAGTTTACTGAATATAAAGTACTAAGTAAGATAAGAACCACTAAGAGAAATGCTTTTTTACTTATTTTCATAGATTTATTGTTCTCCTTTTTTAATTCTATTTTCAGTATACTAGAATTGTCTTTTTTTAATAAGCCTTGCGTTAAATTTTTCATAACACTAGTATGATATACTAGAAAAGAATGAATTTTTTATTACTTTTAAATAGGAGAAAAAAATGAAAAAAAATAAAATTCAAATAATAGATATCATTTTTATGTTGTTTCTAAGTCTGGCTTATGTAATCCCTCTATTCATGTCAAAGGGAATCTATCATAGTGTCAATCAGGATACTTACTTTCATTTATCTCGGATCATAGGATTAGACAATGTATGGGGTTCCCCAGTAAACTTCAATAACTTCGCTCATCATGGGACGATGATGAATATTTTTTATCCATGGCTTACTCTTTATCCAGCTTTTTTATTTTATAAAATGATGGGAAACCTTGTTTTAGGTTATAATATTTACTATTTTTTTATCACTTTTTTAACAATGATTATTTCTTATTTTTCTATGAAAAAAATAAAAAATAATCGTTATATTTCGCTGTTATTTTCTATTATTTATACTTTTTCCGCCTATCGTGCCATTGATATATTCCATCGTGCTTCATTGGGAGAAGCTGTCGCTTTAACATTTTTTCCTTTGATATTAATGGGGTGTTACGAAATCTATATTAGAGATTATAAAAAATGGTACTGGTTATCTATTGGCATGTCGCTAGTAGTATATACTCATTTACTTTCTGTCGCTATGGTTTCTGTGTTTATTGGAGGAACATTGTTTCTTTCTTTTTATTTTTGGGATCAAAAAATTGCTAGACTTATAAGTCTTTTAAAAGCTACCGTCCTCACTTTTCTTTTAAGTGCGGGATTCTTGCTTCCTTTTGTTGAACAAACCAGAGCACAAGAATTGAAAGTTCCACTTGGAAAAGAGCTAAGTGGTATGGCTCCAAGTGATATGCTGACACATATTTTAAATAATAACTATAACAATTATACTATTGGATTATTCTTATTTATCGGATTGATTGGTGCTTTTATTTTTATAAAAAAATTATCTGCTGATGATTTGTTTATTTTCTTTCTTGGTGTATTTGTCCTTTTTTGTTCAACCAATTTATTTCCTTGGAAACTTTTTAGCCACACACCAGTTAAGAGTCTACAATTTGTCTGGCGATTAAATGGTTTTTCTTCTTTATTTATAGCCTATACGATGAGTATAGTGATCTATTATGTTTTTTCTACTAAAAATAATTCATGGAAAATAATGGTCTTTACGTTTCTTGCACTAATATTGCATCTCTCAGGAGTAAGCAATTCTATCCATGCTAACAAAGAGTCACTAACACTTATAGCACCTAAAGATGCTATTGCTATAGCTGAAAATTACAATCATACTGATTATGCAAACAAAGAGTCAATCTATCATCCTGATATGATTAATAATGATCAATATTTACTAGGTAACCAGGAAATAAATCCAATAACTCATTTTATGAGTAACAAACTTACAATTGAATTAGATAATTCGAATAATAAAAATACTGTCTTGACGACACCTATTTATCGTTATAAAGGGCAAGTGGCTTCTATTAATGGCAAACTAGTGCAAACAAAATTATCTAAGTTTGGCACAACTGAATTAACTATTCCTCCAGGTATAAATAAAGTCGTTATTACTTATCAGTACACAAAACTAGCAATTGCTTCAAGATATTTATCTATCGTTACTTTGATTTTATTTTTACTTTATCGATTTACTTTTTCTAAACAAAAACAACCAAGAAGAGAAGTACAACATTCTCACTAGATTTTTATTTAAGAAAGACTTTTTAGCTGCACACATAAACAGGCTAAAAAGTCTTTTTTATATTTTCTATTTCTTTAATTTGCTTCATACATTATTTAACATCGATATTTATATTATGAAACATGTGTTTCATCCATTATCAAAGTATTTTTATCGATAATAAACTTCATCCAAAAACAGACCTTGTGCAGGGACGGTTTCTCCTGCATGTTGCCGCACTTTGCTTTCGAATATTTCATCGATTGTTTCTATCGGCATGGCACTTGTACCGATTTCTAGTAATGTTCCCATGATGATTCGCACCATTTTATATAGAAATCCATCTCCGACAAAAGTAAAATGAAGCATTTCTCCCTTACGTTCGATAGATAATTCATCAATCGTACGTACCGTAGATTTTTTTGATTTTTTCAATGCAGAAAAACCAATGAAATCATGTGTACCCATCAATTTTTCGCAAGCTGCATTCAGCTTATCCATATCCAACTCTTGAGGAAAATAAAAGCTGTGATTTCGTTCAAATGCTGAAGGAATCACGTTGTTCCAAACATAATAGCTGTATTTTTTGCCCACCGCATTATATCTTGCATGGAAGCGCTCAGGCATCTCTTCGATTCTTTTGATGACAATATCTCGCGGAAGATAGCGATTCATAAAGTCGATCATTTCTGCCAGTCCAATTTCTGAGTTTGTTTTGAAATTTGCCACTTGTCCTCGCGCATGCGTGCCGGCGTCTGTTCTTCCTGATCCAATAATTTCTATCTCTTCATTTGTCATCTGATGCAACACTTTTTCGATTTTCCCTTGGATGGTTTTATCGTCATCTCCAAGTCTTTGCCAGCCTGAATATCTTTTTCCGTCATATTCGATCGTCAACTTGATGTTTCTCATATTTTTGTGGCTCCTCTATATTCCATTTGGTCTTCTCTCTACCTTTTTAAGATTGTAGCACAAATTAAAGCTACTTGCTTCTCTGTGAGAGAAACCAAGTAGCTTTAAATAATTGTTTATGAACAATTGTATTATTTATAATTCATAATGAATCACTTCTTTATATTCCTCATATAATTCCGCGTTTCGCAGATCGCCCCCATCTAAATTCGCCGAATAAAATATAGGAGGATGTTTTATCCCATTTGCAATAAGCTGTTCGCAAACTTCCACGATGATCGTATTGAGGATGGCTGCACCGATTACAGTAGAGGAAGGACCAGCTTTTTGTACGATACCTGTCAGCTCACAGCAAGCATCTCCTATCTCCCCATGGTTATCAATAACTATATCAGAAACCTCAAACAATCGTTTCCCTGATGAATGACGACTAGTCACCGATCGTGAATATTGGACATTCGTCAAACTAATGATTTTTACGCCCTTCGCTTTTGCAGCTAACGCTAAATCAATAATGATTGGATTTCTTCCCGATACCGAGTGAAGGATCAATACATCTTGATCTTTAAATGAAACTGTTTTTGCTAAATTCGTTCCATATCCTTCTAAACGTTCCATTTGACTGGTAAAGGTGATAGGGGAACGATCTAGCATCACTTCTCGTCCAAAGATAGCATTGATGGTCATCATCCCACCAGCCCGATAATACATCTCTTCTGCTAAGATACCAGCATGACTAGCACCAAAAATATAGACCGAACGTTTTTGCAGATTCGCTTGGGTCAATACATCGATTGCTTCTTTGATTGACTTTTTTTCTTCCTTTTCAACCAAATCTAATAACTGTTTGATTTTATCCATATATTTGAACATCTAGAACCCTCCAAACAAACCGCTGAATCCTCTACCGATCATTCCCCATAACGACAAATCGTTTCCGCCGAAAATCAATATCCAGCTTTGGATCGTCGTACTAAAAACAATAGCTGAAAAACCAGCTAATACGACCATGACAAATGAAGCTGCGATTGTTCCGACAACCGCTCCACGAAAGCCACCTTGACCTTCACCGATGACTGCTGCACCACCACATTCAAAGAAACTTGTGATTACTAATGGCACAAGCAACACGCCGAATAGATGGAATGAATTCGCCAAAACAACTAAAATCGTAGAAGTGATCATTGCCACGATAAAACCGATAATCACTGCATTTGGTCGATAATTGAATAAAATAGGCACATCAAATGCTGGTTTCGCTCCCGGTACGACTTTTTCTGCAATCCCTTGAAACGCTGGAATGATTTGATTGATCAGTAGTCGGACACCATATAGCATAATGAGTAGTCCTGCACCAAAATTCAACCCTGCTTCAATCGAAAACATCAGGAGATTATCCCCTTCTGGTATCAAAACAGGTGCGATGATCCCAACTACGGTATTCATCAAGAACATGACTAGTGCACCTGTAATTGAGATTTCTCGGAAAAATGAAAGATTCTCAGGTACTTTGATATCTTCTGTCGATTTTTCTTTATTTCCTACTCGTTTTGCTACAAATCCTGAAACTAAAGACAAAACACCCGTTGGATGACCAATCAGGAAAGAATCATCTCCCGTAGCATCCCAGACATATTTGCGCATGATCCACGGCATGAAAGACCAATAACAAGCCGATAAAATCCCGCTGATCCCAATCAATGCTCCCCCTGACAGTCCTGCTTCCACACCAGCTGCTACAAATACGAAAGGAAACCACCAAAGCATATGACCTGTTAAAAAAATCGTCTTCACAGGTGTAAACCGAGCAATCAATAAATGGATAACTAATCCTAAAAACATAGCTAATCCGACCGTTCCGCCATATTCTGCAGTAAACGTCACATCAGATAGTCCTTCTGTCACTTCTACACCCAACTGTGTTTGGACAGCTATATTGATTGGAGAAATCGTTCCGACCAGCATATTGACTCCGGCGGTCAAAGCAACCATACCAAATGCAGCAGTCAAAGCTCCCTTAACCGTTTCTGAAAATGATTTTCGCTGGATGATCAGCCCGAGCATCGCAATCAAACCTAACAAGACGGGCGGATTCTTCAAGATGTGTTCACTAATGAAATTCATTCTTTTATTCCCCCTTATCAGCTAGATATTGTTCCAATTGCGCCTTTATTTCTGAAGTATCCATATACTTTTTAATAGGATAAACAGGCGCTTTTACAGAAGCTTTTAGTTCTGGAAGTAATTCATGACTTGTAAAATAAACATCTGCCATCGTTGCTTTGGCAGTGGATAAATCTGTATTTTCCACTGTCGCCTTTAAACCAAGCTCCTTAATTACTTTATCAAGAGACATTTTCAAAACCATAGAACTCCCCACACCAAATCCACATACTGCTAAAATTTTCATTTTTCTTCCTCCTTATGCAAATAACTGAATGATTGTTTCTTTATTTCCTGATAAAATCGTTTGATATTTTTCATTGTCCATAAATATTTCCATGATATCTTTTAATCTCTCCAGATGGCTTTCGTGGTTTTTGGCAGCTAAAACCAAAAAAATATGGATTGGTTTCCCTTTCATATCTACAGCATCTTTTACGACTAAAAGACTCATACTTTGCTCGTTTACTCCAAGACCTGGTTTTGCGTGCATCAGCGCAAAATAATCAGCCAACACCATATATGGTCCATTTTCCTCTACACTTCTGATCATGTTTTCTAAATACGTATGCGTTATCATTTTGTTTTTTAATAATGGATTGCTAGCAATTTCGACTGCTTTCATCCAATTTTCAGCCGTTTCTATTACTTGGATTTGATTTTTCGGCAGCAATTTATTGATAGTACTCATTCTCTGACCTCCAACATTTTTGAAATAAACCAATTTTTATCCTCTATTCCTTGCATGACCATTTTCATCACAGGTTCGACTTCTTTCACATCTTCTTCTCGGATCATTAGCAGAACAACGATATCTGCCTTTTGATATCCCCATGAAAATGGCTTGTCTGCTATCAATACAGCAACCGAAGTTTGTTTAACGACATTAGGATTGCCATGAGGAATAGCAAAACCATTCTCCAAGTATGTTGATTGGATTTCCTCACGCTCAAAAATAGAGTGGAGAAATCGCTGTTTCGAATCTTCATTCTCAAACTGTTGCTGATCAACCAAAAAACGGATAGCAGCTTCTTTTGAATCCAAGTGATCAAAATAGACATTAGAGGAAATAAGATGTTTCACTTTTTCAGCTATCGAGCCTTCGACGTTTATTTGTTCGTTATCTATGACCAGATCGATATAATGATTCATGATACGTTTCATATCTCTAGCAGTAACCATTGGCGAGATTCTTACTACTGGTCTAATTTGCTTAGGTATATCGACAGTGGAGATAATCAAATCTACGTCAAACAAATCTAGTCTGTTCAATTTATCGACAGATGCTGTTTCGATACTATCGATATCAGGTAAGATTCTTCTGATTTTTGCAGAAACAAATGAACTAATTCCCATGCCATTGGGACATACGAATAAGAGTCTATTTAATCGTTTGACACGCTCGATTGCTGCTTGGAAATGGATAGCTACAAAACCTACTTCATCTTCGGACAAGCTTACTTGATAAGGCCAGCGAAAATCATTTAACGCAAACCAGACAACACCATACAAAGAAGGATAATTTTGTTTTATCTCATCTATCAAAGGATTTACGATGGTCGTTTGAGCCTCAATACGTAAAAGCAGCTGATACAGATGGACAAGTAGATCTTCTTCTAAACGACTATCTTGGGTAAGATCTATCTGAATGCCTCTACTCACTTTTTGGATCAATTGCCGGATTTTTTCTCGAAATACCAAAGGAATCGTTTCATTTTTCATGAAAAAGCGTAAACCACTTCCCACAATAACATAAGTCAAATACTGTACTTCTTCTTGCGAAAATTGGTAAATACGCTGTTCCTCTAACTGATGCAGCAATTCACAAACGAGAGGATATTTATTGAATTCTAAAAAATACTTTCCATATTGATTTTTACCTTTTAAACTGATTTTCTTCCCTTCTCTTGAACGCTGGATCATCAATAAGATCGAAACAATGATACTTGAAAAGTAGCTTTCTGGTATCTCAATTTGCTTGTCTGCAATACTCTCGCGAAAAGATCGTTCAACTATTGCTAGAAGCTTTCGATCCACTATTTCTCTTACGATCTCCAATTCATCAAAATGATTCAGGATCATACGCTTCAGTACCTTCTGAACCTGTATTTCATTTCCTTCAAAATATGTCCCGAAACGATCAAAACTGAGATTCAATCCTTCTTTCGCAAATACATATTTGATGTAAGAAATATCATTTGCGATACTGCTTCTGGAAACATAATATTCTTCAGAAAGTTGCTGGTAACTTACATGCTCGAAATTGGACAGTCTGTTCAGGATCGCTACTCTTCGTAGTTTGCTTTCTTGATATTGTATTACACTCATTTCCATCACCTTCTATATTCACTATAATTTTTTTTATAAGGAGAACTAGACCAAATAAAAGATTAAAATAACCTGAGAAATCATACACTACTCTTTCTCAGTTAATATACGCTAAAACAGAAGCTCTACAAGAAAATTATGGAACTATATTTCAGAAAAACAAAAAAACAGCCAACGGACGAAATGTCCGCTGACTGTTCAATTTGACGGCTCAAGTTTTACTGTTTGAGATGCAAGATACTCAACCAGGCAATGGGCACATAATTAAAGAAAAAACTGATTCTTTGGCAAAATCCTATTTTATTCAGTAATGGCCAAGAATTTATAGAAGGAATTCTTGCCAGACCATAAATCGCCGCAAAAAGCAAACTGATTACAGACAGTCCAAGGTATAAGTGGCTTACGTCCATTTGCCCATTTTTTCGATAGATCAAGAAAAGAAGAACTGGAAACAATAAAAAACCACTGTAACCTAAACCTGATCCGATATTATGGACCCATGTCGAGACATTCCACGAAGACTCATGGGTATTGATACTGAACAAACCTGTGAAGATACAATCACCTATACCATAAAAACCGATAGATGCTGTAACCAGGGTAGCTAACACGCGAGATGTACTTGCAAATGCAGCATATAATGCAGGCAATGACAGGATGAAAAAAATCCCTGAAACCACTGACCAAATAAGAAATGCCTTTCTTACAGGACTGGAAATCTCTCCAAATACACTGATCACACTCTTCATTTGATCTAATTCAGGATAATACAATCCTAATACGTACGGAGTCAAAAAATCACTCAACACGCCTAATAATAAAAAGAAGAAACCAAATTTACGTAAAAAATCCATGATGCGCCTCCAATAACCATTACCTATGCTTTTAATTGTTATTATAAACGACTTTATCTCGATTTAACAGGAACCTCTTTTTACACGTACATCTATATAACTCATTAAAAATTTGAATCGTCTTAAGGTTCATCCCCTAAATATCTAATGTTCAATGTTCATTTAATCCGTCTAATCGGTCTTTCAATTTTATTTTTTCTCCACTTCTTTTACGCGCGCCTAATTCTCCTATTGCAGTAAACAACAGATCACTTGACGAATTTAAGGCAGTTTCCATTGAATCTTGGATAACACCGATAATAAATCCGATACCGACGATTTGCATCGCGACATCATTAGAGATACCAAACAAACTACATGCTAATGGAATCAATAACAGTGAACCGCCCGCAACACCTGAAGCCCCACAAGCAGCTAAAGCAGACAAAATACATAAAAGGACTTTCAAAACAAATGGTGCTTCAATCCCTAAGGAATGTACAGCCGTCAATGACATCACGGAAATGGTAATCGCAGCACCGCCCATATTGATCGTAGCACCTAATGGGATCGATATGGAATAAGACTCTTTCGTCAATTTCAATTTTTCAGCCAGCATCATGTTTATCGGGATATTTGCGGCAGAACTTCGGGTAAAGAAAGCGGGAAGCGCACTTTCTTTCAAACAAAAGAGAATCAATGGATAGGGGTTTTCTTTAATAAACAAAAACGTGAGGAACGGGTACACAACTAATGCGACAAACAGCATCGTGCCGATCAACACAAGTAAAAGCTGCAGATACTCTGCCAATCCAGCGATTCCAGTCGTGGCAATCGATTGATAAACCAATCCTAAAATCCCTATCGGAGCGAATGCAATAATCACTTGTACAACTTGTGATAATGCTACAGATATTTGATCCACCAATTCTTTTGTCGATTCTGAACGTGCTCGAAAAGCTAGACCTAACAACACAGCCCAGAATAAGACACCAAGATAATTCGCATCAATGAGCGATTGAACAGGATTTTGTGTGACATTTGTCAACATCGTAGATAAAACACTTTCCAAATTTTGCGGTGCTTGTTCAGACACTGTTTCTTGTAAAGTAATAGGAACAGTAAAAATTGAACTTATAATCACTGCTACAAGTGCCGAAAGCAATGTTCCTACTAAATATAAGACTAAAATAGGCTTCACAAATGTCTTATTTCCTATTTTATGTTTGGCAATTGAAGCCATCGTCAAGAAAAAAACTAGAAGAGGCGCAATTGCTTTCAAGCAACTGACAAACAACGTCCCCAATATTGAAATAAATGTCCACGTGGGGAAAAAGATACCAAACAATATTCCGACTAAAATACCAACAACAATACGTTGAACTAACGACATATCCAAAAACTTCTCTAACAAATGACCACCCTTTCACAATTTTACCAATCATTGTATCATTTTATCTAAAGAAACTAAAGGTGCAATTTTCTAAAAATTCTAATAATACAATTGGCAATTCATGCTCTTGCAACATTCAATGTTAGTATTGGAGGGTTTATTCAATCTCTAAAGAAGTCGAGAGAAAACTATTTATCGTTATTATTAAAGTTATCCAAGTAAAACGTAACTAAGATGAAGGACGAAACTAGAAATTTCATCCTTCATCTTAATTCTTTGACATAGCAATCAATTAATATTTTCCACTGAGTCTCTTCTTTCTCTCACTCTCACTGGTTTACTTGCCCATAAACGATTTGATTAAAGCCATTTTTCAATTCATTATTCGCTGTCTCGTTGAAGTAAAGATAATGATCGGGATTCCCCTGATTTTGTTGTGTCACCAATACTTTTGGCTGATTTTGCTGAAACCCGAATAGATAGATGTGCTTTTTCAGATATGGTTCTGTCTCTGCATCGGAATAGACGGCTGTGATTTGATAATCTGCTTGACCTGTCCCGCTTTCTGACCATTCTGCAGAAACAGGCACTCCACCAATAGCCATCTTCCACTCCCCATTCAAAATAGCTTGAGGGACTTTAAGACCATATAAGTCCACACTCATTTGATTCGTATAACTTTTGTATTGTTGTCCCATTGTTTGGCCCCATGTGGTCATAAATGCCTCTAAGTGTGCGGATTTGTCTGCATTCCACAGTGTTTGTTCGACTTGTTCGCTGCTTTCTGAAGAGGAAGATGAAGCCTCTACAGAAGAACTTGAAGTAGATGTTTGAGTTGTTTCAATCGTTTTGGAAGACTCTGACGAAGTAGAGGTATCTGCTGTTTCTGTACTTGTTGCAGTTGACTTGCTCTCTGTGCTAGTTGTTGTAGTAGTTGCAATTGTTGTTTTCGCTGTTTCTTTTGTTGATTCTTTTCTTGGTTCATTCCCGTTGGTACAACCAGCTAACAAAAAAGCTAGACCCATTATTAATAAAATCTTTTTTTTCAATTAAAAAACCCCTTTCGATTACTCCCCCACTTCTTTATTCTATCAAATAAGCAATGTGATTTTATTGATTTTTTGTATTTTCTCATCCATCTTTTAAACCATTTAAAAACTAAGAAGCACCCGCTGATGTCTTATAGACAACATCAGCGGGTGCTTCTTTTTATTTTATTTTTAAGACAAAAACTTCGTGTTTTTTTCCTGCTTTTCTCACGCTTTATATTTGTGTTTGTAGAAACATAGACTTTTAGTCATCATCGTCTTCCTCATCCAAATCTTGTCGGACAGTTTTTCCTTGGAGTCTTTGTACTTGGTAGATGATTTCTTTATTGAAACTTAAAAGTTCAACGAGTAATTGTTGCAAGCCATATTTTTCTTCTTTTTCAGCTAACTTGATTGCCCGTGTGATAAAGACATTTTGGAAATCAAAATCTTTTGCAAAGTTTTCCAACATTGTTGAGGCTGGTAAATATTTGTTTTGACCATGTTCGTAAATTTTTCCATAACGCATGACTTCTTCTAAAGTAGACGGAACGATTTCATTTTCAATCACTAACTCATGAGAGATTTTATTGAACCATCTCGCTTCTTGATCAGCATATTCTGAAAAAAGGGTACTTAATTCTTGCGAAGTTGTACCCAAAACATACAATTGTGCTTGGATCAATTTCATTTCTTCTAATTTAAAATTTGCTAATACATGCCCCACCATGGCGCCAGCAGTTGGTTTATGATGGTCGATATCTGCTTGTTTTGTTTCTTGAGCAAATTTTTCTTCCACTATATTCATTGATTTACGCCTCTTTTACTTTTGTTGATTGGACTTCATAACCTAATTTTTCCACAACTGCAGCTAATTGTTCAGGGTGGACTTCATCTGGATCAAAGCTTGCTTTGATTTTGCTCGCATTAAACAAAACTTTCGTATTGCTTACCCCAGGCTGTTGAGAAACCGCATGTTCGATTTTTTGCATACAGCTTGGACAAGCTAGTGTATCTAATTGCATAATCATTTTTTTCATCGTAGTTCTTCCTTCCTTTTTCTTGATAGTCTTATTCTAGATTACAGCTTCCATAAAAAAATTGATTCTTATCAAGTTTTACGATTTTTCCTCTTTGCTTTCGTGTCCAAAATACAATAAACGCATCGCGTTAAAGATAACGATCAAGATACTAGCTTCGTGAACGAACATCCCACTAGCCATGTAAATAAACCCGGCAAATAAGCCGATGAGTAAAAATAAGACGACACCAATGGCAATCACTACATTTTCACGGGTATTCAAAACAGTTTTCTTAGCCAAACGGTAAGCATGAACCAACGATCCAAAACTAGATTGCATCAAGACAACGTCACTCGTTTCGATAGCGACATCCGTTCCTGATCCCATAGCAATCCCGATATCAGCCGCAGCCAAAGAGGGAGAATCATTGATTCCATCTCCAATAAAAGCAACGCGCAATCCTTGTTCTTGGTATTTTTTCACAAATTGAACCTTTTCATCTGGTAATAATTCAGCATGGACTTCATCAATGCCTAACATATCAGCTACATAATCAGCAGTCATCTGATTATCACCTGTCAGCATCACTAAATGTTTTGCTCCTGCTTGTTTCAACATAGCTAATTGTTCAGCGACTTCTGGTCGAATCACATCTGACACACCAATGATTTGAGTAATTTTTTTATCGATTGCTACAATAATGACCGAGCTGCCTGTTTGTTGTAATTGATGTAAATCTTGTACTTGCTTTGGTGTGAGAGAAAGTTTGTGAGCGGCAATCAATTTGGTGTTGCCCGCACAAACTGTACGACCATCAATCTCAGCTGTGATTCCTTGTCCCTTGATCGTCTGATTATCTTTAACTACTAATTGTTGAAAATCAAGGTCTTTCTCCTGAGCATAATGGATCACGGCGCGCCCCAGAGGATGATCGGATAACGTTTCTAATCGAGCCACTAAAGCTAAGCTGTCCCTTTCATCCTCTGTATAGTTCTTGATAGTGGATACAGCAGTAGTTCCTTTGGTCAATGTACCGGTTTTATCAAAGACAAAAGTATCGATTTTGGAAAAAGTATCCATTGCTTCACCGCCTTTGACTAAGATGCCCCGTTTCGCTCCATTACCGATTCCTGCTACATTCGAAACAGGCGCACCAATGACTAAAGCGCCAGGACAACCAAGAACCAAAACAGTGATGGCTAAACGAAAATCACGACTGATCAGACCAACAAGCAACGCAATAAGTAAAACGGTTGGAGTATAATACTGAGAAAAACGATCAATGAATTTTTCCGCATGTGATTTGGTATCTTGTGCTTCTTCGACTAATTCGATAATTTTGGCAAAGGTCGTATCATCTCCGACCTTAGTTGCTTCGATCGTCACGTAGCCATCTGCTAAAATCGTTCCAGAAAATACGTCATCTCCACTGATTTTGACGACTTGTCGTGATTCACCCGTCACTGCGGCTTCATCCGCATACCCTTTTCCGTCAATGACTCGTCCGTCCACAGGAATAGCTCCACCAGTTTTTACTAAGACGATATCACCTTCTTCCACGTCATCGATTTCCACTTCTTCAGTCGTTCCATCTTCTTGGACAACGCTGGCAGTCAATGGGGCCATCTCGGTCAAAGCCTTGATTGATTCCCGCGTTTTGGTCAATGTTTTTTGTTCCAGATAACTACCAAACAAAAACAAGAATGTAACGATAGCTGACTCCTTGTATTCTCCGATCATAAAGGCACCAAGCACAGCAATAGTAACGAGTAAATCAATTGAGATAACTTTGACTTTTACTGCCTGATACGCATGGATCATAATAGGTATGACCGCAATAATAGAAGCTATGGCTAGAGCAATGTTATAGAACAAGACAAATCCAGTAAATTTTCCGATAAAACCAAAAATAATCAACACAGCTGATAAGGCGGTGATATGATTTCGATGCTCTTGGATCCACTTTTGAAATTTCATCTTTCTCCCTCTTTTCCTTTTCGTTCTTACGAGACTAAGTATAGATACTTATCCATCATAAAAAATTGACCACTATCAAGTTTAGTCAAAAAGGTGGTTTTCTTTTGGTAGAATACACTACAAAAAATAGTTAGCAAGAAGACTCACTAAAGTGATCTTGCCAACTATTGTCGTTTCTATCAAAATTTTCATTGAATGATTTTCCTGTACAGCATACATCGGAAATCTATCTCTTTGTCTAAGATCTTTATCTTGCTAATTTTTTCCTTTAGTCTTTCAAATCCACGTCGTTCATAGAATTGATACGTACAGCCGCTATCTGTAAAAAGGAATATTTCTTTTCCTTTCTCTCTTTTTTCAAATTCTGTTAGCAACTTGGTGCCTATGCCTTTTATTTTCAAATCAGGATTTGCAGCTAAAAAAATGATTTCTCCATCTGGCGAATGCTTCTTTAAATATGCTGCAAGCATTTGTTCATTTGCTGTCTCGTAAGCTCCTTTGCTCTCTTTAGCAAATATATTTTGTAAAAAATCGAATATCTTAACATATATTTGCTGTCCAAAAGAACGATGTTTCTTTTTTTTCTCCTTTTATCTCCGCCAACAAAACACCTGCCAACTCGTTCTCTGCATACAAAGTAAGAATTTGAGTAGCTCGATTCAATTCCATATACAAAAAATGTCTTCCGTAAAGATTCAGCAGAAGTTCATTTTCCATATATCGCTCAAAGTTCATTCCTTCAACAGCAAAATGGATCGCTTTTTTGTAATCTTTCTTTTCTAAGGGTTTAAAAGTTAGTTTCATCATTTCGCCTCCTCAACTTCAATGATTGTGTTATACTTACATTATAATAGACACAGTGTCTACTATCTATAAACAATCATCTATAAGATTGTCGATTAAGCGACAGCTTTGCTTTGATATGTCGGATAAGGAGATAGGTAAATGAAAAAGACAGATAGACGCGTTAAAAAAACAGAAAAAGCTTTGGCTGAAGCACTATCTACATTATTAGTAAATAAAAAGATTCAAGCAATCACTATACGCGAGCTAACAGAAACGGCAGATGTACATCGTTCGACTTTTTATACACATTATAAGGATATCTATGATCTATATGATCAATTAGAAAGCAACTTTTTTCGAGATCTAAATGAAATTCTCTCTTATGATCCAGCCCATAGCTATGAGGAACTATACACTCGCTTGATCGACTATGTTTACGCAAATACTTTTTTATATCGCTTGTTTATCCTCAACCATGGTGATATTTTGTTTCAGAAGAAAGTTAAACAAGTTATTGAAGAAAACTATCTGAACATATGGCTATATGAAGACAAGAAAACGATTATTACAGAAGAAATGAGATTCTTCACTACGTACCACGTCCAAGGTTGTCTATCCGTTCTCAATCGGTGGGTAGAAAGCAGTTACAAGTACTCCAAAAAAGAATTATTAGAACTCTTACAGAAACTGAATGATCACATAGAGAAAATCATGCCTTGAATAGAAAAAGGCTATGACAAAAGTATCTTCTTCGGAAATAAGCCGAAATTTCTTGAAGCTGACTACTTCTGTTAAAACCTCAGGATGATCATAGCAAAATATATGATGTTCTCAATTTATACTAAATGACGTTCGAAAGGATTGTCACTTATTCCTTCACTTACTATTTTACTTGCCCATTCTTTTGCTGAAAAAAGGGAATGATCGCGATAATTTCCGCAACTGATTTCACTGACTCCTTGCACATCTTCCCAAGTTGTCTTTTCAGCAATTTCCTCTAAAGAAGATTTCAATGCACGAGCTATCTCATGAGCAGTCGGCTCACCCCAAACAATCAAGTGGAACCCCGTGCGGCAACCAAATGGCGAACAATCTATGATCCCTTCTACCCGATCACGTAATAAGTCAGCTAATAAATGTTCAAATGTGTGTAGTCCTGCCGTTTCGATCGAGCTCTTATTTGGTTGAACAAACCGCAAATCAAAGTTCGTGATCTTGTCGCCTTTTGGTCCTGTTTCTTCGGTGATCAGGCGTACATAAGGCGCCTTTACTTTTGTATGATCTAGTGTGAAACTTTCTACTTTTGCCATATCTAACACCATTCCTTTATTATTTTAAATAGCTTATTGGTCTATTGACCTCTACTTTTGTTCCATTAAATTCATTGGTTACATATTCTTGAATAGCTGACTCATGATATAACTCCACTAATTTCTTGTACTTTTCGTTGTTTTTGTTCGCTTCAGCCGTCGCTAAGATATTGATATTGTTTTTTGTTTCTTTATTGACTGCTTCATGATACAAGGAATCTTCCAAAACATTCAATCCACCATCCAAAGCGACTGAATTGGAAATCAACACCCCGTCGACTGATTTCAAGACACGAGGGCCTGTCATATCATCGATCGTTTTAAATTGGAGATTTCTCGGATTTTCACTGACCTTCTCTGTGCCACTCAATGCATCAAAATCTGAAGCTAATTTGATCAAACCTGCATCCTGCAACAATAATAAACCTCTTGATTCTTCCGCCGGATTATTCGCTATTGCGATCGTAGCACCATTTGGAATATCTGCTACCTTTTTGTATTTTTCAGAATAAATCCCCATCGGTTCTAAATAAGTCGTTCCTAATGCAGCTAACTGTTTCTTAGGATGCTGCTTATTATAGGCCAGAAAATAGGAATACGATTGAAACGCATTGACGTCGACACTGCCATCTTGTGTTGCATTGTTCAGCTGTACCCCATCGCTGATTTCTTTTACTTTTATTTTAAGTCCTAAATCTTTGGCTTCTTTGCTTTTGGCGATATATTCCCAAACTTGCTTATCTGATCCATGGGAACCAATAATGATCGTTGAACGTTCTTTTTCTTTTGCATGTGTAATAGTGTGGATGCCAAATGCACCTCCTACTGCAACTAGAATGACAATAAAAAGACCTAGCAACTTTTTCATTCTCTCATCCTCCCTGACTTATCTCAAAATCGAACAAAATGTTCGGCTAACTTATCTCCAATAAATTGGATCAAAAAAACAAGCGTTAATAAAATGACCATACAAACAATGGTTACATCATTTTGAAAACGCGCGTAGCCGATATTGATAGCAATATCACCTAAGCCGCCCCCACCGACAGCACCTGCCATTGTTGTTAATCCAATCAAACTGATGATCGTCAAAACAGAAACACGAATCACATCAGCTAATCCTTCTCTAAGATACACACGAAAAATGATGGCTAAATGACTTGTTCCCATTGCCTGAGCCGCTTCGATTACTCCAGGGTCGATTTCATGTAAAGCGTTTTGGATTTGTCGAGCATAGAAAGGAAAAATCCCTGCAATCAAAGGAATTAATGCTGCTGTTGTACCTACCGTTGTACCTAACAAAAAACTGGTCAGCGGAGAGATTACTGCTAACAAAATAATAAAAGGAACACTACGCAAAAGATTGACGATTTTATCCAAGACTACATAAAAAATTCGGTCCTGACTGATTCCTCCATTTTGTGTGACGACTAATAACAAACCAGTAGCTAACCCTAAGAATCCCGCAATCAAAGAAGTGACCCCTGTCATATAAATGGTCTCAAGTGTTGCTTGTATCATTTGCTGTTTGATTGCTACTACATGCACAAACCAGTGACTCATGCTACCATCTCCTGTTCCTGAAAAACTCTGGTTACTTGGACACCTTGTTTTTCTAAAAATCCAATACCGCTGAGGATTTGATCTTTTTCTCCTGCCAATGCTAGCACCAATACCCCGATGGTCAATTGATTGATTTGGTCCACATTTGCAAATAAAATACTTGCGGATAAATGAAATTGTTGTGCCATATCGGTCACTACTGCTTGATTGGTGGTCCCTCCTACAAATTTCAATAGATAAAGAGGCTGTTTATTCCTTTCATCATATGTCGAGCGAATTCTACTTAATGCTTCACGTACATTACTTGCCGTATCGATGAATTCCTGTGTCAACGATTGCTTTGGTTGTGTGAAGATCTCAGACACACTGCCTTGTTCAATGACTTTGCCTTTTTCCATCACCGCTACTTTGTGGCAAATCGTTTGGATTACTTGCATTTCATGCGTAATCAACACAATCGTCAAGTTTAATTTACGATTCAGTTCTTGCAATAATTTTAAAATCGAGACGGTTGTTTTTGGGTCTAACGCACTTGTGGACTCATCACTAATCAAAATATCCGGTTCATTCGCCAATGCTCTGGCAATTGCCACTCGCTGTTTTTGTCCGCCTGATAACTGATCCGGATAAACTTCTGCGTAGTCAGAAAGACCTACTAGATCCAGTAATTCCATTGCTTTTTCTCTGCGTTCATTCGCACTGATTTTTTTGCTTAAAAGCGGGAATTCGACATTGTTGATCACTGTACGAGATTTCATCAAATTAAAGTGTTGAAAAATCATCCCTATTTTTTGACGAGCTTTTTGTAATCCTTGATTATTTAGTGTAGCTAAATTTTGATCATTCACGATGATTTCCCCGCTGCTAGGCTGCTGCAAATAATTGATCAGACGGACCAACGTACTTTTACCTGCACCAGAATAACCGACGATGCCAAAGATCTCTCCTGTACAAACTGTTAAATCAACATGATCGAGTGCTCGTCTCAGCTGACGATCATGATAAAAGTCGACTACGACATCCTTCAACTCAATGATTTTTTCTGTCATCTACTTCTCCCCTTCCCAAACTTCTTCAGCGATGCTTTTTACTAAAGCAATCTTTTCCCATTGCTCTTCTTCACTTAATACATTGCCTTCTTCTGTCGAAGCAAATCCACATTGCGGACTTAACGCTAATCGATCGAGTGGAACGTAGCGACTTGCTTCATGAATACGATCGATGATCCGTTGACGATCCTCTAATTCTCCAGTTTTCGTAGTGATCAAGCCTAAAACCACTAGCTTATCTTCACTGACTTTTGCTAAAGGCTCAAATCCGCCTGAACGATCGGTATCATACTCCAAATAATAGGCAGTAACGTTTTCTGAAGTAAATAGCGGTTCTGCGACATCATCATAACCACCTGAAGCAGACCAGTGAGAATGATAGTTTCCGCGACATACATGTGTATTGATCGTTAAATCTTTAGGAAGATCAACCAAAGCGGCATTATTGACGTTCAAATAAAGTTCTTTCAGTTGTTCCTTCACCACTTGAGGGTCTTGTCCTGTTTTTTGGAATCCCTCGGGTAGTTTTCCTACTAACATCCCCCATGAACAGTCATCTAGTTGTATGACTCTTGCACCTGCTTGATAGAGTTCTAATAAGACTTCACGGTACGCTTTAGCAATCGCTTGGATCAATTCTTCTTTCGTTGCATAATAGTTGCGTACATCCAAAAGATTGTCTTCACGGTAGAGTTCTTTTAAGAATTGCGCAGGAGCGGGAATCGTTTGTTTGACTTGGACTCCTTGGCTAGTATGTTTTTGCGTAAATTTAAAGTACTCAACGAATGGATGATGTGTTCCAGAGATTGGCCCTGTGATTTGCACGGTATCTGCTCGAGTCTCGATCCCATTAAAATGATACCCGTGTGCTGGTTTTCGGCGAATGATCCCATTTAATCCCCAGAAGAAATCCAAGTGCCACCAGCTTCGCCGAAATTCACCATCTGTTACAGATTTTAACCCAGCTTTCTCTTGTTTGTTGATCAACTCAATGATGGCTTCATCTTCTACATGACGTAATTCTTCTTGTGTGATCGTTCCATTTTCAAAATCTGCTCTTGCTTGTTTTAAACGTTCAGGACGTAAAAAGCTCCCTACGATATCAAAGCGAAATGGTGATGTTGTGCGTATAGTTGTCATTTTGCATTCCTCCTAGTAAACAAATCATCCAGCGCTGCTTATTGAGAAGCATATAAAAAAGCATTCGTCCCATTATTTGCCGAACTTACGACAAATAAAGGGACGAATGCTTCGTGTTACCACCCTCGTTTATATTATCCTTACAGACAATACCTCAACGGTACCTGTTGATACCCGGTGAAATATCGGTCACTACCGTCTGAGTTGCGTGAACAAATCAGAAAGCTCGGAGTTCATATTCACTGATTTTTACAATCCCCTTTTTCACCATCCGGGTTCTCTTTGCTTGCTATTCGCTTGCTATTCATCAGCTACTCTTCTCTTCAGCGCTTTATTATTTGATTAACAATATCCCACCAATGCTAAAATTTGTCAATGATTTTTTTGATAATTTCGAATATTTAAACGAATAAGCTTATTCGTTGTATAATTGATCATTTAAAACATTGTTGTTATGAACTGGTTAAAAAAATAACGATTTATTAAAAATAACATTATAAAACCCAAACATCGCATTGCTATCACTAAGATTAATTTTTAATGTTTTTATCCCAGTCACATCAAACTTATAATGTTTGGATGCAATATCTGCACGAATCTTTTCTTTGTATTTTTCAGTACCATCCAACTCTAGTTTGATCACTGCATCACTTATGGAGTATTGACTAGTATTATCTAACATACCAGCATCAAATTCAATTGATGAATATTTACCATCTAACCGAAAAAGCGCATATGAATTATCAAAACTTGAACCTTCAATAATAAATCCTTGTGTCATCTCTATTCCTGCAACTTTAGGTTCTTTTATCGTGCTACCATCTATAGAGTCTAAGCTCACATAGCCTTTTCCATTATATAACATGGAATAATTACCTTCTAAATCTTCTTTTGTAATTTTATTACCTTTATTACCAATATAAATAGTTTCATTATTTTCATCATAAAATACCTGTTGGTTCAATAGTTCCCGTGTAGTTTCTTGATTAAGATACATCAGTCCATTAATCATAGCTACAGAAGATTTAGTTTTGTTTTTTAATCCATCAACCACTAAACTAGCTGTTTTTAATTCTGCAAAATTCTTATCATTCAGATTCTTTATCTCATCAACTAATTTTTCTTTTTCTTTACTCATATTTGCTATTATTTTATTTCTATCATCTATCTCTGTCTTTAATTTATTATTTTCTTCTATTTTATCTTCTATTTCTGGAAAAATAATTTTAGTTCTTTCTTGAGGTATTATTAGTGGAATAACTAAAGTAAATAGATGAATCAACAATCCTATTCCCAACTTCACAAACTCCTTTTTGTTCCTATCTCTATCAGGTATTCTATAATATCCCTACAGACTTGTGCATAAACTAGCTATGACAACAATGACAATTATTACTGTATACATCTATCTTCCTTCTTCCTAAAAAATTCTATCTATTTCCTCCCATTTTACTTTACTACAAATAATCTGCTTATTTTTCTTGATATAGACATTTTATTCTCTCTTTTTTGTTTTTCTATCAAAAAAATTATAAAAATCGAAAGATGATTTCTGTAGAAAGAATAAATGAATCTCCTCAAGCTCATATACGCAAAAAAGAAGTGCCGTAACTCCCAAAAATAGATTTTTAGTCTAATTTTTGGGAGTCACCGCACTCCTGTCTTCGGCATTTTTATTTTTATTGTTGTAATTGCTGTAAATAGTTTTATCTATAAACAATGTTATTTATAGTATGGAGCTGGGTATCAAGAGTGAATGAGATTTATAGTTCACTTGGATGTTGAAATATATTTCGTTTTCCAAATTTATTTTGCCAAATTGTTTAATGAAGATTTTTTGATAAAATTTACTCACTACCCCTAAAAAGTAAAAACCAGATTTTCGTTCAAATTCCAAGGGATGTCTTTATTAAACTTCTACATAATACCACACGTAAACGACTTGATTCTTATTGGACAGAGAGACCCTTGCTCACCAATACATTATTTCCAGTACTCTAAATGTTTCTTATCAATACAATGCATTGATGTTTCTACTGTATATCCATCCTCTCATTGAACTATTTACATCATAATAGAGATTCATCTATAGAAAAAACCACTTAATAGATCAGCGCGCTAAAAGCTTCATATGGGAGTAAATTGTTAGTAATTTTCTTTTTGTAATTTTGGATCAAGACTTGTTTGACACGATACTTACCGATTGGAAAAGTAGTCTTTTGATCAGAAAAATTAACTACAACTAGTATTTTTTGTTTTTTTAAACTGCGTAGATATGCTAAAACATTCGGTTCCTCTGTCTCAATGACTTGATATTTCCCATAGACAATCACAGGTAATTCTTTGCGCAATTCGATCAGTTTTTGATACGTATAAAACAAGGAATCTTGAGCAGCTAATGCTGCTTCTACATTGATCTCTTCTGTATTCCCCACTGGCAACCAAGGAGTGCCTTCCGTAAAGCCACCATTTTTGTGATTGTTCCATTGCATCGGATGGCGAGCATTATCTCGCCCCTTCGAGTTGATTGATTGGATCAACTCTTCCTTCGAATAGCCTTTTTTTATACGTTCTGCATACATTCTTTGGCTTTCAATATCATCTACCTCATCAATACTCTTTACTGGATAATTGATCATGCCGATCTCTTCTCCTTGATAGATATAAGGAGTACCTTGCATAAAATGGAGGTATATCGCTAGCATTTTTCCACTGATTGTTCGATATTCTTGATCGTCCCCCCAGCGAGAAATGATTCGTGGGAGATCATGATTATTCCAAAATAAAGAATTCCAACCACAACCACCTAATTCAATCTGCCATTTAGAAAAAGTCCGATGTAATTCCTGTGGATCTAAATCCTTTAGATCCCATTTTCGCTTGCCATTCTGTTTGTCTAGATTAATATGCTCGAATTGAAAGACCATTGATAATTCTTTGCGTTCTTCTTTTGAATACAGCTGCGCAATCTTGGGCGTTGCCCCCCAAGTCTCTCCCACTGTCACTACATCATAATGACCAAAAGTTTTTTGGTACATTTCTTGCAATAAATCATGTAAAAGAGGACCATTTTTAGTAATAGATTGTTCCGGCTGTTTTCCAATCAGATCAATGACATCTAATCGAAATCCGCCAATCCCTTTCTCAAGCCAAAAATTCATCATGTCATAGATTGCTTGTCTCATCTTTGGATTTTACCAATTCAAATCCGGCTGCTTTTTCGAATGCAAGTGCAGATAATATTGATTCACTTCGGGCACATAGGTCCATGCTGAACCGCCGAAGTTCGACTCTAATCCATTCGGTTCTTTACGCCAAACATAATAGTCGTGATAGGGACTGGTAACACTTTTTTTGCCGATTGAAACCATGGATGTCTGTCTGACGTATGATTGATAACAAGATCCATGATGACTCTTATTCCCCTTTGTCGTGCTTCTTTTATCAGTAAATCCATATCTGCCATCGTTCCATATTCTGCGCCTATTTTTCTGTAGTCACTGATATCATAGTCATTATCATCATTAGGTGATTCATAAACCGGGCTTAACCATATCGCATTGATTCCCAGGTTTTCTAGATAATCTAATCTTGAAAGAATACCAGGAATATCTCCAATGCCATCTCCATTTGTATCTTGAAAACTTCGAGGATAGATTTGATAGATTGCTGCACTTTTCCACCATTTATTTCTCATCTGTTTCACTCACTATCAGAATATCTTCACCACTTTTGACCGTGTTTTTTTCAAGAATTTTTACATTAGCATATGCAGAGGAATTAGTGACAATTTCCATAATTGTATCGTCGTACCCTTCTTCTTTAAGCAATTTACGATCAAATGTACCGAGAATATCCCCTTTTTTCACTAATTCACCATATTGTCGCTGTGTCGTGAATCCGGCCCCTTTTAGATTCACTGTATCGATACCGATATGGATCAGTACTTCCGCTCCTTTCTCTGTTTTCAAGCCATATGCATGTTTAGATTCGTGGACAACTGTCAATATACCATCTGCTGGAGCATGGACTACCCCGTCATCTGGTTTGACTGCTATACCTCTTCCCATCATTTCAGTGGAAAAAACTGGATCTTTTACCTTCGTTAAAGGGAGAATCTTCCCGCTGACTGATGCAGCTAAAATTTCATCTTGCGGTTTCCTAGTCGTTTTAGGAGCTGAACTGATTGACTCAGCTGCTTCTGTTCCTTTTGATTCACCATCTGCTAGCAGTTCCATATGTTTTTTTCCATAGAAGTAAGTGCTTAAAAAACCGATCACTATACTGATAACAATTCCGATCATGAATGAAGGAATCGAACGAGGTGCAATGGAAATAAAGCCAATGACGCTTGCCGGTCCCATCGCAACTGCTAATACGTGGAACAAGCCGATAAAGAATGAAGCAATTCCTGCAGCAATCATTCCACAAATAAACGGAAATTTCAGTTTCAAATTCACACCGAATATTGCTGGCTCAGTAATCCCCAACATAGCGGAAACACCTGCAGTGGTAGCTAGACTCTTTTGCTTTTTATTTTTTGTCAGCAGCATAATCGCCAAAGCAGCCGCTCCTTGCGCTACATTTGCCATTGAGGCAACTGGAAAGATAAAAGAGCCACCCGTTCTGGCAACATCTGCTAGTAAAGTAGTCTCGATTGCTGGAAAGCTTTGATGTAATCCGGTAATGACTATCGGCGAATAGAAGAAACCAAAGACACCTAAGCCGAAAGCTCCAGTAGTACTGTATAACCAGCTTAATCCATCAGCTAAGCCGTCTCCGACAGTACGCATCACCGGCCCTACTACTGTAAAAGTTAAAAAACCAGTAATAATAATAGCTAGCATTGGAGTAAATGTGTAGTCGAAAGCATTAGCCAACCGTTTATGGAAGAATTTTTCTAAAGTAGCTAAAATCCAAGAAACTGCAAGGACTGGAAGAACAGATCCTTGATAACCGGCTTGTGCCACATTCATTCCAAAAATATTCCAATAAGGCATCGATCCTTCTGCAATAGCATTCGTCACACTGTATCCATTCATTAAATCCGGCATGACCATCGCCATCCCCATTGCTGCTCCAAGATACGGATTGCCTCCAAAACGTCGAGTTGCTGAAAAACCTACCAAAATCGGCAAAAAAGCAAACGGCGCTGAAGCAAGTAAATTAATGATGCCAGCAAAATCTTTCACTGATGGATACAACTCAACCACTGACTGAGGACCAAACAAATCCTGTGCCGTCAAAACATTATTCAGAGCCATCAACAGTCCACCCGCAACCAATGCAGGGACAATCGGAACGAAGATATCTGACAACACCTTGATAAAGGCCATGACAGGATTATTCTTCTTATTCGATGCTACCGCTTTCAAATCGTCGGTTGAAGCTTCCTTTACGCCGGTGATCTTAACGAATTCATCATATACGTTATTCACATCACCTGCTCCGATAATGATCTGAAATTGATCATTTGCTTCAAAAGTTCCTTTCACACTTTCATTATCATCCAGAGCCTTCTGGTCTACTTTGTCTGAATCTTTTAAGACAAGCCGTAAACGTGTTGCACAATGCGCAGCTGCTTGTACATTGTCTTCTCCAAGCGCTTTGCTGATTTCTTCAGCTACTTTTTTGTAATCCATTTCATTTCCTCCTAATCCAAAATTATTGAAGCAGTAACTATAAATTTTTCTTAAGCACAATATGCCATGATTTAAAACAATTGTCAATCGATTATCAAATTTTAAATAAAATAATTTTTTATATATAAAAAAATAGCTTTTATAAGCCATTTAATTTTGATATTCGTTTGACATTTTACCAGAAAAAATATATTATAATTCCAAGAATACGTTTACAAGGAGTTTGTCATGAAACTTAAAGAAAATTGGTCACGAACGGATCGTTATCGTCCATATAAAGAATGGTCTGAAGAACATTTGCATTCCTTAGAGAAAAAAATCAATTCTTCCCATTGGCGCTTAGGCTACCATATACAACCAGTTACTGGTTTATTGAACGATCCGAATGGTTTTTCCTATTTCGACGGGAAATGGCAGCTATTTTATCAAGCATATCCGATGGGGTCTGTTCATGGTCTGAAATCTTGGTACCATCTCTCCTCAGTTAATCTGATAGATTGGAAAAACGATGGCCTCAAACTGATTCCAGATAATTCATTTGACAGTCACGGTGTGTACTCAGGTTCAGCTTTGCCGATTGATAATCAACTGTTCCTTGCATATACCGGAAATGTGCGTGATTCGAATTGGGGACGTCATTCCTTCCAGTTAGGGGCATGGATGGACAAAAATGGTAATATCACTAAGATACCGACTCCTTTGATCAGCTCCCCACCTCCGGGATATACACAAGAAATCCGTGATCCTCAGCTGATTGCTTATGATGACGGTTACTTGCTCATTGTCGGAGCACAAACTGAACAAAAACAAGGAAGAATCCTAACTTATTACAGTAAAGATCTTCAAAATTGGCAGTTTTTAGGAACTTTGGGTTTTACAGAGGAAGAAATGGGTTTTATGATCGAGTGTCCAAATCTATTATTTGTGAACGGCAAAGCACTACTGGTCTTCTGCCCACAAGGTTTATCTCACGAGATCCACTCATACAGTAATATTTACCCGAATACTTACGTGATCGGTCAAACATTTGATTTTGAAAAAAATGAGCTTTCCGACCCTACTCACATAAAAAATATAGATGAAGGATTTGACATTTACGCGACGCATTGTTTCAGTGATGAAAATGGACGAACCTTGGCAATCAGTTGGATTGGGTTGCCTGAAATCAGCTATCCAACTGACGAAGAAGGATGGGCACACTGCTTGAGCATCGTAAAAGAACTTACTATTGAAAAAGAGCAGCTCTATCAACGACCGGTGAAAGAAACAGCGCAGTTGCGAAAAGGAAAACCTTATCACTTTAGCGGTTTGGAAACCACTATTGACGCGGAAATAAATCAATATGAACTCCAGTTAGAATTCGATTACTCACAGAAAGGTACTATTTTATTGTTTGCAGATGAACAACAAAAACACGGTTTAACACTATCCTTTGATACGATACATGGTAAAATGAGTATGGATCGCAGCCATGCCGGCAAATCTTTCGCTGAAAATTTTGGAACTGTACGTGAATTCTCAATTGAAAAGAAACCGCTGAAATTACAAATATTTGTTGATCGTTCCGTTGTAGAGGTGTTTGTAAATGATGGACAGCAAACAGCAACTGCCCGTGTCTTTCCGACAGATGATCAAACGGGCTTGTATATAAAAAGTGACAGGGAATTTAAAGGGAAATTATGGCATCTGCGGAATATGAACAAATAAAGGATGAAGAAAATGGCTGTTAAATTGACAGATGTGGCAAAAAAAGCAGGAGTCTCTCCTACTACTGTCTCGAGAGTGATAAATAATTATGGTTCTTTAAGTCAAAAAACAATCGATAAAGTAAATCAAGCAATGAAAGAACTCAATTATCAGCCGAATTCGTTAGCCCGTTCACTTCAAGGAAAAAACACCCAATTGATCGGCTTGATTTTCCCAACAGTCGCCAATCCGTTTTTTGGCGAATTAGTCGAACAGTTGGAAAGTAAATTATTTGATTTAGGCTATCGTTCGATCTTATGTGACAGTGCTAATAATAAAGAAAAAGAACGAAATTATCTCAACATGTTAGCAGCAAATAAAGTGGACGGCATCATCGCCGGCGCTCATAATCTCGGGATACAGGAGTACGAAAATATTGAGTTGCCAATCGTCTCTTTTGACCGCTATCTGGCAGACGGAACACCAATCGTCAGCAGTGATAATTTCCGAGGCGGTTATCTCGCGACAGAAAATCTCTATCTAAAAGGAGCTCGTAAAATCGCTATTTTGACGGGCTCGCAAGAATCCAACTCCCCCACAAATGACCGAATGAACGGCTATTTGAAATTTATGGATGAGCAGCAGCTAGAACCACAGATTTTTCAATTCCATTCAACTGCTCGTTCCACTGCTTTAAAAAATTTAGAAATCAAACGGATTTTGCAAAATGAAGAGATTGACAGTATTTTTTGCACAGATGATCTTACAGCTGTATTGGCATACAATCTGTGTCAAGAGCTCGATATCCGCATCCCTGAGCAATTGAAAATCATTGGATATGACGGAACAAAATTTATCCAGAATTATTTTCCGCATCTGTCTACTATCGCTCAACCAATAACGGATATTGCCGACATCCTTGTAGACTTGCTACTGCAAAGAATCCAAGATGCTGAAAAACCACTGGAATCACATTACGTTTTACCAGTAAAGCTGATTCAAGGTAAAACGACTTAACTGCAAAGGAGCAAATGTTTTATGTTATATGGAGCAATTGAAGCTGGCGGAACAAAATTTGTCTGCGCAGTAGGTACGAAAGATTTAGAAGTAATTGAAAGAATACAAATCCCTACAACCACGCCGATAGAAACGATGAATAACGTTATTGATTTCTTCAAAAAACACCAAGAACAACTGGCAGCGATTGGAATAGGTTCTTTTGGACCGATTGATATTCATCCCAATTCAGCAACATACGGATATATCACCTCTACTCCAAAAAAAGCTTGGCAGAATTTTGATTTTATCGGTTATTTAAATAAAAATTTAAAAGAACTACCGATTGTCTTTACCACCGATGTCAATGCAGCTGCTTACGGAGAATATGTCGCGGGGAATGGAAAAGGGCGTTCCACTATTGTTTACTATACGATTGGAACAGGTATTGGTGGCGGTGCCTTGCAAAATGGCACTTTTGTAGAAGGTTTCAGCCACCCTGAAATGGGACATATGCTTGTGCGCCGACACCCTGTGGATACCTTTAAAGGTGTTTGTCCTTATCATAGCGATTGCCTGGAAGGAATGGCTTCTGGACCTGCAATCGAACAAAGAACAGGCATGAAAGGTCAAGAGTTGTCTGTCGCTGATCCTTCTTGGGAATTAGAAGCTTATTACATCGCTCAATGTGTCTATAACACAACTCTTCTATTTTCACCTGATGTCATCATCTTTGGCGGAGGCGTAATGAAACAAGCACATCTGAGAGAACGAGTCCAAGAAGCTTTGGTTGGTTTGATGAATCACTATGTAGACTACCCAGCATTCGAAAACTATGTATTACCTCCAAAATTAGGAGATGATGCTGGAATCATTGGGTGTTTAGCTTTAGCATTAGAAAAATCAGAAAAAGATATCTTCTAATAAAATAAGCACGTTGTCACAACAATCTCATCAATAAAAAGACGAAGAATCCACTTGACGCGATTTCTTCGTCTTTTTATTTACTATTAACTTATGTTCTACAATCGGCCTTTCAACCCGATATCCTCGCCTATTTTTCTTGCCCTTAACTCTCTGTTTCCTGTACTTAACAGAGTAGAGGTGTCGTGGAATTCTTTTGTTAACTTCAAATTATGATCTTCTACAAGTTCCTACAATCTAATCTTGGTTGTTTTTTTATTCAACTTGCAACGCTAGCAAGTTCCAGTTGATTATCTTTTCCAATTAAGTTTTGTGATATTTAAACTTCGCCTTGACAGCTTTTCTAAATATAGAAAAGAACATTTCCTTATGTCTATTATGCAACAGCTCAATTTATTTAATGTATGTTAATGATTTTGTGGAATGTCTCCTTAGACATGCTATTTCTACTATTTAATGATCAATAACTTGACCTACTAGTAAGTAGAGAGCATGCCCGAACACATTACAAAAATATCATCACTTATGATACGGCGCTGCGTATCATGAGTGAATGATATTAGGAAAACTTCATAAAATAAATCTTTTAT